>OLYC01000575.1_pt1 | contig 29461 bp, 24 predicted proteins | sample 1674271 | NCBI WGS metagenome assembly OLYC01 (sample SAMEA103958154, study PRJEB25191) | human gut metagenome
AGATAAATATCCTATATTTAGAGGATAAAACCGGTTGGAAAAAGGCTGTATGACTGCATCTAATCAACTATTTTGACTCAGCACCTTAGTGAAGTATTTTATAAAGCAATTCTTTCATAATCTCCTCGTTGCTGTCCGATACATTTTCAACGCCTTTAGAACGTGCATCTGCCGTGCGGATATCTCCTATTAAATTGAAGACTTTCATAGGTGGATAATTCTTTAATCCTAACAGATAATCCTTTACTTGGAAAGCATTCCTAAGACTTAATGCTTGCATCAGCCCTTTCTCTGATCTATCCTTGCTGTAATAACATATCAGCAAGTTGGAAAAGTAATTAAACAAGACAGCTAATGTAACCTGCAAAGGGTTCTTTTTAGGATTCTGTGCAAAGTGTTGGATAATCCGGTTTGACTTCAGAATGTCACGTTGGATAATAGCTTTGAGAAGTTCAAAATTATTGTATTCTTTGCTGATTCCGACATTCTTTTCAACTAATTCCGGAGTAATACGTTTCAAGCCGTTTTCAGCCATTATTATAGACAGCTTATCCAACTCTTTATCCAGACGGCTTAAATCGTTTCCTAAGCAATCGGAAAGCATTTGCGCGGCTTTTGGATCCACTTGTACACCTCTGTTTTTCAGCAATTCACCAATATAAGCAGCCATTTTATAGTCAGGAATTTTTTTTGACTCGAAAAGAATGCCATTTTTCTCCACCAAGGAAGCCAAAGTCTTTCTTCGATCCAAAGTCTTATATTTATAATTTAAGACCAATATTGTAGAGTTTAAAGGCATTTTTGCATAGTTGGAGAGTAATTCTATGTCCTTCATCAATTGAGCTTCCCTGACAACAACAAGTTGATAATCTGACATCATAGGGAAACGTCTGGCAGCATCGATGACTGTAGCAGCGTCAGTCTCCAATCCATAATAAACAAGTTGGTTGAAGTCTCGTTCGCTTTCTGTAAGGATCACATTCATAAGAAGTTCCGTAAGTTTGTCAATAAAGAAAGGTTCTTCCCCCATAAACACATAAACAGGCTGGAATTTCCTTTGCTTGATATCACGGAAAATCTCATCGAATGTATATTCTTTCTTTGCCATTGTCTTGTTTTTATCTGTCTGATTCTTTTCTCTTGCAAACATACGAAAAAGATTTTGCTTATCGCTCGGATAAGGCTACTTTTCCTCGCTTGGCCATCCTCCATATCACCTGTCTTCGTCAATGCGTCACCCAAAATCTTCATCAAAAAGTTTGGCTATTTTTTGACTCCTTGCTATCAACAAAGTTCACATGTAAACATCCTTGTTCAAAGGTTGCTTGATTTATATTCCCATATCTTTGGAGCATTTTCTTGTGTCAGAAATTAGTATGTTCTTCTTTTCCGCACCAGTCCAGCATCGGGACATAAACAAGATAATAACATTATTTGTTGTAACTTTATTTCCATTAGGATACTTTGACATAGATTTCTTGCTTTATGTTTGGCGATATAAAGATAAGAAATACTTGTCAAGCATCCTAATTTATTTAGATATAGAATACTGATTACTAATCAATTAAATCTGTTTTCTAAACATTCATTTTTGACACTAAATAGATAATGATGTGATTTTCTATCGTCTAATTTCTATTGCCTATATATTCCTGTAGGACTGAATGAACTAATAGTATGTTATCCTCAAAAAAAGAGTCCTTTTCAACTAAATTACAGAAGAGCCAACTTCTTTACAAAAAGACAACTATCCATAATAATCCGAGCAATTTTAGGGATAAACAAAAGCATACTACCTTTTTTCAAAAAGCATACTACCTTTTTCTAAAAAGCTTACTACCTTTTTGAAAACTCCCTTAAATGCTGTTCTAACGTACTCAGATAATTCCTCGTTAGGCATACATGCCGACAGTTTCCTGATTCATGCCGAAGAGATGGGATTTAATCAGTTTTAGACGAACTTGCAAATTAAACGAATTGTCACTCCGGGATAAATCGGCTGTCATGAATCGTCATTAAAACACTGTTTAAATACTGTTTAAACGCCATTTAAACCCTGTTTTAACGTACCATACCATAATGTTCAACGTGTCCAAGTGCAAGACTTACCTCTAGTACTCCCCTCGCTTTTGATAACAAAAATGGGGTGTCCAGTCGTTCAAACCCCTTCCTCACCTTTGCAAGGGATGAAGAAACAAGGTCTTTCAGGCTGAGGTCTATTTGGTATTTCAACTTATTGTCCATATATTTGCGGTGTTATGGAAGATATAATATTTAATATATACATGTTCGTCTTTTGGGTCTTCTGGCTGCTTGTTTTGATAGCCATGTTTCAAGATTCCTACAGCTTTATCCGTCGCCGCCGCCTGACCGATAAGCAGCAGAAGGAACTCGATGAGCTTCACGACAAATGGGAAAGGGAAAGGCAAGAAGAGGAGGCGGGGAAACAAAAGGAGGAAAAGCCTTAAGCGTCCCCGAACCTCTCCAATATCCGTGCGACATCTTCCTTTGTCGTCTTGGCCGTTGACCCCTCATGCTTTTCCTCTTTCTCCCAGTCGAACAGCACGACATCCGTGGCCTTCAGCCCTTTCTTCGAGTAAGGCATCAAGGCGCATAGGGCGATGAACCGGGCCTGTTCCCACGAGGTGCGGGTGTCATACGCTCTTTCCTGCTGCCAGGCCTCGAAGACCAGCGCAAACTCGTCCAGCGTCATGCTGCAAAGGTGATAACGCATCGCATCATTCAGACAGAACAAGGCTTAGACTCTTATTTAACAGTTCCATTAAAACATGTTCGCTTCCATGAGCAAAATGAACTCGGAGTCCATTAGGGAAAGCCAATACGACACCAGTTGCATCAACATTCTCAAAAGTTGAATAACTTCCTGTAACTTCCGCGTCCTTTATAGATATAGGTGCTATAGGCAAACTCCCATTATTGGATGTATCTTATTACGCCAGTAGTTATAATTCGAATAAGGAACTCCATGCGCTGCCAAAATTGACTTTAACAGTTTCTCTCCAGACAATACTTCTGATCGAATCTCTAAAAACTCTTCTTTTGTCATAAATAAAAAGGTTATAGTTGTTGCAATATTGCAATGGCAAAATTACATGACTGCTATAACCTTTAAAATATGTACTTCAGTTAATGCTTACGACTTTCACCCGCTAAACAATGTTCATGACGATTATACAATTAAAAAGGGGCTGCATCAAAACAACCTTTTGACACAGCCCCTTTTTCTTTATAGGATAAACTGATTAGAAGTTTCCTTTACCTGCTTGATCCCACCAAACACGAGTACCACCTAAATCACCTGAGAACTTAGCACTTGTGTTCTCTTGATTCAAAATCTTGATACCATTCTGCAACTCTTCATTGTTTGTGTTGATTTCGTTGTTAGAGTAAATCAAACGACGAATCTGTTCGTCAGTATCAATTGTTCCATCGCTATTGTTCTTATAGTTCGGGAATAACTTAGGATAACCTGTACGACGATATTCAGCCCAAGCTTCAGTAGACAATGGGAAGTTAGCTACCCATTTCTGAAGGATAATCTGCTGCAACTTTTCTTCCTTAGAAGCACTTTCGTTCCACTTAGTACCAACAGTGTTCATTGCTTTGTGGTTGAATTTGCTGTTAACAGGGTCAACCAAATCTTCCTGAGAAGCAGTATTGTTGATGAATGCTTCGATTTCAGCGTCAGAGATTGAAATTCCACCAGTAACAAACGGACCTTTGTAAGCCAACTGATGTTTGATAGAAGTGCGGATACCTTCTTCGTAGAAATCCTTGGCAGTTCCACCCATGTTCCAACCACGCAAAGCACCTTCAGCACGCAAGAAGTAAGATTCTGCAGCGAACATAACTGGCAGCGGAGTTGTGTAATCCAACACAGCGTAAGAATAGTTTACATATTCGTTCGGTTTAGCAACGATGTCGTGACCCGGACGGATACCCAAGTAACGAGTACCTTCTTCAATGATAGAACCATCTTCACAAGTGATACCTGCAAAGTTCTTTGTCATATAAAGAGGCAAACGAGGGTCTTGCATACCTTCCATGATAGTAATCAAGTTGGCATTCGTACCACAGTCGCCCCAAGCATAATACATACGATACAATTCGTTTGTCAAACCCTGGTTGATCAAAACGTCTTTGTCTTCTGCATTCAAAACGCCACCAGCAACAGCTTCTTCAGCTTTCTGCTGAGCTAAAGATGGGTTAGCCTTTACAATACGCATTGCGAAACGCAATTTGAATTGGTTAGCAACCTTAATCCACATGTTCATATCACCACCGCACCAGTAGTCGAATGAAGCCATAGATTCTTTGTCAGAAGTACTGCTCTTGAAACCCGCAATTGCCTCGTCCAACAATGTGAACAAAGAATTGTAAATCTGCTCCTGAGAATCGTAAGCGTAAGATACACCGTTGGTCGGGTCATCAATAACTGTTGAATAAGCTACCGGACCGTAAGAATCAGTCAACATAGAGATAGCGTATGCCTGAACGACACGCATCATACCTGCATAATCCTTGTAACCTTTTTCATCACAAGACTTAATCAAAGTACGAGTATTGTTGAAGATATGAGAATAAACGTTTTCATACATACCACCACAGAAACCACGGTTCAAATTGTACTGAACGTTACCAGAACCACCGAAGTTGTGAGGAGTCATGAAATAACCACTAAACAAGTCAACGCTCAAGTTCGTCCAGAACTGGAACATATTCTGCTGTGGAGCATAAACGTAAGAGAACGGTTCCTTAAACTGGGCAGCGAACGGCAAAGAAGTCGGATCCACCTCATAAGGATTAGTGTTCAACTTTTCAAAATCGTCTGTACAGCTATTGACACTCATCAAACCTGTCAATGCCAAAGCTGAAACAGCTGTATATTTCAAAAATTTATTTAGTTTCATACGAATAATAATCTATAATTAGAAGTTAAGCTTTAAGTTCAAACCAAAACTACGAGATGCCGGCATAGCGAACATATCAACACCCTGCCAACCGTTACCTGTACTTGCAGATACATCCGGATCCATTGGAGCATCTTTATAGAAGAAGAACAAGTTACGACCAATCAAAGATGCGCTCAAGTTCTTACCAACTCCAAACAAGTTACGGAATGTGTAACCTAATGACAACTCACGCAAACGAACATTTGTTGCATCGTAAACATACATAGATGTAGCCATGTTTGAGTTGTAGCTTGTACCACCAACTGTTGTATAGAATTCTTTCGGATCGAAAGATACGCCGTCGAATACGACAGAACCTGCATCACGAGCAGCGCCAGAACGTTCTGAAACGCCCCAACCATCCAATGTAGCTTCTGTCATAGACATTACCTTACCACCAATCTTAGCGTCAATCAAGAATGACAAAGTGAAATCTTTGTAGTGGAATGTGTTTGTCCAACCCATGTTTACCTTAGCGTTCATATCGCCAACATAAATCAAGTCTTTCACGTCAGAACCAGCCAAAACAGGACCTCCGTTTTCGTTCTTGATTGGTTTGCCTGTTTCGTCACGCTGCAAGTCACGAACATACAAGTCACCGAAGTGGCCGCCTTCTTTCAAGATAACAGAAGCACCAGTACAGAAGCTTTGCAATGTCAAACCATCAGCCAAACCATCTACCAACTCGATTACTTTATTGTTGTTGTAAGAGAAGTTGTAGTTTGTGCTCCAGCTGAAGTTGTCAGTGAATTGCTGACGCCATCCTAAGCTAACTTCAAAACCTTGGTTCTCGATATTACCAGCATTTACATAGCGTGTTTTCACACCTGATTCATAAGGAGCAGAAACCTTGAAGAACTGGTTCTTAGTGTTAGTCTTATAATATGTCACGTTTACATCGAAACGATTCTGGAAGAATGTACCATCGAAACCAACTTCCAAAGAGTTAGTCTTTTCAGGTTTCAATGTACGGAACGGAGCTTCAGAAGGAGGAACCAAAGAACCTTGGTCACCGATTGTATAAAGAACGTTAGAAGCGTAAATAGGAACGTCGTTACCTACGATAGAATAAGAAGCACGGAATTTGAACAAGTCAACGTTCTTACCGAAATCAATGAATTTATTCAACAGGGCACTTGCACCAACTGACGGATAGAAGAAAGAAACACCTTCAGTGAATGCCAAAGCAGAAGACCAGTCGTTACGAGCACTTACGTCAACATACAAACCTTCTTTGTAACCGAACTGAGCTGTAGCAAATACAGAGTTCAAACGTTTTTCCTTCAAAGACATACCTGTAGACAAACGATAATAGTTGCTCGGGATGAATTTGTTAGGATAATAAGCACCAGAAGTGATAACACCATTGTTGATAGCAAACTGAGTATCACCATAACCAATCAAACTTACGTTTGAACCTTTAGTCTTCGTATAGCTACCACCGGCAGTTACAGACAATGAATAAGTATCTTCCCATGTCTTGTTGTATTGCAACAAAGCATCAGCATAAGTCTGTTCGCTGAAGATATGGTCATCTTTCATTGTACCTAACTTATCACGACCTGCAGTACTTGAAGCATAGTCGTTTTGAGTCCAATGTTCATCACCACGTTCGTAACGGATACGACCTGTAGCAGACAAACCTTCCATGATATCGTACTTAACAGTACCACCGAATTCATAACGGTTACGGTCAGAAATTGGTTTCTGACGGTTCAAAGTCCAATAAGGGTTGGAGAATTGTTCCTGAACTGTATTTGTCCAGTTGTGAATATTGATTTGCTGAGCTTGGTCAAATACTTCGTAGTTGTTTTTGTAATTGTCCCAATCCTCGCCTCTCGGGAACAGGTAAGCACCTGTCAACGGGTTGTGCAAATAACCAGAAGCCGGTTGGTTTTCGATGTGCTGAGTGTTGTAACGAGCACTTACGTCAACGTGAAGCTTAGTCCACAAGTTGAAACCAACTTTAGCCAACAAGTTATGGCTCATATATGTATTTTCAGGAACGACACCGTTTGAAGATACATTGGCATAAGAGAAGTAAGAAGTGATGTTCTCGTTACCGCCAGCCAAAGAGATAGAGTTGTTAGTTGTGTAACCAGTACGGAAGAATTCTTTCGCATAGTTAGGAGCTTCAGATGATAACTTGCCCCCCCAGCTGAAAGTACCAGCATCGCTCATTCCATAATTGTTCTGGAACTTAGGCAATGACATAGCGTTTTCTACGGTTGTGTTGCTTGATACATTGATAGCAACTTTACCAGATTGAGCTGATTTAGTTGTAATCATGATAGCACCATTGGCAGCAACTGCACCATAAAGAGCGGCAGCAGAAGCACCTTTCAACAAAGTAATCTGTGCGATATCATCCGGGTTGATAGTAGACATAGCGTCACCACCATCACGTTCACCACCATAGTTCATGGAAACCTGAGAATCAGAAACGTTCATCATCATAGGAACACCATCAACAACAATCAACGGCTGGTTGCTACCACTGATAGATTTGTTACCACGGAACAAGATTTTAGAAGCACCACCGGCACCAGTTGAGTTCGGAGTAATCTGCAAACCTGCGCTCTTACCTTGCAAAGAGTTAATCATGTTGACGTTCTTGATTTCGTTCAAGTCCTTACCGCCAACAGTCTGAGCAGAATAAGTCAAAGTCTTAGACTCACGCTTGATACCCATAGCTGTTACAACTACTTCTTCCAAAGCTTCGGAATCAGAAGCCATCGCAACATTAATAGAAGAACGGCCATTAATTGGCTCTTCTACAGTTTTCATACTCACGTAAGAGAACTGTAATGTACCTTTGCTGTTATCAACTTCCAAGGTGTATTTACCATCGAAGTCTGTCACTGTACCAATTGTCGTACCTTTCAACAGCACATTCACACCGATCAGCGGTTCTTTTGTATCCTTATCGGTTACAGTACCGCTAATCGTCAAATTCTGCGCGTAAGCTGCTACGCACAGGAAGAATGTCAAAAATAAAAAGATTGACTTTCTCATGAAAAAACGATTTTTGGGTTTAACTATAAATTTGTTTTCTTGTATAATTTATCACGTTTCTTTTTATCATCTAAAGTCCATTCCTTAAGTCTGGGCTGTCAGATAATCTGTCCTTTTTAAGCTTTATTTTCGTTAAATCATTTTCTTTTTGCATAAACAAATACTATTTAGCTGGCCAAACGACGTGCAAAGGTATGAAATTTTCGTTACAAATATCATTATTAACACAAATCTTTCCAAATATAACACTTTATAATCTTTGCCTATATGCACAAATATTAAGCATTTCATTTAGCAGTGTGTCATGGATGCAAACAGCTTCGTTACTTTCAGAATGCAATATGAGGCTTATCAATTATCATTTTTCCAAATTTCCTTAATAATTTCCTCCTGATTGTAACCATACGGAGAGCCAGCACTGCTCATATTGGCACGATAAACATTCTTCGTTTCGTTTGGACAGCAGATACCACGGATGCCCGGCATTTCGATATGACCGTTAGAGTCTGTTTTCTTCATCCAGTCCCATGCATATTGAAGCCATTCATTCCGATATGCTTCGGGCTGCTTGGCATACCACGATATTTCATCCCATCCCCATGGAAAATAGGAAGCAGTGTCTGCTACATTCACAGGCTCTTCTTTCCCATAATTATCTATCTCCACCAAATATGGCAAACTTTCACAATCCCATCCAGACGGAGTAACACACCCTTCACTTCTCAAGAAGAGCGCATCCAAATGATGGACTCGCAATTCCGCCGGCTGCACTTCGCCCTCTTCCCATTTCTTTTCCGTAGGAATCGCACATATACGCATCGGGAAGGAATTAAAGTCAATCAGGCTCTTGCCGCCTACAACCATGCCACCTTTCGGTGTATGCGCATCCAATATCACCCAATGGCGGCGGGCATGATTACGGGCATAAGCGCGGATATCATCTACCAACTTAAACCAGTTCGATTTGTCCGGGTCGTTCATCGCCATCAATTCGATTTGCCCAAGATGAAAAGCTTCGCAGCCGATATTAATATATGTACGTGCGAGGAAATAAAACCACATCTGTGTTTCCAAGCGGCTGATGTCGGGAACACTTCCGCCTTTATGCCAATGATCCACATACTTCCCTTCTTCATTCAGCATATCTTCATAACGGAAATTACGTTTCTCCGGTATCTGTCCGTATGCTTCAAACACCCAATCCGGCACTTCTATTTGATTCACCTCCTCCGAAACGGCTTCGAACAAGCAACCTTGGAAGACCAAATCGGAATCATATTGGTGCAATTCATCAATAATCGCCTTGGCTTTACTCCAAAACTCCGGATTATTCAAGACATGCTCCTGTTCCCACACCAATATCGCACGTCCGACAAATTTCACTCCGGTGTTCTTTATCATCCGGATATCATCTGCCAACTGGGTCTCTCCTTCACGAGGAACCAATACGTTGGACAAAGTCATGGAGCGGTCCAAATAATTCTCCAACACAGCCCGTGATATGCCATTTTCGTCAAAATGATAAGAACGAACCTCCTTTTCGCTCTCCTCTCCTATCTTCCATTCCGATTTCCAAGGAATAACCACTCGTTCTCCTTCAAACTGGATTGGCAACCAAATGTAACGCCCGTCAATCGCATCCTTTGGAGTCCAACGGTCGCCCATATAAATATAGGTATCTTCCTTTCCTTGAACCGGAAGTACGAAAGTGCTTTGGGAATGATAAGTCAATGCAGAATCGGCATCAATACAAGGATTGCCCAGTTCCCGCCAAGGACCTAAAATAGAATCAGCCACTGCCGAACGAGCCGCATTAGGAGCCCAACCTGTACAACCCGACATTATTAGATAGTATTTGCCTTTATGTTTGAACATCGCAGGAGCTTCCATGAAGCGTCCTTCAAAACAACGGGCATAAACGCCATTGTGTTCAGTATAATCATCCGTCAACTGTGCAATTTGCAACGTGCTGTTCTCTTCCGAAGCATAAATATGATAAGCTTTGCCATCATCATCCACAAACAACGTCATATCTCGAGCCATTTGCCCTCCCATCCAATCACGTTTATGGATATTCAATGAATCCAATGAAGCAGGTAAACCGCCTCCAGTATAAGCATCTTCCGCTGCAAATACCGGGGCTTCCTTCAATGATTCAGAAGCGTTGCAAGCCCATTTGCCTGCATTCACCCTGCCGGCATGTATAAATGTATAAGGACCTGTCACTTCATCACTTACAGCAACGCCACTCTGCGCTCCTCTATAACCTTGACCTTTCGGTTCCAAATGGAACCACATGACATACTTTCCTGTTTTAGCATTATGTATCACTTTCGGCCGCTCCAATATACAACCTTTCTCTATCGGACTGCCGGAACCTTCTGGCTCGACATGCAAAACAACTCCTTCGTCCTTCCAATTATACAAATCACCGGACGAATAACAATGCACACCAACATTAGCTTTATTACCACCGTCACCCGCTGTTTTGTGTTCCCCAAACCAATAATACCTTCCGTTTTCAAACAAAATTCCGCCTCCATGCGCATTGATATGCACATTCTTGTCATCAAGCCAAAGTTCACCAGGGGTAAATGATTGATAACGTTTAGGCGATTGGCAAGCGGTCAAACCAAGCCAAATGCCCACGATTAAAAATGTTTTCCACATATTATTTCTATTTAAACAATTTGATACTGATAAATGGAGCACAAACTTAAACAAAAAAGGCTATATTTGCACATTCATAAATCAGGCAATTGTCTATTGGTTATGTTAAAACAACAATTACGGCAGCAACTACAGCAGAAACTTTCACCGCAGCAGATACAAATGATCCGCCTGCTCGAGCTTCCTGCCATTGAGCTGGAGGAAAAAGTAAAACATGAATTAGAAGAGAATCCAGCATTGGAAGAAGGAAAGCCCAATCAAGACGATTATGAGTATGAAGATGGAAGGGACTCTGATGACGAAAGGACAAACACAGATGGGAATAATAACGAAAACGCAGACCTTTCATTGGGCGACTACCTGACGGAAGACGACATTCCAGATTATAAACTGCAAGAATTGCATGACCGGAATGATAAAAAGGAAGACATCCCTTTTTCAGCTGGAGAGTCTTTAAATGAATACCTGTTAGAACAGTTAGGGCTGAGAGAATTACCAGAACAAGAATATAAAATTGCGGAATATATCATAGGAAACATTGACGATGACGGCTATTTGCGCCGTGACTTGAATTCAATTGCAGACGATTTGGTATTCCAAGCCGGTCTTGATATTACCGGAAAAGATATCGAGCCTATTCTTTCACTCGTCCAAGACTTTGAGCCTTCAGGAGTGGGAGCAAGAGATTTGCAGGAGTGCTTATCTATCCAATTGCAGAAAAAAGAGCAGACGGAAGTAACTCACATTGCTTTGCAAATCATTAATGACTATTTCAATGATTTCATACGGAAGCACTTTGATAAGATTCTGAGAGGAATGGAAATTCCCGAAGAGACTCTAAAAAAAGCAATTCGTGAAATCACAACTTTGAATCCTAAACCGGGAAATGCTTGGGGCGATTCCATTGAAACTGCCATGAGCCAGATTATTCCCGATTTTATAGTGGATGCAAACAACGGTGAAATTACTTTGTCAATGAATAGCCGGGGCATTCCAGACCTGCGTGTCAATCAAGAATATGTGAACATGTTCCAAGATTATGCCAACAACAAGGCTAACCAAACGACCGAACGGAAAAATGCCGTACAGTTTGTCAAACAGAAACTGGATTCAGCCCAATGGTTCATTGATGCCATTAAGCAACGCCAAGAGACTTTGCAAAGGACGATGGAAGCCATCATCCAATTGCAACGGGACTTTTTCCTTACCGGAGACGAAGCTTTCCTTCGTCCGATGATATTAAAAGATGTGGCTGAACGTACTGGATATGATATTTCAACCATCTCCAGGGTAAGCAACAGTAAATATGTACAAACCAACTTTGGTATCTATCCACTCAAATACTTTTTCTCCGAATCCATGCAAACGGACAGCGGAGAAGAAATATCTACTCGTGAAGTTAAAAAAATCATGAAAGAGCATGTAGATGCTGAAGATAAGCGGAAACCTCTGACAGACGAAGAATTGGCTAACATTTTGAAAGAAAAAGGGTATGTCATTGCACGTCGGACAGTAGCAAAATACAGAGAACAATTAGGCATTCCTGTTGCCAGACTCAGAAAAGAAATATAAATTTGCAGCGATGAGAAGAGTAGCTAACATATTATCCACATTGTTTCATCCGTTACTGATGGTGACGTATGGAATTGTCATGGCTCTCTCCTTTTCATATTTGGTCATCTTCCCGATGAAACTAAAGCTCATCATTCTGTCTGGAGTCTTTTTAATGACAGCCGTTATCCCTGCTTTATTCATCTATTTGATGGTTAAAGAGAAGGACGGGGCGGACTGGGAATTGAGCAACCGCAAGTACAGGACAATGCCCTATTTAATATATGTAGGGTCCGTCATGGCTGCACTCTTTTTTCTATTCAAGATGATGCTTCCCTTTTGGGTATTGGCACAATTATTTGGAGCGGCAGTTGTCATGCTTATAGCATTGTGCATTAATTTCTTTTGGAAAATTAGTGCACACATGATAGGAATCGGTGGACTGTTAGGAGGATTGATGGGAATTTCCCGGATTTATGCACAGAACCCATATTGGGGATTCATTGCACTCACGATGGCAGCCGGCTGTATCGGCACTTCTCGTTTATATTTGGGAAAGCACACGCCTTCTCAGATATATAGTGGATTTGGATTAGGATTTATAGTTATCTATATATCTTCATTATTAAGTTATTTCTATTTTTTCATTTAAAACACAAAAACATGAATTTTCCTACAGATGTAAAGTACACGAAGGATCACGAATGGATCCGCGTAGAAGGTGAAGTTGCTTATGTTGGCATTACAGATTATGCTCAAAGCGAATTGGGTGAAATCGTTTATGTTGATATCACAACAGAAGGCGAAACAGTAGCCAAAGAAGAAGTTTTCGGAACAATCGAAGCTGTAAAGACAGTATCTGATTTGTTTATGCCGGTAAGTGGTGAAGTAGTAGAAGTGAACCCAGAATTGGAAGATGCACCTCAGTTGATTAACGAAGATGCATACGGAAAAGGCTGGATTATCAAAGTTGCCCTTTCTGACATGGCAGAAATCGACGGATTGTTATCTGCTGCAGATTATGAACAATTAATTGCAAAATAAAATGACTCCTGTCGTTAGCATTATCATGGGCAGTACATCTGACCTGCCTGTCATGGAAAAAGCTGCAAAGTTTTTAGATGAGATGGAAATCCCATTTGAAATGCATGCACTTTCCGCCCACCGTACTCCTGAAGAGGTCGAACAATTCGCAAAAGGGGCAAAAGGAAGAGGCATCAAGGTAATTATTGCAGCCGCTGGGATGGCAGCACATTTGTGTGGCGTTATCGCATCCATGACTACAGTTCCTGTCATTGGTGTCCCTATCAACTCAACATTAGATGGAATGGACGCACTATTGGCTATCGTACAAATGCCTCCGGGAATACCGGTAGCGACTGTCGGTATCAATGGAGCACAGAATGCAGGTATTTTGGCAGTCCAAATGCTTGCTATAGGAGATGAAGCATTGCAAAACAAATTAGCGCAATACAAAGAGGATTTGAAGAAAAAAATCGTCAAAGCTAATGAAGATTTGGCGAAGATTTCTTTTAAATATAAGACAAATTAAAAGTATTACAGCTATTCTTGTCGGATTCGAGAAAAATATTCTCGAATCCGACATTTAGGAATAAGGAACTACCAGGAATATGATGGATTATTTCAATTACCAACGTCGTAAATCATCCGAAGTCCACATAGGAAACACGCCTATGGGAGGAAACAATCCGATTCGTGTCCAATCGATGGCGAATGTTTCAACTATGGAAACAGAGGCTGCTGTCCAACAAGCAATCCGCATGATTCAAGCAGGAGCAGAATATGTGCGTTTCACCACTCAAGGCGAACGGGAAGCACATAATTTAGGCAAAATCCGCAAAGCATTGAATGGAAAAGGCTACACGACTCCTCTCGTGGCAGATGTTCATTTCAATCCGAAGGCAGCTGATGCCGCAGCGACCGAAGTTGAAAAAGTCCGTGTTAATCCAGGTAATTATGTAGACCGTATCAAAACCTTTAGTTTCCGTGAATATACAGATGATGAATATGCACAAGAACTACAGAAAATACGGGAACGCTTTATCCCTTTCTTGAATATCTGCAAAGAGCATCATACGGCTATTCGCATCGGAGTAAATCATGGTTCGCTTTCAGACCGAATCATGAGCCGCTACGGAGATACTCCCCGCGGAATGGTAGAATCGTGCATGGAATTCTTACGGATTTGTGTAGAGGAACATTTCATGGACGTCGTTATTTCCATAAAAGCCTCCAATCCTGTCATCATGGTGAAAACAGTCCATCTGTTGATTCAAACCATGGAAAAGGAAAACATGTATTTCCCTCTGCATTTAGGAGTAACTGAAGCTGGAGACGGCGAAGACGGCCGCATAAAAAGTGCAGTCGGTATCGGTACCTTATTGGCAGACGGTATTGGAGATACCATCCGTGTCTCCCTTAGTGAAGATCCAGAAGCTGAAATTCCAGTAGCACAAAAATTAGTGGATTACATCCAAGAGAGGGAAAACCATCCGGCAATCAGTGCCAATGCAGCCCACCTATACAATCCCTTGTCTTGCGACAGGAGATTTGTCCGCATAGTAGAAAACTTAATCGGTGGCTCTGTCCCAGTAGTGATTTCTGACCGTTCGACAGGTGATAATTTCGAGTTCAATCCCAATTACAAACCTGATTATATCTACATTGGGCAGGAGAACCCGGACAATCTACCTAACGATTTGATGTTGATTGTAGATGCCCATTTCTGGCAACCACGTCCTAACACATTCCCTTATTTTATTGCCTCTGAAGCAGAAGAAATAAAGACGACTGAATCGCCTATTAAATTCATCCGCCTAACCTATGAAGACTTGACAGACGATATTTTGTCTATCATACAAGAAGATAAATCTACCGTTGTTATTCTAAGCACGCACCATCAAAACGGCTTGGGCGAACAACGGGCTGCTTTGCATAAATTATGGGAAGCAGGAATCGATGTCCCAGTCATCCTCCATCGTGAATACCAAGAAAAAGAGAAAGAAAACATGCAGCTTAAAGCAGCAGCAGATTTAGGCGCACTCTTCTTAGATGGTTTTGGAGAAGGTATCATGATCCAAGATGAGCACATCGAATCACCAGCTATCGACGAAACCTCTTTCGGCATATTACAAGCCGCTAAGAGACGAATCTCTAAAACAGAATATATCTCATGTCCAAGCTGCGGACGTACATTATATAATATACAAGCAACCATCGCCCGCATCAAGGCCGCGACTTCCCATCTGAAAGGGTTAAAGATAGGAATCATGGGATGTATTGTTAACGGGCCTGGCGAAATGGCTGATGCCGATTATGGTTATGTTGGAGCTGGTCGCAACCAAATTAGCCTTTATAAAGGCAAAGAGTGTATCTTACGGAACATTCCGGAAGAAGAAGCCGTCGAAAAATTAATCCAACTTATCAAGGATAATGGAGACTGGCAAGATTAATCTTTAATTATTTAGAACAATGAAAGTCAAAATCATCAACAAATCGCACCATCCTCTGCCCGCTTATCAGACCAATCAATCAGCAGGCATGGATATTCGTGCAAATCTGACAGAACCGATAGAGCTTAAACCTTTGGAAAGGAAACTTATTCCTACAGGATTATACATAGCTCTTCCCGATGGTTATGAAGCACAAATCCGTCCGCGCAGCGGTTTGGCTATCAAACATGGAATTACCTTGCTGAATACTCCAGGTACTATAGATGCTGACTATAGAGGTGAAATAGGAGTAATCATGGTTAATCTCTCCAATGATCCTTTCGTGATAAATGATGGCGAAAGAATATGCCAAATGGTTGTCGCACAGTACCAACAAATAGAATGGCAAACAGTTGAATCATTAGATGAAACAGAACGAGGTGCTGGAGGTTTCGGACATACAGGAAAAGAATAAATCAATGACAAATGAACGTACGTAAATCATTTCTATACATTTTACTGGTTGCCGTTTTTTATATGATATTTCCTTTCTCTCTCTCTGCTTCGCAAGAGAATAAGACAAGGAATATGAAAAACAGGCTAGCACATGCCGAGCAACGCAAATTCGACTACTTCTATTACGAAGGGGCGAAACTGAAAAATGCGGGCAAATATGACGCAGCCTTCGACCTCTTTTCATATTGCTATGAGTTAGACTCCACTTCATCTGCCGTCCTTTACGAACTTGCGATGTTCCAACTCCAACGAAACAGACCGGAAAAGGCTATTGAAATGATGAGAAAGGCTGTAAAAAACAGTCCGGAAAACTTTACTTATTGCATTACTTTGGCTGGATTGGAACGAAATATGGGAATGTACGGAGAAGCCGCAGAATCTTATCAAAGATTAGCGGATAAAAATCCGGGCAAAATCGAACTATATTACTATTTGGCAGAAGCCATGACCCAAAAAGGGGATGTCGATGAAGCGATTAAAGCGTACGACAAGTTAGAAGAGAGCATGGGCATGAACGAAACATTGTCTATGCAAAAATTCAAATTGTACCGATCTATTGAAGAGCCAGAAAAAGCATTCAATGAAATCATAAAGTTGGCAGATAAATATCCTATGAATGCCCGTTACCAACTTTTGATAGGTGATTTATATTTAGAGGATAAAGAAAATGAAAAAGCGTATGCTTGCTATCAAAAAGCACACGAAATAGATCCTAACGACCCTCGCTACATTGTTTCAATGGCTAATTATTACGATGCTATTGGCGACAAAGAGGCCTCAGAAAATGAAATCAAGGCAGCATTGGTGAACGAAGAGTTGGATATTGATACCAAAGTCGCTATTCTTTCACGTTACATCCAACGCCTACAACAGACAAAACAAGGCTTAGCCAAAGCCGATTTGTTGTTCCTGACTTTATTAGAACAACATCCGGAAGATACGGAATTAAAAATGATGTACGGCAGCTTGCTATTGGCATTGGAAAAGCCGGAAGAAGCAAAGTTACAATTCCAATTGGTCTCTGAAATGGCTCCTGACAATGAAGCTGCTTGGCAACAGTTGCTAAACTTAGCTCTAAAAGAGGAAAATGTTTCCGAAATCATCCGGATATGTAAAAAGTGCATACAATTATTCCCCAATTCTCCAGAATACTATTTCTACATGGGCATTGGTTATTTCCAAGAAAAGGAATATCAAAAGACATTGGATACTTATTATGCGGGTCTAAAAATCATTTCTGACGAAAACCGTGTCATGAAATCCAACTTCTATGGACAAATAGGAGATGTTTATTATCAATTGGGCAACATGGAGGAGACATACAAGGCTTACGATGAAGCTTTAAAGTTTAATGAGAACAATGCTTTTGTCCTCAACAACTATAGTTATTTCCTCACCCTCGATAAAAAGGATTTAAAGAAAGCTGAACGAATGGCTGCCTTGTGTATAAAGTTGGAGCCGGATAATGCCACTTATATTGATACTTATGCTTGGGTGTTCTTTATGGAAGGGAACTATTCTTTAGCTAAGATATATATTGAAAATGCCTTGTCCAAAGATAAAACGAACAGTGCGGAATTGGTAGACCACTATGGCGATATTCTGTATATGAGCGGAGAAAAGGAAAAGGCTATCGAACAATGGAAGAAAGCGAAAGAAATGGGAAAAGAATCAACCATTTTGGACGAAAAAATAGCTAAAGGTGAATACATAGAAGATACAACAGAAAAGAAGGAATGAAAAAGTTATTGTTTTTTGTGCCATTCATCGCATTACTTCTTCTTTTGAATGGCTGTAAAAGTAAAAATATCCCGACGGGCGGAGAGATAGCTAATACAAAAGAGCTAAATGAATTCGTAGCTTCCATGCAATCGCAAGAAGTTAAGTTCAATACCTTATCAGCAAAATTAAATGTAAACTTACAATTACCTGATAAGGAAATGAGTTCCCGTGTAGAGATGAAATTGGTTAAAGACAGTGCGTTGCAACTATCCATCCAACCTATATTAGGAATTGAAGTATTTCGCATCGAGCTGAATAAAGACAGCGTTAAAGTGATGGATAGAATTAATAAGAGATATGTGGCAGAAGGATACAGCAAACTGAAAGAACAATTCACCATTGACTTCAATTTCTATAATTTGCAAGCCCTATTTATCAACCAGCTGTTTGTACCCGGTTATAAAGAGATGGATAGTTATTTATACAAACATTTCAAATTGGAACGCAACGGGCTGATTACTTGGTTAAACACGAAAGACAAAACAGACCTCCAATATCTATTCAAGGCGGACAATGAAGAGAAACTGTTGTCAACACAAATAGAAGATCCTTCCGGGTTGTATAAATTGATATGGAATTATACCAATTTCCAACCTGTCGTCTCATCCTGTTTATTCCCCCGTATCATGGAAATATCCTTTATGAAAGGAAACTCCAACCAAGGAGGCATGGATATTTCTTATTCCCGAATCCAATTAGACCGTACATTAAATATGGATTTTTCAATCCCTGCAAAGTATAAACGTATTACCTTTGCACAAGTACTTAAAGCAATTACTACAAAATAAAAATGAAACACGTTTGGTTAGTTATATTCCTTTGTTTATCCAGCGTTCTGTTCTCGCAGAACTCTGCCCGTGTTCGTGAATTGGAAAAACAACGAAAAGAAGCATTGGCAGAGATAAAGAAAACAAATGAATTATTGAACCAAACCCAGGCTACAACCAAAGATAGGCTGAAAAGATTGAATCTATTGTCACAGCAAATCCTCTCCCGTAAGAAAGTCATCAACCTTTTGGAGCAGGAAATGAATGCGATGGATCGGCAAATCAATGATATGGGCAAACAAATTTCCCAACTTGAATCTGAATTAAAAGAGAAGCAAGCCAATTATGGGAAATCCATACAAAGTATGTATAAAAGGCAAGCCTCACAAGACCGCCTTTTGTTTATCTTGTCTGCTGAAAGCTTTGCACAATCTTTACGCCGCATCCGCTACTTGCACGAATATGCCAGATGGCAGAAAAGACAAGGAGCCGAAATTGTAGAAAAGCAAGCTCAAATAGTAGAAAAAAGGAAAGAGTTGGAATCTGCCCGCCTTGAGAAAAGTAAATTATTGGCAAACAGGGCGGAGGAACAGAAAAACTTGCAACAAGAAGAGAACAGCCATAAAGAGGAAATTGCTGTCCTAAATAAAAAGCAAAAAGAGCTTCAAGCTTTGATAAAGCAAAAAAGAGAACAAGCAAATAAGCTAAACCGCTTAATAGAACAACAAATTGCAAAAGAGATAGCAGAAGCTGAGGCGAAAGCAAAAGCTGAAAGGGAACGATTGGCGAAAAACAAAGGGAAAGCAACTCCTTCTACCGGAGCAGAAAGGAAAGCGGAAGTGAAAGGTGGCTATGCCATGACAAAAGAGGAAAAGCAGCTCTCGGATAATTTTGCAAACAACAAAGGGAAACTTCCTTATCCGGTTACAGGTTCACATTTCATCGTTTCTCCATTCGGAGAACAACAACACCAAGACCTAAAATATGTCCGTACAAATAACAATGGCATTGATATACAAACAACCTCCGGTGCGGAAGCGATTGCCGTATTCAAAGGTGAAGTCACCCGTATTTTTACTATTCCGGGATATAATCATTCCGTTATCGTCCGGCATGGAAACTATCTCACGGTTTATAGCAATCTGAGCCAAGTCTACGTGAAAGCGGGAGATCATGTGTCAACAAAACAATCTATCGGTAAGATATATTCCGACCCGGACAATGGGAATTCAACCATCTTGCACTTTCAGTTGTGGAAAGAGAAAACCAAACTGAATCCCGCTCCTTGGTTGGACTAAGCTTATTACATAATATAATATGAATAACATCCAATCGGTATGCACTTATTGTGCTTCCAGTACAAAAATAGCACCTTGTTACTTCCAAGCCGCAGAAGAATTAGGCAGATTATTAGCTCAAGAGAAAATACAAATCATTAATGGAGCTGGAAATATAGGATTGATGGCGGCAATCTCCGATGCAGCCTTGCAAGCGGGTGGCAAAGTGACAGGAGTAATTCCCCATTTTATGATAGAACAAGGATGGAACCACACAGGGCTTACCCAGACAATAGCCGTAGAAAACATGCACGAACGCAAACAAACTATGGCAGATCTCTCGGATGCAGTAATTGCCTTGCCTGGTGGTTGCGGGACTTTGGAAGAGCTTTTGGAAATCATTACGTGGAAACAATTAGGATTATATCTGAATCCTATTGTCATTTTGAATACGAACCACTTCTTCGACCCGCTCTTAAACATGTTGGACAAAGCTATTGCTGAAAACTTCATGAGAAACCAACATGGTAAAATATGGTTGGTAGCTGATGAGCCGGCAGAAGCAATCCAACTCATCCGCACGGCTCCAATTTGGGATCCCAGCATTCGGAAGATAGCTAAAATATAATATAATTCTCCCGGTTTCTGCCAATATTCGGCGACTTCTTCTTATTTTTGCAAGGAAAGAAGCTAATAAATATGTCTGATACGAACTCAATATATATCAAAGGCGCAAGGGTTAACAATCTAAAGAATATAGATGTTGAAATACCGCGCGACAAATTAATTGTTATAACCGGATTGTCCGGAAGTGGCAAATCTTCATTGGCTTTTGACACTTTATATGCGGAAGGACAACGCAGATATGTAGAAAGCTTATCAGCCTACGCTCGACAGTTTTTAGGAAGAATGAGCAAGCCGGAATGTGATTTTATCAAAGGAATCCCGCCAGCTATCGCCATCGAACAAAAAGTCAATACCCGGAATCCTCGTTCCACAGTAGGAACATCAACGGAAATATATGACTATTTACGCCTTTTATATGCCCGCATTGGTCATACTATTTCTCCCATTTCAGGGGAAACAGTGAAAAAGCATCAAGTTTCGGACATTGACAAATATCTCCATTCTTTCCCGGAGGGAACGAAATATATGATTTTAGCTCCTGTCGCTCCTGACTTGCAAGATGGATATTCTGCCATCAAGTTACAAGAGATACAGAAAAAGGGTTATACGAGACTATTCATGACCGACTCATCTACACCGGTTCGTGTCCAAGATGCTTTGAATATAGCCACTACAGAGAAAAAGTTAAGCTCGCCTTTGGAAATCATCATTGACAGATTGGAAGTGTCCGACTCCCCAAATTCATACAGCCGAATGGCAAGTTCCGTAGATGCTGCTTTTGCAGAAGGGAATGGGGCCTGCCATCTCTTGGTTTATCCAGGGAAAGACAAAACAGGCATCTACAAAGAGTTTTCTAATCGTTTCGAAGCAGATGGAATAAAATTCGAAGAGCCCAATGAAATGATGTTCAATTTCAACAATCCCATCGGGGCTTGCCCGAAATGTGAAGGCTTTGGGAAAATATTGGGGATTGATGAGCATTTGGTCATTCCCAATCAAAGCTTATCGGTATATGAAGGTGCCGTTGTTTGTTGGAATGGAGTAGTCATGAGCCAATGGCTAAAAGAATTCATACGAGACAGCGCTCCTTATAACTTTCCAATCCACCGCCCCTATTATGAACTGACGGATAAAGAAAAAGATTTGTTATGGCACGGAGCCAAAGGTGTTTATGGAATTGATAGCTTCTTCAAATTCTTGGAAGAAAACCAATATAAGATACAATACAGAGTAATGGCTGCCCGTTACAGAGGGAAAACCATCTGCCCTGTTTGCAGAGGTTCACGATTGAAGAAAGAAGCTCTCTATGTCAAGATCAATGATAAAAGCATTGCAGACGTAGTGCGCATGACCATAACCGAAGCAAAATCGTTCTTTGACAATTTACCCCTTTCCGAATCTGAAAAAACGATTTCCAAAAGGTTGTTGGCTGAAATACGAAACAGATTACAGTTCCTTGTCAATGTCGGGTTAAGTTATCTTACACTTGACCGCCTTTCCTCGACTTTATCGGGAGGAGAAAGCCAACGTATCAATTTAGCGACCTCTTTGGGAAGTAGTTTGGTCGGTTCTCTTTATATCTTGGACGAACCGAGTATCGGATTGCATTCGAGAGACACAGACCTGCTCATCCATGTATTGAGGGATTTGCAACAATTAGGTAACACGGTTATCGTGGTTGAACATGACGAGGAAATTATCCGTGCTGCCGATTACATCATAGACATCGGACCTAAAGCCGGACGTTTAGGTGGAAAGGTCGTTTTTCAAGGGAACTTATCAGACTTGCCACAAAAGAGCGACAGCTATACTGTTCGTTATCTTACCAGGGAAGAAAAGATAGATGTTCCGTCTTACCGCCGCCCTTGGAATAGTTATATCGAAGTGAAAGGGGCAAGAAAGAACAACCTCAAAAACATTGATGTAAAGTTCCCGCTCCACGTTATGACAGTCGTAAGCGGAGTGAGTGGTTCTGGGAAAAGTTCGCTTGTCCGGGATATTTTCTATGAAGGTGTAAAAAGATATTTGGATAATGCCGACAGGCTCAACGTGGATTGTCAAAGCATCGCAGGTGACCTTAATATGATTAAAGCGATAGAATATGTAGACCAAAACAGCATTGGGAAAAGTTCACGTTCGAATCCGGTCACCTACGTAGGTGCGTATGATGAAATACGCAAACTATTCGGAGAGCAACAGTTGTCCCAGCAGTTAGGATTTACTCCCCTCTATTTTTCATTCAACAAAGAGGGAGGACGTTGCGAAGAGTGCAAAGGCGAAGGGAAAATCACGGTGGAAATGCAATTCATGGCTGACATCACCTTGGTTTGTGATGCTTGCCATGGCAAACGGTTCAAACCGGAAATTCTGGATGTCGAGTACAAAGGAGCAAATATCTACGATGTCTTGGAAATGACCGTCAACCAAGCCATTGAATTTTTTGGACAAGAAGAGAAAGACATCAATAAGAAAATTGTCAAGAAATTAAAGCCTTTGCAAGATGTCGGTTTGGGCTATATCAAATTGGGGCAAGCCTCTTCCACTCTTTCAGGAGGAGAAAACCAGCGTGTTAAATTAGCTTATTACCTGGGACAAGAAAAACAAGCACCGACTCTGTTTGTATTTGACGAACCGACTACAGGCTTGCATTTCCATGACATAAAGACATTGATGAATGCCTTCAATGCTCTGATTGCAAAAGGACATACTGTCGTCATCATCGAACACAACATGGATGTCATAAAATGTGCAGACTATATTATTGACTTAGGACCTGAAGGTGGAAACATGGGCGGTAGTTTGGTCTGTGCAGGAACTCCAGAAGAGATTGCCCAATGCCTCAACTCATATACAGGGAAGTTCCTTAAAGAGAAGTTAGCTTAATACATCTATGGCAAGGTATCAAAAATAATTTGCTTATTGATTCAGATTTTAATCATTTTGCTTATCATTTAGGTGATAAGTGCTTTTCACCTAGGTGATAAGTGTTTATCACCTTAATGATAAGTGCTTTTCATTAAGGTGATAAATGCTTTTCATTAAGGTGATAAGCTAAAGACAATAACGGGTTGATACATGGATAATATCCAGTAGTTTAAGTAAGGAAATATTGCGCTTGATGAATTTTCTTTAATCATTTTACGAATTTAGTTGTTATTTATAAAAAAACCATATATATTTGCCGATATCATGTAGAAACACAATGTTCTGTAAGAGTCATATCCACAAAAGTAAGAGACTTGGCCTACTCTTATGAAAGGTATTATTTTATGCAGTCGTTGTATAACTTAATGTTTCATTTTAAACCTGTTGATTTATGAAAAGGTTCTTATGGATTCTTTTTGCAATGTCCTTATATGGACATTTGCTATTGGCACAAGAAAAGACAGTGTCAGGTGTGGTATTATCCACAGAAGATGGACTACCGATGATTGGTGTAGCCATTGTAGATAAACAAACCATGAATGGAGTAACGACTGACCACAATGGCGAGTTTACTATTACAGTACCTAAACGTACGAAAACACTTCAATTCTCTTACTTGGGATTTAAGACTAAAGAAGTTAGCTTAACTTCCAACAGCCTTAAAGTAGAAATGGAACCGGATGTGGTTGCCATTGATGAAGTCATGGTTGTAGCATACGGAACAGGTAAGAAATCCACCTTTACCGGATCTGCAAGCGTTGTTAAAAAAGAATCATTAGAAAAAATCAAAGCTTCTAACGTAACACAGGCTTTACAAGGTCAAAGTAGTGGTGTGCAGGTATTGAACACCTCCGGTGAACCGGGTGCTGATGCCAAAATCATGATTCGTGGTATTGGTTCTATGAACGCATCCAGCGACCCTCTATATGTAGTTGACGGAACTGCTTACGACGGATACTTGAATGCTATCAATCCGAACGATATTGAATCTATGACTATCTTGAAAGACGCTTCTGCCACAGCTCTTTATGGTTCACGTGCAGCCAATGGTGTAGTCGTGATCACAACTAAGAAAGGAGCAAGTGAAAAAGGCCAAATCAACTTCCGCTCTACTTGGGGTTTTGCTTCATTAGCAGTAGATCTTCCTCGCACTTTAACACAGGACGAATTCTCCACATTGGTATGGCGTGCCCGCTACAATGGTTATAAAGATTGGGGATATACAGAATCAGAATCTGCTGAATACGCTACCCAGTTTTTGCTAAACGATTTTGGTTATAATCCTTATAATGTAGACTTCCCTGTTGGAACAGACGGGAAAATGAATCCGGAAGCTAAATCACTCCATTCTGACGACTGGCGTGACGCATTGCTGGCTTCACGTCTCCGCCAAGAATACACACTCGATTTCAGCGGTAAATCTAAAAAAGCCGATTATTATATCTCTGGTGGATATTTGAACGACAAAGGTGTATTCTCTATCCAGAAATTTGAACGTTTCTCTACTCGTGCCAATATCAATTACGAAGTAAACAAATGGTTGAAGGTCGGAACAAGCATCAGTTTGTCCCACAGCTTGCGCGAAGGTTCAGCAGGAGCCAACACAGTTTGGTTCTTACGCACCATGCCTTCTATCTATCCTATTTATGAACGTGATGCAAACGGGAATTTGATTAAAGACAAATCTGGTAATGCAATCTACGATTACGGAGACTACCGTACAGGATGGAGCGGATGGAACCCATTGGCAGACGACGAATACAACAAATCTCCTTGGACGCACGATGATGTTTCCGATCGTTCATACTTGGAAATCACATTCATGCCAGGATTGAAATGGCGTTCAAACTTGAGCGTGGACTTCTATCAATATAACTATGATGGTTATTCAAGCAGTGAATATGGTTACTCTGCTGGTTATAAAGGTGAAGCATACAAATCAAGCGATAGAAATTTATCATACACAATCAACAACTTGTTGACTTATGAAAAATCTTTTGGCGACCATACTTTGTCTGCATTGGTAGGACAAGAAGCATACGCCGTTAAATTCAAATCCTTGTCTGCATCTAAGAGAGGTTTCCCGTTCCCGGGTATCACAGAAATCGGAGCAGCAGCTGTCATGACTTCTATGGATTCTTATGAAAATAATTACAGATTGATGAGTTGGTTGAGCCGCTTGGAATACGACTATAAAGGCAAGTATTATGTATCAGGAAGCTTCCGTACAGATGGTTCTTCTCGTTTCCATCCAGACAATCGTTGGGGTAAATTCTGGTCAGTAGGTGGTTCATGGCGTATTTCAAATGAAGACTTCATGAAACCGTACAGTGATTGGTTGGACAACTTGAAACTGAAGGCAAGTTATGGTGCTGTAGGTAATGATAACTTAGGTACTTATTACGCATACCAAGGCTTGTATAGGACGGGTATGAATAACTATTTGGATCCGGGCGTTATGGTTAGCCGCCTTCCGAATAAAACTTTGAAATGGGAAAGCAATATGCAGTTCAACGTGGGTGTTGATTTCGCTTTGTTCAACAAATTGAGCGGTAGCTTTGAATGGTTCAACCGTAAATCAAAAGATTTGCTGTTCACTATGCCTATGGCTCCATCAACAGGTTTCTCTGGTATCGACCGGAACATTGGTGACGTAAAGAACTTTGGTATTGAATTCTCTTTGAACTATGCTGCAATTTCTAATAAGGATTTCAGATGGACTATCGATTTGAACGGAACATCTTACAAGAACCGTATCGTCAAATTACCGCAAGAAGCTATTAACGCTGGTTATTTCAAATGGCGTGAAGGCGAATCTCGTTATAACTTCTGGGGTGTAGAATATGCAGGTGTCAATCCGGAAAATGGTAATGACCAATATTGGAAGAATGTATTTGAAACAAACGAGAAAGGTGAAAAAGTAGTAGTTGACAGAGTTAAGACTGAAGACTATAACGAAGTGACAAGTGATAGCCAAAAGAAATATTTAGGAGACGCTATTCCTAAATTGTTCGGTGGATTCACCAATAACTTCGCTTATAAAGACCTCGATTTCTCTTTCATGATTTACTATAGCTTGGGAGGCAAGTTGTACGATGATGACTATTCACAAATGATGTCATATCGACTGGGCTATAGCATGCACCCGGATATGTTGGATTCATGGACTCCGGAGAACAAAAACGCATCATTGCCACGTTTGTCTTATGCAAACGCAAACTACTTGAATGCTTATACTTCAAAATTCTTGTTCAATAACTCATTTGCACGTTTACGTAACATCACATTAGGATATACGTTACCAAGAACATTAACGTCTAAAATCCAAATCAATACGTTGCGTCTCTTTGTACAAGGTGACAATCTATTAACAATAGGTAGTGCAGCTAAACGCGGAACCGATCCGGAACAGAGTATTTCTGGTACAACTAACAACCGATTCCCGGTAACAAAAACGTTTTCTTTTGGTTTGCAATTGAGCTTATAAGCAATAAAAAGAGTGTTTAACTTATTAATATTGACAGTATGAAATCATTAAAATATATTGGATCTTTTGTAGCAGCCGGACTATTACTTACCGGCCTTGCTTCTTGTAATGATTTTTTGGACACGACGCCTTCGACTTCTGTAGCAGATACCGATGTCTTTGAAACTATCTCCGGAGCGCAGTCTGCCCTGAACGGATGTTATTACCAGCTTCGTTGTTATAACGGTGGTGGTTCTGGCCGTAACGATGACTATGGTATCCCTTCCATCCAAATGATATCCGATGTCTGTGGAGAAGACATTATTAACAACGGTGGTGGATGGTATACTTATTGCTACAACTACTGGGGTGAAACTCGTGGTGATATTTTCCGTGCATCTCAATTGTGGACATTCCATTACAGGTTAATAAACAACTTGAACTCTGTCCTTGCCTATGTTGATGATGCAAAAGGAGACGATACAGAAAGAAAATACATCAAAGGACAAGCTTTGGCTCTAAGAGGATGGGCTTATTTTGACTTGGCTCGCCTTTTCCAGCAAACATACGCTGTAGCAAAAGATATGCCTGGTGTGCCTATCTATACAGAACCGACAAACGAAAAGACTGAAGGAAAACCTCGTGGGACTTTGGAAGAAACATATAAACAGATTCTTGCAGACTTGACAGCAGCAGAACCTCTTTTGGAAGGTTTTGAAAGAAGCAGCAATTATCCAAACGTTGTCAACCAAAGTGTCCTACAAGGATTCTTGGCAGAAGTTTATTTGGTTATGAACAATTGGCAGAAAGCAGAAGAGTATGCCAAGAAAGTTCTTGAAGTTTATCCATTGACAACTGCAAAGGAATATACCAACGGCTTTAATAATTACATGACAAACTCTTGGATTTGGAGTATCAAGCAAACAGAAGAACAGAATATGGGCGACTATTCTCCATATGCTATGTGGTATAACGGAGACAGACCATGTTGGACATTTGCTTGCTTTATCCTTTCAGACCAGTTTGGCGAACTCTTTGACGAAGGCGATATCCGCTTCCAGCAGTTTGAACGTTGGTCAAATGGATCGGGAGCTGGTAAAAAAGATTTCTGGATTTCTCATAAATTCCGTGACAATGAAGAATGCCGTGGTTCTATCGTTGTCATGCGTGCAGATGAAATGTTGTTGATTGCAGCTGAAGCTTGCGCTCATCAAGGCAAAGACGTAGAAGCAAAAACTTTGCTGTGGAAGCTTCAAGATTTACGTAATGCAAAACATACAGAATCTACCGGTACTGATTTGATTAATGACATCCTTAAAGAAAGAAGAAAAGAATTGTATGGAGAAGGTTTTGCCACATTTGACATCTTGCGTTCAGAAAGAGGTTTGGAACGTACAGGAAACCACTTAGATTATGGCGGATTATATACATTCCCTCCATACTCTTGGAGATTAATATTCCAAATTCCAAGTTCCGAATTGAAGAATAATAAGGCGTTGGTGGATGAAGTTTGGCCAGAAGGTGACCAAAATCCATATAGCGGTGTCTACGAACCGAGAAGGTAATTAACCCCTTTATACATCAAAAAACGCCCAAGGAGCAAGTTCGCTTGGGCGTTTTTTATATTTCATCCACATTATTCTATTATTTCATCCTTTTTCCGCATTATCTATAGCCATTCGCAAAGTAACGGAATATCAACAATTTAACTATACATTTCGTTTTCTTACATATTTATCTGATAAAGGGAAGACAATTTTTTTCGAAAAAAGTTGTCCAAACTATTGCAGATTCAAAAATAATGCCTACCTTTGCAACCGTAATCGAGAACGATACAACAGATGATTCGCTAGCTCAGTAGGTAGAGCACAACACTTTTAATGTTGGGGTCCTGGGTTCGAGCCCCAGGCGGATCACCAAAGAGAGGTCTTCATTCATGAAGACCTTTTCTTTTTTAGCCATCCTATATTCAATATTCTTACTTATAAGACTTGATTGAACAAGATATTAAGAACATGCAACAACAGTATATAAACTCATTCGATCATCCACTATATCAAAAGTTTATCAACTTGTACAAGGTTAGTTTTCCTATCTTTGAACAACGAACCGAGAAACAACAGGATAAAGCTTTCAAAAACAATAAATACAAATTTTCTAATGACCGATTTGGGATAAAACAGACCTCTACGTATAAACAAGATGGGCAGCAAATTATACTTAACTTTTCTGTGTTTGCATCATTCAAATAAAACAAGTACTTTTGATATAAATGGTTGTTTTTAAAATAGCGACAGGCATAAAAAATAGAAACGGTGAAGCATCACGCCTAACCGTTTCTACATTTACCGTTTTAAACAAAAAGAAAAAAAAGTGTTAAGGTCTCATGTTTTATCACATTGTGATTGAAGTATTGACTATCTTTTTATATATTGTGCAA
>OLYC01000576.1_pt1 | contig 29421 bp, 29 predicted proteins | sample 1674271 | NCBI WGS metagenome assembly OLYC01 (sample SAMEA103958154, study PRJEB25191) | human gut metagenome
AAGAAAAATATAGATTGACACCAAGCGAGTATAGAAATAAATTACAAAAATGATATTTGTATATAACAATGGAGACTATGTTGGAACGTTAAAGAAGTAGTATATTTGACTAAAAAGCTCTCTGTGCAATGCACAGGAGCTTTTTTATATGCAGACCTCTATTTATTTGTGCTGTCTGCATCAATTACAGACTGAATCTGCTTCATAAGGGCATCATAGTTGTCCTTGTTATCGATTCCGCCGAGCATTGGTTCGCCTACAATATTGCCATTTCTGTCAACAAGTATAGTTGTTGGAAATGCCATGATTTCTGAGGCATATTTACCGGCAGCGCTAGAGGAGTCAATTGACAGATTACGATATTTGACACCCTGGCTTTCAAGAACAGAGGCAGCCTCTTTGATAGCTGTTTTATTGCCATCGAAGGTCTCAGTGTTGATGCCAACAACTTCTCCGCCCATTGATTTGATAGCATCATTTAATTCGTTAAGCTTGGATAATTCAGCGACACATGGTTTGCAGCCGGTAAACCAGAAATTGACGACTGTTACTGCATTACCGGAAAACAGGCTGTCATCAACCTTATTGCCATCAAAATCCTCACCGGAAAAATCACTGAATACAGATGAGGCTTTAGAGCTGTCCTTCTTGTTATCGTCTGATGATGTATTTTTGTTTTCAAGCTCTGCTATCTGTTCCTCGATTTTTCGTATGGTTTCAATATCCTCATTAAGTGTTTTAAGCTCATCGTCTGTGAATGAATCCTTGTTTGATTCTACGGTACCGGCAAGATAATCAGCATAATTGCCGTTTGGATCGGCGTTACTTTTGTTCATCATGCCAAATGCCTTGTTCCAAACATCAGCGTGATCTGCAAAAAGCTGATTTTCCTGCTGATATAAATCATCAAGCCTGGAATCTGATTTGCCGGATGTTTCTGAGCCGGCTTCAGTCTGAGTGTTCTTAGAATCTGTGTTGGAAGATTGCTTTCCACCGCATGCTGTAAGTGATAATGCTATGCAGAGTGTAAAAATAGAAATAAATGATAATTTGTTTTTCATGAGTAATTTCTCCTTTAAAAATAATAGTAAAATGTTTAATAGTTATCTGTTGTCATTTTTTTGACATGATTTTCCCATAAACCGGTAGCAGATGGCGTCCTTCGGACAGGCCTTTATGCAGGCACCGCAGCGTATGCACTCGGGGTGATCCGGTGTCTTACACACATCCACATCCATCTTACATGCCTTTGAGCATTGACCGCATCCGACACATTTGCTGCTATCAACGGTGATTTTGAGCAGGCTGACCTTATTAAATAATGAGTAGATTGCTCCAAGTGGACAAATCCATTTACAGAAGGGCCTGTAAAATAAAATACTTAGTACAATCACTGCAATTAAAATCATACACTTGAAAGAAAAAAGCTTTCCCAGCGCAGAACGGATAGCAGCATTTCCAATAGATAACGGTATAGCACCCTCTAAAACACCCTGAGGACAGATATATTTGCAGAAGAACGGGTCTCCCATTCCTATAGAGTTCGTTATAAGCATCGGAAGAAGTATAACGAAAACAATAAGAATGACATATTTTAGGTACCTAAGAGGCTTTAATTTGGCTGTGGATAATTTCTTTCCGGGTATTTTGTGAAGTAAATCCTGAAACCATCCAAATGGGCACAAAAAACCACATATAAATCTGCCGAGAGTTACACCGAGTAAAATAAAAAATCCGGTTATGTAGTATGAAAACTTAAATTTTGATGATCCGACGACTGCCTGAAATGCCCCTATTGGACAGGCTCCTGTCGCGGCAGGGCAGGAGTAGCAGTTTAATCCGGGTACGCATACTGTTTTTGCATTGCCCTGATATATTTTACCCTTAAATAAATTCGGAATATGAATATTGGTCAGCAGCGTTGCTGCGGCCTGTATCCATCCACGTATTTTTGCCAGCTTTTTTGATAGTAATTTCTTTTTCTTATCCAATTCCGACACACTCCAGACATAGTTTTATTGCTTTACCAAGCACGGTAGCTGCCTCACCTCTGACTGCACCATAGCTTACCATGGATACACCAAGGATAAGCAGAATGATTTGACATGTTTTTTGGTATTTCAACATAATGTTGCTCCTTTTTTGTTGTATTGTTGACCAGCTGACTTTGGTATTATACAATATAGGTTGTAAAATTATTGTTAAGAAGCAGGAGAAAATTTTGAGATTATTAATTGTTGAGGATGAGAAACAAATATGTGATATGGTTGCAAAGAGTCTGTATGCTGCCGGTTATGAGGTGGATACCTGTTATGATGGGAAAGAGGCTCTTGAATGTATACTGTCGGAGAATTATGATCTGATAGTTTTGGATTTGAATCTGCCGGGGATGGATGGCATGGAGCTTCTTAAGGAGCTTAGAAAATACAATGATGAAACTAAGGTTTTGATATTATCTGCAAGAGGTCAGATTGCTGATAAGGTAGAGGGACTGGATGCAGGAGCAAATGATTACATGGAAAAACCATTCCATCTGCAGGAGCTTGAGGCACGTATCAGAAGCCTGACAAGAAGGAAATTTGTACAGAATGATATATGTCTTAAATGCGGAGAAATAAAGTTTGATACGATTAAACGGGAGGCATATGCAAAGGGAGAGCCGGTTCCACTGACAAGAAAAGAGAATGGTATTTTGGAATATTTACTTATCAATATAGGCAGACCGGTGAGCCAGGAGGAGCTGATAGAGCATGTGTGGGATGCCACGGCAGACAGCTTTAGCGGAGCAATCAGGGTACATATGTCTTCACTTAGAAAAAAGCTTAAGGCGGAGCTGGGATATGATCCCATTTTGAACAAGGTAGGTGAAGGCTATAAAATACGGGAGGAGTCTGACAGATGAAAAGAATGTCGCTACAGTGGAGACTTACGTGCATTACTACATTGTGTATTGCTATTATATGTGGCTGCCTGACTATGTTTGTCTATAAAAATGGTGTGCATTACATCGATTCTCTGCAGGATGCGGTAGAGTCACAGGGGGATGAAAAAGGAAACAAATCAGATGAAATATATATCAGCATACCGGACGATAAGTGGGATGAGTTTGCGGATGAATTTTCGGTTCAGGTGTACAATAATAAGGCCGACTATAAAAGAAACAGTCTGATAATCACGGTTTTGCTGGCGCTTTTGGGAGGTGTCGTCACTTATTTTATAAGCGGGCATGCACTCAGACCAATCAGAGAGTTTTCAGATAAAATCGAAGAGGTACAGGCTCAGAATCTGTCTGATTCAAGAATAGAGGAAAACAATGTTAAGGAACTGAACCAGCTGGGTATTTCTTATAATAAGATGCTTGAGCGTCTGTCGGATGCATTTGAGATACAGAGACAGTTTACTGCAAATGCAGCACATGAGCTGCGAACTCCATTAGCGCTAATGCAGGTACAGCTTGATTTATATAATTCGGCCTCTCACCCGGGAAATGATGCAGACACTTTGCAGACCATAAAAATGGTTACGGAACAAAATGATAAATTAAACAGGATGGTAAAGACTCTTCTAGACATGAGTGAGCTTCAGTCGGTGGGAAGGGATGATAAAATTATATTGGATGCTATTGTTGAAGAGGTTTTGGCAGACCTTGAGCCTCTTGCCGTGGAAAAGAATATAAAGCTGATTGGAAAATGTGAGGATGCCACTATGATAGGCAGTGATATCCTTATTTACAGGCTTGTATACAATCTGGTTGAGAATGCCATCAAATATAATCATCCGCTCGGACAGGTTACAGTAACCGCATATCAGAGAAACAAGCATGTTTATCTGTCTGTAGAAGATACGGGAAGCGGAATACCAAAGGAGCTTAGGGAGAGAGTGTTCGAGCCATTCTTCCGTGTGGATAAATCCAGAAGCCGGGAGCTGGGTGGCGTAGGACTCGGACTTGCTCTTGTCCGTGAAATCGTTAGAGTACATGATGGCAGTATTTGTATTAAATCAGGCAAGACCGGGGGAACGATTTTCGAGGTGACTTTTGCGCAGCATTCAATGTAGCGTTTCATTTTACACATTTGTCAACGCTATTAAAACAGATTTCTTGTATCCCGCAATATATGAAACAGCCGCTTGACAGTCCGGCTTTCTGACTTGAGAAATAGATTTTTAACGGCAAAAATATAATAATTTAGATTAAAATATACTGATGTTTTTGCCGATAATGTGGTATACTATATAATAGATTAACAAGGTTATTTAATATAATTTATGGCGGAGGATAATAGATGCGATATCTTTCAGTTGCTGAAATAGCAAAAAAATGGAATATGTCAGAGCGCAGTGTTAGAAATTACTGTGCTAAGGGGCGTGTGAACGGTGCATTTCTTACAGGTAAGACATGGAACCTTCCTGAAAACGCAGAGAAACCGGAGCGCATTAACAAAAGAAAAGAAGAACCGATTACGCTGTTGGATATTCTGAAAGAGCAAAAGGCAAGTAAATATTCCGGTGGAATATACCATAAGACACAGATTGATTTGACATACAACTCCAACCATATGGAAGGAAGCCGTCTGACACATGATCAAACCAGATATATCTTTGAAACCAATACTATTGGCGTAGAAAAAGAGGTGCTGAATGTGGATGATGTGATTGAAACGGCAAATCACTTTCGTTGTATCGACATGATTATTGATCATGCAAAAGCAGCTTTGACGGAGAAATTCATCAAAGAACTTCACTTGATTTTGAAGAATGGCACCAGCGATTCCAGAAAAGATTGGTTTGCTGTTGGTGATTATAAGAAACTTCCGAATGAAGTCGGTGGCATGGATACAGCCCTTCCGGAAGAAGTTGCCGATAAAATGAAGGCATTGCTGGCGGAATACAATGCCAAAGAAGAAAAGAATTTTGAGGATATTCTGGACTTTCATGTGAAGTTTGAACGGATTCATCCGTTCCAGGACGGAAACGGTCGTGTGGGTAGATTGACTATGTTTAAAGAGTGTCTAAAATACAATATTGTTCCGTTTATCATTGAGGATAATTTGAAAATGTTCTATTATCGTGGATTGAAGGAATGGGACAACGAAAAAGGATATCTGACAGATACCTGCCTGACCGCGCAGGACAAGTATAAAGCGTATTTGGATTATTTTAGGATTAAGTATTAATAAATGCTTTTTCTTTTCCAGATTGATAAGCTGCTGTCGATTTTATCGGAAGTAATAAGGCAACAAGAAAAATGAAATAGAGAGGAATAGCAGAATGATGACAGTAAAAGAATGTTATGAGAGTATGGAAGCCGATTTCGAAGGAGTAATAGGAAGAATGGGCAGTGAAGAAATGGTTAAAAGATTTGCCCTAAAATTTCTGGATGATCCCAGTTATTCAAATCTGGAAAAGGCTATACAGGAGCAGAACGCGGAAGAAGCTTTTCGCGCAGCGCATACAATAAAGGGACTTTGCCTGAATCTTGGCTTTGACAGGCTATATAAAGTCAGCGCGGAGCTGACGGAGAAGCTGAGGGGAAGAGAACTCGACGGATACGAGGCATTATATGGGAAGGTACAAAAGGAGTATAAAAATACCATAGATGCCATTCAAAGAATGAAAGAGTAGCTTGTATCGGTAGCGGATGTTTATGATGCCGATGATTTTGATAAATATGATGGATATAACGCAGTAGAAGCAAAAAATTATTTTGATACAAAAGAGGCTATTTGACTTATGAAAATAATGTTTTTCCAAGAAACGATATTCCGACAAAAATTTACTTTGGTAGAAGAAGTAAAAGGTTGTTAAAAAATGGACGTATAAGAAGGGAGAAATTCATATGCCTAGGATGAAATGGGATAAACTCAATCAAAGACAATTAGGCCAATATGGGGAATATTATGCAAAGATGGAATTTGCTTCATATGGATATGATGTTTATACATCGGAAGTAGATGATCATGGTGTTGATTTTGTTGCAAGGGATATAGTAACGGGAACATTTTATGAGGTTCAAGTAAAAAGTATATATAAAGGTAAGTATACATATATGCAGAAACAACATATGAGTGTGGATGATAAATATAGATTAGTATGTTTCTTGAAGTTTGAGGATGATAGATTACCTGAAGTATATATAATTCCAGCAACGGCATGGCAAAAACCAAATGCAATACTTGTGGATAGAAAATATGATAAACCGGGGCAGAAAAGTAAGCCAGAATGGGGAATTAGTTATACAATTAAGAATAAGAAATTGATTGAAAAATATAAAGCAGAAAACTTTTTTGGTTAAGTATTTTTATAGGAGGTGCCACAATGCCATTTAAGATTGTCCGAAACGATATAACAAGGGTAAGACCTTTTGGAACAGCACACATTTTGAAGGCAAGCTGTATATTCAAACTGGCAGGGTAAAGGATGTTTCAAAGCAGATTCACGCAAACCCGAAGGTAGAAATCTGTGCATTTAAAAATGGCGAGTGGCTTCGTGTAGCCGGAGAACTTGTAGAAGATGACAGAAGAGAAGCAAGACAGTCTATGCTTGATGCTTATCCATCTTTACAGAATATGTACTCAGCAGATGATGGAAATACCGAGGTATTCTATTTCAAGAATGCAACAGCCACATTCACATCATTTACCCATGAACCGGAAATAGTGAAGTTTTAAGGATATCATAAAATGGCAAGAAGTAAGAAGACAAAAATACATAAAAAATTTGTGGTGAGAAGCTCCGGAATATATAGCAAATTGAGAGAGAAACATTTTAACCGATTGCAATATATACTGCTAATCCTGTAGGCAGGGCAAATATGGAACGCATGATAGAACGATACCGGATGTAAAAGTCTAAATCTGAGAGGCGGTGTTTTACATGAACTACTATATTAGCGACTTACATTTGTTACATGAGAATGTACTTCGATTTGATAATAGACCATTTGAAACTATTGAGAATATGCAGGAGACCATAGTGAATAATTGGAACCGTAAGGTAACGAATGGAGATACGGTTTATATACTTGGAGATGTGAGCATGAGAGGAAAAAAGGAAGACTTGATTTCACTTGTGGCGACATTGAAGGGAAGAAAGGTACTGGTAAAGGGAAATCACGATGATGTTTCCGATTATCGATATCAGCAGCTCTATTATGAAATTGTAGATTACAAAGAAATTCATGATGCAGTTGATGGTCAAAACTATGATTTGGTTTTGTGCCATTATCCAATATTTAGCTGGAAGAAGATGGGAAGAGGAATCATTTTGCTTTATGGTCACACACATGATAGTGCAGAGGATAAGTATTATCAGAATTGTCTTGAAGCAATGAATTCAAATGAGTGCAGGCATACTCATGCAAAGAAAGTTATGGCAATAAATGTTGGTTGTATGAAACCATGGATGAATTATGAGCCACGATCACTTAAGGAACTTCTGGAAACTGCTGTAAAGGAGCGATAGATGTTTTAAACCGGTACAAAGAATGCTCTTGATTTTCAACTTTCTTCATACTTAGGACTGCTTATTGGACAAGAGCAAGGTGATGCCAATTATTATATTGTATCGAATGATAAAGGATATGATTGTATCTGTGAGTTTTGGAAAGAACAGGGAAAAGCTATCTCACAAAGAGTGACTCACCAGAAGAAGTGCTTGTGATTTTTAATCAGTTCAAAACAAAGCAAGCAATATGTAATGGTAGACCGCTTTGGTAAAGATGTATCAATGATCAGATTGATAAAACAATACAAAAAATAAGAACAAAAATTCGATATGCAAGGTGTGTTTATGGGACACCTTAGTTTTTATAATAAGAATCAGATAATCAGAAAGAAACAAATAACCTTGATAATTCTTGATTACAGGAGGTATGACAATGAAAAATTGGATGGATTTAAATAGCGATGGCAAAATTGATGGCACAGAAATGATGTTTGCAGAAGAAATGCTTTGCACCAGCAGGGAAGAACATGAAGCATTATTTGGAGATGCCGGAGACTTCGAGGATGACGCAAAGGATGATTTTGAGATTGATGCAATGGCAGCAGGACTTGATGTTGATGAATTAGAACTTATGGATCCTGATGACAGGGCAGAGGCATTGGAAGAAGCAGGGTTAGACCCAGATGATTATGATTTTGACTGAGTTTTTTGCAAAGGAGGCTGATTTGTATGAGAAAGAATTCATTTGGACAGGGACTGGCAATATTCCTTGTAATAATAGGTGTTCTGTTTGTAATAGGCTCCATAGGTGAAGCAAGTGAGCCTAAGTGCATTAAGGCAGGATGTGATAATAAGCAGGCAAGTGGAAGCAGCTATTGTTATTTGCATAAACCATATACGGGAAGCAGTACATCCCATAGCAGTTCATCATATAGCAATAAATCGTCTGGCAGTACTTCAAAGAGCAGTACAAGTAACTCTGGTTCAAGCAGTAGTTACAATAATAAATCAAATTCTACAAATAAGTCATCATATAGCAGTGGTACAAAGAAAAGTACATATGATTCTTATGATGATGGCTATATGGATGGCGATTATGACTATGACAGATATGACAGAGACAGCGATTATGCTGATGGTGTAGATGATGCAATGGATGAGTACGGAGAAGATTGGTAATGCTGACAAAGTTTTGCGGAAGGGAGACCATTATTGGATAATGGATTTAGTTGCTAAAATATAGCTTTTTATCATGGCGAGGCTGGCGCACTGGAGAGGTGCAGTACCGAAAGGTAAAGGGCGTAGGTTCGACTCCTACACCTCGCCACTACAAAGGAGATGTTAGTAAAATGCAACATGAAAGTATTTTGTTAAATAGTAGTTTGTATCTAAATAAGATTTCTTTATCTAAGGAAATTCCTAATGGTAATTATCTTAAGGATTTACCCGTGATTACAAATTTAAGAGAAATGGGAGAATTACAACTAACGAAGGCAGTTACATTTATTGTTGGTGAGAATGGTGTGGGAAAATCAACATTGATAGAGGGAATTGCAATTGCTATGGGATTTAACCCAGAGGGCGGTACTGTAAATTTTAATTTTTCTACAGAGGAATCTCATTCAAATTTACATGAATATCTGACGGTAAGCAGAGGATATAAAAGACATAAGGATGGTTTCTTTTTACGTGCAGAAAGTTTTTATAATGTTGCTACTAATATAGATGAGATGGATAGGGAACCGGGATCTGGACCACCAATTATATCAAGTTATGGCGGAGTGTCATTGCATAAACAATCCCACGGAGAAAGTTTTATGGCATTAGTGGAGAATCGTTTTTATGGTAATGGATTATATATACTAGACGAGCCAGAGGCTGCATTGTCGCCAATGAGACTTATGAGGTTGATGTATTGTATGAAAGAATTGGTCAATAAAAACTCACAATTTATTATTTCTACACATTCACCAATTCTTATGACATATCCTGGGGCAGAAGTCCTTGAAATATCAGAGGATGGTATCAAGTCAGTAAATTATAAAGATACGGAGCATTTTATTATTACAAAGAGATTTATGGATGCGCCAGAGCGGATAACAGAAGATTTGTTAGGTTAAGGAGGATACTATGAAACTATTTAATGCTTTTGAGGCGGTAAAATTTTGTGAAGAAAATCTAATATTTATAACTAATGATGGATATTTGTATTATATTTATAATTGTAAAAGTGGATATTGGAGAAAGCATAGAAACGCAGGAAATGATTATCTTACAGTTGATAATTATCCAGATGTAAGCAAAGATGAGCTGGTGAATGCAATGAATGGTATATATCCTAACAAGGAAACAGATTTTATGAGATTGTGCCATCCTCGCCAATTGTGTATAAGGGATATGCTTGATTTATTTAAGGAAGATTACACGCAGTATTTTTCCGATACGCATATTTATCGCTTAGTACATAGTTTCTTGTTAGAGTCAGACATATGCTTTAAGTCATATCTGCAATTAAGAAAGCTATTTGATGATGCTATTGCAAACAAACAAGACAAAGGAAAACTGTCTAATGATATTAAAGAGTTAGCTTATCTTACTACGGGTAGAGACATTTATAAAAAAGAAATAGGTATAGTTGATGGGCACGATAGTTCGTCATATTTTTGGATACAGCCTGTAAGGGTAATTGATTATTCTGACACAAACGATATGGACAATGTGGCGGAGATGAGCATTGCAGAAATTTCAATCGAAGAAGATGATGTTGCCCAATATCTCATACCATTTCTTTATAAATATTATGATGACGAACTTGAAGCAAATAAAAACAGAAGAGATGCAAGTGATTTTGGGTGGTATTTAACGTATAATTTTTTTACTTTTGATGCAGTAAGAAATATTCTTGAAGATATTAAAGATACAATAGATGCTTTGTCCACCGGTAGAAAGACTGAATATACAGAGAAACTAAAAATTAAACGTGGCACGGTAACGCACCAATTGTTGTATGCTAAAAATCTTTCAGAAGAAGAGATTAAAAAATATAATGATAATCGGCCTAAGGAAGATGATACGGAAATAGAGCTTATTATTGATTTTTACAATCGTTTTATTTATAGGATGGAATATATGATGAAAGTGGGGAACGAGAAGGGGTACAATTTAATTTCGTTTATGGGACCGTAAGGTGTTTTCTTATAAGAAGAAACGGAGGCAGGAATTACAAAACCAGTATTTTACCAGTATGTGAAAGAAAATAATCTCGAACAGATTGCACATGACGTATATGCAACAAGCGATTCATGGACGGATGCGATGTATTTATTGCATTTGCGGTGTAAGGTAGATATCAATCTATCATAGTGCCACAAATCAAAAAATATTTTCAATTTGTGGCACATATTTTAAAAGAGAATGTGTGCGATGCACACACATAGAAAAGCTATTAGGACAGAGAGCGTTCCGAATTGCGTATGACAGTAATGAGGGAATAATTAAACATTTTCGTGTAGATAAAATGCTTTATATCAAGTCAAACGGTAAGGGAAGAGAAGGAAGGCAGGCATTTTCTGGCGTGGATCATAGGTCTTGGAGAGGGGGTAACACTTGCAGGACCGCAAAATGTGGTTGAAATGATGAATGCTGAAATTGACAGATTGATAAAGCAATACAAAAAATGAGAACAAAAATTCGATATGCAAGGTGTGTTTATGGGACACCTTGGTTTTTATAATAAGAATCAGGCAATCAGATAAGCAATCAGAAAGAAACAAATAACCTTGATAATTCTTGATTACAGGAGGTATGACAATGAAAAATTGGATGGATTTAAATAGCGATGGCAAAATTGATGGCACAGAAATGATGTTTGCAGAAGAAATGCTTTGCACCAGCAGGGAAGAACATGAAGCATTATTTGGAGATGCCGGAGACTTCGAGGATGACGCAAAGGATGATTTTGAGATTGATGCAATGGCAGCAGGACTTGATGTTGATGAATTAGAACTTATGGATCCTGATGACAGGGCAGAGGCATTGGAAGAAGCAGGGTTAGACCCAGATGATTATGATTTTGACTGAGTTTTTTGCAAAGGAGGCTGATTTGTATGAGAAAGAATTCATTTGGACAGGGACTGGCAATATTCCTTGTAATAATAGGTGTTCTGTTTGTAATAGGCTCCATAGGTGAAGCAAGTGAGCCTAAGTGCATTAAGGCAGGATGTGATAATAAGCAGGCAAGTGGAAGCAGCTATTGTTATTTGCATAAACCATATACGGGAAGCAGTACATCCCATAGCAGTTCATCATATAGCAATAAATCGTCTGGCAGTACTTCAAAGAGTAGTACAAGTTCTGGTTCAAGTAGCAGTTACAATAATAAATCAAATTCTACAAACAAGTCATCATATAGCAGTGGTACAAAGAAAAGTACAACGACAAAGAAGAGTACATATGACTCTTATGATGATGGCTATGATGATATCTATATGGATGGCGATTATGACTATGACAGATATGACAGAGACAGCGATTATGCAGATGGTGTAGATGATGCAATGGATGAGTACAGAGAAGATTGGTAATGCTGACAAAGTTTTGCGGAAAGGAGACCACTATGGAAGAACTTTATTTTACAATAACAGGTTGCAGCCATTATTTTGGCAGTGATTTTATGGAAAAAGGAATGAAAGTTAAACTTGAGAAAGAGCCGGATAATGAGTACGACAAGGAAGCAATACAGGTAAAGGTAAAGGGACTTGGAAAGATAGGATATGTGGCCAACAGTCCATATACTGTTAAAGGCGAGTCTATGAGTGCTGGCAGGCTGTATGATAAGATTGGAGATAAAGCTAAAGGAAAGGTAGTATTTGTAGTTGATGGTGGGGTTGTGTGCAGAATTGTTGATAAAGGTATGGAAGGAGACTTGGCGTTGGAAAAAGCGTGTGAGTCTGATTAATCTGTTGTGTGATAGGTTGGTGAATTAACCAACCTATTATTGTAATAACGATAAATACACAATGTTTCAAAAGTTTATAAGAATAAAATGAATCTTTACATTTCTAAAGATGAATCTTTACATTTCTAAAGATTATACTGGAAAAATTCGAGCAATTATGATATACTATAGACTGAGTATAAATATCCTGCAATGAAAATGAAAGGTGTTAATTATGGCAGTATCTTATAATGGTCTATGGAAAATATTGATTGATAAAAAATTACAGAGGAAGGACCTGACAGAGCAGTTAAATATTAGCTCTACAACCATCGCAAAGATGGGAAAGGGCGAAAAGGTGTCTATGGATGTCTTGGAACGTATTTGTCGGTATTTGAACTGTGATTTAGGAGATATTGCAAGTTTTGAGATAGAGGAGAACAACGATGGTAGTAAATAAACATGGTAGTTTTTATATGAGAAGCGGATGGGGAACAAAAATTATTCAGGCGGTAGAAGATGATGACATGATTTTTACTCCAAGTTGCGAACAAGAAGCTATAGATAATATTGGCCTGGGTCGTGTAATGATAAAAGCTCTTAGGTATTGGTCAGATGCAATGATGCTTACTCGTGAAGAAAAAGAACAGGGAGGCATACGTTTAGTTCCAGAACCAATTTACAATAGTATACTACAGCATGATTTATATTTTCAGAGACAAGGATCATTACTTTTGATGCATCGTAATTTAGCATTAAATGAAGAAAATGCTACTGCGTGGTATTGGCTGTTTAATGAGTGGAAACAGAATACATTCACAAAAGATACGTTTGTGGACGGCTTTCATTCATATTTATCTGTGAATGGAATGAAAATTAAGAAGGCTGCGGTTGAAAAAGAGTTTAACTGTTTAAAAAATACTTATATTGGTGATGGGAAATTTGATAAAAACAGTATTATGGATGAAGATACATATCCGTTTTTAGCACCATTACAGATTTTGAAAGAAACAGGAAAAAACTCATATGAAAAAAGAAGTCTTACAGGCAAAGAAGTTCCATTAGAAATTCTTATTTATGCTATTGCAATGGACAATGTTGATGATAGCACTAATGGTAGGCAGATTAACATTGATAAATTAATGGAGGAAAAAGGGCAGATTGGAAAGTATTTCGGAATGAAGTATTCTAAGCTGCTTGAATTGCTCGTAGAGGCAGAAAATAAGAAGTATATCAATCTGAACAATAACTTTGGAAATCGTTTTATTGAATTTAATGGTTATGATTATGCTGGATTGGTAGACAAATATTATGTTGATAAGGAACAATAAATAATGAATTATACAAGTTTGGTTACTAAAAAGAAACAATATAAGTACTCGGCTAATATTTGTTTTGATATGAAAGATGATGAGAAGTTAGCTGGATTTATTCCCAATATTACTACAACAGAGATATTGCGAGAATATTTGTTAGGAATTATCAATAGAAATGCAGATGTACATTCAAGAATACTGTATGGCTCATATGGAACTGGAAAATCACATTTATTAACTGTATTTAGTGATTTGCTAGGCCATGTAAACACTGATGGAAAAGGCATAGTAGAATTCTTGAAGGCAATATCAAAATATGATAAAGAACTTGCATCAGAGATAAAGAGGTATGTAAAAGAAGAAAAACCATATCTTGTAGTACCGATTTATGCTAATTTTGGAGACTTTGATAAATGTATAACATATTCGCTGAAGAAGGAATTGGAAAGAAACAATATTGATATTTGTTTTAAGAGCTATTTTGATGATGCTTTAAAACTAATCAATAAGTGGAATCAGGGACAGGAATCAAATAAAAGACTTAAAGAGATATTTAAGTCTAATAAAATCAAGGAAACAGATTTGATAAATGGTTTAGAAAATTATGATTCAAAATCTGAGAAAGAGTTCAATATTGTATTTAGAGCTATGACGTATGGAGCAGAGTTTGTAAGCGAAGCAGGTAATATGATCGATAATATTACACTTGCAAATACAGTAATATCTGAAAATTATAGAGGAATCATATTTGTATTTGATGAGTTTGGTAGATATATAGAGGATACAGGAGAAAACATCAAGGTAAAAGATGTGCAGGATTTAGCTGAGTTTTGTGATCATTCAGATTTTGATGATTATCTTATATTAGTATCTCATAAACAATTATCGCTTTATACAGATAAGATGAAAAAATCCATTAGTGATGAATGGAAGAAGATTGAGGGAAGATTTAAGTCAACTTCAATCAATGTTAAGTACGATCAATGCTTATCATTAATTCCACATATTATACCTAAGACAAAGGAATGGAATGGATTTAAGCGCAGGTATCAGGAGCAACTGAATGAACTATATACTCAGGCATATGATTTCAAAGGCTTCTTATTACCACCAGAAAATGATGGTATAAATCCATTTGAAGGAGGATTTCCATTACATCCAATTACTCTATATGCACTGGATAGACTGTCTAAGAAAGTGGCACAGAACGAAAGAACTTTTTTCACATATTTGGCAAGTGATGAGGATCATTCATTATTCTCACAACTTGAAAAATTGGATTTAAAAGAGTTTCATTTTATTGGACTTGATGCAATATATGATTACTTTGAAGAAAATATATGTTCATATCGAAGCGGTGAGGCAAGAGAAGTATATAAGAAATACCAAGTGGCTATGAATAAACTTGATAGTAATACAGAGAAGAGTTTAGAAATTCGAGTATTAAAAGCAATGGCAGTCATTTATATCATAAATGATTTGGGAACGCTGGCACCAGATATAGAGACGTTAATAAATGTAATTGATGCAAAAAAAGATTTGGTAAGAGACGCAATTACGGAATTAGAAAAGAAAAAAATTATAAAATATATGCGACAGTATGGATATTATGATTTTTTGGATAGCAGTATTTATGATATTGATTCTATGATAGATGAAAGAATATCTTTTGTTACAGATGAGACCGCGGTTTCAATTCTGAATGAAGAGTTTTCAGATTTTGTGATATATCCATATGATTATAATTGGCATTATCATATGAATCGTATTTTCTTACCGATATTTGCATTAAAAGCAGATCTTACGAAGAAGACTCTGTTGAGATTTCTTCCTAAGTATTATGATGGAATGATTGTTTTTGTACTTGATAAGAAATTTGAAATTTCAGAGTATTTGAATGAAGATAATCTGCCCAATAGAGCCCTTTTGGTTATTAATCAAAAAGAAGAGGAAATTCTATATGAGGTTAAGCGGTATGTGGCTATTAAATATTATTATTCTATAAGAGAAGAGTTAAAGAAAGATGATCCAACCGTAGAGAAAGAGTTAGAATTATATCTTGATGAACAAAAAAGTGTTTTACGCGATATTATTGCAAGATGGAAAAATATTGAAATGGATAGTATTGCAGTTGTATCAAAAGGACAAAAGTATGTAGCACGAAGTGATAAGGATATAGCTGAAATTGCTTCAACAATTATGATGAATAGTTTTCCGAAAACCATTATTGTCAATAATGATTTGATTAATAAGAATATGGTGTCGGGAGCAATAAGGCTGGCAAGGTCAAAAGCACTTTCATATATTATGAATAATAAAGAAAATATGTTGGAAGATTGTAGTCCTTTATCTCCAGAACATTCAATTATCCGTTCTGTCTTATCAAAGAATGGATTATTTGATGGAGAAGATAACATCGGAGCTTTAAATACATTACCAACTGGGGAAATAGCAGGACGGTATGTTTCAAATGAGATTGGCAAATACATTAGAAAATGTATGAAAGGACAAACCAGCATAGAGGAATTATACGACGTATTGAAAAGAACGCCGTATGGTTTGAGAGATGGGTATATTTCAGTGCTACTTGCGTTTGAACTGAGAGATTATGAAAATGTTTCTATTTATTTTCATGGTTCAGAGCATGATTATTGTGAAGAAGAGTTGTTGAAAGCACTAGAGAGTCCAGAAGATTATAGTTTGTATATTTGTAACTGGACTGACACAGAAACTGATTATATTGAAGGGTTGGAAAGGATATTTGCGCGTTATGTAGACACAAAGGCAAAGAATAGATTGAAAGAATTGTATGAAGCTATGAATAAGCATTTTGTTGCTATATCTAAGGCTGCCAGAACTACAAATAAGTATGTATCAGAGAAGGCAAAACTTTATAGAGAAATAATGAGTATTACGCATAAAGATTATAATAAGTTTTTCTTCGAAACATTATTGCAGTTAGACGATGATTTATCAGAACTTCAGATGCTCATACAAAAGATTGTTTTGGAACTTGAAAGTGTTACAAAATTGCAAATACAAACTATTGAAAAGGCAGTACGAACAGTACTGGATATTGAACCTGATGTTTCAATCACGGCAGAGTTGAATAGATTGTATGAAGCTGAATGGAAAGAAAAACGATTTAAGTCATTTGATTATCAGACAAGTATGATGTTGGATTATTTGACAAATATGAATTTGGCAACAAGTGATGAAGAAATAGTGCAAGAGTTAGGACGGGTAGTTACTGGATTTGAGATTGAATATTGGAATGATTCTAAGATAGAAGATTTTTATGAGGCTCTCTCTAAGATGGTAACACAGCTGAATAATTATCAAGTGCAAGATAATGTTGGTGATGACGAAATAAAAGTTACTATAATTACAGGAAGCGAAGAAGAAAAGATTACACAGTTCAGTAAAGGTGAATTGTCAGGAACTAGCCAGCTTATGTTTAATAAGATTAAATCTACTATTGATAACTTTGGTGAATCATTAAGTTATGATGAGAAGATGCAGGTATTAGCAAAAATCTTTTCCGAGATTATGTAAGATTGGAGATATTTGATGATCTACTGGTGCGAGAAGTGTAACGAACCGATATTTGATAAGAAGTTACACGAATTAACATGCAAAGGAAAATTGAAAAAGTTATCTGAAGGATCTATATGTAATCCTGTATTTGTTCAGGAGAGAAAACTTTTGAGCAAAATTGTGGGAGAAGATTTGTCAGATAAAAAAGTATGGTATTTTGGCTCCAGTAGATATCTTTATGATGGAGAGATTCGGAGAATACCATACATAGAGTGGTATAGGAATAAAGAACATCTTAATTATGCAGAAGAGTTAAGAAATAATATTGAAATAGAACGAGATTACACTCCCTACATGGGGGTGGTAAGGGCGAATGAGGCGTATATCAAAGGGTTGATATACGAAGCAGAAAAGTATATTGCAGATATATATGAAAAGTATTCGACAGGAGAATATGCTGATAATAAGTATATCCCTACAGTTTCTTTTTCTGGTGGAAAAGATTCTACAGTTGTTAGTCGATTGGTGAGAGATGCGTTACAAGATAACTCAATTGTTCATTTTTTTGGTGATACAACTTTGGAATTTAGAGAGACTTATGAATATGTTCAACATAAGTTTCGTAAAGAAAATCCTCAAGTGCCAATGATTCCAAGCGAAACGGAAAATGATTTCTTTAAATTATGTAAAGTATTTGGTCCGCCAAGTCAGCATGAGAGATGGTGTTGCACCATATTCAAAACAAGTAATCTTAACAAGGAGTTGGAAAATTTACCAGGAAATAGTCTTTCTTTTTTGGGAATTAGACATAGCGAATCAGCTGCTCGAAAGGGATATGAAAGAACACAAGAACATTCTAAGATATCAACTCAAATAAATGCAATGCCAATCATTGAATGGAAAGATTATGATGTATGGCTTTATATATTGCATAAAAATATTTTGGTAAATGAATGCTACGAATACGGATATAAAAGAGTAGGATGTTGGTGTTGTCCAAATAACTCAGATTGGTCAATGATGTTGACAGAGATTTATCATCCGGAAGATATGCAACGCTGGAAAGATATGGTGATTGATTTTGCAGTGCGAGCCAACAAGCCGGATCCAGAAGAATACTATGAAGAAGGTAAATGGAAAGTAAGGCGAGGGGCAAGTGGCTTAAAAGTTAAGAATGTAACAATTATGGATACGCCTTGCAACTTATCTGACACAGCAAGAAACATTATTATTGATAAAAAACTCAATAAAGATGTAATTGAGCTGTTTAAACCATTTGGTGATTTAAAGATTGTCGAAAAAAAAGATGCCACATATATTTCAGTATTTGATAATGATAAGTCTGGCGAATATAGAAAGTGTTTTGAATTAATCATCACATTTGGAACAAATGTTGTGAAGGTATTACCAGAAGAAAGAATTGATGTTACTAATCTTGTGAACAGGCTTAAATGCCAGTTGAGAAAATATCAATTTTGCATTCGGTGTTCAGCGTGTGATTCTGTTTGCCCGCATGGAGCAATAGATACAATACATGGACAATACAAAATAGATGAGAATAAATGCGAACATTGCAAAAAATGTATTGCCAAATTTTATAATGGTTGCATTATTTGTGACAAAGTTGCAGGAAAGAAGGAATAACATATGATTAGAGATGATAGGCCTAAGGAACTTCCAATTGTAAGATTACTAGCGGGAATAAGAAATATGGGGTATACATTTGAAAGTGCCATATTAGATATTGTAGATAATTCCGTTACAGCTATGGCAAATAATATTTATATACTTATCCAAGGTAAGAATAAAGTGGACAGTAGAATAGAAAAAGTAATTATATGCGATGACGGAAAAGGAATGAATTGTGATGAGGTTTTTAATGCATTAGAGTTGGGATCACCAGAAAGTGTTTACCAAGATAATTCTCTTTCAAAGTATGGATTTGGACTTAAAAGTGCAGGTTTGTCGCAAGCCAATGCTATCTATGTGATTTCAAAGCATGAAGAAGAGAATGATTGGAATAAGGCATCAATTAGCTGGAAAGATATAAAAGAGAATAATAGATACATTGTAGATGAAAACCTTACACTTACTGAAGAAGAAAAAGCATATATTCACCAGTTTAATTTAACCAATGGAACAATTGTGATTTTGGATGAATTAATAAAGGTAAGTAAAGTAAAAAAGAATTTGGCTGTAAAGAAAATTACTGAGAAATGTGCAATTACATTTCATAGGTTTATGGAAAAGAATAATTTAAAGATATATGTAAATAGTGATGATGCAATAAAACCATATGATCCGCTATTTTGTAATGAAATAGGCGATAATTTGATGACACATTACGATGGAAAACAAGTATGCAATTATTTTCCATCAAGTTATCCATTAGTAATCAATCCTAAGACAAAATCAAAAGCCACCATAAAGGCAGTGTTATTACCTAATCCTCCGTTATATGAAAGAGAGGGGTTACAAAAGAAAATAAATCAAAAATATCATGTATTGCAAAAAAATATAGGGTTTTATATTTATAGAAATGATAGATTGATTGTTGAAGCTACAACACTAGCTTTGTTTTCAAGAAGTGAGCCAAGGCTATTGGCTTCAAGAATAAGCATTGATTTAGATACAAATTGTGATGATGATATAAACCTTGATGTTAAAAAAACACAATTAGTATTTCCAGAACATTTTATGGAACAATTGAGAGATTTATTAAATCCATATTTTCGAAGATCAAAAGATTTATGGGATGAAATGAAAATTAGAAAAGCCAATGAGCTTCAGGAATTGCCAACTGATTCAGATGCATTACATTCGAGAAGTAATGAGATGCTTAAAGGTGTAGCTCCGGTTGTTTGCGATCCTCAAACGGGTGATGTTAAACCTATGCAAGATGCAGTTATAAATAATATTGCAGATTTGAAGGAACAGTATGGGATAGACGATACAGTAATTGAAGAATTAAAGAGAAAAAACAAGCAAAGAGTAGTTACAGTGAGTGAATTACCCAAAGGTATGTTATGGAAACCAGGAATTGGAGGAGAAAATAATTGTCAGGTTATTGTAGAATTATCACGACAGCATCCTTTTTATGAAAAGATATATAAAAAGTTAGAAGTTGGCTCAGATGCAGTTGTAATTCTTGATGCATTCTTTTTGAATATGGCGATGGCAGAAATGGGAATTAATTGTGATGATAACAAGTATGCAAAAATATTTGAAAAATTGCGTCAGTCTGTGTCACACCAGCTAGAGAATTTTATTGATTTAGAACTTGATGAGGATGATGATGAGGATGAAAGCTTATGAAGCAATGGTAGCATCTCCATGCATAGCAAATAGACATCCATACATTTACATTTTGTATGCTACTATTCAAGATAACTCTTTTTTATATGTAGGAGAAACGGAAGAACACAATGGAGTAATTGGAAGATTATCTGGACATTTAAATTACAATCCTCCGGGAACATTTTTATCTAAAATAATGGAATATTCTACATATCAAATTGAAGAAGTAGGAAAAGTGAATGTAATAGCATTTGATGTTAGTGAATATCAAATTTTTTCAGGGGATATTAACAAAACTAAAAGAAGAGCATTAGAATATGTAATTCATTTTGAAATGTTAAAGTATTCCTGTGCAGATGAAGTTACCACTCCATATACTGTTATATCACATGTGCAAGCACAGGAAAGGTATATTAATGACAGTAAGATTCAAGCTATATCGCAGGAAATTTTACAACAGGCTATAGAGATGATACCGTTTAATAAATAGTGAGGTAGTTATGATATATTTAGATAATGCTGCGACAACTAAATATAAGCCCGAAGAAGTATATAATGCATTTAATTATTATGTAAGAGAGATAGGTGTAAGTCCGGGACGCGGAAGTTACCAGTTAGGAATTGAAGCTTCAAGAATGCTGTATCAGGCAAGAAAAACGGTGGCAGAGTATTTTGGCTTGTCAGAGGCAAATGTTATTTTTACAAAGAATTCAACCGAAGCCATTAATATGTTTTTTAGAGGATTCTTAAAACAGGGTGACCATGTGGTTATTACTTGCTATGAACATAATGCGATATTGAGACCTTTGCATGAAATGAAATTAAAAGGAATTATAGATTATTCTGTAATTAGTAGAGAAGATTTAATTCTTTCGCCGCAAGAGATTTATGATAAATATGTAAAGTCAAATACGGTTCTTTTTGAAACGACTTTAGCAAGTAATTTAACTGGGCGTATAGTATTCAATCCAGAAGTACTTATTTATATGAAGGAAAAGGGTATTAATACTTTTGTTGATTCATCTCAAGGCGCTGGGAAAATAGAACTGTCTATGAAAGAAGATGGAATAGATTATTTGGCCTTTACCGGCCATAAGGATTTATTAGCATTGCCAGGAGTTGGGGGGCTTGTTTGCACAAGAAAGCCAGCGTGGAAGCCGTTGTTACAAGGGGGTACTGGTGTACTGGGAGATTCTTATGTTAATCCAGATGTGTTTCCAGAAGCATATGAAGCAGGAACTTTAAATATGCCAGCAATTTGGTCATTAAAAGTGGCATTGGATTGGTTGAAAGATAATAAAAAGCAATGTGCAACTGAGGAACAAATAATAACTCAATATTTTATAGATGGATTAGATAAAATCAGAAATGTAGTACTTTATGACAAGGAATTTCAACGTGTGGGTGTAATTGGCTTGAATATAAATGGGATGAAGTCAAATGAAGTAGTGCAGTATCTGGATGAAAATGACATTTGTACCAGAGGTGGCATACACTGTGCAATATTAGCTCATGAGGCTTTGAATACAAAAGAAATAGGTGTTGTTAGATTTAGTATAGGATTGAATAATACAAAATCAGATATTGACAGGGTATTGGAAGTGATAAAAAAAGTAGGTGAATAAGAATGCATATTGTTTTTTTTAGTACAAGTCATGTATTTGAGGCGGAAGAAAGATTAATTGCTCATGGTATTAATTGTAAAATTGTTCCTACTCCAGTAACAGATAAGGCGTACTGTGGGGTATGCGTAGAGACAGATATTGAAGATGTGGATAATATTATTGAGGATATGGAACACAACATCATTGATTAGAAGGTAGGTGATAGTAGTGGGATTTACAGATTTGAATTTGTTAAAGCATTATAAGACATACAAACATAACATTGTGAAAGAATTTTATACGCCTGTATTGCAGGAATCTGTATTATATCAGCGCTCGGTAGGATTTTTTTCATCTACAGCACTAATTGAGTTGACAAAGGGAATTTCTGGCATAGTAAGAAATGGTGGGAAAATACAATTTATTGTTTCTCCATATTTGAGTCAAGAAGATGTGGAAGCGATACAAAAGGGCTATGAAAAGAAAAAAATAATCGAGCAAGCACTTCTTAAAGAATATAAAGAGCCAGAGAACTATTTTCAAGAAGAAAGATTGAATTTATTGTCACACTTGATTGAAAATGGAAATTTAGAAATAAAAGTAGCATTTACTCCACCTAATAAATCAACTGGAATGTATCATGAAAAAGTTGGTATTGTAACTGATGCAGATGGCAACAAGATAGTATTCACAGGTTCTCTTAATGAGACAATAAACGCATTTTATAACAATTATGAATCTATAGTGGTGTTTACTTCTTGGGAAGAATCAAAACAATATGCTGAAGAAATGCAAAAAGATTTTGAAATGCTATGGAATAATGAAGATACAGATCTGGAGATAATAGAATTTCCAGATGTAGTAAAAGAAAAAATTAAGGTTAATCAAAAACCACAGGTTAATTATGATATAGATGAAGAGGAAAAAATAGAAGAGACATTTGTAAAAAAAGGAATACCATGTATTCCTCAAGGATTTGAGTTACGTGATTATCAGAAAGATGCGATAGATAAATGGAGAAGCAATAATTATCGTGGTATTTTTGATATGGCAACAGGAACAGGAAAAACATATACGGGATTAGGGGCGGTAACCAAACTATATGAAGAGAAAAAAAGATTAGCGATAATTATAGTTTGTCCGTACCAACACTTGGTAGAGCAATGGGTAGAAGATATTGAGCTTTTCAATATGCTTCCTACAATAGGTTATTCATCATCAAAACAGAAGAATTGGAAAAAAAGATTGGAAGATGATGTGTTGGATTTTTCAATTGGTGTTATAGACTGCTTTTGTTTTGTAACCACAAATGCAACGTATTCATCAAAATTTGTGAGTGAGCAGATGTCACATTTGGGAAAGTATACATTGCTTCTTATAGATGAAGCCCACAATTTTGGATCACCTAATTTGAGAAATAAATTATATCCTAATATCGAATATAGATTGGCACTATCCGCAACATTAGATAGACATGGTGATGAAGCGGGAACTGAATGCCTGAAAAATTATTTTGGAGAAAAATGTATTGAATATGATTTGAAGAGGGCAATTAGAGAAGGAAAGTTAACGCCATATTATTATTATCCAGTAGTTGTATATTTAGATGAAGATGAAATGGAACAATATCGAGACATTTCATATAAAGTGTCGAAAGAGTGTCATAAGGACAAGCATGGTAATTTAAAAATTACTGATAGAGGGAAAAGGTTGTTGCTTCAGCGAGCTAGGATTGTTGCAGGAGCAAAAAGCAAATTAGTAGAGTTAAAAAAAATCATGCAAAGTTATAAGCATGATGATCATATTTTGGTATATTGTGGGGCAACAAAGACACAGACATTTGAATATGATGAATCTGAACATGATGAAGAAGGAGAACGTCAAATTGTAGCTGTCTCAAAAATTTTAGGTAATGAATTGGGCATGAAAGTGACACATTTTACTTCAAACGAGTCTGCCGAAGAAAGAGAAGTGATAAAAAGACGATTTGCTACTGCAGATCCCTATCAGGCAATTGTTGCAATAAAATGTTTGGATGAAGGAGTTAATATACCAAGTATAAAAACAGCATTTATTTTAGCAAGTACAACGAATCCAAAAGAATACATTCAAAGACGAGGAAGAGTATTGCGATTAGCAAACAATAAGCCATATGCTGTAATATATGATTTTGTTACACTTGTAAAACCTTTGGACGAAGTTAATCCGTATAGCACAGACTATAATTGTGAAAGAGCATTGGCAAAGCGAGAGCTAGCTAGAATAAAAGAATTTGGTGAAATATCACTGAACTCTCGCGATTCTGATGAACTAATCAATGACTTAGAATGTGCCTACGATTTAGGTAATGAAGAATTGGAGGATATTGATGATGGAGCAGAATTTGGATGAAAAGAAATTAGATACTATTAAATTACGTATTCTAGAGATTGAAACGGATAATATTGTTAAAAAAGAATCTAATCCAGCAATGGAGAATAAAATCCGAGGACTCATAATGACGGAGGTGGATAAAAAATGATTTTGCAGAAGTTGGAAATGAATAATTTTAGACAGTACATTGGAGAACAGACGGTTGAATTTTCAACAGATCCTGAAAAGAATGTTACAGTTCTTATAGGTGTAAATACTTCCGGTAAGACAACAATTGTACGTGCTTTTGAATGGTGTTTATACGGGAAAAATGGATTTGAGGATCCTGTTTTGTTGAATAGTGAAGTTAGAGATAACATGAATGAGGGAGATACTCAATCAGTTTCTGTGGCAGTTACTTTTGAACATAACAATATGGTATATACATTAAAAAGATTATACAAATACTTGTGCAATGAGCGAAAACTGGATGATGGAAAGTTGGTAGTTAATTTAAATAAGAAACCAGAAGAAAAATTGACATTAGAGTATCTTCAAAGTGATGGGCAGACAAAAACACCAATTGATGCATTAAACATTGCAGAATCAATAGATAGAGTATTACCAAAGGATTTATCGGACTATTTCTTCTTTGGTGGGGAGCGTATATCTGGGATAGCTAATAGAACAGATTTGTCTAAAGCGGTAAGAGGATTAATGAGACTTGATGTTCTCGAAAACGCTAAAACTCATTTGAATAGTGTTGCTAAGACCTTTGAATCTAAAATAGATACCACAGGTGATGTCAATGCTCAAAAGGCAAAAGATAGTTTAGAAACTTATAAAGTTAAGAAAGCTCAAGAAGAAGAGGAAAAAAAGAATTTTGATGAGCAAATGAAGTATTGGCAAGGTAAGGAAAATGAATATAATGCACAGCTTGCGAAAAGTAATATAGAACAAGTAAAGCAGGCAAAAAAAGAAAGGGATAGAGTTGAAGCAGCATTAAACGCAGAAAAGGCAAAACTAGAGCGTGCGAAAACAGATATGGTTAAGAAATTTAATAATAGACCATATGCATATTTTGGATTACCGTTAATTAATAAAACTTTGGATATGTTAAAAAAACTGCAAGAACAAACAGGTCATGTGGAGTGTGTCCCGGATATGGAGCAGGGGGCTATAGATTATCTTATTAAAAGAGGGTATTGTTTATGCGGAACTCATCTTGATCAAGGTTCTATACCATATATAAAAGTAATGGAGGAAAGAAAAATATTACCTCCAGAGTATATAGGAGCATCTGTTCAAGCATATAAGACAAAAGCGGAAGGATATTTAGCAGGCTCTGAAAACTATAAGGAGATTATTGAAGAAAAGTATAAGGAGATAAGAAGTCTTCAAAGAAATATAGGAATTCTTGAAGATGAGAAGAAAAAACAGTCAGAGCTTATTATTGATGACACTGATGCAAAGGAAATTGAAAAGAAAAGAAGAGAAGCACATACGAAATATCTTGAAGCAAAATCTGATTATGATGCGTGTGTATCGAAAATAGGAGGGTACGATTCAAATATAAAAAATTGTGAGAGTGCAATTGATAAGTATGCCAAAAGTAGTACTAAAAATGCTAAGGTGGCACGTTATATTATGTATGCACAAAAAGTGTATGAGTGGTTGAGTGAAACATATAAAAGCAAAGAAGCGGTAGTAAGAACTGAGTTACAGAAGAGAGTTAATGAAAACTTTGCAAAAATGTATCATGGTGAACGTTCAATTCTTATAGATGATAAGTATAGAGTAAAATATAGTGATGTTACAACTGAGGAATCTGATGGATTAAAAGCTGTTAAGAGTTTTGCATTTATTGCTAGTTTGGTATCAATGGCTAAAGATAAAATATTGGATGATTCAGAAATGAAATTAGGACAGGTTTATCCGTTGGTTATGGATGCACCATTCTCTAACGTGGATGAAATACATATTGACAATATTTGTAAAATATTGCCTAACACAGCAAATCAAGTTGTAATGGCAGTAATGCAGAAAGATTGGGAGTATGCGTCGACAAATCTTCAACAATATGTTGGTAAGAGTTATATGATCGAGAAAGATCGTGATGCAGAAGGTAAAGAGATAGATACATCTACTCATATTAGGTAAGGAGGCACTGATATGTTTGATAAAGATTTTAAAATTTCAGGCAAACATGCCAATTATTGGAAAGATTTGTGTGAATTAGCTGGTAATGTTCCAGATAGAGAGCAACATTCAAATTTTAAAATATTTAATGCTTATATTGATGCATATATACTTTGTCCTTTAATTGGATATCAGTATAGTAGAAAAGGTGTAATAGATAACAGTGTATCTGGGGATGCTGGAATGTTATCTGAAGTTATTATAAAAAGACAGAATGAATTGAAATTTGTATATCAGATTATTATGTTTGCTGATGAAGAGTCTGAGCCAGATCCAGATAAAAGGATTTATAGAGCTACTACTTTTTCAGAAGAAAAGGCAGAAGATAGAGAAATGATAAAGAATAATATGAAAATTTTTAATTCATATTTCTTAGGTGGATTAGAGGTAATGCATGAACAATTTGTAGACCAATGCATTACAGATGATGATTATTTAAAAAGAATATTCGATTATGTTAGACATTTTGACGAGGAACAAGATGGAGAGGCATTGAAGGCTTCAATTGATAAGATTCTTAATAAGTGATGGTGAATTTTAATGGTATACTTTAATGGTGTTACCGATAAAGTTCCTTTCCATGAGATTTTTGAGTTTACCAGAGAAGAGATTGCACTAGTATTAGAATATATGGGATTAATGAACGCGCAAGAATCATGTCAGATTGAGCCCATGGATAAATATATTTTCCTTCATGGTGATGATCAGGAAGTTTATAATAAAGAGGAAAGGAACTTTATTGAGTCTGTAGGTGACATATACATATATAGAGAATTTAATAAAAGAACTAAGCGTGGTACTATGCCATGTCGTATGGTTGCTGCAGAAATTAACGCTGTTGATGAAGTTAAAAGCGCTATTTTTTTCATGAAAGAAATTAATAAAGCAGTTGGTGGATTCACCATATTTTTTATTAAAGTAGGTTTCGATTATTATATAGGAATAAGAGCGTTTAACAAGGATATAAAAGATGATTGTATAATCTCAAAACCAATAAAGCTGTTTGCTGATTTTGAAGAGATGGCGGATAAATTATCTTTTGTATCGGAAACAGATGATTTTATTGAATATTATAGTTCTCTTATTGAAGCATTAGAATATAATGAGCACAATTTAATTGATTATGATGCACAGATAATGAAAAAAAGAGGTATTCAGTATTCGTATCTTAATTTGTTAAATGAAATCTCTCATATATATAAAGTGAATTTTGCAGGAGAAATAGATAGGTACTATAGATCTATGGAAAACACAGAGAAAAAAGATTATCTATCAACAGTAAAAGAAAGTATTTCTGAATTGAGTTTTATTGAGTCATTTAAAGCGAACACAATGGAAATGTTATTCGAAGCAGAGGAAATGGTACAATTAGCTATTAAAACAGAAGAAGAGCACGAGGCATTTATTGAAAAACAAAATGCTGATAGTAGCGATAATAATGAAGAAAGTAATTATGATATGAAAGAATATCTTGATGATCCGGAATTGATGATAAAAATGTTAAAGCAACGAAAGGGAATATAGTATGGGCGGATATAATTTATCAGAAGGTGTATACAAAACTGGAAATTATTCAGAAGAAGAACTGTGGAAGGCATTTAAAAATGTTTTTTCTACTAAGACACTAAATAGTTCTAGTTACAAATTCGTATTCCTGAAATCGATTATGGATTGTATTCATAGATATAATAAAACAGATTACACATTTTATGAGATATTTGAACGTTTTACGGAAATATATTGGATATTGGTAGTTAAATATGGATTAGCTCAGAATAATTCAAATTCCAAGGAAACTTATATAGAGCAAATATTGAAAGAATATGTGGGGTGTACAACCGGAGATAAGAGTCTAACAATACAGTTTAATGATTTGACTTTGTCAGCAAAGGAAAGAATTGTAGATCAGGTAACAAAAAAATGCAAAAAGTATGTGGTCGGCGCATTATATGGTGATACAAATGGTTTGTTTTATTCTTTTTCCAAGAAAAAAGAGGTGATTGAATTAAATCCTGTAATGAAAGATTTTGTATTGCGTCATAAAGACTCTTTAGAAGAACTGAATTATTTTGAATTAACAAAATTTATTGATAAGGTTAATTCAAGAGAAGAAATAGATAGCATTATACAAGAGAAAAGGTATAAGAAAAATGATTCTATAGAAGCATATAGACAACTATTATATGACGAATTTGAAACAGAGTATGTTAGTAGTGCTAGTAGCTTAGCAGAGGTTAATACAATAGAATTACTGATGGAAGCAGAAAAAAATTACTCCAAAACTCTGACAATTGAGAGAGAAAATGCATACTACAAAAAGATTTATGAAAAAGAAGTGAGCATAGAAAAAGACACTGAAAATATGAAGATATATTTAGATGATCCGGAAAGAGTCATTAAAATGATTAAGGTAAGGCATAGAATCAGCTGTTAACTTGTTAAACAATGAGGGTATGAGGAGATAAATATTGATATTGTGAGGGCGGAAATATGAAGTTTGGAATGAGAACACCGAGCTTGAAGAAATCAATTAAGGCAAGAACAACTGGAAAGGCAAAAAGGGCAATTAAGAAGGCTGTTATACCTGGATATGGCAAGAAAGGTGTGGGATGGATTAAGAATCCAAAGAAAGCAGCTTACAATAAAGTTTATAAGAAGACGAGCTTTGGCATTATGGATTTATTTAAGTAACTATCAGGAGGATTACATCATGGAACGAGTAGCTAAATTTTTAAAA
>OLYC01000578.1_pt1 | contig 29321 bp, 26 predicted proteins | sample 1674271 | NCBI WGS metagenome assembly OLYC01 (sample SAMEA103958154, study PRJEB25191) | human gut metagenome
AGAAGATTCCTGAGTTGATGAAAGGTATTGGTAAAGGCGTTAAGAATTTTAAAGACGGAGTAAAAGGAATCGAGGACGACATCAATATCGATGACAACTCGGAAAAAAAATAAGATGAGCGATGGAAGAACAACAAGATGAAATGTCCTTTTGGGATCATTTGGAAGAACTTCGTTGGACTCTGTTTCGTATCATTTTAGCTCTTTTTATCTTTGCAATCGGAGCATTCTCCGTAATGCCATGGTTGTTTGATAATGTGGTAATGGCTCCTTGTTATAGCGATTTCATCGTCTACAGGGAGTTGTGCAAAGTAAGCTCTGTTTTCTCCATATTGCCGGACTTCTGTAATCAGACGTTCAAGGTGGATGTGGTGAATATCAAGTTGGCTTCCCAGTTCTTTACCCACATGTCAACCTCTTTTTGGTTAGCGTTGCTATTGACTTTTCCTTATACGATGTATGAAATATGGAAATTTGTCAGCCCCGCGCTTTACGAGAATGAAAAGAAAAATGTCCGTTGGGTATTCTTGTCTGGAACTATCATGTTTTTCTTGGGATGTGCCGTCGGATATTTCTTGGTCTTCCCGATGACTTTGCGTTTCTTGGCTACTTATGAGTTGAGCGCAGCCATCACAGAGCAGGTTTCTTTGGAATCGTACATGGACAACTTCATTATGCTTATTTTCGTGATGGGTATTGTCTTCGAGATGCCTTTGGTCTCTTGGTTGTTGTCGCAAGTCGGCATTTTGAACCGCTCCTTCTTCCATAAATATAGGAGGCACGCCATTGTGGGATTGTTGGTAGCTGCGGCATTCATCACGCCGAGTGGCGACCCGTTCACATTGGGTATTGTCTTTTTCCCTCTTTATGGATTGTATGAACTGAGCGCATTTTTCGTCAAGCCAGCCCCGCCGGAAGAGGATGAGGATGACGACGAAGAGGAAGAAAGTGAAGTTGGCAAAACTAAGGAATTGAAAGCGTAAGAGCTGGTTCTTATTAATGGTTTTAGAAATAAGGTTGAGTTGTAAGGAATCTTTTGCAACTCGGCCTTTTTTGTATCCTCCTTAGGCTAACTTTCCGACCATTTATTTGCAGATATTGGGAAATTTTGCGAATATTGCACATTAAAAATTGAATGAGAATACGATTGCTATATATTGCCGTTGTGATTGCTGCCTTGTCGCTTTTGACGGGATGTAGTTCGACTAAGTACGTTCCGGACAATCAATATTTGCTGGACAAGGTGGTCATTACGTCCGATGACAAAGACTTCAAAGAGGCGGACTTGCGCGATTACCTGCACCAACGGCCGAACTTCAAGGCTTTCGGGTTGATAAAATGGCAATTATACCTTTATAATTGGTCGGGTAAGAACGACAAGTCGTGGGTGAACAAACAACTTCGTCGAATGGGTGAAGCCCCGGTTGTCCTGGACACGATGTTGGTCGAGCAATCGGCAGATGAACTGGAACGCTTTTTGGTAAATAAAGGATACATCCATGCCGATGTCACGACCCGCATAGACACGTTGCGCCATAAGAAAGCGGTGGTGACTTACATGTTGCATCCCAATACTCCTTACCGCATCCGTAATTACCAAACGGCTATAAGTGACCCGGTTATTGATAGCATTGCGCATATTCCGCCGAAGAAACGTAATTGGCTCTCCAATATGTTCAAACCTTCCAATGAAGATTATGTGTCGTTGGTCAAAGAGGGCAATCCTTTTGACAGGGATTTGCTCGATTTGGAACGCAGCCGGGTGACAAAGTTGGTGCGCAGGGAAGGCTATTATGCGTTCAACAAAGACCATTTGGCTTATATGGCAGATAGCGCCTTCAACCAGAATGCAGTTGACTTGGAAATGTATTTGAAACCTTATCGACGTTTGAAAGAGGATGGATCCGTGAAGGAGGAGGCGCATCGTCCTTACTATATTAATAAAGTAACCGTCGTTGCCGATTACGACCCGTTAAAGTCGGAATTGGAAAATTCGATGAGCCTGCGCGATACGATGAAGGCTGGAGATATTTATGTCGTGTATGCCAATCGCCGTTTCATCCGCCCTTCCGCTCTTGCCCGAAGTGTTTATTTGGCACCCGGCAAGCAATATGATGAATCGAACGTCGAACAGACTTACTCCTCTTTTGCCCGCCTCCGTGCATTGAAGAACATCAATATCCGTTTTAGGGAGTTTGAAGAGAACGATTCGTTGAAATTGGATTGTTCGATTTTGGCTGCCCCGACGAAACTGCAAGGGTTTGGCGTTGAATTGGAAGGAACCCATTCTGCCGGTGACTTGGGCTTTGCATCGAGTGTGAATTACCAGCACCGCAACCTTTTCCGCCGTTCGGAAACTTTCTCCTTCAAGGTGCGAGGAGCCTATGAAGCCTTGGGCTCTTCCAAGAGCAGCATCGATGGGAATTACTGGGAGTTCGGAGCGGAAACAGGCCTCATGTTCCCCCGGTTTGTCTTCCCGTTCGTGAGTGAATCTTTCAAACGCCGCATGAAGGCAACTACAGAATTCAAAATCGGTTACAGTTTCCAGACAAGGCCTGAATATCAGCGCACCATCTTGTCAGGAGGTTGGAGTTATATTTGGCAAGACCGGCTAAACACGCAATCCCGCCATGTGTTTAAGTTGGTAGACATTGATTATGTCCACCTGCCCAAGATAGACAAAGCCTTTGCGGACAGTTTGCCTGAGTCCACCCGCCAATATAATTTTACCGACCAGTTTGTGTTGGGAATTGGCTACACCTATACATTTAATAATTATGTGCCGCAAAACAAGAACCGTAACACCCACTCGCTGCGAGTCTCTGTGGAGATGGCAGGAAACCTGCTGTATGGTTTCTCCAAAGTGTTAGGAGCGCATAAAAATGATAAAGGATCCTATTCGCTCTTTGGCATTCCTTATGCCCAATTTACCAAGGTGGATGTGGACTTCAGCAAGAACATTGCCCTGGATGCAAAGAACAGGGTCGCTTATCGAATCGGGGTCGGAGTGGGGTATCCTTATGGGAACATGACCAAACTTCCTTTTGAGCGAAGCTATTTCTCAGGTGGCGCCAATAGCGTAAGAGGATGGTCTGTCCGTTCATTGGGACCGGGCAGCATGGGACTTGAATATGCCCGCTCTTTTGCCGACCAAGTAGGAGATATCCGGTTGGACATGAACCTGGAATACCGGACGAAGCTGTTTTGGAAGTTTGAGATGGCAGCCTATGTCGATGCCGGCAATATTTGGACCTTCCATGAAGATGCGTCGCATCCGAAAGCCAATTTCGACTTCTCCCGCTTTTATAAAGAGATTGCCTTCTCTTATGGATTGGGATTGCGTGCCGATTTCAACTTCTTTGTCTTGCGTTTCGATACTGGTATGAAGGCTTACGACCCGCAGCAAAGAGGAGGTAAAAAATGGGCGATAAAGAATCCTAACTTCAATTCCCGTACAGGAAATTTCGCATGGCACTTTGCCGTCGGTTATCCTTTCTAAAAGAATGTTGGTCCTGATGCTTGCAAATCATTGAAAATAAAATGGATAAACGTTTTTTGTCCGACTGGTTTTGTTGCATCACTTAGATATTTCGTTTTTTCTAACGACAATTTAAGCTTCTCACCTAAGTGAGAAGCACGTATCACCTAAGTGAGAAACACTTCTCATATAGGTGAGAAACACTTCTCACTTAAGTGAGAAACAAAAAATGCTTGATGCGATGTTTTTTCAAAACAACCCATCTGTTTTTGAGCGCATGCTGCCATCTGTTGGAATCTCTGTAAATGAATTGAGAACAGGATATGAGCCATTCAGATGGATAAAGGGTGATTTGATATTCAAATATCTAATTATCAATTATATGCACCTTGTTTTAACCCAATTCGCTTTGATTGGCGGATCCAACTATTAAGTTTATAAAAATAAAATCTTGTTTTTTTGATAATCTTTTCCAAAAAGAAGTGTATCTTTGCCTTGCAACTCTGTATGTGTTGCGTAAAAGAGTATAAACATAATAATATAACTTAAAATTTCTACAAATGGAACTTACACACATTGAACATTTAGGAATTGCTGTGAAAAGCATCGAGGCATGTTTGCCTTATTATGAACAAGTATTGGGTTTGAAGTGCTATAGCATTGAAGAAGTAGCTGATCAGAAAGTGAAGACTGCTTTCTTCAAGATTGGCCAGACAAAATTGGAATTGTTGGAGCCGACAAGCGAAGACAGCACTATCGCTAAATTTATCGAGAAGAAGGGTGAAGGCATCCACCATATTGCTTTCGCTACTCCTGACGTACAGGCTTGTTTGGACGAAGCTGAAGCAAAAGGTGTTCGTTTGATCGACAAGGCTCCTCGTCGTGGTGCAGAAGGCTTGGATATCGCTTTCTTACATCCGAAATCAACATGCAGCGTATTGACAGAACTTTGCATGCCGGGTAAAAAATAATTAACACATTCGAAAAGAGTACATTACTAATAACAAATCTAATAAAAGCAATGAGTAATCAGCTTGAAAAAGTAAAAGAACTTATCGCCTTGCGTGAACAAGCTCGTTTGGGTGGTGGCGAAAAAAGAATTGAATCACAGCACAAAAAAGGTAAATTTACAGCTCGTGAACGTATCAGCATGCTGTTAGACGAAGGAAGCTTCGAGGAAATTGATATGTTCGTAAAGCACCGTTGTTCTAATTTTGGTATCGAAAAGACAAAATTCTTAGGCGACGGTATTGTTACCGGCTATGGTACAATTGATGGACGTTTGGTCTATGTCTATGCCCAGGACTTTACCGTATTCGGCGGTGCATTGTCTGAAATGTTAGCATTGAAGATTTGTAAAATCATGGACTTGGCCATGAAGATGGGTGCTCCGGTTATCGGTTTGAACGACTCTGGTGGAGCTCGTATCCAGGAAGGTGTCAACGCTTTGGCTGGTTATGCTGAAATCTTCCAACGTAACATCTTGGCTTCTGGTGTTGTTCCTCAGATTTCCGGTATCTTCGGTCCTTGTGCAGGTGGTGCCGTTTATTCTCCGGCTTTGACTGACTTCAACATCATGACTCGCGGTACAAGTTATATGTTCTTGACCGGTCCGAAAGTTGTGAAGACTGTGACTGGTGAAGATGTGACTCAGGAACAATTGGGTGGTGCAAGCGTTCACTCAACTAAATCCGGTGTTGCTCACTTCGCAGTAGATACAGAAGAAGATGGTTTGAATTTGATCCGCCAGTTGTTGAGCTACTTGCCTCAGAACAACATGGAAGAGACTCCGATGATAGAATGTTCAGATCCTATCGACCGTTTGGATGATTATTTGAATGAAATCATTCCGGATAATCCTAACCAGGCATACGATATGTATGAAGTTATCGCTACTATCGTTGATAACCACGAATTCTTGGAAGTACACGCAGACTATGCTAAGAACATCATCGTTGGTTTCGCTCGTTTCAACGGACAATCTGTTGGTATCGTTGCTAACCAGCCGAAGGTAATGGCAGGTTGTTTGGACAGCAACGCTTCTCGTAAGGCAGGCCGTTTCGTTCGTTTCTGCGACGCGTTCAACATTCCTTTGGTGACATTGGTTGACGTACCGGGATTCTTGCCAGGTACAGGACAGGAATACAATGGTGTCATCCTTCACGGTGCTAAATTGTTGTATGCTTACGGTGAAGCTACTGTTCCTAAGGTAACTGTTACTTTGCGTAAGTCTTACGGTGGTGCTTACTGTGTGATGAGTTCTAAACATCTTCGTGGTGATATGAACTATGCATGGCCTACTGCTGAAATCGCAGTGATGGGTCCGAGCGGTGCTGTTGAAATCATCTTCGCTAAAGAAGTGGCTGCTGCTGCTGATCCTAAAGCATGTGCTGCTGAAAAAGAAGCTGAATACAAGAAGGCATTTGCTAATCCATATAATGCTGCTCAATATGGTTATATCGACGATGTTATCGAACCGAGAAATACTCGTTTCCGTATCATCCGTGCTTTGCAGCAATTGCAGACTAAGAAGTTGAGCAACCCTGCCAAGAAACATGATAACCTGCCTCTGTAACTAATTATAATCGGTAATGAGTATGTTAAATAAAAAGTTCGGAGTGCTGCTGTTGTTGATGGTTCTTTCTATCTTCGGAGCCAAGGCACAGTTGACTACTTCTGTAAGATTTAATGAAGTTTTGGTTGTCAATGAAGATAACTTCGTTGACGACTACGGCAAGCGCCATCCATGGTTTGAATTGTATAACAATTCGGCAGGTACAGTCGATTTGAGAGGTTGTTTCTTGACAGATGACAAGAGCAATCCTCGTAAATATATGATTCCGAAGGGTGACGTATTGACTAAAGTTCCGCCCTATCAGCATATCTTGTTCTGGGCAGATAATAAGCCAACACGTGGTACTTTCCATGTGAATTTCACTCTTGATCCTACTAAGGATAATTATATCGCATTGTACGATGCGGATGGTACGACTCTGATTGACGAAGTTAAGGTTCCGGCTGGCCAGGTGGCTGATATCAGCTACGCTCGCGAGATGGACGGTACAGGCAAGTGGATCTCTATGACAAAGGTTACTCCGAGTACCAACAACGTCACTTTGGATACAAATGAAAAGGTAGAGAACTTCCAAAGAAACGACTCTTGGGGTATTGGTATGACTATTACAGCCATGGCAGTTGTGTTCTTGGGCCTTATCGTTTTGTATTTGGTGTTCAAGCAGACAGGTAATGCTGCAATCCGCGCCAGCCAGCGTAATGCTAAGAAGGCTGCTGCCGAATCTGGCAAGGCTGTTTCTGCTGACGCAGGCCAGGAAAACGGAGAAGTATTGGCTGCTATCGCTACAGCGTTGTATGAAATGAGCGACGACAACCACGACATTGAAAACACTGTATTGACAATTCGTAAGGTTCAACGTAGCTATTCACCTTGGAGTTCTAAGATTTATAATCTTCGCCAGGCTCCTGTAAGAAAGTAATTATCCTTTTAAAATAGAATTAAAGAATGAAAAGTTTTAAATATACCATTAATGGTAACGTATATAAAGTGCATATCAATTCTGTAGTTGATGATATTGCTGAAGTTGAAGTTAACGGCATTCCATACAGCGTGAAGATGGAGAAACCGGCTAAGAAACAGATTGTGCCTTTGAAGCGTCCGGCTCAGGCTCCGACTACTCCTGCCGGAGAACCGGTTGTTTCTCGTCCAGCTGCTTCAAGTGTTGCGGGTGCTGTGAAGTCTCCACTGCCAGGTGTTATCTTGAGCGTGGATTGTAAAGTAGGTGATACTGTCAAGAGAGGCCAGAAGATTTTGGTATTGGAAGCAATGAAGATGGAAAACAATATCAACGCTGACCGCGATGGCAAGATTGTAGAAATTAAGGTTAATAAGGGCGATTCTGTACTGGAAGGTGCTGATCTCGTCGTAATCGGATAAGTGTATGCTAACATCTATATTATTACAAGCAGCGGTAGCACAGGAAAGTTTCATGCAATTCCTTGCAGAAAACATTCAGGTGTTCCTCTCTTATACCGGATTTGCGAACGCAACGCCTGGCCACATTATCATGTTGTTGGTCGGCTTGCTGTTCATCTTTTTGGCTATCAAGTTTGAATTTGAACCGATGCTTCTTATTCCGATTGGCTTCGGTATCTTGATTGGTAACATTCCTTTCAAAGATGCAGGATTGCAGTTGGGTATCTATGAAGAGGGTTCAGTATTGAATATCTTGTATCAAGGTGTGAAGCAGGGTTGGTACCCGCCGTTGATCTTCTTGGGAATTGGTGCGATGACCGACTTCTCGGCATTGATTTCCAATCCGAAGTTGATGTTGGTGGGTGCTGCGGCTCAGTTTGGTATCTTCGGTGCGTATATCATCGCTTTGCAGATGGGCTTCGACCCAAGCCAGGCTGGTGCTATCGGTATCATCGGTGGTGCTGACGGTCCTACTGCTATCTTCTTGTCTTCTAAGTTGGCTCCTAACTTGATGGGTGCGATTGCTGTATCCGCCTATTCTTATATGGCGTTGGTTCCTATCATCCAGCCTCCTTTCATGCGTCTGTTGACAACTGACAAGGAGCGTTTGATCCGAATGAGACCTCCGAGAGTCGTTTCTCAGACAGAAAAGATTATTTTCCCGATTGTCGGTTTGCTGTTGACAGCTTTCTTGGTACCTTCAGGTCTTCCTTTGTTAGGTATGTTGTTCTTCGGAAACTTGTGTAAGGAAAGTGGTGTGACTCGTCGTTTGGCTGAAACAGCTCGTGGTCCGCTGATTGACGTTATCACTATGTTGTTAGGTATCACTGTAGGTGCTTCTACTCAGGCAACTCAGTTCTTGACTATCAACTCTATCAAGATTTTCGGTTTGGGTGCTTTGTCATTCGTAATCGCAACTTGCGCAGGTGTCTTGTTCGTTAAGTTCTTCAACTTGTTCTTGAAGGAAGGTAACAAGATTAACCCGTTGATTGGTAACTCTGGTGTATCTGCCGTTCCTGATGCTGCTCGTATCTCTCAGAACGTAGGTTTGGAATATGATCCAAGCAACTATTTGTTGATGCACGCAATGGGTCCGAACGTAGCAGGTGTTATCGGTTCTGCTGTGGCAGCCGGTATCTTGTTAGGTTTCTTAGGATAAGATATATTTTTAAATAGAAAGGGATATGTCAAAACGGATGTTTTTGGCATATCCCTTTTGTTTGTTCATTCTATTTCATACCTTTGCCGCCGATTAATTAAATCGTGATTGGGTGAACAGGTACTTTATATATTTAGGTTATAACGGGAAAGAGTATTGTGGCTGGCAGATTCAGCCGAATGGCATGACTGTGCAGCAACGCTTGGAGGAGTCTTTATCAACTATTCTTAGGAGTAAAATTGCGGTTGTCGGAGCAGGACGTACCGATGCAGGTGTCCATGCACGCCGGATGGTGGCTCATTTTGAGATGGAGCAGCCTTTGACGGATCTCTCTTTCCTGACTGATAAATTGAACCGTATATTGCCGCCCGACATTGCGGTTTATAAGATTGTTCCGGTTGTACCGGACGCCCATGCCCGGTTCGATGCGGTTTCCCGCACCTATCGATACTATTTGACCTTGCATAAAAATCCCTTTAACTTCAATCAAGTCTACCGCTACCACAGCCCGTTGGATTTTGAACGGATGAACGAAGCGTGCAAGGTTCTCTTTGAATATACCGACTTTACCAGTTTCAGCAAACTGCATACGGATGTCAAGACGAACAATTGCCGGATTATGTATGCCCGTTGGCATCAAGAGAGAGATGTTTGGGTCTTTACCATCCAAGCCGACAGATTCCTGCGGAATATGGTCCGTGCGGTGGTGGGAACGCTGTTGGAAGTGGGACGAGGCAAATTGAGCATTGACGGTTTGAGGAAGGTGATTGAAAAGAAAGACCGCTGCTCGGCAGGAGTCTCCATGCCCGGGCATGCCCTTTTCTTGGAAGATGTAGCCTATCCCGAACGACTGTTTTTAGTGGAAGAGTAATATGTGGGTAGTATTGGCGTTTTTGTCTGCATTCCTCTTGGGATGTTACGAGGTGAATAAAAAGATGTCGTTGAATGGCAATGCGGTCATCCCCGTCCTCTTTTTCAACACCTTGATAAGCAGCTTGATCTTCTTGCCGTTTATCCTCCTTTCGTACACGACCGGACTATTGGATGGTTCGCTCTTTTATGTGCCTGTCGTCTCTTTGCAAGTCCATTTTGCCGTATTCATCAAGGCGGTCATTGTCCTCTCTTCTTGGATATTTGGTTACTTTGCCTTGAAGAACTTGCCGTTGACCATTTCCGGACCTATCAAAGCGACGCAACCTGTCCTGACTTTGGTCGGGGCAATGCTGATATTTGGTGAGCGGCTGAACCTTTACCAATGGATGGGTGTGGCATTTGCCGTTGCTTCTTTTTATATGCTCTCCTCGTCCGGTAAAAAGGAGGGAATCCGGTTTACGCACAACAAGTGGATCTATTATACCGTCATCTCGGTTCTCTTGGGGGCTTTGAGCGGATTGTACGACAAGCATTTGATGAGGGGATTGGATGTGATGACCGTCCAAGTGTGGTTCAATGTCTACCAATGTTTCATCATGTCCTTCATCCTTCTGTTCTTATGGTATCCGCATAGGAAAGAGACGACTCCGTTTGAGTGGCGTTGGAATATTCCGTTTATATCACTTTTCCTCTGCATCGCTGACTGGGTCTATTTTTATGCCTTGACCGACCCGGACTCCATGATTTCTATTGTCTCGATGATTCGTAGAAGCAATGTTTTGGTTACTTTTGCAGCAGGAGCACTTTTCTTCCACGAGAAGAACCTCAAGAGTAAGGTGGTGGATTTGGTGCTTGTCTTTATAGGTATGGTATTTTTATATTTAGGAACTAAATAGGTAATGATATGAGAAAATGGGTGTTTATGTTATTCCTCTTCTGTTCATTCTCAGCGATGGCACAGGATATGGCAGCTGTATTTGTGGCAATGCCCGATGAATATGCGCCGCAGTTGGAAGATGCTTGGAGAAAAGATTTGGTCGATTTGTACCGTTCCAAGGAAGAGGCGAGACTGAAGAACAATATGAACGGGTATGCGAAGTTGGTCAAATTGACGGACGACTACCTGTTGTTGGAATCAACGGAAAGGACGACCATTGAGATGAAGTTGCTTCCGTTGGTGAATAATACCTTTGTTATATGTAAGGTGGTGACGGTAAAAGGTCCCGTGCCCGACAGTCGCATCTCTTTTTTCTCCCCGGAATGGAAACAGTTGGATAGTGCGGACTTGTTTACACCGGTCGCTTCCGCTTGGTTCCTGCGCAAGGATGTGGATACGACTTCCGTCCGCTACCAGGAAGCCATTTCCTCTTTGGATATGGATATGTTCCAATACCGGCTCAGTCCGGATAGCCTGACATTGACCCAGTCTTACACGACTCCGCTCTATGTGGACAGGGAGAACCGGAAGTTGCTGAAGGCTTACATCAAGGAGGAACCGAGGGTCTTTACGTGGACCAAAGCCTATTTCAAATAAGGACTTTTCCCTGCGAACGGAATGTTTGGCAACCTTTTTGCTGTTATAAGTATGTAAAGGAGCTTTGAACGGTATATACCTACAGAGGAATCCTTTGGAAATGCGGGTGTCAACCTGCTTATATTCAATAGGTAATAAAACAAATAAAGAGATGAGCAATAAACATTTTAAAGATCAACATGCGGCTACGACCGAAAGTGAAGAGGAAGTAGTAAACGAAAATAAGACAAACTTGCAGGGTGAAGAGGAAAATAAGTCAGAGGAAACGGTAGAAAGTGCCAATATGTCGGATGACTTGTCGGAACTGCAAAAGAAATATGATGAATTGAATGACGCTCACTTGCGCCTGCGTGCCGAGTTTGACAACTATCGTAAACGTACTTTGCGTGAAAAGAGTGAGCTGATTAAAAACGGGGGCGAAGGTGCCTTGACGCATCTGTTGCCTATCGTGGATGATTTCCAGCGTGCATTGGACAATATCCACCAAGCTTCGGACATGAAAGCTGTTGCAGAAGGGGTCGATTTGATTTATAACAAGTTCGTATCTTACTTGGGTAGCCAAGGCGTCAAAGCTATCGAAGTGATTGGCAAACCGTTCGATTTGGAGAATAGCGAAGCTATCGCGACCATCCCGGCTCCGCAACCTGATTTGAAGGGCAAAGTGCTGGATTGTGTGCAGACAGGCTATATGATGAACGAGAAGGTTATACGTCACGCTAAAGTTGTTGTAGGAGAATAAAAAAGTTACCAAGATGGCGAAAAGAGATTATTATGAGGTGCTGGGCGTTGAAAAGACGGCTACAGTTGAAGAGATAAAGAAGGCATATCGTAAAAAGGCTATCCAATACCATCCGGACAAGAACCCGGGTGACAAAGAGGCTGAAGAGAAATTCAAGGAGGCTGCGGAGGCTTACGATGTGTTGAGCGATGAGCAGAAGCGTCAACGTTATGACCAGTTCGGACATGCAGGACTCGGTGGTGCGTCCGGCAGTGGCGGATTCGGTGGTGCCGGTATGTCTATGGAGGACATTTTCGCCCAGTTTGGTAATATCTTTGGCGGCCATTTTGGTGGATTCGGCGGTTTTGGCGGATTCGGCGGCGGAGGACAGCGTTCCCGCTATGTGAATCGTGGTTCTGACCTCCGTGTGAAGGTGAAACTCTCTCTGAAGGATATTGCGACAGGCGTCGAGAAGAAAATCAAGGTGAAGAAATATGTGGCTTGTTCGCATTGCCACGGCACAGGTGCGGATGGGGATAATGGCACCAAGACCTGCGATACTTGTAAAGGTTCAGGTGTAGTTACCCGTGTCGCCAACACCATCTTGGGACAGATGCAGACGCAGGCCACTTGTCCTACTTGTGGTGGTGAAGGCAAAGTGGTGGTGAAGAAGTGCCCGCATTGTAACGGTGAAGGCATCGTCCGTGACGAGGAGATTATCACTATCAATATCCCGGCTGGTGTAGCCGAGGGAATGCAGCTCTCCATGAATGGCAAGGGTAACGCAGCCCGCCACGGAGGTATCAACGGAGATTTGTTGATATTGGTGGAAGAGGAGTCGCATCCAGAATTGTTGCGTGATGAAAACGATTTGATTTATAACTTGCTCTTGAGTTTCCCTCAAGCTGCTTTGGGCGGTTCCGTGGAGGTGCCTACGGTTGACGGAAAGGTGAAAGTGAAGATTGATCCGGGAACACAGCCGGGCAAAGTGCTCCGCTTGAGGAACAAGGGACTTCCTTCCATCAACGGTTATGGAACAGGTGACCTGCTTGTAAATGTCAGTGTCTATGTGCCGGAGTCGTTGAGCGAATCGGAAAAGGATAAGTTGAGGGAGTTGGATAAGTCGGAGAGCTTCCAGCCGAACAAGACGATGAAGGAGAAATTCTTCGATAAGTTCCGCCGGTTGTTTAATTGATGAAATCTCTCAAACTCGGTATGTGTATTGGTGATGAACTCCCTTGCCAATCTGCGGAAATCAATGGAAGTATTCCGTTCAACATGATTGAACGGGATGCTTTCATGAAACATTGTATTCTATACAAGAAAAAGCCATAACGAATCAAGTAATTGACTAAAGATTTCTATATCAAAAGAACTTCACCTGATTAGAGGTATCAATCATACAAAAATCAAGGCTATTTATTTGATTTTAAAAAATCAATGTTTTTACTTTGACTGGTGTGAATAAGACTTTTCTTGAGAAAAGAACTTATTTCTGGTCGTTGAAATCAAATTAATTACCTTGATTTTTTAAAATCAAGGCATATTCTTTGATTGAACGAAGGAAAAGCACATATCTTTGCATATGTAATCATCAAATTATAAGTCTATGATAAAAGGTGTTATCACGGGAGATTTAGTAAACTCCACCAATATAGCTGCCAAATGGAGGCAAACAGTAGTTGATGCATTGCATGCATGCGTTGCAGAATCCCAGCCATTAACTCCCATGAAGTTAGAGATGTATCGTGGAGATAGTTTCCAAGTTGTTGTTGACAAACCAGAAGATGCATTAGCTATAGCCATTGCATTGAGGGCAAAACTAAAAGCGGAAACTCCAGACAGGCAGGAACTGTGGGATGCAAGATTGGCCGTTGGTGTAGGTGAGATATCTTTTGAAAGCGACAATATCGTGACCAGTGATGGAGAAGCGTTTAGACTATCAGGGCATTCTTTTGACCATATAGGGAAAAAGAGGTTGAGCATATCAACTCCATGGTCGGATTTTAATACCGACATAGAGCTTGTCACTCGTTTTGCAGATGATGTGATTACATCATGGACAGCAAAACAGGCAAGGGTCGTTTATCAATCTATGCTTTTTCCTAAGCTTCAAAAAGATCAGGCTGAAGAGTTAGGCATGACAAGGCAAAACTTTAATTACCACTGGAGTTCTGCCAGAGGACAGCTTATCTTGGACTATGTTGAATATTTTAAATCGTTAATCTCAAAATACATAAGGTAGTAATATGGAAACTCTCATCATGCTAGTAAAGTTACTTTGTGCCCATCTGTGTTCAGATTTCATACTGCAGACCGATAGAATCAATAAGGGAAAGCGAAAACCTGGCATAAAAGGTATTGGTTATTTGCTTCTTCACAGTATTACACATGCATGTATAGCATATTTGTTGGTAGCTGATTGGTCATGCTGGTTAATTCCACTCATAGTATTCATTAGCCATTTCATAATAGATTTGGTCAAGTGCAAGTGCTGCAAGAACTCCCTCTCAACATTTCTTGCAGACCAGTTCTTGCATATCGCAATTATTGTAGTATTATGGTTCTCCTTGTACGGAGAAGGAATAGAAATCTCACACATTAACGCCTTTTGTTCGGCAAAGGTTTGGTTGGCAGTCATGGCATATATGTTAATGTTAAGACCATCGTCAATTCTTTTGGGCTTGTTTCTCAAGCAATGGGTACCATCTTCTTCTAACTCTCAGAGTCTGCCGAAGGCTGGACAATGGATTGGCTATATAGAAAGAATCTTGATTCTTACGTTTGTTCTTGTAGGTAGTTTTGAAGGAGTAGGTTTCTTGTTGGCTGCAAAGTCCGTATTCCGTTTTGGCGAGTTAAACAAAGCCAAAGAAATCCAAACAACAGAGTATGTTCTAATAGGCACATTTGCAAGTTTCACCATCGCTATTCTTACAGGAATAGTAATAACACGCTTATTTTAACCAGTTTAATTCTAACACCGTTTAAACACCGTTATAATGCCATTAAAACACTATTTAAACCCTGTTAATCTCTCAAATCTTAGTTTATACTTCGGATTTGTAAGGAAGATAGACGGAAATCGAATAGACATGGGTATGGGTGTTATGGAACACATATATATGTATATGTTCTGACCCAATAGGAGAGGAGAAGAGGTTTTCTAAAATAGCTTACTACCTTTTTTCAAAAAGCATACTACCTTTTTGGAAAAAGCTTACTACCTCTTTGGAAAAAGGTCGCAACCTTGTTTATTTCTAAAATCGCTTGTCTTAAATAACGGATATGAATTGCAAACTACAGAATTGTTTTGGGAGTTTGATTTTGAAACTTTTTACTATTAAAAAATATGTCCAGAGCAAAGTTGTTATTTGCGAGTATGTATGTAAATTAACTGACATCAAGAAGAAATTCAACTAATTTATGTTTTATTAACATGTAAAATTACCCCCCCCGTTTTTTTCCCTTACTTTGCACTCGTGAAAGATTAAATAAATAAAAAGAATTTTTCATGCCGCGGGTTTTGAGGAGATGAATGAAGCGTTGATTAATAACCATGAGGCGTCAAAACAGCAATGTTGAAAAGGCAGCAATGTTGAAAAAACAGTATTAATGAAAAAACAATTATTCATATATGAGAAAGGTAGTGTTTACTTTGGCTTTATTAGCCAGTATATGTATGCTGAGCAGTGCTCAGACATCATTGAAAAATGAACGGGGAGCCACTGTCGCATTAAAGACAAACGCGCTCTACTGGGCAACGACCACGCCGAATCTTGGTCTCGAGGTACGGTTAGCTCCTAAATGGACATTGGAAGCAGAAGTGGGGTTGAATCCTTTTGCCCCGAAGAAAGAGGATGGAAGCTTTGACAAGTCCATTAAACATTTCCGTCTACATCCTGAAGTACGGTACTGGTTTTGCGAAAGCTTTTATAAGCATTTCATCGGTTTGCATGTCCCTTATGTGATATATAACATTTCCGACATCAAGTTGTTGGGAACGGAAAACGAACGCCATCAAGGATGGGGAACAGGTGTCGGTTTGAGCTATGGCTACAGTTGGGTGTTGGGCAAGCATTGGAATATCGAGGCGACCATCGGTGCCGGATATCTCTATCTTGAATCCGACATCTATCCTTGTACCCATTGCGGGACGAAACGAGAGAAGGTAAAGAAGCATTATGTCGGCCCGACGCAGGCGGCTCTTAGTGCAGTTTATGTATTTTAAAGACCATTGATTAGTATGAAAGCATTATTGACTTTACTCATGATAGGCGGATGCAGCATTATGGTTCCTGCTCAAACACCGGTCGATGAAGCAGCTTTGGTTGTGAAAGAGAAGTCGGTCGATAACAAGCAGGGGCAGCTCTCCATGGCGTTGAAGGTGGATATCAGCCGCTTGAAGATTTCCGGCGACAAGTCGATTGTCTGCACTCCGATAGTCGAATCGGGTGACAGCGTCCGTGCCATGGATTCCTTCATCATCAACGGCAAGACACGGCATATCTTGTACAACCGCCTCTCCCGCCCGGTAGGGGAACAGGAGTTCCGTCGCATGAACGGTGTGAACCAAGTGATAGAATACCAATCGGTTACTCAATATAGCGACTGGATGGAAGAGGCGGAGGTCTCTTTGGTGGTGGACGATTGCGGATGTGGCTGGAAGGCTTTGCAGAGCCATAAGTCCCCGCTCTTCACGCTCGACTTCTCGGCTCCGGTCGTTCTGGATCCCGCAGTTGCCTATTTGATGCCGCAACCGGAGGAGATAAAGGCGCGCAAGTTGGAGGGAAGTGCCTATCTGGATTTCCCGGTCAACCAGACGACCATTAATCCTCAGTACCAGCGGAACCCGCAAGAGTTGGGTAAGATTCGAGAGACGGTGGAGGCGGTGAAGAACGACCCGTACACCACGATTACCCGTGTCAAAATCAAAGGTTTTGCCTCTCCGGAGGGATCGTATGCTTCGAATGCTTATTTGGCTGAGAACCGTGCGAAGGCATTGGCAAACTATGTGAAGGGCTTGTATTCGTTTGGTTCGGTTCCATTTACTGTGGACTTTGTCCCGGAAGATTGGGCAGGACTGGAGAAGGCGGTGGAAGAGGGTTCATTGCCCGACAAGGAGGAGTTGTTGGCGATTATCCGTGCCGACCAACCGGCGGATTATGACCAGCGTGAGTGGAAGTTAAAGACTTTGAATGGTGGTAATTCCTATCGTATCCTGTTGGCAGATGTCTATCCTGCATTGCGCCATTCCGATTATGAAGTGGATTATACCATCCGTAACTTCTCGGTGGAGGAGGCGAAGTCCTTGGCATTTTCAGATCCTTCCAAGTTGAGCTTGAATGAGTTTTTCCATGTAGCGGAAACTTATCCAGCCGGTTCGGAGGAGTTTAATGAAATATTTGAGACGGCAGTCCGCATGTATCCGGACGACCCTGTTTCCAACTTGAATGCAGCCATCACTGCCATCCAAGCGAAACAGTTCTCGAAAGCGGAAAGGTATTTGAAGAAGGCGCATGAGTGCCCTCAGAAGCAGTTGGCAAAGGCAGCATTGGCTATGCACAAAGGTCAAGTGGCAAAGGCGGAGCAGCTGTTGCAATCGTTAAATGATCCGGCAGTAGCGGATGAGGTGCAAGCGAACTTGGATCAGATACATAAATATAATAAGAAGTATAAGAAATAAAGCGAGATAAAATTTTTAGTTAATAACTTAATTTAGAGCGATATGAAAAAGAACCTTTTTTTAACAGGGATTTTAACCACAGCATTTCTTTTTGGTTGTTCGGATGATGTTCCGGATAAAGGTGGTGTGAATGGTGTAACGGGTGATGTAGGTTATGTAAAAGTAGCCATTAATTTACCTACGGTATCGGGTAATTCTGTGAAAGCTCCAGACGCTAACGGAAATGACGATTTTGCAGATGGATTAGATGCAGAATACAAGGTGAATGATATCATTTTGGCTATCTTCGGAGGTACTGATGAGAATAATGCTACCTTTAAAGAAGCGCATAAATTGACAACATTGCCAGGACAAACTGTTGGTGGAAATGTAACGGTAAAATATCAATCCAATGTTGTTGAAATAGCTAAGCCGGAAAATGATGTATTTGCTTTGGCGATTGTCAATGGTGAAGCTAGTGGATTTAAACTGGATGGTAAAAAATTAAAAATCGGTGAAACAGATTTTACGGGAAATTTGTCAGAGTTGAATAAAAAACCTCAGAGTGTTGATTTGGCTAATATGGCAAATGTAGATGGTAAAAACTTCCTGATGACCAATGCACCGATAACAAATAAACCATCAGCAACTACAAAAACTGATGACAGAACGGTAACTACATTGGTTAAGTTGAAGGTTTATGATACGAAAGCTAAAGCTGAAGCTGATAGGGAAAATGCTGACAAGATTTATGTAGAGCGTGCGGTTGCAAAGGTGACTACTTCTGTTAAAGGCACAGACAATACCTTGAGAATTACTGCTCCGGATATGGCTTACAACGAAGCAACAGTGACGTTCGAAGGTTGGAAATTGAATTTGACCAATAAGACCTATTTCCCTGTTCGTAACGTTTCTGAGTGGAGCACTTGGGATGGTTATAAGGTTGGCACAGAGGTTAACCGTTTCTTTGGTGAAAAAGCAGATCCATACCGTGTTTATTGGGCAATTGACCCGAACTATAAAAACACTGTTGTACAGGGCACTACAGACTTGAACGTAATTACAGAGCTTCCTGAAGGACAGTGGAATATGATGGGTAAGAATGAGTATTCTGCTGAAAATACAACAACTGCAGGACAAATGTATCGTGCGAGATTGACCGGTGTTTTGTTGAAAGCGAAGTTTATATTGAAAGGTGGAACGGAAAATGATAACCTGTTTATGTTGGGTACTTCTTCTACTATATACTCAGAAGAGCAATTCTTGAATTTTGCTACTGCTGCATTGAAGGATGATAATGCTTTGGCTGCAGGTAAGACTTTGAAGATAAATAATACGCCAGCAGGAGCAGTTGTGAATGACAAAGAAGGCGTAAAAGGTTTATTGAAAGTAAGTGATGACAGTGCTTTGACCGATGCACAAGCAGAAGCTATCTTAACCGATTGTTCAAATACGATTAGATTCTACAAAGGCGGTGTGATGTTCTACTATACAACTGTTATCAAACACTTTAATAATTTAGTGGATGACGGAACAACTTATACAGAAGACAAACACTTAGGCCTTTATGGCGTAGTACGCAACAACTGGTATGATATAAATATAAAGAGTGTATCCGGACCGGGCGAACCAGTCATTCCGGAAATTCCAGATGAACCGGTAAACAAGGAACATAGCTTTATCAATGCGGAAATTAACATTTTGTCTTGGGCAAAACGTACTCAGGATGTAGATTTATAAAAAGTAAATTCATTTACGTTCTCAATATGAAAAATCACGCCACTGCTTGTCGTGGTAAAGTAGAGACAAGAAACCGGTGTATACCAAGAGGGATTCGTCCCTCTTGCGTACGCACCCCTTTAATTAGATAATTCAAAGTCCGGTTAAACCGGGTAATATTATATAACCCTCTTTCCTTTGCGGGAAAGACGAAACGAAAAGAAATATGAAGCTGAACATGAATTTCTACAAATCCTTGCTGATATGGCAAGCATTGTTATGGATAGGGGGAAGTACATCATGCGATTACATACATGACGATGTTGAACCTTGTCCGACTGGGATTGATTTGGTTTTCCGGTATGATTACAACTTGCAGAGGGCGGATATGTTTTCGGATCATGTAGGTAGTGTGGCGGTTTATCTGTTTGACGAGAACGGGAAGTTCATGTGTAAGCAAGTGGAAAGCAATGCGACATCGGATTTATCTCTCCGCGACAAGAACTACAAGATGCACTTGGAACTGAAACCGGGCAAGTACCAGTATATCGTGGAAGCGTTGCAAGTGCCGTATGAACAGGCTATCCAGAATGGCGGTGCGAACTTTGTCCGCACAGAGCCGAATGAGGGAGATGGTATGTCGGTGATGTCTCATCGCTTGGACCATCGCCAGGATGGATATGTGCTGAATGACGGTTTGCCGCTGGATACCTTGTGGCATGGCATGCGGGTTATGCCGATTGAGGTGCGGCAAGACAAGGTCACTCCGGACACGGTTTCATTGGTGCGCAATACGAAACAGATTAGTGTTTCCTTGCGTGAGATAGATGAGCCGAACAGCATGGATGTGGCAAATTATGAATTCCGTATCTATGACAAAAACAGCCGTTTGTTGTGGGACAACTCGATGGATGAATCCGAAGCGGTCATCTATACGCCGTACATGACCCGCAATACAGAAGACAGGGCAATAGAGGGTGGAATCATCGGGTGCATGGCACATGCCGACTTCATGACTTCCCGCTTGCTTTATCATAGCCAAGCGGAAAAGGATGCCATCCTCATCATCACCAACAAGAAGAGCGGTGTCGAGGTCATCCGTGTCAACCTGCCGGATTTGCTGAGCCGTCTGCGTTCGGCAGCTGAGATTTATCGTTATTCGCCTCAGGAGTTTCTGGACCGTGGATATGATTACCAACTGACCTTCTTCCTGAAAGGGGACAAGTGGAAATATGTCAATGTGGAAATCAGCGTGCTCTCTTGGGCGAAGCGTATTCAATATGAGACAATAGGAGATTAAAATAGGGGAGGACTACCATGAGTTGGATAGGAAAAATAGGATTAGCTGTTATAGGGGCGACTTGTCTGTTCTCCTGCGACTTGATTCATGATGATGACATGAAGTGTCAGCATTATACAGCGGATGGTGTGCCCTTTGCTTATGTGGGGCTGAACATCTCTGCCGGCAATGCCAATCAGGTGACCAAGGCGAATCCGACCGGAGGCGAAGAGGGTGATGGACGAGAAGAGGGTGTAAGGAATGAGAACGTGGTAAGTAATATTACCGCCTTCTTCTTCGAGTCCGCGGATGGAAAGGGTATCAATAGTGATGCTTCGACACCTATCGTTGCCCGTCAGTCTTGGCCGAGTAGTGCCTTTACTTATAAGGGCAATACCCAATATACGACAGATCCGATTGAAGTGGAGCACTTGCAGGTGGGCCACACCTACGATGTGTTGGTCATTACCAATGTCGATCCTATTTTCGGTATGGATGTAAATACCTTGGGAGAATTGCGTAATATGACGACTTCTGATATATGGAAATATGAAAGAGATTGGACCAGTAACGATGAGCGTTATATCCATACTAAATTTGTCATGGCATCAGCCGATGCAGGAAACAAGCTCTTTATCCATAATGCGAACAGCAGCACGAATCCGGCTACGACCAGCCTGATAAATGTGGAACGTCTCTCTGCCCGTGTCGATTACCAGGCGAGAGGTTCGGAGGGTGAAGCGGCTGGAGTCTATACGGTGAAGGACAAAACGAGAAATGCAGAGATAGGCAAGGCAAAGATATTGGGGGCAATGTTGATCAATACGTTGAATGCTACTGCACCGAGTTATCTGTTTAAGCATGTAACGAAGGAGAATGAAGATTTTACAACCGGGGCAATCGATTACTTGGGATTGGAAACAGTCAAAGGAGAGAATGTGGCAACTAATTATGTGCTGGATCCTAAATCGAGGGCAGGAAAGCATAAAGCCGATTTCGAGCCGGTTACTTATTATCCCAATATCGGTTATGCAGACTTGGATTGGAGCCAAAAGATCTTGACTGAAAGTTGCGTGGCTGGATTGACGGATGACTATATATGTATAGGCTATCCGAAAGAGAACGTCAATCGGATAGGTAAACGGACACATACAACCGGTGTTGTCTTCCAAGCGCAGTACACTCCTATGGATTTTACCGAAAGAGATACCTATTTTGAATGGAATGGGAAAATATATGCGACCTTGGAAGGCATGGAACAGGCTTATGATGGTACGGGGTTGTCTTGGGGATATATCAGCGATGATGCTAAATGGGCTGTGGTTACTACATGGGCAAGCTTGCGCACGGATATCATCGCACGAATCAAAGTGGACGACCCTGCCGGATACCGGGCTTGGTTGGTTGCGAAGTCGAAAAACAAAGAGGGAACTTTGGACGATGCGACGAAGAAAAACTTACGTTGGGATTGGTATGTTACGAATTTCTTGAGGTATAGTGTAAGCGGAGGAAAAGCTACCGTGGATGTTGGTGCAAGCGATGGTTTCACCCGCAATTTGCTCCATCAAGCCAGCGGTGTGGCAACCTATAAAAAGGGCATCTGTTACTATACCTATTGGATCAAGCATGCCAACGACCAGGATCCTTCAAATGATTTGGTAAAAGGAAAAAGCGAAGGCGGTGGTGTGATGGAATATGCCATTGTCCGCAATAATATCTATAAACTGCGAGTAATGAGCATCTCAACACCTGGAGGAGATATTCCGGGAGACCGGACTGTCAATGTGAATGTGTTGGTTGAAAACTGGGATCCTTTGAATCGTGAAGATATTGTCATTAAATAATCGGGAAAGGAAGAATAATATGCAACGGATACGACCTGTCATAAATATCAAACTGTTTGCCTGCTTGTCGGCTTGGGTTTTACTCATGGCTTGTACGAAAGTGATAACAGACGAGGAGATGCCAGCACCGGTTATCCCTCCTAAAGGGAGTTTGGAGAAGGTGTCGGTGGTAATTGGTGCGGCAAACATATCGGAAACGAAAGCTTACCACGGAGATGAGTATGCCCAAGCGGGTGAATTTATCCATTCGCTCCATCTCTTGATTGTCAATGAAAATAAGGAGATAGAACGGCATATCTATTTTGATGGAACGGGCGATGCGGAGGCTGCCAAGGGCAACTTGGCCCAATACTCGACGACCATAGAGTCTCTTCCTCCTGGTAAAAAGACCTTCTATGCCTTTGCCAATATGGAAAAGGCGCAAGTCAAAGAGAAGTCATCTACTTTGGATACCTTGTTGAAAGGCGATGATTTCAAAGAGGGCAAGACTTTGCCGGACGAATTATCTACCTATGTCATAGAAAACCCGAAGAACGGTTTATATGATGGCATAAAGAATCAAACGGCTTTTATCCCGATGAGTGTGAAGCAAGAGGTGAATGTCTCCGTTGACGGACAGCGCATCACAATCTCTTTGGTCCGTCTGGTGGCAAAGGTGAAGATGCAGTTGGCCAACAACCGTGGAAAGGATGCCGTGATTACCAAGTTAGAGATGAAGAGCTTTGCCAACGAAGTCGCTTTGTTTAAAGGGGCTGCCGTTACTACTGCTCCGGTTGCATCTTCCATTTCGGTAGATATTAATCCCGCTGTGACGGTGGCGAACAACACGGTATCAGAAATCGTGGAGTTTTATGTAAATGAGACAACAGGAACAAATCCTTTTGAGGTGACGTTGACAATAAACGGAGAGAAGTTTACAGGAGCATTAAAAACCACCTCTTTGGTCAGGAATCAGGTGTTGCCGGTTTCCCTCCACTTGTTGAACTCCACATTGCAGTTGACAGTCAAAGCTTCTGTTGCGCCGATAGGTGGATATCCTACGTTGGTAAATTTGGGTAATAATACATTGACCAATAATTATCTGTTCAAGTTGCCGGAAGGATGTTATTTCTCTGTCGAAGGAGAGTTCCTTACTCACGATGATCGTGGGACAATAACAAAGAGGGAGGCAGTGACAAAATGGAATTGGAGTGTCTCGGATTTGGATGCCTCAAAATCCTTTATTACCATCGAAAGTGTACAGGGCGCAGCAACGTTTGAAGCGCATCTGACTTCCATGCCTGAAAAGAAAATAGAGTTGCTCTTTGATGTGTTGGAACCGCAGCAAATCAATAATGCCTCTTTGACCATAATGACTGTCCCGTTGCAGGATTGGGATACAACTTATCCGTCTGCAGCCTTGAATTGGGGAAAGAAGCCTGTATGGTATGAAACGGTTAGTTTAACGAGAAAAAAGTAAGAAAGGAGAATAAGATATGAGGAATCTCTTTGTTATTATATGGGTGTTGTTGCTTTTCCCCTTGCAAAAGAGTTGGGGGCAAAATGGAAGGTATTTTGATTATGAAGATAGTGAAATCCGAACCAAAGCTGCCAAATGGCACGATTTGCAAAAAGAGTTTCAAATAAGCGCAGCGGACAGGTTCGACGGCGTTGAATTCTGGGAGATTGCCGGTGGCAAGGTGCAGGGAACGCATACCAGTGTTGATACTTTATATGTTCATGCCGGGACGACATTGCTCTTGAGTTTGCCAGACAAACTGAATGCTGATTATAGTATCCAGACATATCAGCGTTGGTACGATATCCGAAGGTTATCAACGTTTAAAACGGTTAGCAAAGGGAACAATTGGAATTATGACGACCTGTTGATGCCGGAAAGAGTAGAAGGTTACCGTTTTAAAAATGGTTATGTCGGTTCACCCCTAACGGGAACAACGGTATTGGATAATATGTACTTTCATTATCCAACCAAGGCGGATTTTGAAAGAATGTTCCCTGGAAATACCGATCCTAATTTGGATAATAAATATTATTTGGTAGCGTGTGATGTCTCCGGCTATAATGACTATACGGAAAAGTATGATAAGCAAACTTCTCATCATTCTCGTTTCCAGAATGGTTATTGGGAACCGACGCTCTCTCATCGTGTAATTTATTATATCTGTAACGTAGATGACAATGAGAATGCAAGTTATGTCAAGAGATGGAATCAAAATATTAGTAAGTTGACAAGTAACGATGAAACGACCAATGCCTATTTCGAAGAGATGGAAATAACCTTTCCGACACGCCGTAGGGCAAATAAGACCTTGGATTTGGTTGCATTGACGAAGGAACCGAGAGGATATGCCATTCCCGGAGTGAATAAGGCGAATGATCCCATCACTAAAAGTCTGAATGTGGAGCTTAAGAATAATACGGCAGGCATTACTTTGGCGAATACAACCATTTCTGGAACAAATTCAATAATAAAGTTTAACTATCCGACAGGAAACAGGGTGGCAAATAATGCAAAAGCATCTATTGTTGTCTATAAGACAATAAATGGGAAAAGGTATAATATTGCCCGTTTTAAGTTGACGTTCAAAGAGGAGGGGAATTTGCTTACCCAAACCGAGGTGAAAGCCCAGCAGCAAGTCGGACAGCCTAATTACTACCGTACACCGGAATACTTGAAAGCTAATTTTGAATTGCTGACGGAGCAGAACTTCGACTATGATAAGAATGTCGCCAACTTAGTGTTTAGCAATCCGAAATACTATCCTTTCCCTCGAAACTGGGAGGCTTGTTCGTACGGCTTTTATGATGGAAGCTATGGAAAGAACTCTGACTTCCCGCACGGTAATGGTGATTTCCCGGAATGGGGATATTATGCACTGACCAATTCGTATATGGAATGTCCCGGAGGATGGGCATCGCGTCCTCTTCCAGATGACAACGATCCAATCCGTTACAACAGCCGTGGAAACAAGAGCTCTTTCCACATGTATATCGATGCCTCTGACCGGCCGGGTGTGGTTGCCAGGGTTCCTTTTATGGAGAATTTATGTAAAGGTTCCGAGCTGTTCATAACTGCCTGGGTGAAATGTGCCCGTGGAGGTTCGGATTCGAATAATGCTGCCATGCTGTTTACCATTATGGGTGTGCGTGAGATGGATGGCGTAAAGACATATACACCTATTTACCGTCAGCAGACTGGGCAGATTCCATGTTCTTATCTGGATTTGGGCGAATCGAGAAAGAACGACTGGATGCAACTCTATTTCTCTTTTGTCAACCATTCCGAAATCGACTATGATTCGTATGTCGTTCAAATCGACAACCAGTCGGCTTCTACCAATGGTGGTGATATGTATGTGGATGATATCCGTGTCTATATGAAGAAACCGCAGGCGGAGGTGACTCAGTTAACCATGAACTGTACTGAAGATGCGGTGCGTGTTAATTTCTCGATGGACTGGACGCGTATTCTTTCCCGTTTAGGAATTGATGAGAATACGCCAGGAAACCATGGTGTCGATTTCTGTTTTGTGGATACAGTGCTGTTTCATAAAAGCATGATAGAATTGGAAGCTACTATTCCTGATGAATTAAAGCGGGTCGAAGAGGCACTCAAAAGATCTGCGGTAGAACCCCAAGCAGGATTCTCTAAGTTCCAACAGCTGAACTTCAAGACTCCGTTTGGTAAGAATAAAGAGTATCAGGCAGGAGTTGATTTAAGCTCATTGGCTCTAAATAATCAGGAAGGAGGTCAATATTTCTTCTTTAGAGGAGAGGATGTGGTAGGCAATAAGACATTGACCGTTGACTTCTTTTCCAAGTTGATACCGAATCGTCCTTATTGGTTGTTGATGACAAAACCTGACACGAATGATGGTGTTGCCCATGCTTCTGACTTTTTGGACGATTGGGGTTCTCCTTGTGCGATTCGGACCGATTTTATGGTGAAATCACTTAATGTGGTACGTGTCAATGGCGAGGTTGTCGAACCTTCTACTACCTATTGTGCCGGAAAGGTATTGGACTTCACCGTGGATTTAAAGATTCCGGATGGCGAAGGTGGTTATAAGGAGTTGGATGGCTCAAACGTTTATTTCGACTGGTTCTTCGGTACATCGGCCAACATCGATACGGAAGCCGAATTCAGAGACGTGAATGCGACATACGGAGTCTCTGTGCGTGAGGCGCTAAAGTCTTTCCGCGATATTTATCCGGATGCGGATCAGATCTCAGATGATACGCCAGCGGCAGGTGATTTCACTGAGGCAAAGAGAAATTTATTGAAATATTATGTAGATATTAAACCAACAAGTAGCCACTATGCAGGATTGATTCTTCATAAAAAGAAACTGACTTTGACATTGGTGAATCCGGGATTGCACATGGTTATTATGCCTATTAAAATCACCATTCCAGGAATAACAGAGCACGAAAGTAACATGATATGTTGGAACTATATTCCGGTGATGATGAATGTTACAGGCAACTCTCCGAACTTGCATATTGGATTTAACAACATGGATTATCCGGCAGAGCATTATCCCAATATCCGCATCGGGTATAAGCAGCTGAAAGATATCAGCAAGTCGAAACCTTTGACTGTCAATCTGAGAGGTGCGACTTTCGTCAGTGAATTGAATGGTCAAATGCAACCGGTGGATTCCATCTATGCAGAAGATGCCAAGTACAAATATATCTATTTGGTGGGAACGAATGATCCGGAATACAAACCTCTAATTGATGATGATGGTAATCATGAGTTTGACTTCCCTATCGGTTATTTGGATTATTTGCACGCCGAATCTTATGCGTCGGGTTCTTCGTTTGAAGACAAGATGATAATTCATTTCGATTATGAAGGGAATATTCTTGCGAGAGAAACGAGCAAGTTGGAGAAATTCGAGCCGAAAGAGGGATATTATTATGTGTTTACCGTCTTTTATGAAGAGGCTAAAAAGCGTGCAACGCCCGGTTCTACCCGTCTCGCTTGTGAAGGACAGATTACCGTGACGATGATTGTGGTTCCGGAATATTTGGTTTGGAATGACACACAGAAGGGAACGGGGCCATATACTATTGGCACTTGGAATAATGATGACAACTGGCAGCGGGCAACACGGGCGCGGCTTAATATGACGGCGAAAGGAAAGACTTATCCGAATAGTGAAAAGCCAGAATATGAAATGGCCGGACGGGCATATACTCCGATGTCCTTCTCGAAGGTGGTTGTCCCTAAGGGTACGCAGGTGGAATTGTATAATGCTGGCCACACCGGGCGTCTCTGGTGGGACAATAACAAACCGGATTATATTGCTCCGCGTACAACCGGCATTGAATATGAATTGATGACATTTGAAAATCCTAAAAAACCGGGATATATAACGGAGCGTTTCCGTGCCAATCAGTGTGAGCAAATCCATATCGAGCCGGAAGCTGAGGTTGTACATGCCGAGTACTTGGCATATAAGAAGGCTTGGGTGGATTACGAAATAGAGGCAGGAAAATGGCATCTGTTGTCCACTCCATTAAATGATGTCTTTTCCGGGGATTTCTATACGAAGAAGGAAACCGGAAGGGAAAATGCTGAGTATTTCCAACCGATCCGCTTCGATGAGAAGATAAACAACAGGTATCAGCCATCAGTCTATCAGCGTGCCTGGAGCCAGACCGCAGTTATGATGGTTAGTCCGGGTACACAACTTGAACCTAAAACGATGGCAGTGCAGGGAAATTGGAGCAGTGTCTTTAACAAGACGATTGACAAATACAAACCGGCCCAAGGCTTCTCGTTGAAGGTGCAGGATGTGAAAGATGCTTCCCAAAAGGCATTGATACGATTGCCGAAAGAGGATGTCAAGTATGCCTATCTTTCAAAGGCGGGTAGTCATATAGGAAGTGACAGCTTGGAGAGAAGTGACAAAGCCGGGCTCTTGATTTCCGACCAGTTATATAAGCTGCATTCCGAATTCGATCCTGCAGAACCGGATGAACCGATTACATTCACGTTGGAGAACAACAATGGAACAGATTATTATTTGGTAGGAAATCCATTTATCGCCCATTTGGACATGAAAGAGTTCTTTAAAGAGAATCACCAATTGGATAGGAAATATTGGTATATCGTAGGTGACAAACAGGGTGTTGCCTTGGATAATGATGGCGAAGAAGGAGGAATCACGGGAGACGGTTCCACTAACTTTACAATCCCTCCGTTGCACTCTTTCTTTGTTCGGATAAATGATCCGGCGAACAAAGAGATTACGTTCACTTCGGCTATGCAGGTGTTAGGAAAGGAGAATGATGGCAGGACGACGACACGCACTTTGCGAATCACCGCTTCAGCCGATGGAAAAGTAAGCCATGCGGTGGTGCGCTATTCTGCCGGAGCTGTTGCGGATTATCAGACGAGCGAAGATGCCGAGCTGTTCTTGGATTCCAACCTGGCAGGTGTCCCGATGGTTTACACCGTAGCCGGATCGATGGCAGTCAGCGTGAACCAGACCGACAAGATGTATGGCATTCCACTTGGAACGTATGGAGGATTGACCGACGAGGTGGCTTTGACATTTAACGGAACGGAATCATTCTCCAACCTCTCCTTGTATGATGCGGTGAACCATACGGAAATCCCGTTGAGCGAAGGAGTGAGTGTCCGGATAAAGGGCAATGTGGGCGGACGGTATTATCTGCGCGCAGGAGCACCGACCCAAAACGAGATGGTGGAGGCTTCCCGCACGCTTATCTACACGTTGGGCCAGAACCGTATAGTGGTCAGCTCATCTTCTGTCCCGGTTGAAAAAATACGGATTTGCCGGATAAACGGATCCTTGGTGAATGAGATAAAGGCAAATGATTTCTATCATGAAATCCACGTGTCGTCCCCGGGCATTTATGTGGTGACTGTCCAGACGGCAGACGGGAAGAGCGAAGTAGGCAAAGTTCGTTTATATTAACGAGGCTGTGTCAAAACAACTATTTTGATGCCCTCTTTTTAGGCTGAAAAAGTATCAAAAAAACATACCGTTGTTTTGAAAAAAACGTCACGAGGAATTTTTGAAAACGTCC
>OLYC01000579.1_pt1 | contig 29287 bp, 27 predicted proteins | sample 1674271 | NCBI WGS metagenome assembly OLYC01 (sample SAMEA103958154, study PRJEB25191) | human gut metagenome
TGGAAGGCGTGATCGGTCTGGACGGCAAGGGCAAGGGCACCGGCACCCTGATGGACTACGGCATCCGGTACGACGAAGCCCCCCTCAAAGCCGATTTCACCCCGGATTACGCGCTGATCGCTCAAAAGGCCCCGGGGGCAAAGGTCTGCCATATCCAGCGCAGCCGCGGCTACCTGCAGCGCAATGCCTTTGATCTGGATACCATTCAGAAGATCGCCGACACGGCCCGTGCCGCCAACCCCGAGATCATCATCTTTGTGGACAACTGCTATGGTGAGTTCACCCAGATAAAGGAGCCCTGCCAGGCCGGTGCGGACCTTGTGGTGGGCAGTCTCATCAAGAACCCGGGCGGCGGCATCGCCCCCACCGGTGGCTATATCGCTGGCCGGAAGGATCTGGTGGAGCTGTGTGCCTACCGCCTGAACGCCCCCGGACTGGGCAAGGAGCTGGGCTGTACGCTGGAAACGCCCCGTGGTATGTATCTTGGCTTCTACTATGCCCCCGGCGTGGTGTGTGAAGCCATCAAGACCGCCATCTATGCCCAGTGCCTGCTGGAGCTGGTGGGCAAAAAGCCCATCCCGCGCTACTGCGAGGACCACAACGATATCGTGACCTGCTTTGATGCCGATACCGCCGATGCCCTCATCGGCTTCTGCCGCGGCATTCAGGCCGCCAGCCCCGTGGACAGCTATGCCGCACCGGAACCCTCTCCGGAACCGGGCTATACCGATGAGGTCGTCATGGCAAGCGGCAGCTTTACTCAGGGCAGCACCATCGAGCTCTCCTGCGACGGCCCCCTGCGTGAGCCTTACACCTGCTACCTGCAGGGCGGCCTGAACTTTGCCGCAAGCCGTGCCGGTGTCCTGCTGGCCGTGCAGAATGCTTATTTCAAGGATTGATCTTTTCTTAAAGAAAGCGTGAATCAAATGAATCGTGTTACTCCCATTGATGCCCGGATGCTGGAACGCTTTGAGCAGGGCTATGCTGCCCGCCCGGAGCTGAATGTGATGTCCAATGCAGTTTCCCGCACGGCTCTGCCGGACGCAGCCTTTGTGCCCGTCGCCGCTGCCAAGCTGCGGATGGACTTCTCTGTGCTGGTCAAGACCAATAACATCACCAACCAGAAGCAGAGCGGCCGCTGCTGGATGTTCTCCACCCTGAACGTCCTGCGCCAGCGGGTGATCGCCAAGTGTGATCTGGAGGATTTCTCCTTCTCTCCCACCTATCTGGCGTTCTACGATAAGCTGGAAAAGGCAAATCTCTTCCTTGAGAACATCCTCCACTTTGCGGATCAGGACCTGACCGACCGTGAGACCTACACCCTGCTGGGTAACCCGCTGCCCGACGGCGGCCAGTGGGATATGGCCATCAGCCTGATCAAAAAGTACGGCGTGGTGCCCTCTTGGGTCATGCCGGAGACTGTCCACTCCACCGGCACGGCCAAGTATCTGCCCATCCTGAACCGCAAGCTGCGGGAGGATGCGCTGGAACTGCGGGCTATGGCAAAAGAGGGAAAGGACACGGCCGCCCGCCGCGAGGAGATGCTGGCGGAGATCTACAACGCCCTGTGCATCCTCTACGGCCAGCCTCCCAGGAGCTTTGACTTTGAGTATACCGACAAGGATGAGCACTACCACTGCGACCGGAACCTGACCCCGCACACCTTCCTTGAGAAATATGTGGGCAATGATCTGGATGATTACGTCGTCATCATCTCCTCGCCCATCCATGCGCTGAACCGCACCTACTGCCAGCCCTTTATGGGTGACGTGGTGGAGGAGAATATGTTCTGGCTCAACCTCTCGCAGGAGGAGCTGGAGGATCTGACCATCCGTCAGCTGCAGGCAGGGGAGGGGGTCATGTTCAGCTGCGACTGCCACCCCGACGGCGACCGTGCCAACGGCTATTGGGACCCCGACTGCTTCCAGTACGGCGAGGTGCTGGGCGGCCTGACCTTTGGCATGACCAAGGCCGAGCGGCTGCTCACCCGTGAAAGCACCATGAACCATTGCATGATGTTCTGCGGTGTCAATCTGGACGAGAACGGCAAGGCTGACCGCTGGAAGATCGAGAACAGCTGGGGCGATGCCTCCGGCCAGAAGGGCTACTACATCGGCAGCGAGAAGTGGTTCAAGGCCAATGTCTACCAGATCACCGTCCGCAAGAGCCTGCTGAGCGATGCCCAGCGCGCCCTGCTGGATCAGGAGCCCCTGCCCATGAAGCTGTGGGACCCGCTGGCTTGAATTCAAATAAATGCTATAAAGAAATCCCCCCGCCTATGGCGGAGGGGATTTCTCTGTTAAGCGGGTAATAGGGGAAGCTTCAACGTGAAGCAGCTGCCTTTGCCCACTTCGCTTTCCAATAGGATTTCTCCGTGGTGCAGGTGAGCAAGCTCCTGCGCAATGGTCAGTCCCAGACCTGTGGAGTCGTGCTTGGAAGAGGTGGTGGTGTGGAAATACCGGTCAAATACGGCGGCCTGATCCTCTGGCGCAATGCCGCAGCCCGTGTCCCGGACGCTCACCAGAGCAGCACCGGCCTCCGCCCGGCTGTTGACGGTGATGCTCCCCCCTGCAGGGGTGTAGTGAATGGCATTTGTCAACAGGTTCTGCAGGATCTGCTGCAGCCGGATCTGGTCGCCCCACACCGGCAGCTCCGAAGCCGGGGGAGCCTGAAGCACCACGCCCTTCTTCTCAGCCTCCTCCCGGCAGCTGTCACAGACCGCAGCGATGACCTCCCCCAGAGATACCCGGTCCTCGTTGAGCATCACCTGTTTCTGCTCCAGCTTTGCAGCCAGAAACAGATCCTCCGTCAGGCGGCGGAGAAAGGCCGTCCGCTGTTGTAAGGCGGGCAGCAGGGCCGGCAGGGCTTCCGGTGCAGCCTCCAGTGTGTCCAGTCCACTGCTGACCGCAAACAGGGGACTGCGCAGGTCGTGGAAAATGTTCAGCATCATGCTTTTCCGGGCCTCGGTCTCCTCCGTCAGGGCCTTTGTCCGCTGAATGACCCGGGCATCCAGCTCCCGGGCCAGCTGCTCCGCCCGATCAAATTGCAGGGCATACCGGCGGCAGACGTAGGCCATGCAGCCCAGAGTAAAAGGCGCGTCGTAGATCCGGGCACACCGGAACAGGTAGAAAAACACGCTCTCCTGAAAAAACGGCACGTGCATGCCCGGCAGGACCACCCATACCCGGAAGCCAATGGTGATGGCACAGGAAAACAGCATCAGCAGGGCAGCGTCGGAGCCCCGGGCATACATTGCCATCAGTATGCCCAGACAGTAGCCCATGCCCAAAAGCAGCCCCACCGCCCGTACACGGCTGGGGGGAATCAGCGTCAGAACAAGATACCCCAGCGTCAGAAGCAGGGAACGGAGCCGCTGCCCGTGAGACACCGGCACAGCCCCTGTCAGAGCGGCGCACAGCAGGATACCTGCCAGAACCGTGACGGTAAAGAATCCCCGGCGGAAAAAGACGCTCCAGCCGGAACTTCCCACCGGAGCCAGAATGATCACCAGAGCCCAGAGGGTCAGCACCGTCAGATACAGCAGAAAATATCCCAGTTCCTTCTGAGGCTTGTATCGGTACAGGGCCAGCACCACCGCCCCCAGAGTGCAGAATACCGCTATGGCCATCCACTGCAGCACCGTGCGGAAGGTCAGGGCAGCCACTCCCTTTTCCGGGAACAGGGCAGCCCATGCCATCAATTGGGCTTCGGAGTCCATGCCGGGGACTCCAAAATCCGCCAGCGCCGGCAGTCGCTGGTTGAACCAGATCCCTGCCAACCCAATGATCAGTGCCAGTGCCCCGGCAGCAGCCGGAAGCAGAAATCGCTTTTTTATCATAAAAAGACCCCCTGCAAAACTTTGGAGAACCGGTTGAGAACAGCCCGGAAATACGGTATACTAGATAAAGATATTATAGCAAATTCACGCCGAAAAGGGGAGGGTAAACCGCATGATCCGCATTCTTCTGGTGGAAGATGATCCGGTGATCCGGGACACTACCAGCTATTTCTTGAAATGTCAGCAGAATTTTGAGGTGGTCTGCGCTGACACCGGCGGCGAAGCGCTGAGTCACGCCCGGGAAAAGTTCGATGTGATCCTGATGGATATCCTTCTGCCGGACACCAACGGCATGGATCTGTGCCAGCGCCTGCGCAGCTGGCACCACTGCCCCATCATTTTTACTTCCTGTCTGGACGATACAGACACAGTGGTACGGGCACTGGAATTGGGCGGCGATGATTTCCTGACCAAGCCCTACAACCACAAAGTTCTGCTGGCCCGCATCATGGCAAACATCCGCCGTGTCCAGATGGATGCCGCAGAGCCCAGCGTCAGCGGCTATCACTGTGCGGCCTTTACGCTGGATTCCAACAGCCATTGCGTGGAAAAGGACGGCCGGAGCATCCATCTGGCCGACATGGAGTACCGCATCCTGACCCTCTTCATCCGGCATCCCAACACTTTCTTTACCGCAAACGAGCTTTACCGGAAGATCTGGGGGAAGGAAAGCCTGGGTGATGTCCGCACTGTGCAGGTGCATATCCACAATCTGCGCAGCAAGATCGAGCCCGACCCCGCAAAGCCCATCTACCTCAAAAATGTCTGGGGCAAAGGCTATATTTTCCGCCCGGAAGGGGAGACGGAAGCCTGAAATGGTGTTGCTGTCTTAAATATCGTTAATCCTCAAAGCACCCACTTCTTAAGGAAACTTAAGCCGTGGGTGCTTTTTTCTGCTCTGATTTGACCGTTATTTATCAAACAAAGTGGGAAACAGGAATTTGCCAGCGAAGAAACGGAAAAGATGTTTAAGAATTCTTAAAAGACAACAGGCAGACTTTGTGTTAATTTATTATCGAACGAAGTCTGCACCGCATTGTGGCGGTACGTTTCGGATAAGAAGGAAAATCGAAGAATAAGAACAGAAAAAGAGAAGAAAGGATCATCCAAGCATGAACAAGATCTCGCGTAAAGGCTTTCTGAAGATCGCCGCTGCCGCTGCCATGTCCGGTGTCACCGCCGGTGCACTGGCTGCCTGCAACGCTGCAAGCTCCTCCACCGCCGCTTCCTCCGGTGCAGCAGGCAGCTACACCCCCGGTACCTACACCGGCACTGCTGAGGGCATTTCCTCTACCGTCAAGGTTACAATGACCTTCTCCGACAGCGCTGTGACCGACGTTGTGGTCGATACCTCCGGCGAGACCGCTTCTTACGGCGCTGCTGCTGCCGACCAGCTGCGTGAGCAGCTGATGGCTGCAGGCTCTGCTGAGATCGACGGCGTTTCCGGTTCCACCATCACTTCTGACGCTGTCATGAAGGCTGCCAAGAGCTGTTACGCTCAGGCCAGGGGCGAGGCTGCTGTGACCTCCGTCCAGCTGCCCACCGGTGACGAAACCGATTGGCTGGGCAAGGAGCCTGACATCGACGAGGCTGCCATCACCGAGACCGTGGACACCGACATCCTCATCGTCGGCGCTGGCAACGGCGGCATGGGAGCAGCTGCTTACGCTGCTGCTCACGGCCTGAACTTCCGCGTCATCGAGCAGAACGGCAACGTGCAGGATACCCGTCACTGGGTCGGCGCTGTGGACGGCTTCGGCGCACAGGCACAGGGCATCAAGATGGACCGTGCAAAGCTGCTGAGCGAGATCTCCCGCTACGCTTCCGGCAAGTGCGACCAGCGCGTTGTCCGCACCTGGATCAATGAGTCTGCCGCTATGCACGACTTTATGCGGAGCATCCTGGAAGACAAGTACGGCTGGGAGTGCGACTTCACTTCCGGTTCCGAGGCTGCCTGGCCCGCCGAGAACGCCGAGCACAACACCGACTACCTCTTCCCCGTGGAAGAGCACAACTACATGGCCAGCGAGAACCAGTCCGGCAAGCCCCGCAATGAGCTGCTGCTGGACTACATCCGCGAGCTGGGCTACGATGTGGACTTCAAGGTCAGCCTGGCCAAGCTGGAGAAAGACGACTCCGGCCGCATCACCGGCGTCATCGCTCAGAACATGGACGACGACCACTTCATCCGCTACAACGCAGCCAAGGGCGTTCTGCTGGCCTGCGGCGGCTACGCCGGCAACCCGTACATGATGGAGCAGCTGGATCCTCTGGGCACCAGCGTCACCACTGCCTGCTCTTACTCCCCCGCCACCAAGGGCTACGGCATCCGCGCTGCTGTGTGGGCCGGTGCCAACCTGGACAAGGAATCCGCTCCCATGCTGTTTGACCGCGGCATCGTGGCTCCCGGCGTGGATGCCGGTTATGTGGACAGCGAGAGTGCCTTTGGCGGCAAGGCTTTCCCCGGCACCGTCAGCCAGTACAACACCGGCACCCAGCCGTTCCTGAAGGTCAACCGCAACGGTGAGCGCTTCGCCAACGAGAGCTGCCCCTACAACGACATCGTCTATGCCGCTTCTCACCAGCCGGGCCGCGTCTATGCGCAGATCCACGACGCAAACTTTGCCGAGGACATTGAGCGCTTCCACACCATCGGCTGCTCTGCCATGTCTCGTAATATGCCTCAGATGGTCACTTCTACCATGGAGAAGCACATCGAAGCAGGTCTGATGTTCAAGTGCGATACGCTGGACGAGCTGGCTGACAAGATGGGCTTTACCGGTGCTGCCAAGGACACCTTCCTTGCTACCGTGGAGCGCTACAATGAGCTGTACGACAAGCAGAACGATGAGGATTTCGGCAAGCCCGCTTACCGCCTGAGTGCCATCCGCACTGCGCCCTTCTATGGCTGCTGGCTGGGTGCCTCTCTGCTGACCACCGAGCAGGGCATTGCCATCAACGAAAAGGGTCAGGCGCTGGACAACAACAATCAGCCCATGGAGGGCCTGTATATCACCGGTGATATGTCCGGCAGCTTCTTTGCCAACAACTACCCCTGCCTGATGGCCGGTGTAGCCATGGGCCGCACCCTGACCTTCGCCATGAAGGCCGTCAAGCAGATGGCTGGTCTGGATAACGCCTGATCCAGCGCGGTTTTCCGGCACAACTTAAGCGTTTTTCCATTTCTTCTTTCTTCATAAAGAGAGGCGGTCCCTGTTTGGGGCCGCCTCTCTTTGCCATTTTTTCGCCACGTGCCCCCTACACAAATCCCCACGATTGTGCTATGATAAAGCTGAACAGCCGGTTTGTGCCAGACAACCGGCAAAATCGAGGTGTTTGTACAAATGTCTGATCTCCTTGAAACTCTGCAGCAGGAAGGGGTAGACCCCGCTCTGCTGGAAGCAGTCCAACAGTACCGCACTGCCCATGCCCTGCCGGACGCACTGCGCCCGCGCATCCCTTCCCCTGCCTTTACCTACTATGGCAAACAGGTGTGGGAGCAGGCGCTGGCGGCGCTGCTCTGCGGCGAAAACCTGCTGCTGGCAGGCGGAAAAGCCACCGGCAAAAACGTGCTGGCCGAAAACCTTGCCGCCGCCTTTGGCCGTCCTGCGTGGGACATCTCCTTCCATGTGAACATGGATGCGGCGTCCCTCATCGGCATGGACACTTTTGCGGACGGTCAGGTGGTGTTCCGGCCCGGCCCGGTATACCGCTGCGCCCAGTGCGGCGGCTTTGGTGTGCTGGATGAGATCAACATGGCCAAAAACGAAGCGCTGGCCGTGCTGCACGCGGTGCTGGACTTCCGCCGCGCCATCGATGTACCCGGCTACGACCGCATCCCGCTGGCGGAGGAGACCCGCTTTATTGCCACCATGAACTACGGTTATGCCGGCACCCGTGAGCTGAACGAGGCACTCACCTCCCGTTTCGTGGTCATCCAGATGCCCACCATTACGCAGGACGATCTGGAAAAGCTGCTGCGGACGCAGTTCCCCGATCTCGCTTCCAAGTATGTGCGCCAGTTTGCACTGCTGTTCCTTGACCTGCAGAAAAAATGCGACAGTGCAGAAATTTCCACCAAGGCGCTGGATCTGCGCGGTATGCTGGATGCCCTGCGGCTGATCCGGCGCGGCATCCCGGCAGGCGCGGCACTGGATATGGGCATCACCAACAAAGCCTTTGACTCCTACGAGCAGGGCCTGATCCGTGATGTGATCGCAGCGCGCATTCCGGCCAAGCTGGATGCCGCCAAGCTCTTTGGCTGATGGACGCCCAGAGTTACACCGCGCAGGAGCGGCGTGCGGCCAATCAGGTCTGGGCTGCTGCAGGAGCCTATGGCTTTGAGCCGCTGTTTCTGGCCCGCTATACCGACGGCACCACCGATTTTTACATGAACACGGTCGTGGGCCTCATCCACAAATATTACGGTGACGCGCTGATTCGCAGCATCTTTGATGCATGGGACGGTGATCTGCGGCAGACCATGCTGGACGACATGACATGGCTGTATCTGGAAAACGCCGCCTACCGGCTGGAGCTGCCCCGCCGCCCGGTTCTGGAAGCGCTGCGCCATGCCCATGCAGATTACTTTTTTGCGATTCAATACAAGCTCTCCCGTCAGGAGTGGATGGCAAAAAATCAGCTGGTGTACACCATGCAGGCTGCACGCTGGCGGCGTGTACTGGGCCGCACCGACCCGGTGATGACCCCTTATGAGTCCGGCCTTGCTGCGGCTCTTTCCCCGGAAAAAGCGCCGGCAGCGGAACAGCTGAAAGCCGAAATTTTATCGATCTACGCAAAATTCAACCTGTTCGACGGCACTGTGCACCAGAGAGCAGCTTTGCATCTGCATCTGGACGGCCTGCTGGCAAAGCTTGCCACCAAAGCCATGCCCACCCAGATGATCAAAACGGACCGCGTGACCGTGGAACACTCAAGCTCCGTGGATGCTGTGGGCGGCGGGCTGGCGGTGGACAAGCGCCGGGCCCACATCACCCTGAAGCAGAATGCCGCGCAGGACAGAGCCTACATCGAAAGCTGCTTCGGCCGCTCTCTCTACCCGCCGGAACGGCTGCGCAAGGCTGAGCAGGAGCTTTGCGTGGGCGACCATCTGGGGTGCCATTTGTGGTTCAGTGCCGGTGTGCCAAGCCCGGAGCAGGCTCCCACACCGGAAGCAAAGCATCTGGCTGAACAGGCTGAGCTGCAGGCCGACCGCAACCGCGCTTATTACGCCAAAAATCGGGAACTGCACCGCAGTGTGGTACTGCGGCTCACCGAGCAGATCCGCAACTGCATCCTTGTGCACCAGCAGCCCAACGCCCGTGTTGCCCGCAGTGGCAACCTGAACGCTGGGCGCATCTGGCGCGCACCACTTTTGAACGATGACCGGGTGTTTTTGTGTGCCGAGGAAGAGAACCAGCCCTCTTTTACGGTAGACCTTTTATTGGATGCATCCGCTTCCCGCCTGCACTGTCAGGAAGTGATCGCGGCTCAAGGATCCATTTTGGCCCAGAGCCTTGCGGCCTGCGGTATCCCGGTGCGGGTGTCCAGCTTCAGCAGCCTGCGGGGCTACACCGTACTGCGTGTGCTCAAAGGCTTTGCAGACAAAAACCTGCAAAACATCAACCGATATTTTGCTTCCGGCTGGAACCGTGACGGCCTTGCCCTGCGGGCAGCAGGCGATCTTTTGCGGTTTGCGCCCGGTCCTGCGCCGCGGCATCTGCTCATCGTGCTGACGGACGCTTCGCCCAACGACAGCCGCCGCATCCCGCCCAGTGCAGAAAACCCGCTGGGCTGCGGTTACGAGGACGCTGCCGGTGTGGCTGACACTGCCGCGCAGGTGCGTGCGCTGCAGCGCATGGGCATCCGGGTGTCGGCTGTGTTCATGGGCGAGGACAGCTCTGCCGGTGCCGCTGCACAGATCTACGGCAAAAACATGGCCCGTATCCGCGGCATGGACCAACTGGCCCGCGCGGCCGGGCGGCTGATTCAGAACGAGATCCGTGAACTGGGCGATTGAACCATATTTTACCAGAACAGCCCACAGATGGGAGGCTTTGGCCTTGCCGTCTGTGGGCTGTTTTTGATACAGAACACAACTGATTCGCTCTTGCAACAACCATGTTTCGGGTCGTTGTTGCAGGATGCGCGGAAATATTTTGTTTTTCTACAAACTTATAGTTGTTTTTCGTTGTGAAGTATGCTATACTATGTTCAGTCAATAAAACATTCCTGCGTAAGCCGCCTGCTGTGCACCGGGTCGTTTGGCGCAGTGCCCATCCGTTATACAACGAACTGCTGTGTTATAGTTTCAGGAGGGAACCGATCATGGATGCCAACCGTTATTTTGATGCCATGCACAACGCTATGTCAGCTCAGCACCCCGGTGCGCAGCTGCTTTTAACGGTAAAGCTGCAGGACACCTGCGGCAACGATGCCTGCCTGGAGCTGAAGCAGCTGCCCGGTGAGAGCACCTCCATTCTGTGCTACTCCACCATGGGTCGCCGCTGCCTGAACTTCCAGCTGTTCCGCAAGGGCTGGCAGCTGTGCCACAACGCCGATGGCCAGCTGGTGGGCCGCTTCCCTTCCAGCGCCGATGGCCTGATCGACGAGACCGATTTCCGCGCCTACTGCCGTGAGGACCGGCTGGATCTGGCACGCACCCAGCGCATCACCGCCGAGCTTCGCCAGTGCGCCGGTATCGATTATCAGGGCAGCATCCCGCAGAACGCCCGCACCGGTGCCGTTATTACCGTGGAGAGTTTTGTAGGGGCCGGTGCCCGCTGGACCTACTGGAGTCAGGATGTTCTGCCCAGCCTGCCGCTGGGTGCCATCCTCTACTGGCTGGCGGATCATCTGGCCGGTGCTGAGCGCCGCACCCTGCAGGCCGACCCGCAGGCAGCCCGCCTTGCCGCCCAGTGGCTGGCCGGTGATACAGCCGTATTCTTCCATCCGTCGGTGCCGATGACCGCCATGAATACGGTCTCTTCCGGCTCTGCGCCCGCACGCCGCCGCACCACTGTGCCCGCTGCCCGCAACAAGAGCTGGCAAAGCATCATGGCCGTGATGGCAGGCATGTGAACGAAAAAGCAAGGAAAGACCGATCGTCTCTCCTTGCTTTTTCAGTATTATTCGAGGTACGGGTCCAGCAGGGCATCCACCGTTTTGTTCCGCTTGGGGTTCGGCTTTTTGATCACATGGCCGCGGCAGACCACCAGTTCCAGATGCTGCAGCGCACGCAGGTCGTCCAGTGGGTTGTGCTTTGTCACAATAAAATCTGCGCTCTTGCCCGGCTCAATGGAACCGGTCACGTCTCCTACTCCGGCCAGCTGAGCATTGCGCAGGGTGGCCGTGTACAGGGCGAACTGGTTGCTTACACCGCAGTATTTGTGGAAGTAGCACAGCTCCCGCCAGAAATCGTACTGGGTGATGTAGGGGCAGCCTACATCGTTGCCCAAGGCCACCGGGATGCCGTTGGCAAGGGCGGTCTTTGCGCTTTCCACCACACCGTCAAACACGATCTTGCCGTTATACTGGTCCTTTTCCGAAGCGCCGGAAACCGCCGTATCAAACAGTGCGTAGGGCAGCGCCGGGGAGATGGTGGTGCACACAAAGGCTCCCCTCTCCTTGTAAAGCCGGATGGTCTCATCATCCATCTTTGCGCCGTGCTCAATGGAATCCACGCCGTTTTCCAGCGCCACCTTTACGCCTTCTGGCGACTCGGTGTGTGCCGCCACGGTATAGCCCAGCTTGTGGGCCTCGTCGCAGACGGCTTTGACCATTTCCGGCTTCATCTTCAGCTCGCCGGGGGTTCCCTTTTCGGTGGCATCCAGCACGCCGCCGGTGATCATCAGCTTGACAAGATCCACCTTCTGTCCGCTGGCCTTTTTGAGCTGAGCAAGTGCTTCGGCATTGTTATGGGCCGCAACTGCCACCGAGCCTGCCATATGTCCGCCCGGCACCGAAATGCCTTCGTTGGCAGCAAGGATGCGCGGTGCCAGCAGCTTGCCAGCTGCAGCATCATCCCGGCAGCGGGTGTCAAAATCCGCAATGCCGCCCACGGTGCGGATGGTAGTCACGCCACCCAGCAGTTCCAGCTTCGCGTAGCTGCATACCAGCTTGTAGGCCACCGCACGGGTCAGGCCATTGCTCAGAATTTTGCGCACCAGCGCAGCATTATCCCGCGGCTTTGCGCTGGGCTTGCCGTTGCCTGCCAGATGCACATGCAGGTTGATCAGGCCCGGGCACAGATAGCCTCCGTGCAGATCGATCACCTCATAACCGTCCAGATCCACGCCCTCATCGACAATGGCAGTGATCTTATCATCCTCGGTCAGCAGGATCTTGTGCGCTACCGGCTGCATCTGCTCGGTGCCATCCAGCAGGATCCCGTTCGTATAGGCACGTTTCATTGGGAACATCCTCTCTTTTTCAGGGTTTTTCGGACAGGAGTTGTTTTGTTCCAGTATAGCACGTTCCGGCAGATGGTGCAATGCAAAAACGGGCAGGAAAGGTTCAGCCCTCTCCTGCCCGCTCGGTGTTTTTATTTACTGTGCGGCTGTGCTGGAAGCTACTTCGGAAGTAGCAGCCTCAGAAGATGCGGCTTCCGAAGTAGCAGCTTCGCTGGATGCGGCATCTGCGCCGCCGGTCACGCCGCCCTCAACGACCAGCTCATCCTCATAGTCAAGGCCGTAGGTATCCACCAGAGTCTCCTCATAGTCCTTGTGGAAGAAGTTCTCCTCGCCCAGAGCCTTGATCTCCTCGTTCAGCCAATCCAGAACGGTGGTGTTGCCCTGGCTCACAGCGGGAGCAATGGTGTCCTGACTGCCCAGAGAGGGAATGCCGACCGTGTAGCCGGTGTTCTGCTTTGCAAATGCAATGACTTCGGTGTTATCGTTGGCCCATGCCACGCCGTTGCCATTCTCCAGTGCATTCTTGGCCGTTGCATAGGAATCGTACTTCTGCAGCGGAATGTCGGGGTACTCCTTGGTCAGGTAGGTCTCGGCGGTGGTGCCGGAAATGACGATCATCTGGTCGTCAGCGTTCCAGTTATCCAGAGTGGTGATAACGTTGCTGTCCGGAGAAATGACACCCAGAGCCACGTTCATGTAAGGCAGAGCAAAGTCCACTTCCTCTGCGCGCTCCGGGGTCACGGTGAAGTTTGCCAGGATCACATCCACCTTGCCGGTCTGCAGGTACTCGATGCGGTTGGCAGCCTCGGTGGAAACGAAGTTGATCTCCACACCCAGATCCTCGCCCAGACGGCGTGCAAAGTAGACATCATAGCCCTGATATTCGCCGTTCTCGTCCACGTAGCCGAACGGGTTCTTATCGGAGAAGACACCGATGTTGATGGTACCGGATTCCTTGATCTGATCCAGAGTGCGGTAGACCACGCTGCTGCCGGATGCTGCAGTTGCAGTAGAAGCAGAAGAAGAGCCGCCGCATGCGGTCAGAACAGCGGCAGCGGAAACTGCGCCCAGACCCAGCAGGAAGGAACGACGAGAAATCTTAGACTGTTTCATAATGATTACTCCTTTACAAAATCTTTCCCATTTGGCTGCGGAACACCCGCAGCCTTTATCTTGATCTGTGACTCATTTCACAGCATCAAACGTGAAGGTGCGCAGGAAGCGTTGCGCGCGCTCGGTCTTGGGCCGGTCAAAGAACTCGGCCGGTGCAGCTTCTTCCACGATCTTGCCGCCATCCAGAAAGATGACGCGGTTGGCAATGGCGCGGGCAAACTGCATTTCGTGGGTGACGATGATCATGGTCTTGCCCTGCTTGGCAAGGTCCAGCATAACGTCCAGCACCTCGCGCACCATTTCCGGATCAAGGGCGGCGGTCACTTCGTCAAACAGAAGGATCTCCGGGTGCATACACAGTGCGCGCACGATGGCAACGCGCTGCTTCTGTCCGCCGGAAAGCTCACGCGGGTAGCTGTTTTTCTTGGCAAGCAGGCCCACACGGTCCAGCAGAGCTTCGGCCTCCTGCTGCACTTCCGCTTTGGGGCGCTTCTGCACCTTGGTGGGTGCCAGAAGCACATTGTCCAGCACCGTCATGTGCGGGAACAGCTCGTAGCTCTGGAACACCATGCCGATGCGCTGGCGCAGCTGAGTCAGATTTTTACCGCCGTAGGCAACGGTCTCATTGCCCAGCCGCACCCGGCCGCTCTGGGTGGGCTCCAGACCATTCAGACAGCGCAGCAGGGTGCTTTTGCCGCAGCCCGAAGGGCCGACCACCACGATGACCTCGCCGGGCTTGACAGCAAAGCTGATATCATCCAGCACGGGGGTCTCGCCATAGGCCTTGATCAGATGTTCAACAGTCAAAATAGGTTCTGCCATGTACGGTCACTTCCATTTCTTTTCGAGATAGGATGCCAGCAGACTGATGGGCCAGCATACGAAGAAATATAACACGAAAACCGTGAGATAAATGCCAAACGCTGCGTTGGGGCTGGCGGTGCGGTTGGCCTCAATGATCTGCTGTGCTACCTTGATCACTTCCACCACACCGATCATCAGCACAAGGCTGGTGGTCTTGATCATGCGGGTAATCAGGTTGATGGACAGCGGGATCAGGCGGCGCACCGTCTGCGGAATGATGATGTACCAGTAGGTCTGCGCACGGCTCATGCCAAGGGCCTCGGCGCTCTCATACTGGTGCTTCGGAATGGCGATCAGCGCACCGCGCACAAGGTCGCTCATTTCTGCGGTGCCCCACAGCACAAACACGATGATGGATGCCGTCTCGCCGGAAAGGTTCCACCCAAAGGCACGGGTGGTGCCGAAGTAAACGAGGAACAGCAGCACCATCTGCGGCATGATGCGGACGAACTCCAGATAAAGCCGCAGAACCGCCTTGATAACGGGGTTGCGGGAGGTCATGAGCACGCCCAGCAGGATGCCCAGCGGCAGGCTGATGATCACCGAGACGGCGCTGATCTTGAGTGCAACGCCAAGGCCGCCCAGCAGGCGAGCCATGTTTTTGCCCTTGAACAGGACATCAAGACCCAAATCCAGCATAGCGCAGCCTCCTTTCGATCAGGCTGCCCACAATGGACACCGGCAGCAGAATGATAAGGTAGAACACCACCAGCAGAAACAGACATTCGATGGTCTTGGAGTACATGCCGATCAGGTCCTTTGCCGTGAACATCAGGTCCATCAGGCTGATGGCGCTGAACACGCTGGTCTCCTTGAGCAGGAAGATCACATTTGCCATGAAAGCCGGCATACTGGTGGACATGGCCTGCGGCAGAATGATGTAGCGCATGGTCTGCCAGCGGTTCATGCCAAGGCTGTAGGCACTCTCGGTCTGGATGGGCTCAATGGCTTCCAGACCGCTGCGGAACGCTTCGGCCATGTAGCTGCCGCCCAGAAACGCCAGACCGGCAATGCCGCAGATCTCGGCATTGGTGCGGATGCCCACCTTGGGCAGGCCATAATAAATGAAGAACAGCTGCACCAGCAGCGGTGTGTTGCGGGACAGCTGGATGTAAACACCCACGATCTTCCGCAGAACGGGCACCTTGTCATACTGGATCACTGCGCAGGCAAGGCCAATGATGATGGCAAAAATGATGCCTGCAACGCCCAGCCGCACGGTAAGTACAGCGGCCTTCTGGTAGAGCGGCAAATATTGCTGGATCGCATTCCAGTCCATTGCCGGATTCCTCCCTTGTATCCTGATTTGCGGGTCAAAACAAAACGCCCGGAAGCTCCCTCTTCAAGTAAGCTCCCAGGCGGTCAGCGACAGATCCTTCTGCGTGTTCCCACACAGAATATGCAGATATGCTCACACGGCATACCATACTGCAGGGCGGCCGGTCCGGGAAGCGTTTGCGGTACAACAACACATTGCGCAACAACACATCATAGCCGTTTCCTCCCTGAATGATCTCAATTTTCGGATTTGCTCGACCCGATGCACGTAGTTTACACCCTATTACCCATTATGTCAATATGATTATGGGACTTCTTTCGATTCTTTGCTCATTCAGCCTAAAATCATATCATTCTATGTGTAAATTTTATTCATTTTTCAACTTGACCGTATGCGTCGTGCGGACAGCAAAAAGCCCTCCCGTCGGGGGAGGGCCGGGCCGGATAAAGATTTTTTAGGAAAGTTTAAGAAACAGCCGGTTTTGCTTTCTGCTGCCATATGCTCCCCTCCTGCCTTTTCTTTTATAAATAAGTATCATGATCTCCCGGGAAAAGTGCAATCAAAAGGCACCGGCTTGTGCAAAAAAGCCGGTGCCTTGGGACAGGAATATTTTACAGGTTCAGCAGCACATTGGCCCGGAAAACGTTGCCGCCCGTTTCCACCGTCAGATTGCCGTGATACCTGTGCACGGCAGTTTCGACGGAAACAAGGCCGATGCCCTGTCCGTCATGCTTGGTGGAGTGCAGAACGCCGCCCTGCTTTTTCAGCACGCCGTCATAGCGGTTCTCCACCATCAGGCCCATCATGGCCGGGCTGAGCATCCGGGCCAGCACCTTGACCTGCCGTTCTTCCGGCGGCAGCTTCTGGCTGGCATGGAGCGCATTTTCCAGCAGGTTGCCAAGAATGGTGCACAGGTCGGCCTCCGGCAGGGGCAGGAGCTTGGGCAGTTCCAGCTTCCATTCGATCTGGATGCCCTGTTTCCGGGCCTCGTAGTCGTAGTGGCCGGCAAGCGCATCCACCGCAGCGTTGACTCACAAAGTGGGTCTGGCATCGCTGAGTTCGCTCTCGTACTGGCTCAGGTAGCTTTTCAGTTCATCCAGCCGCCCGGCCTCGGTCAGGCCGGAGATCACATGCAGGTGCTGGCGGAAATCGTGCCGCAGGTGGCGGGTCTGTTCCAGATAGCTGCGCAGCTCCATATAGCGGCGGGACTCCACGGCCAGCAGCTGGTTTTCGCGGTCCAGCTGGGAGCTGCGGGCATACTCCTTTGCCACGCGGTACATCTCGTACAGCAGCAGAAAGATGCCCAGCAGCGAGATGCTCACTGCCAGCACCGCGATGATGCGGATGCGGTTCATCAGGATGACGCCGATCTCCTTCGGCATACAGAACACCAGAAACGCCGCGTACAGTGCCGGCAGCGGCCATGCCGACTCCCAGAAGGCTTCGCCGTGGTACTCCTGCAGCAGCCACCGGCTCCAGCGCACTGCCGTAAAACGGAAGATGGCGCTGAGTATCACCGAGAGGATCAGGCAGATGACCGAGGTGCTGGGCAGAAACACCGGCTGTGCATTGTCCAGCTCAGCTTCCGCGTTCAGCACAATGGCAAGCAGGGTGCACACAGACATCATCACTGCCGACACCGAGAACAGAAACATGGTCTGGCTGATCGATACTTCCCGGTCGGTGCGCCAGCGCAGCAGCCAGAAGCAGATGATGAGCAGCGGGATGAGCAGGAAGTTCGTTTCCATGTCCAGCATGCAGCACACCGCTGCGCCAGCCAGACCCATCAGTGTGATCGCCGACGCACCGATGGCATAAGTTTTACGCGGTGCACGCAAGTGCTCCTGCAGCGAGGCAAGGCAGAGGTATTCTGCCGGATACATCATTGCAAATTCCAGAAAAAAACGTCCAAACAATGCAAAATTCACAAGCGCTCTCCTTTCCGGGTCAGAATTCCCGCTGCATACCACGGAACTGGTACTGCGTAAATTGGGCAAGCAGGCTGTTTTTGTCCTTCTGCCGCACCGGCAGATGAGTCCCATCCAGCATTTCAATGCAGTCGCCCTCAAACCGCAGCACCTTGGACATGTTGATGATCACGCCGCGGTTGCACACCAGAAATTCCGGCTGGGTCTGAAGCTGTTCCTGCACCTGTGCAAAATTTGCCGTGGCCCGGCACTCGCCGTCATCCGTGACCACACGCACATAATGGTTCTGTGCCGTAGCATAGTAGATCTTGGTCAGCGGCAGCCGCACGATCTGCCGGGCAATGCGCACCTCCAGCTCCGGCTGCTGGCGGCACAGCACCCGCCGCAGCTCCCCTGCCAGCTGCTCAAACTTTTCTTCCTTATAAGGCTTGAGCAGATAATCGAATGGATGTACCGGAAAGGCATCCCACACGTACTCCGGCGAGGATGTCACAAACACGATCAGCAGGTCCGGGTCGGCCGCACGCAGCCGCTGCGCCGTCTCAATGCCATTGGTGCCCTCCATGCAGATGTCCAGAAACACCACCTGATACCCTTCGCGCCAGCCGGCCCGCAAAAATTCATCTCCGCTGGCAAAACAGCTGCAGGATATGTTCTCATTTTCAAATGCCTTTTTCAGCAGCTGTTTCAACCGTTCGGCATCCGGCTTGCTGTCTTCCACGATCGCCGTCTGCAGGTTCATTGCTGCACCCCCTTGTTCCTTCTGCTTCCCTGTTTTTTATATTATAGCACAAGTTCTGCCTTCCGTGGTCTGCCATTCGCGCACAAAACAGCCCGTTTCGCGCAGGTTGCGGCAGTGGGCAGAAATTTTTTTGTGTTTTCCTGCTGCAATGCAAAACAAAAAAGGCACCACACAATGTGTGATGCCTTTCTGATCTGGTGGAGAATACCGGGATCGAACCGGTGACCTCTTGCATGCCATGCAAGCGCTCTCCCAGCTGAGCTAATCCCCCAGATGTTCGTGCCGTGCCTGACGACGTGACTTATTATATCAGCACATCCGGGAGTTGTCAACTGTTTTTTGAAAAATTCTGCAGCAGTTTGTCTGCCATCGGGAAATTGTTTTTGAATGGGTTATTCTCATTCCATCCCTGCGCCGTTTTCCCACAGCCTGCTACGTTTTTATGCAAACAAAAACCCCGCACAAAACAATTGCTTGTCTTGTGCGGGGCCTCTCTAGCTCTTTAACCTGACACAACAAACGCTATGTCAAATCAAACTATCTATCCTATTCAGGAAAGATTAGTTATTAGAGAGTGGGCAGAGTGCCTTTCTTAGTTTCCAGACCGATGGAGCCGCTGCCCAGGGTGTAGATAGCGGACAGGCCGCCCAGGATCTGCATGCCAGCATTCAGAGCGCCAACAGCAAAGCCCCAGTTGCCGCCGAAGGTGTTGTAGCCCTTGTTGTAAGCCTTATCCAGATTCTTAACAGAGAAGCCGATCACATCGCCGGGAACGTAGTTGCCATCGAACAGCTGGCTCAGAATGGAGTCGGTGTACGCATCCAGGAAAGAGTTGCCAACGATCTTGATCACGTTAGCGGAAACGTTCTGCCAGTTCTCAGTCTTCATAGCAGGAGCCAGGACATCAACCAGGCTACCACCAACAACGTAGGTCATCTCGTTTTCTGCAACAGCAGAGAAGTTTGCAGGCATCATCATAATGAATTTCTCCCTTCAAATTTAGAAAGATATTTGCAAGCCATTTGTTTGGCTTACGTCCCTTACTAGGATGGCAATAATATACCACACTTTCCAGAAATGTTCAAGTACTTTCTTGAAAAAAATGTGAAAAATGTGATAGACTGTGAAAATCCGGTCTCAAAATTCTTACAGAAGCCGCTTTTTTGCACACAGCGACATGTTTTTTTGCGGAATTGGAAGATACTGGAATTTGAAAGGGATCGTGTATGAAAACCGTGATCTATCTGGACGAACTGCTGCTGACGAACTTTCTGGCCGCAGCAGCGCTGCTTTTGGGCGCAGGGCTTTTGTGTGCGCGGCAGTGCAGCGGTCTGCGGCTGATGGCGGGCAGTGCGGCAGCGGCAGCAGCTTCGCTGGGCATTCTGCTGCCGGAGCTGCCCGGGCCTGCAGCTTTCCTTTATAAGGTGTTCACCTGCTGTGCCGCTGTAGCTGCGGCTTACGGTGTGCCGGGCCTGCGCAATTTTGTGCAGCTGTGTGTGTGGTATCTGCTGCTGAACCTGCTGCTGTGCGGAGCCGTACTGCTGCCCGGAGTGCAAAGCGCAAATCTCTGTATCTATCTGCCGCTGTCCCCGGGCCGGCTGCTGCTGTGCTGCGGTGCAGTGCTTACCGTGCTGCGCGGCGTACTGTTCTGCTTTGGCCGTGCAGGCACCCGCTGCTTTGCCGCTGTGCTGGAGCTGGAAGGTGCAGTCCTCTCCGTACAGGCTTTCTGCGACACCGGCTTCTCAGTGCAGGACCCGCTGACCGGGCAGGCAGTGGTTCTGGTCGATTATCCCGCCGTGCGCAGCGCCCTGCCGCAGGAGCTGCGCACATTTCTGGACCGTTATTTTGCCTGCGGCACAGCACCGCCGCCGGAGCTGCGGGTGCGGCTGGTGCCCTGCACCACCATTGCCGGGCACTGCGTGCTGCCTGCCGTTCCGGTCAAGGCCCTGCGCACCAGCAAAGGCAGTGCAGCGGGCATTCTGGCCGCATTCTGCCGCCCGGAAACGCAGCAGCCATGGACAGCTCTGCTGGGCAGCGAACTGGCCGTACAGCTGGGCATCCGCTGAGAAGCGTTTGATGCGATCGATATCTATAGATGTACAGGAGGGGTATTCATGTTTCATGTTCTGCACCGGTTCTGGCGTTGGCTCCTTGCACGGCTGGGCTATTGCGGCGGCGCACATTTTCTGGCGGGCGCGCCCAGCCTGCCCCCGCCCCTGACCCCGGAACAGGAAAAGGTCCTGCTGGCTCGTATGGCTGCAGGCGATGCCGCTGCCCGGGACGACCTGATCACCCACAACCTGCGGCTGGTGGTGTACCTTGCCAAAAAGTACGAAAGCAGCGGTGTGCCTGCCGAGGACATGATCAGCATTGGCACCATCGGGCTGATCAAGGCGGTGAACACCTTCACGCCGGAGCGCAGCATCAAGCTGGCCACCTACGCCAGCCGCTGCATCGGCAATGAAATTCTGATGTACTTACGCAAAAGCTCCAACCGCCGTCAGGAAGCCAGCATCGACGAACCGCTGAACGTGGATGGCGACGGCAACGAGCTGCTGCTTTCTGATATTCTGGGCAGTGATGAGAACCAGATCAGCCAGCGGCTGGAACAAGATGCGGAGCGCGCCGTTCTTCGCCGGGCCGTGGACAGCCTGTCCCCGCGGGAACGGCAGATCATGGAGCTGCGCTTTGGTCTGGCGGACGGCATTGAGCGCACCCAGAAGGAGGCCGCCGACGCACTGGGCATCAGCCAAAGCTACATTTCCCGGCTGGAAAAACGGATCATCCACACCTTAAAAGTACAATTGGAAAACGAGTGAGGTGAAAAAACGCGGACTGCCGCCCGCTGGGCTTGACAATCCACGCTGATTCGCGTATAATAAAGCTACAAAAGGCGCTGGCCCTGCAAACGGCTAGTTCCTTACCGGATTAGTCAAGAAAAGATGACCGCTCGGATTGGGACTCGAGGCGGTCATTTTTTCTTTTTGTCATCACTGTGAGAAACAGTCCATGTAATTTCAAACGTAACGTAGATTGCTCCGCCGAGAAGCGTGAGCAGAAGCACGACCTGTTCAAACGTCATGGTGCATCCCCCCTTTCCGCCTTTGGGCATCCGGGGAGAACGAGATCTTCAAGAAAAAATCGTCTTTAGCCGGCACCCAAGTACCGGTAAGGACTAGCCGCCTGCGTTTGTGGGCACAGCGCCTGATGGCGGCGTTGCCGCCGCAAATACAGCATATCATAAATCTGCACGAAAAACAATATTTTGCCGCGCTTTCCTGTCAAACGGGAAAGCGCACAGTTTTTTCCACGCATACAATGCCGCTGCGCATCCCATACTCCCGGTGAAGATCAAAACAGACCGGGGGCGTTTGGATGTACAACAAAGTGGAGCTGTGCGGCATGAACACTGCAAAGCTGCCTGTGCTGACCGAAGCCGAAAAACGGGAGCTGCTGGCCCGCGCCCACGCCGGTGATGCAGCAGCCCGGGAACAAATGGTGGAAGGCAACCTGCGGCTGGTGCTCAGCGTGGTGCAGCGGTTCGCCCAGCGCGGCGAAAATCTGGACGACCTGTTTCAGGTGGGGTGCATCGGCCTGATCAAGGCCATCGATCATTTTGACCCCGCCCAGCCGGTGCGCTTCTCCACCTACGGCGTGCCCATGATCATTGGCGAGATCCGGCGCTTTCTGCGGGACAACAATGCCCTGCGGGTGAGCCGCAGCCTGCGGGATACCGCCTACCGGGCCATGCAGAGCCGCGAGACGCTGGAAAAGCAGCTTGGCCGCGAGCCGACCATGGACGAGATTGCCCAGAGCGCCGGGCTCACCCGCCGGGAAGTGACGGCGGCGCTGGAATCGGTGGTGGAGCCGATCAGTCTGGAAGAGCCGGTGTACACCGATGGCGGCGATGCGATGTATGTGATCGATCAGGTGCGGGACCCGGACGGCGAGGACAGCTGGATCAGCGGGCTGCAGTTCCGGCAGACCGTGGCCGGGCTGACCCCGCGGGAAAAGCGGATCATGGAGCTGCGCTACCTGCAGGGCAAGACCCAGATGGAGGTGGCACAGGAGATCGGCATCAGTCAGGCACAGGTCAGCCGGTTGGAAAAAGGCGCACTGAGCCAGTTCCGCACCCGGGACTGAACCTAAAAAAGGCGGCACAGCTTCCGTTTTGTTCGGAAGTGTGCCGTCTTTTATCTGCGGCTGTATTTGCGCCGGGTGGCCGCACCGCCGCGCAGATGCCGCTCTGCCTTATTGCAGGCCAGAACCGCCCGCACCTGCCGGAACAGCTCCGGCTGCAGCGTCCGCAGCCGCACCGCAACATCCTTGTGCACGGTGGACTTGCTGCACCCGAACACCGCTGCCGCCGCACGCACTGTGGCCCGGTTGGCCGCGATATATTCGCCCAGCTGTACCGCCCTCTGTTCGGGGTCTCCCTTCATATCCAGACTCCTCCCATTGTGAACTTATGGTACAGCCTATGCACAGGCCGGGGCAGATATGTTCCGCCGGGGCTTGACTTTTGCGCCGGACGCGCTATACTTTTGCATGGACATAAAAACAGGGGTGCCGAAAGGCTGAGATCCGCGTTTTGCGGAGTACCCTTTTACCTGACCGGACAATGCCGGCGTGGGAGTTTGCAGAACTGTCCGTTCTTTCACAAACCCCGTGCGCCTGCTGGAAAGCGGGCGCATTTTGTTTTTGTGTACTATCGTTCTGAGAAGAGGAATCCCTATGACCAAAACCTATTCCAAAACCCGCATTCTGGTGGAGGGTGCGCTGATGATCGCTCTGTCCACCGTTTTGAGCATGATCCAGATCCCGCTCATGCCCCACGGCGGTTCCATCACCCTGTTCAGCATGGTGCCCATTCTGGTAATGAGCTACCGCCACGGCGCAAAGTGGGGCATCATGACCGCTTTCGTCAACAGCCTGATCCAGCTTGTGCAGGGCCTTGGCAATCTGGCATACTGCCAGACCCTCACGGCACAGGTGGGCTGCGTGCTGCTGGACTACCTTCTGGCCTTCACGGTGCTGGGCTTTGCCTGCCTGATCGCAAAGCCTTTCCGCAGCCGCACCGTGGGTGTCGGTGTCAGCGCCTTTGTGGTGTGCCTGCTGCGCTTTTTGTGCAGCTTTCTGTCCGGTTACATCGTCTGGAAGGACTACGACTACGCTTTCAGCTGGATGACCGAGATCGGCTTTCCCGGCATCTCCAACATGAGCGTGGACGGTCTGTGCTGGCTGTACAGCGCCGTGTACAACGCCACCTACATGCTGCCCGAAGCCATTCTGACCACGGTCCTTGTGGTGATCCTGATCCGTGTCGCACCGCAGATCTTCGACCCGCAGAACGCAAGAGCGTAAGTTTTTTCGCAGTCATTTTTCCCGCCGGGAAGGGCATTTCCCCGGCGGGAATTTTTTTTGCAGAAAATCCCAAAAAAGCTGTTGACAATCTGGCAAAGCGCTGGTATAATTACACCTGTCGTCAGGCACGGCACAAACATCTGGGGGATTAGCTCAGCTGGGAGAGCGCTTGCATGGCATGCAAGAGGTCACCGGTTCGATCCCGGTATTCTCCACCAGAAGGAAAAGCACCGCACGGAAACGTGTGGTGTTTTTTGTTGTTACCGACCAAAGGAGAAACTATGAGCTACGCGATCGTATTCAGCAGTAAAACAGGCAACACAAAATTATTGGCAGACACGCTGCACGCCTGTCTGCCACAGGAAAACTGCTGCTATTTTGGCACCCCGGACCCTGCTGCCATGGAAGCAGACGACCTCTATGTGGGCTTCTGGACAGACAAGGGAAACGCTGACGAAAGCACTTTGGACTTTTTGAAGCAGCTGCACGGCAAAAATATCTTCCTTTTTGGCACCGCCGGCTTTGGCGGCAGTGAGGAGTATTTCAACAAGATCCTGAAAAAGGTGGAGCGTTCACTGGACAGGAGCAACACGGTCTTCGGCCGTTATATGTGTCAGGGCAAGATGCCGCTTTCGGTACGCCAGCGGTATGAGGGCATGAAAAAGCAGCCGATCCATCTGCCCAATCTGGATGCGCTGATCGAGAATTTTGACAACGCCCTTTCTCACCCGGATGCAGAAGATCTGGAACGGTTAAAGCAGGCGGTAAAATGATCAAAAGGCAGCGGTTTTCCTCAAACAGAGGAAGCCGTTGCCTTTTTTGCTTAGCGGATGATCCTACGCTCCTGCCTGCGGCTCCGCGGTTCTTATCCCACGCTTCTTTTATAAAAGAACAGGTACTGCTGCACGATGCCTGCTTCCAGCCCGAACTGCGGGAACGGGTCCTGCCCGGCAAACTCGTCCCGGATGAGCCGTTCGATCCAGACATCCACCGGCACACGGCCCACACGGCCATAGCCGAACAGACACACGCAGTTTGCCACCTTTTTGCCCACACCGTCCAGTTCCATCAAACGGGCAAAAAGTGCTTCATCGGGCAGGGAAGCCAGCTTCTTCAGGTCCAGTGTGCCCTCTGCCGCCTGCTGCGCCGCATGCAGCACGTAGCGGGTGCGGTAGCCAAGACCGCACTCCTGCAGCGCCTGCTCCCCGGCACAGCAGAGCGCTTCTGCCGTCGGGAACGCATACACCGGCCCTTCGCTATCGCTGCCCAGCCGCTCGCCAAACCGCTCCGAAAGCAGCTCTACCGCCCTGCGGATGGCCGGGATGCTCTTTCGCTGCGAGATGATGAAGCTGACCAGCATCTCCCACTCATCCTGACGCAGCACCCGGATGCCCCGGCCATATTCCATGGCACGCTGCAGAAAGTCGTCCCGGCTGTCCAGCTTTCCGCGCAGGGCGGCATAGCTGCGGCCAAGGTCGAAGTAACCGTGCCAGAAGGTTTCCCATGCGCCCGGCTCACACCGCACCGTGTAGGTTCCGCTGCGCAGTGGTCTGAGGTAAAGCAGCCGTCTCCCGGAAACAAACCGATACCAGCCCTCCGCCTGCTTCCGGGGGCGAAAGCACTGGCCGCTTTCCAGAATTTTGTCCGGGTCGAAATCATCCCGGATCTGAACCGTTTTCTCTTCCAGCTCCATTGCCCCCATCACAGCTCCAGCTCCCGGTACACTTCGCCTTCCAGCGTTTTCCAAAGGAAAGTCTCCCCTTCCAGTGTCATATAGCTATGTGCACTCCCCTCCTTCGGGATGCTCACAGAACCGGGGTTCAGGTAGAGATTGCCTTCGCCGAACTCTGTCCACGCCGGAATGTGGGTGTGGCCATGCAGCAGGACATCCCCCGGAGCCAGCGGCGGCAGGTTTTTCAGGTTGTGCACATGACCGTGGGTAGCGTAAACGAGCCGCCTGCCCACCGGCAGCACCGCATAGTCGGCCAGAATGGGAAAATCCAGCACCATCTGATCCACCTCAGCGTCACAGTTGCCCCGCACGCACAAAAGCGTCGGCTTCAGCCCGTTCAGGAGCGGGATGACCTCCTTCGGGGCATAGCCCTCCGGCAGGTCGTTGCGGGGGCCGTGATACAAAAGATCCCCCAGCAAAAGCAGCCGGTCTGCTCTCTCCCGCTCAAACGCTTTGATCATTTTTTTGCAATAAAACGCCGACCCGTGCAGGTCGGATGCGATCATCCATTTCATGGCAGGATTCTCCTTATTTTATAAAGTATCTATTTTTATTTTAGCCTCTCGGTGAAAAATGGTCAAGTCTATAAAAGTCATACTTTATTCGTTTGACCTCTTGACATCTGCCGGAAGCCGTGTTATCCTACAGTTAATAAAATTCGTGTGGATTTTTACAGCAGTATGCTACTTTTCGCCACACAATGACTTCAAAAAAGCCATTGTGTGGCTTTTTTGCGTCTGCTTTTATCTTCGAGCAGTCTCGCCCTGACGATTCCGCGGCTGCAGTAATTCATTCCTTTTCTCTACAGGAGCAATGCAAACACTATGAACGAGACCTTTATGAAAGAAAAACCGGTGCTGCCGCTGTTGGTATCCATGGCGCTGCCCAATGTTATTTCCATGCTGGTGAACAGTCTGTACAACATTGTAGACAGCCTGTTTGTGGCCCGCATCAGCGAAGACGCCATGACTGCGTTGTCGCTGGTGTTCCCGATCCAGAATTTTGCCAACGCCATCGCCATCGGCTTCGGTATCGGCATCAATGCCATGATCGCACTGTACCTTGGCGCGGGCGACCACAAAAAGGCCGAGACTGCCGCCACCCACGGTATGGCGCTGAGCCTGATGCACGGCATTCTTATCACCATTGTCAGCATTGTCATCATGCCGGGCTTTTTGCGCCGGTTCACCAGCGACGCAGGCCTGATCGCATCCGGCATCACCTACTCCACCATCGTATTCCTGTTTGCCACCATCAACATGGCGGCACTGGCCTTTGAAAAGATGTTTCAGGCCGTGGGCCGCATGAAGGTGACTATGGCGGCGCTGATCTTTGGCTGTGTGTGCAACATCCTTCTGGACCCCATCCTGATCTTCGGCCTTGGCCCGGTGCCTGCCATGGGCATTGCGGGTGCGGCCCTTGCCACCGGCATCGGCCAGCTGCTGAGCCTGTGCGTTTACCTCTTCGTTTACGTCCGTACTGAGCTGCCTATCCGACTGCGCCGCAGCTGCCTGCGCCCGGATGCCGCACTGGACGGCAAACTGTATGCCATCGGCGTGCCGGCCATCCTCAATCTGGCCCTGCCATCTCTGCTGGTCACCTTCCTGAACGGCCTGCTGGCGGGCTTTTCCCAGAGCTACGTGGTGGTGCTGGGCATTTACTACAAGCTGCAGACCTTCCTGTATCTGCCCGCCAACGGCATCGTGCAGGGTATGCGCCCGCTCATTGGCTACAATTACGGTGCCAAACAGCACGCCCGCGTGAAAAAGCTCTACGAACTCACCCTCATCATGAGTGCTGCCATCATGGCTGCGGGCACGGTCATCTGCCTGTTCGCTTCCCGCCCGCTGATGCAGCTGTTCACCTCCAACCCCGAAACCGTCGCCATCGGCCAGACTGCCCTGCGCATCATCTGTCTGGGCTTTGTGGTTTCTGCCGTATCCACCACCTCTTCCGGTGCACTGGAAGGCCTTGGCAAGGGCGCAGAATCGCTGGTCATCTCGCTGTGCCGCTACATCGTATTCATCATGCCGCTGGCCGCTGTGCTGTGCCATTTCCTTGGTGCCAACGGCGTGTGGCATGCATTCTGGATCACCGAAGTGCTGTCCGCCATCGTGGCTTACCCGGTGTACCGCAAGGCAGTTGGAAAGTGCTGAGCCTTCTTGAAAGCGCTGGACGGCGAAGGCCAAGTAAAATAAAATAGTTTCAAGCAGTTGAGGGAGAGTTTGCCAAAAAACCTTCCTCTTTTTTGTGCATTTTATTTGACAGTACGCAAAAACTGCGGTAGAATAAGATGTTTGTTTTCCGGCATTTCGGCTGGAAAAGCGCAATTTAACAGAGGATGTGGGAAAAATATGATCGAGACGATCACGGCCGTCAATCAGGCGGTCAACCAATTCATCTGGGGCGTGCCCGCCATGGTGTGCATCATCGGCGTGGGCCTGCTCCTGAGTGTTCGCACGGGCTTTTTGCAGATCCGCAAATTTCCCTACGCCATCAAGATCACCATCGGACGCATGTTCCGCAAAAAAGACGCTTCCGATGGCGCCATGACCCCCTTTCAGGCGGTGTGCACCGCGCTGGCCGGTACCGTGGGCACCGGCAACATTGCCGGTGTGGCAGGCGCGATCGCCATTGGCGGACCGGGTGCCGTGTTCTGGATGTGGTGTTCTGCCCTGCTGGGCATGTGCACCAAGTTTGCCGAGGTCACGCTGGCGGTGCACTACCGTGAGCGCAGCGAGGCGGGCGAATGGGTAGGCGGCCCCATGTACTACATTAAAAACGGCCTGAGCAAGCATTGGCAGTTTCTTGCTGTGCTGTATTCCCTGTTTGGCGTGCTGACCGTGTTTGGCACCGGCAATGCCACACAGGTAAATACCATCGTTGCCGCTATCGATACCGCTCTGCTGGAGTACGGCGTGGTGGGCGGCGGTGCGCTTTCTACCCTGAACCTCGTGGTTGGCATCGCAGTGGCCATGCTGGTGGCCATGGTGCTGCTGGGCGGCATCAAGCGCATTGGCAGCGTGAGCGAAAAGCTGGTGCCCTTTATGGCTCTGTTCTACATCGTGCTGTCCGTGGGCGTTATGGTGCTGAACTTTGAGCGCCTGCCCTACGTGTTCGAGTCCATCATTGCGGGTGCGTTCAACCCGGCAGCGTTCACCGGCGGCACCATCGGCAGCCTGTTCGTCAGTATGCAGAAGGGTGTGTCCCGCGGCATTTTCTCCAACGAGGCCGGCCTTGGCACCGGCTCCATTGCCCACGCCTGCGCCGACACCAAAAAGCCGGTCAAGCAGGGCATGTTCGGCATCTTTGAAGTGTTTGCCGATACCATCGTCATCTGCACCCTGACTGCCATGGTCATTCTGTGCAGCGGCACCACCGTGAACTACGGCACCGCCGCCGGTGCAGAGCTGACCATCAGCGGCTTTACCACCACCTACGGCGGCTGGGCTTCCATCTTTACCGCCGTGGCCCTGTGCTGCTTTGCTTTTTCCACCATCATCGGCTGGGGCCTGTATGGTTCCCGGTTTCTGGTGTTCCTGTGCCGCAGCGATAAGGTGGCAAAGCCCTTCTTTCTGGTCTACTCCTTTGTGTCCATTCTGGGCGCAACGATGGATCTGGGCCTGCTGTGGAGCATCGCCGATACCTTCAACGGCCTGATGAGCATTCCGAACCTGCTCGCGTTGCTGCTGCTTTCCGGCACAGTGGTCAGGCTGACCAAAGAATTTTTTGCATCGGAGGGCTGATTGCCCACAACAAAAAGAGGCTGCTGCACTTTCGGCTAAAACGATGTGCAGCAGCCTCTTTTGTTATTCGGGCAGGTGTACCGGTACCCGCGCCACACAGTGCACCCAGCAATCGCCGTCCTTGCTGGTATTTCCTGCCGCGTGAGCGGGTGGTGCGCCTGTGGGAGGGCTTCAAAAAGCGTCTCGGCCTTTGCCGATAAAAGCATCCGAACATGCGAAAAAGCTGTTGCAAGACAGCTCTCCAAAAACATTGTACAAAACCCGGAACTT
>OLYC01000590.1_pt1 | contig 28992 bp, 31 predicted proteins | sample 1674271 | NCBI WGS metagenome assembly OLYC01 (sample SAMEA103958154, study PRJEB25191) | human gut metagenome
AGCTATACCGTTTCTCTCTCGCCTTAGAATGTTTTCTTAACTGGACACACCTAATATGCGCTCCGCTTTTTTACAAAACCGAATATTCAGAAGGGAGACACATTATGAATTGGTCTGTGATCGGCATTTATGCGTTTTTGTTTCTTATGCCACTGGTCGTGGGCGGACTGCTGCGCCTCCTGTTGCGGAAGCTGCCGCTGGGATGGGTACTGACCGCCATTACCGCCGCGGCTGCTCTGGTGTCCTGGCTCATTGCGTGGAATCCCCCCTACGGCGGGAATGAGGGGTTCTATTTCCGGGCTTATATGCTGACCAGCTTTACGGTCGGTTCCTTTATCACAGGCGGGATCCTGTTGTACCGCCGCAAGCAGAATTAAGAGAGGAGCATCATCATGAACGACCACATCCTGACGCTGGCGCGGGAGTACGCGCCTTGTTACCTCTATGAATACGATGTGATGCGGCGGCAGGTGGAGACGCTGCGCCAGGCCTTCCCCCGATATGACCTGCTGTACTCCATCAAGGCCAATCCCTTCCCGCCGGTGGTGCGGGCGCTGGCCGGTCTCGGCCTGGGCGCTGACGCCGCCTCCGCGCCGGAGGTGCTGCTGAGCCGGAGGTGCGGCATGGCAAAGGCGGACATCTTCTTCTCCGCCGCCGGAAAGTCCGACGCGGCGCTGGAAGCCGCCTGGGACGAGGGCGAGATCATCGCCGACTCCCTGGTTGAGGTGGCCCGCATCGGCGCGCTGTGCGAGGCGAAGGGACAGCGCCGGGCCATCGGCGTGCGGATGAACCCCGGCTTCGGCATGGGCGGCACCGTGGGCGGTCCCAGCAAGTTCGGCATCAACGAGGAGGATCTGCCGCAACTGAAGGCGCTGCTGGATACCCTGCCGGTGACGGTGGAGGGCATCCACGTTCACCTGAAGTCCCAGAATCTGGACGCCGACGTGCTGGGCGGCTGCTATCGGGACAGTTGGGCCCTGGCCAAGCGGGTACAGGACGCGCTGGCGTGCGGGATGCGTTATGTCAACTTTGGCAGTGGCGTGGGTGTGGCCTATGACGAGGCCTTCGAGCAGCCCATGGCGCTGGAGCGGCTGCGGACGTACACCGACGCCATCGCCGCCGACAACGACGCCACGCTGAAGGCCCGGCTGATGATCGAGACGGGCCGCTTCCCTACGGCGCAGGCGGGCACCTACTGGCTGCGGGTGGTGGACAAGAAGGTCTCCCGGGGCAAAACCTACGTTATCGCGGAGAACTGCATGAACGGACTGCAGAAGCCCGCCCTGGCGGCCATGCTGCGCCATGAGCTGGGTGGCAAGGCACCCGCGCCCTATGAGCCGCTGTTCACGTCGGAATGGGCCTTCCCCATCATCGCCCACGGCGACGGGAGCCGCACGGAGACGGTGGATCTGGTGGGCAACCTGTGCTGCGCCGCCGATGTGCTGGAGGAGGACTTCACCGGCCCGGCGCTGGACATCGGCGACCTGATCGAGGTGCGCAACGCCGGAGCCTATGCCTGCACGCTGACAGCCCAGCGGTTTTCCAGCCACACCCCACCTCGGGAACTGCTGGTCTACGGCGACGGCCGGGTGGAGACGGAATAAACCGTGCCGCCAACGGCGGCACACCACAGCTTTTCTCTCTTCACTCTTCTCTTTTCACTGAAAAAGCGGGATGCTGCGCATCCCGCTTTTTTATTATTCCTCCGGCCAGTTGGGGTAATCCTTTTGAATATACTGGCAGACCTCCTGGCGGTCGATGCCCAGCACCGCCGCCAGCTCACCGTAGAGCTGCTCCTCCGCCCGGCGGAGATACCGCTCGTCCAGCTGGCTGACCTTGCGGCCCCGGCGCAGGGCGTCGCGGCGGCGGCGGCAGGTATACTTGATCATGGCGGCCATGCGGCGGCAGTCGTAGGAGGTCACCACCGCGTGATAGTGATCCTTGATGGCCCGCTGGCTCATGCTCTCCGGCTCCTCCGCCGGAAGCGCCGGCAGACTGGCCAGGAAATCCGCAGCCTCCGCCGCCGTCATGATGGGCCGCATCAGCACACGGGTATCCACCGGGGTCATCACCTGGCCGGTGCGGTACATGGGCGACAGGGTGTAATACGCCTTCGTCTTGTCATAGCCCGAGGTGTCGGGCGTGCCCACGCTGTCTACCCGGCAGACGCCCTCGCCGCCGTAAATGACCAGATCTCCTGCTGCAAACATAGCTGCTCCTCTCTCCGTATGATCCATTCGCCAGGCAAAACATTGAAAAAAGCACGGCCCGACGGCCATGCACCTCATGCGTCTTACATTTATTGATAATAGTATAGCATATTTTGAAGAAAAATGTAAGAGGAAAATCAAATTTTGTTGAAAAAAGCAGCCCCTGTCCCACGACAGAGGCTGCTTTTTCATCATTTTACCCGGTTATTTGAATATCCACCGGCAGATCAGGATCACCACGCAGGCGCCGCCCACGCCGATGAGGAAGGAGCCCAGTGAGTTGCGGGCCACCAGACCGATGGCGCCCGCCAGCCAGTTGCCTACGCCGCTGCCCACGATGCCCAGAATGATGTTGCGCAGAACGCCGCCCTTGCTGCCCATCAGCTTGCCGGCCAGCCAGCCGATGACGCCGCCCACGATAATAGACCAGATCATATATGTAGTTCTCCTTTGCTTTTTTGTTACTTGCCGCTGGCGCGATCCTGCTGGATCAGCAGCTTCAGCGCCTCGACGCCCACAGTCACGGCGGAGGTGGTGTCCTCGTTCATGTCCTGATCCAGGCCCGCGGCCTCCCGCTCCTGGTTCCAGATCACATGGAAGCAGCTGCCGCAGCGGCAGCCCAGCGCGCTGGCCACCACGAACAGGGCGGCGCTCTCCATCTCGCTGGCCTTGACGCCCAGGCGCTTCCACGCCTCCCACTTGTTCAGCAGCTCATAGGATACGGGCATCCGCGCCGGGGAATGCTGGCCGTAGAAGGAGTCCTTGCACTGCACCACGCCTACCTGGGTGCGCTTGCCCAGGGCCTGCGCCGCCTGCACCAGGGCGGTGGTCACCTGGAAGTCCGCCACGGCGGGGAACTCGATGGGCGCGTACTCCCGGCTGGTATGCTCGAACCGGATGGCGCCGGTGGCGATGACCACATCGCCGCTGCGGACATCCAGGTCGATACCGCCGCAGGTGCCCACGCGGATGAAGGTATCCGCGCCGATGTTGTGCAGCTCCTCCATGGCGATGGAGGCCGACGGGCCGCCGATGCCGGTGGAGCACACGGAGACCTTCTCCCCCAGCAGCGTGCCGGTATAGATGGTATATTCCCGGTTCTGGGACACAAAATGGGCATCGTCAAACAGCGCGGCGATCTTCTCGCACCGGCCGGGATCGCCGGGCAGGATCACATAGCGGCCCACGTCGCCCTCTACACAGCGGATGTGAAACTGCTTTTCCAGTTTTTGCATAACGCACCTCCAAGCGATAACAAAGCGTTGTAAATATGTTTGATATTACGAATTGTATTTGTTTCAAATGATGTGGAATATTATTTTACCACAGCTTGCGGAAAAATGCAACGCTGGGAGAAGTTGCAGGCAGTAGTTTCGCCGAAAAGCGACCATACTACCATCGAATGACAAGGGCAGACACGGTTTTGACGGCCAGAAATGCGCCCATACTGCAAGGCACCTGCCAGCGATGGATTTTCGAGTGGTTTTTGGTTTTTGAGACGCAGGCGGGCTGGCGCCCGCTAAGGCGAAAAGGGCAAAAAGCACCGAAAAGACACGCTGTCAGGCGTGTTTGCCCTTGTCATTCGATGGTAGACACGGCACAATGACGCAAGCGTGTGCCGAAAGCTTGATGAAAAAAGGAGGATGGGAGCATGGCAAAAAAAGCGACGGCCCTGCTGATGGCGATGCTGCTGGCGCTGGCCCTGGCGGGCTGCGGCGAAAACAAGGCAAACACCAACCGCCCCGGCAGCGACAGCAACAACACCACCAACAACGGCACCGCCAACAATAACGGCGGCACGGTGGACGACGGTGTCACCGACAGCAACGGCGCGGCGGATAACGGCACCAGCCGCAGCGGCGGCGCCCGGTACCGTGACAACGGCAACGACAAGGCCTTCAACGACAACCACGGCAGCACCTTCGGCGGCGCGGGCGAGGATATAAAAGAGGACGCCCAGCAGTTTCCGCCCACGGTGTATGACACCATGACCGGGAACCGGGGCGCCAGCGGCACCGCCACCTGGCGGCAGATGCTGGAAAACGGCTTCGTCCATGACACGGACGGCTTTTTGCTGGACGGCGAAAACAGCTGCTGGTCATAAGGAAAAAGGGGTGGGGGACAGCGGATGCCTCCGCCCCTTTGCCGTTCTGCCCGCGGCAGAAGCGGCATATGCTGGCATGAGGTGATATGTATGCAGATCCATGTGGTGCGGGCGAGAGAAACGCTGTACGGCGTCGCGCGGCAGTACGGCGTCAGCGTGACGCTGCTGGGGCGGCTGAATCAGGTGCCGGTGGGCGGCGCGCTGGCGGTGGGCCAGACGCTGGTGATCTATGAGCCGGAGCAGGTGCATGTGGTGCGGCCCGGCGAAACGCTGGCGGGCATCGCCCGCCGGGAGGGCGTGACGGTGCTGTCCCTGTATCAGAACAACTACTTCCTGGGCGGACAGCCCAGCATCCTGCCGGACGAGGAGCTGATCATCGCCCTGAAGGGGGAGCGATCCGGCACGCTGGCGGTCAACGGCTACGCCTATCCCTTCATTCCCCGGACGCTGCTGCACGCGGTGCTGCCCTACATGACATATCTGACGCCCTTTACCTACGGTATCACGGCGGAGGGCGGCCTGGTGATCCCCGATGACGCGTGGCTGGTGGCCGCGGCGGCGGAATACCGGGCCCAGCCGTGGATGCACCTGTCCACCCTAACGGAGGCGGGCAGCTTCGACAGCCGCCTGGGCGGCGCGCTGCTGGAAAACGAAGCGACGCAGGCCCGGCTGATCGACGCCATTGTGGCCAACATGACCGCCAAGGGCTACCGGGGGCTGGACGTGGATTTCGAGTATCTGGAGGGCCGTCAGGCGGCGGCCTATGCCGCCTTCATCGAAGCCCTGCGGCAGCGGCTGGATCCCCTGGGCTGGCCGGTGACGGTGGCACTGGCCCCAAAATCCGGTGCCGGGCAGAAGGGCCTGCTCTATGAGGGCCACGACTACGCCGCGCTGGGCCGGGCGGCTGACAGCGTGCTGCTGATGACCTACGAGTGGGGCTATACCGCCGGGCCGCCTATGGCGGTGGCGCCCCTGCCCCAGGTGCGGCGGGTGCTGGACTACGCCCTGACGGAGATCCCGCCGGAGAAGATCTTCCTGGGGGTGCCCACCTATGGCTACGACTGGCCGATGCCCTTCCGGCAGGGCATCACCCGGGCGCCCTCCCTGTCGCCCCAGCAGGCGCTGGCCCTGGCACGGCGGTACGGCGCGGAGATCCAGTACGACGAAACGGCCCAGGCCCCATGGTTCCGGTACACAGCGGAGAACGGCACCGTCCACGAGGTGTGGTTTGAGGACGCCCGCTCCAGCCTGGCCAAATTCCGCCTGGCGGCGGACAACAGATTACAGGGGGTGGGCATGTGGAGCCTGATGCGGGACGCGCCCCAGACGTATCTGGTGCTGCACAGCGCTTTCGGGATCGAAAAGGCAGAATGACGCAAAAAAGCAGAGGCCGCAAGCAGCCTCTGCTTTTTTATGAAAGGAGAGAGAGAATAACAATGTGAAAAACGATACTTTCTTTGTCTGATGCTACTATACAACGGCAAGGGGCGGAAGTCAACGAGTATGACAAAGAATTCACAAATTGTTCACAGGGCCTTGGGATACTTCCTCTTGACGATTAAAAATGGTTGTGGTAGTATTTAGCGTGCTAATTTTTAGCATGCTAAATATTTAAAATCATATTCGTAAAGGAGGGATCGCCATGGGATGCCGGGATATTCACGATGCTACGCAGATCGGCATGCTGATGGGCTATTGCGACCACCAGATGCACCGGCTGATGACCCGGATGCTGCGGCAGTACGACGTATCCCCCATGCAGTGCCGGACACTGACCTTTTTGCAGGAGGCCGAGGGCGAGGTGAACCAGCGGATGCTGGAGGAGCATCTGATGGTGAAGCCCTCCACCGCCAGCGGCATCGTGGGACGGCTGGTGGAAAAGGGCCTGGTGCGCCGCCAGACCAGCGAAAGCGACGGCCGGTGCCGTATCCTCGCGCTGACCGACAGCGGGTGGCAGTTCTACGCCCAGTTCTGCTCCATCGCCGATCAGGTAAACACGCAGGCGGGGCAGGGGCTTTCCGAGGAGGAAAAGGATACGCTGCGGCGGCTGCTGCTGCGGGTCGCAGACAATCTCAGCGAAACTCAGGAGGACACAGAATGAAAACCTTTTTCCCCTTTACCAAGGGCTATCGCCAATGGATCCTGCTGGGCGTAGCCTGCTCCATCGCCGAGGCGGTGCTGGAGCTGGAGCTGCCCCAGGTCATGAGCGACATCGTGGATGTGGGCATTGCCAGCGGCGACCGGCGCTATATCATGATGATGGGCCTGAAGATGCTGGTGCTGGCGCTGCTGGCACTGCTGGGCGGCGTAGGCGCGGCGGTGTTCGCCGCCAAGGCGTCCATGGGCTTTGGCGCACAGGTGCGCCAGGCGGAGTATGAGCAGGTACAGCGCTTCTCCTTCGCCAATATCGAGCATTTCTCCACCGCCAGCCTCATCACCCGCCTGACCAACGACGTGTCGTCGGTGCAGATGACGCTGTTTATGGGCATGCGCATGTGCATCCGCGCCCCGGTGATGCTGATCACCGCCATCATCAAGGCCGTGGAGATCAGCCTTGACCTGAGCCAGGTGTTCCTGGTGGTGGTGCCCCTGCTGGTGATCACGGTGGTGATCGTCATCCGCTATGTGGGCCCCTTCTTCACCGCGCTGCAAAGCGCCACCGACGACGTGAACCTGGTGGTGCAGGAGAACCTCAACGCTGTGCGGGTGGTGAAGTCCTTTGTCCGGGAGGACGAGGAGACCGAGAAGTTCCGCCAGCGCAACGACAAGCTGCGGGACACCGCCGAGCGTGCCTTCGGCTTTGTGGTGATGTTCATGCCCATCATGATCCTGCTGATGGGCGGCACCATCGTGTCGGTCATGTGGCTGGGCGGCCACGACGTGGCGGAGGGCACCCTCCTGTCCGGCGACCTGATGGCCTTCTTCACCTATTCCAGCGAGATCCTGATGTCCCTGATGATGGTGTCCATGGTGCTGATGATCCTGACCCGTGCCATCGCCTGCGGCAAGCGTATCAAGGAGGTGCTGGAGGAGCAGCCGGAGATCACCGACGACCGGGCCGACAGCAGCCTGACCGTGGAAAACGGCGACATCCGCTTTGAGCATGTCTTCTTCAAGTACCATCCCACGGCGGAGGCATGGAACCTGAACGACATCGACCTGCACATCGAAAGCGGCATGACAGTGGGCATCCTGGGCGGCACCGGCAGCGCCAAGTCCACGCTGGTCAGCATGATCCCCCGTCTGTACGAGGTCAACGAGGGCGCCGTCTATGTGGGCGGCCACAACGTAAAGGACTACACCATGGAGGCACTGCGCGACGGCTGCGCCATGGTGCTGCAGAAGAACACCCTGTTCTCCGGTACCATCCGGGAGAACCTGCGGTGGGGCCGGGCCGACGCCACCGACCAGGAGATCGCCGACGCCTGCCGCATGGCCTGCGCCGACGAGTTTATCGAGAAAATGCCCGACGGCTACGACGCCCATATCGAGCAGGGCGGCACCAACGTATCCGGCGGCCAGAAGCAGCGCCTGTGCATCGCCCGGGCCATCCTGCGGCGGCCCAGGGTGCTGATCATGGACGACAGCACCTCCGCCGTGGATACCGCCACCGACGCGAAGATCCGCGCCGCCCTGAAGGACGCCCTGCCCGGCGCTACCAAGCTGATCATCGCCCAGCGCGTCACCTCCGTGATGGACGCGGACATGATCCTGGTGCTGGACGACGGCCGCATCGTGGGCCAGGGCACCCACGCGCAGCTGATGGAAAGCTGCGATATCTACCGCGAGGTCTATGAATCCCAGCAGGAAGGAGTGAGCATTGATGGCTGACAACAAAACGAGAGCACCCCGGGGCGGCGGCCACGGTCACGGCCCCAACGGACACGGCTTCCAGCGGCCCAAGGACATGAAGGGCACCTTCAAAAAGCTGATGCGGTATGTGGGCCGCTATAAGGCAGCGCTGGTGCTGGTGGCAGTGTGCCTGATCCTCAGCACCGTGGGCAGCGTGGCCTCCAGCTATATGCTCAAGCCGCTGCTGAACGACTATATCCTGCCCGGCGATTTCCCCGGCCTGCTGAAAATGCTGGTGCTGATGGGCGGCCTGTTCGCCCTCAGCGCAGTGTGCTCCTTCGCCTATGCCCGCATCATGGTGCATGTGGCCCAGCGGACCGTGGCCGCCATCCGGCAGGACCTGTTCGACCGGCTGCAGCAGCTGCCCGTCAGCTACTATGACCAACACCAGTCCGGCGACCTGATGAGCCGCTTTACCAACGATATCGACACTGTGTCGGAGATGCTGAACAGCAGCTTCGCCAGCATCATCTCCAATGTGCTGACGTTTCTGGGTACGGTGCTGATGATGATCGTGCTGAACCCGTGGCTGACGCTGATCACCTTCGGCTTCCTGGCCCTGATGGGCGGTGTGGTGAAGGTCATCGGCGGCCGCAGCCGGGTGAACTTCCAGCGGCAGCAGGCGGCCCTGGGCGCGGTGAACGGCTATATTGAGGAGATGATCGAGGGCCAGAAGGTCATCAAGGTCTTCAACCACGAGAAACAGGCCATCGACCGGTTTACCGGTCTCAACGACGAGTACCGCCAGGCCGCCACGGCGGCCCAGGCCTACGCCGGTATGATGATGCCCGCCATGGGCAACCTCAGCAAGATCAACTACGCCGTCACCTGCTGCGTGGGCGGACTGCTGGCCATCGGCGGCATGTTCGACGTGGGCTCCCTGGGCGCGTACCTGCTGTACGTCAAGCAGGTGAGCCAGCCCATCGGCCAGATCAGCCAGCAGGTAAACACGCTGCTGGCCGCCGCGGCGGGCGCGGAGCGCATCTTCGCCGTCATGGATGCCCAGCCGGAGACCGACGAGGGCAAGACGATCATCGTCCGTGTGGAAAAGGACGGCGATACCCTGACCGAGACCGCTCAGCGCACCGGCCGCTGGGCCTGGAAGAAGCCCGACGGCACGCTGGTGGAGCTGAAGGGCGACGTGCGGTTCGACCATGTGACCTTCTCCTATGACGGGGAAAAGACGGTGCTGCACGATGTATCCCTGTTCGCCAAGCCCGGCCAGAAGATCGCCTTCGTAGGCTCCACCGGCGCGGGCAAGACCACCATCACCAACCTCATCAACCGGTTTTACGACATCCAGGAGGGCACCATCACCTACGACGGCATCGACGTGAAGGACATTGCCAAGGATTCCCTCCGCCGCTCCCTGGGCATGGTGCTGCAGGATACCCACCTGTTCACCGGCACCATCGCCGACAACATCCGCTACGGCAAGCTGGACGCCACCGACGAGGAGATCCGTGCCGCTGCCAGACTGGCCAACGCCGACGGCTTCATCCGCCACCTGCCCCAGGGCTACGACACCGTCATCACCGGCGACGGCGCGGGCCTGAGCCAGGGTGAACGCCAGCTGCTGGCCATCGCCCGGGCCGCCGTGTCCGATCCCCCGGTGCTGATCCTGGACGAGGCCACCAGCTCCATCGACACCCGCACCGAGACGCTGATCGAGCGGGGCATGGATTCCCTGATGGAGGGCCGGACGGTGTTCGTCATCGCCCACCGCCTGTCCACCGTCCGCAACGCCCAGGCCATCCTGGTACTGGAGAACGGACAGATCATCGAGCGGGGCGACCACGCCCAGCTTCTGGAAGAGAAGGGCCGGTACTATCAGCTCTATACCGGCCAGGCAAAATTGAGTTAAAAAAGGAGAGACGATCATGACAGAGAAAGAGCTTTGCCAAAAGGCCATCGACATGCTGGATATGGCGTATATCCCCTATTCCCACTTCCCCGTAGGCGCGGCACTGGAGTGCAGCGACGGCACGGTCTATACCGGCTGCAACATCGAAAACGCCGCCTACGGCGCCACCATCTGCGCCGAGCGCACCGCCATCTTCAAGGCCGTCAGCGAGGGGCACCGGGACTTCGTCCGCATCGCCATCGCCGGCCGCAGCGACGACTACTGCGTGCCCTGCGGCACCTGCCGCCAGGTGATGATGGAGTTCGCCCCGCAGATGGAGGTCATCTGCATCAACAAGGCGGGCGACGCGAAGAAATTCGCCCTGAAGGAGCTGCTGCCTTATGGATTTGACCAAACCTGGTTATAATTTTCAGGACGTTTTCCACAACTTTCCGGGAACAAAATTATGCGTGAGCACGTCTAAAGAGGCAGACCCGCATGAATTGCGGAGACCAAGGAGGATATGTTTCATGAAAAAGCTTTTTGCCCTGCTGCTGGCCGCTGTGATGGCCCTGTCCCTTGTGGCCTGCGGCGGTAACGACACCAAGACCGACGAGCCGTCCGGCGATCAGGCCGCTGAGATCACCAGCGCTCTGAGCCTGCTGGAGACCGTGTGGAACGACTACAGCGACGACGAGAAGTTCTCCGTGGTGGGCGGCGGCCCCGACGCGGAGCAGATGGTGGACGGCGCCCCCGGCGCCTTCGACCTGAGCGACCGCTCCCTGGCTGAGTACCATCTGGTGCTGCCGGAGACGGCGGAGGTGGACGAGGCCGCGTCCCTGATCCACATGCTGAACGCCAACACCTTCACCGCCGCGGCCTATCACGCCACCGGCGACGCCCAGGCGCTGGCCACGGAGCTGCGTGACGCCGTCCAGGCCAACCGCTGGATGTGCGGCTTCCCCGATAAGGTGGTGGTAGCCGTCCGCGGCGAGTATGTGGCCGTGGCCTTCGGCGCCGAGGATCTGGTGGACGCCTTTGCCGGCCGTCTCAGCGGCATCTTCGGTATGGCGCTGGCCTACGACGAGGCCGTCCAGGCGTGAGAAACGCCATTGTAAAAGGGGTAGTCTTTGTGCTGCTGGCCTGCGCCGTCGTGTTCGGCGCGGCGAAATGGATCCCCACACAGGAAGCGCCGAGTGCGGCGCTTCCTGACGTGTATGTGTACCAGGGCTACGCCGTCACCACCGAGGCGGGATATGATCAGAAGTCCCTGGACTACGCCGCTTTGAAGTTCCAGCAGCTCTATGACAGCTACCTGACCGGCAATGACGGACACATCTATCTGTCCGTCGTCCCCGATAAGGGCAGCTTTACCGCGCCGCCGGAGGGCTACACCCCCGCCTCCGCCCAGGAGACGGCGGACACCCTGCTGGCGCAGTTGGACTTCGTGCAGTATGTGGACATCGCGCCGGGACTGACGCTGGAGGACTACTACCGCACCGATCCCCATTGGCGGCAGGAGTGCCTAGTCGCCACGGCGCAGACGCTGGCCCAGGCCATGGATGTACCGCTGGCGGGTGATTTTCAGGAGAACGCCATCGACGTGCCCTTCTACGGCGCTTACGCAGAGAAGGCGGGAGAGCCGCTGGTGGCAGATACCCTGCGGTATCTCACCGGCGAGGTGCTGGACGCCTGCACCGTCTATGACTATGAGACGGACGCCCAGGAGACGCTGTACGACCTGTCCGCCGTGGAGACGGACACACCCTATGACCTCTACTTGCAGGGCAGCCGGTCGCTTCTGCGGATCGACAGCCCGCTGTCCGCCACCGACAGAACGCTGGTGGTGTTCCGGGACTCCTTCGGCAGCAGCCTGATCCCGCTGCTCGCGGAGAGCTACCGCACCATCTACGCGGTGGATATCCGATACCTCTCCAGCCAGATGGTGGGGCGGTTTCTGAGCTTCGACGGCAGCGAGGATGTGCTGTTTTTGTACAGCACCATGGTGCTGCAGAACAGCCGGACCATGAAGTAGCGAAGGAGCAGGCGCTCTTTCGGCTTGCTTTCCCCTCTGCTTTCCCGTACCGGAGGCCGCATCGGGGGAGATAGACGTAAAAAAGACTGACACGCAAACGTGTCAGTCTTTTTTGCACATTGCTGCATTTTTGCGGCGTCAGAGCACTGGTCGGTGAAGCGTCACGCAGGGTGCGCGGCAGCCTGCATCAGGTAAACAGCGGCAGGAGCTTCTGGATAAGCGCCACGCAGCCGTCCTCGCCCAACTGCTCGGAGTCCAGCGACAGGTCGTACCCTGCGGCGTCCCGCCATTCCTCGCCGGTATAGTAGCGGTAATAGGCGGCGCGGCGCTTATCCTCAGTGCGGACGTACTTCGCCACCTCGCGGCCGCTCCAGGCCAGGGAATAGGACGCCACACGGGCCAAGCGGGCCTCCAGCGGCGCGTGGACAAACAGCCGCAGCAGTCTGACATTGGGCTGATCCATCAGAAGATAGTTGGCGCACCGGCCCAGAATGATGCAGTCCTCCGTGGCGGCCAGCTCCTTGATGATCTTCGCCTGAAAGCTGAACAGGTTCCGGGTGGAGATGAAATCGTTGCTGTCCGGCGGCAGGATCTCGCCGGTATAGACCTTTTCCGCGGCGGAGAGCATCTCCTTCCAGCCGATGCGTTCGTCCGCCGCGCCGAAAAGGCGCTCGTGGATGCCGCTGACCTCCGACGCTTTGCGCAGCAGATCGCGGTCATAGTAGGGAATATTCAGCTTCTCGGACAGCTTGCGGGTAATGTCGTGGCCGCCGCTGCCGGTCTCACGGGCGACTGTAATGACAAAATGATCCATATATGTTCCTCCCTTACGCGCCCAGATAGGCTTTGCGGACCCGGTCGTCCTCCGCCAGCTCCGACGCCGCGCCCTCCATGGAGATGGTGCCGGTCTCCAGCACATAGGCCCGGTCGCTGACGGCCAGCGTCATCTTGGCGTTCTGCTCCACCAGCAGAATGGTGATGCCGCTTTTATGCAGCTCCTCAATGATGGCGAAGATCTCCTTTACCAGCAGGGGACTCAGACCCATGGAGGGCTCATCCATCAGAACGATGCGGGGATTGGTCATCAGCGCACGGCCCGTGGCCAGCATCTGCTGCTCGCCGCCGGAGAGGGTGCCCGCCAGTTGGCGGCGGCGCTCCTTCAGCCGGGGGAAGTGGCCGTAGACCCGTTCCATGTTCTCCGCCACACGCTTGGTGTCCGAAATGGAATAGGCGCCCATTTTCAGGTTTTCCTCCACGGTCATCTGGGCGAACACATGGCGGCCCTCCGGCACATGGGCCAGGCCCAGCCGGATGATGGAGTTGGCGGGGACGGACTGGAGATCCGTGCCGTCCAGCGTGATGGAGCCGGAGGCGGCGCGCAGCAGTCCGGAGATGGCGTGCAGCGTGGTGGTCTTGCCCGCGCCGTTGGCGCCGATGAGGGACACCAGCTCGCCGTCGCCCACCGTCAGGGAGATACCCTTGAGGGCGTGGATCGCGCCGTAAAATACATGCAGATCTTTGATTTCCAGCATATGTGTTCCCTCCCTTATTCGCCCAGATAGGCCGTGATGACCCGGGGGTTGGCGGCGATCTCCTGGGGCAGGCCGGACGCGATGGTCTGGCCGTAGTCGATGACCTGGATCCGCTGGCATACGTTCATCACCAGCGACATATCGTGCTCGATCAGCAAAATCGCGACGCCGAACCGGTCCCGGATGGTGTTGATGCAGGACAGAAGCTCCGCCGTTTCCGTGGGGTTCATGCCGGCGGCGGGCTCATCCAGCAGCAAAACCTTCATGTTGGTGGCCAGGGCGCGGGCGATCTCCAGCTTGCGCTGCTGGCCGTAGGGCAGGCTGGCGGCGGCGACGTCCGCCTTGTCCCGCAGTCCGCAGATCTCCAGCAGCTCCAGGGCCTTTTCCGTGGCCTCACGCTCCGCCTTCCAGAATTTCGGTGTGCGGAACGTGGCGTCCAGCAGGTTATAGTGCAGATCCTTGGTGCAGGCCACCTTCACGTTTTCGATCACCGTCATGTCCGTAAACAGACGGATGTTCTGAAAGGTCCTGGCGATACCGGCCTCCACGAACTGGTGGACCTTTTTCCCGTTCAGGGGAACGCCGTCCAGCAGGACGGTGCCCTCTGTGGGGACGTACACGCCGGTGAGCAGGTTGAAAACGGTGGTCTTGCCCGCACCGTTGGGGCCGATGAGGCCCACCAGCTCACCGGGATAGATGGAGAGATTAAAATCCTGCACGGCGTGCAGGCCGCCGAAGGAGATGCCCAGATGCTTGGTCTCCAGCACCGGCGTTTTTGTTGTTTCAGACATGATGCCTGGCCTCCTTCTGTACGGATCTGCCCTCGGAGCGGGCAGTGCGCCACGCCCGGAGCTTTGCGGGCCACCGGGGAATATCGCACAGGGCGAATTCCTTGCTGCCCATGATGCCGCGGGGACGGAACATGATCACGATGACCAGCGCGATGGAGTACACCAGCATGGGATAGGTGAACACATTCTGCAGCAGAGCAGGCAGCGCGGACACCCACGCGCCGTTTTTGATGGTATAGTTCAGCAGAAACAGCACCACGGCGGCGATGACAGAGCCAGTGAGAGAGCCCATGCCGCCCACCACCACCATGACCACGATGAACACGGAGTTCAGGATGGAGCCGTTGGTGAAGGCAAAGGACGTGGTGGAAAGAGCCGCGTTGCAGCAGGCGTACAGGGCACCGGTGATCCCGGCGAAGAACGCGGAGATGGTAAAGGTCAGCATCTTGTAGTAGCTGACATTGATGCCGGAAGCGGCGGCGGCGATCTCGTTGTCCCGGATGGCCCGGATGCTGCGGCCGTACTTGGAGCGGACGAACATGAACATGCAGGTCATGCAGAGGATGATGGCCAGCGCCGCCACCCACAGATACCGCATCTTCTCATCGTTGGAAAAGCCCAGGCCGGTGGCATACAGCGACGAGGAGGCGGAGCCTTGGGCAAGACCCTGCTGCCCGCAGAAGGGCAGGTTGTTGATCAGGTTGACGATGATCATGCCGAAGCCCAGGGTGATGATGGCCAGATAGTCGCCCTTCAGCCGCAGGGCCGGAATACCCACCAGCAGGCCCAGCAGAGCGGCGGCCGCCCCAGCGGCCAGCACGCTCAGCAGCAGCACCAGCAGAAAGATGGGGCCGGATTTCTCCGCATAGATGCCCGCACGCTGGAACGCCAGGGAGATCAGCGCCGCCGTATAGGCGCCGACGGCCATGAAGCCGCAATGCCCCAGGGACAGCTGCCCCAGAAAGCCCAGCACCAGATTCAGCGACGCCGCCATGATGATCAGGTAGCTGCACTGCCAGATGGACGGGGTGATCTTCAGCTTCATGGTGCCGCCGCCCAGTTGGCCCATCAGGGTCACGGCGGCAAACAGGATCACCAGCGCGATAAAGTTTATCAGATAACGCAGTTTCGTGTTCTTCATACTTTTTCACCCACATTCTTTCCCAGAATACCGGCGGGCCGGATCATCAGCACCACAATGAGGATCAGATACACAAAGGTGTCCGACATGGAGGAATTGATATAGGTATTGGCGCCGGACTGGACAATGCCGATCAGCAGGCCGCCCAGCATGGCGCCGGGCAGGGAGCCGATGCCGCCCAGCACCGCCGCCACAAAGGCGTAGATGCCCAGCGTCGCACCCATGGTGGTGTACACCTTGGGGTACTGGGCGATGTACATCAGGGCCGCCACGGCGGCAAGGCCCGCGCCGATGCCGAAGGTGGTCAGGATGGTGTGGTTCACGTTGATGCCCATCAGTGTGGCGGCCTCCTTATCCTCGGCCACGCACCGCATGGCGCAGCCCACCTTGGCCTTCTGGGTAAACAGGTACAGAGCCACCATGATAACGGCAGACACCGCCACGGTGATGATGGTAGCATGGCTGACGGACACGCCGCCGATGGTGAAGGTCTTGGCGAACAGGGTATAGGGCACCTTGGGATCCGGGCCGATGGCTGGAATGGCCTGGGCCAGATTCTCCAGCACAAAGCTCATGGCGATGGCGGTGATGAGGCAGGTCAGGTTATTGCCGGTCTTACGGACGGGCCGGTAGGCCAGCAGCTCCACCAGCATACCCACGCAGGCGCAGATGATGATGGCGGGCACCACGGCCAGCCATCCGGGGATCCCCGCTGCCATCAGCACGGGAATGGTGAAGAACAGGGAATAGCCGCCCACCATGATGAAGTCGCCATGGGCGAAGTTGATGAGCTTGATGATGCCGTAGACCATGGTATAGCCCAGGGCGATCAGGGCGTACACGCTTCCCAGACGCAGCCCGGTTATCAGGAATTGAATGAATGTGATCATGGAAAAAGTTCCCCCTCTCGGAAGCAGATCAGAAATAGGCACACCTTGCTTCGCCGGTAAACCGACAGGGTGAGATACAGTGCGGGTACCTTGAAAATCAGGAGGGAGGCGCAGGCGCCTCCCTCCCCTATGGCGCGTTGTCCGCGTTTGATACGGTCAGTTCAGGCTCAGATCCTTGACGGTGATCTTGGTCACGGCGGCATCGCCGTCCGTGTAGGTGTAGCCCATCAGAACGCCGCCCTTGATGGGCGTACCGGTCTCATCGAAGGAGAAGGTACCGCAGGTGCTGTCATAGGCAACGCTGGTATCGGCCAGAGCAGCCTGCACGCTGGCAGCGTCAGAAGCGCCGCAGGCCTCCATGGCGGCCTTGTAGACATACACGGCGTCGTAAGCCAACGCGTCAAAGTTGTTGGGGGTCTCGCCGTACTTGGCCTCGTAGGCGGCAACGAAGTTCTTGGAGACATCGCTGGTGGCCAGCTCCGTGGAGTAGTGGTTCACGAAATACACATTGTTGTAGACGGACAGATCCGCACCGGCGGGAATGGTGGTCTCGGTGCTGTCCACACCGTCGGCACCCAGCAGGATGCCGGTAAAGCCTGCGCTGCGGGCCTGGGGCACCAGATAGGGGCCCATCACGTCATAGTAGAACGGGGTAAATACCAGCTCGGCACCGGCGGAAACCATCTTGTTGAACTGGTTGGTGTAGTCCACCTCGGTCATGGTAGCCACGGACTCCTCAGCCACTACCTCCAGCCCCTTGCTCTGGCAGGCCGCGATGAACGCGTCACGCAGACCGGCGGAGTAGGTATCGGCGGAGCAGTAGACCACGCCCACCTTGGTATAGCCCTCGTCCAGCGCGTACTGGGCGGCCAGCTCACCCTGGAAGGAATCGCGGAAGCAGGTACGGAACACATAGTCCATGGTGGTCGTCAGTGAATCCGCCGTGCCGGTGGGGGTGATCAGGACCACGCCCTCGGAGTTGGCGATGGCGGTGATGGCAGAGGTGCAGCCGGAGGTGGCGGAGCCCACCACCAACTGGATACCGTCGGAGATCAGCGCGTTCATGGCGTTGACGCACTCGGTGGAATCGCCCTGGTCGTCCTTGACCTCCAGCGCCAGCTGATGTGCGCCGTCGCTGAGCATCACACCGCCGGCGGCGTTGATCTCCTCAATGGCCAGCTTGGCGCCGTTTTCATTGTGGGTGCCGTAAACGGCCAGGCTGCCGGTCAGCGGGCCGATCAAGCCAAGGGTAATGGTGTCGCTGCCGCCGGATGCGGCACCGTCAGATGCGGCGTCATTTCCGGAGCTGCCGCCGCAGGCGACAAGACTGAAGGCCAGGCAGCAGGCCAACAGCAACGCAATAACTTTTTTCATTTTCATCAGAATGCCCTCCTTGTTTTGATTTTGGTCTAATAAACAGAAAAGGCGTGTGTCCGGGCTATCCCGGTCACACGCCTTTGTGTTGCGCTTTATCATAAGCGTAAATTTGAGGTTTGTCAATCGCCATAACTCTACAAAATATCCGGTCAAACCGCATACACATTTGGTACATCAAACGATTTTGCGGCGCAGGGGCCGGGAGGGTGTAGAATCCTCTCCGCGCAGACAAATGTCTGTTTGTGGAATTTGTGCAAAGGGGCGATCCCGACAGCAGGCGGCGCAAAAAACGCCGGGCGGGGATTCGAAATCAAAGCGCCCCACGCTTTTGCACCCCTTATTGCTGCTGCAAAACGCTGCCGATGTCCGTATCCAGACAGATCGACTGACCTTCGATCTCCCGCAGGCAAGCCGCCTGGCCCTGATTGATACATGCGTAAATGGCGTTGGGGTTCTTCGCCGTCATCTGCCAGAAGGGGTATTTGATAATAACAGGGGTGTTATAGCCCACACCCAGCTCCAGGAATAAGAGCTTCTGCCCCTCACGGGTGCGGAGGAAATTCTCATACCGCTCTGCCGCCCGGTGCCAGCCCTCGTCCTGTACGAAGGTATCGTCGCAGCGGAGGTTCATGGTCATAGGCCTGCCGCAGTGGGGACAGGTTGGAAGAAGCTCGGTCGGGATTTTCATGTTCTCCTGTCGCTTGACCATTTCACGGATCACGTCCTCGTTATCAAAGGTCTCCTGACAGCAAGGCTCACTACACTGAAACAGACCGTAATCCCCCTGTGTGTAGAACAGCCGCTTCTTGTCAAAGCCAGCCTTCTGAAAGCAGTGGTCAACGTTGGTGGTGATGACAAAATAATCTTTGTCCTGTACCAGCTTCAAAAGGTCATCGTAGACCGGTTTGGGCGCGTCCTGATAGCGGTTGATGAAGATATAGCGGCTCCAGTAGGCCCAGAATTCCTCTTGTGTGGGGAAGGGATAGAAGCCGCCGCTGTACATATCCCGGATACCGTATTTCCGGGCAAAATCGGAGAAGTGCTGTTCAAACCGCTCGCCGGTGTAGGTGAAGCCCGCCGCCGTGGACAGGCCGGAGCCCGCTCCGATCACCACGGCGTCGCAGTCCCGTAAAGCTGTCCGCAGCCGGTCAATCTGCCCGGAGCAGCTTTTCATAGATGGCTTTGTCCAGATCCTTGAAAACATTGAAGATCACCTTCCTGACACTGGTTTGCTTTTGCAGAAATTCTTTGACTGTCCGGACCGCGATCTCCGCCGCCGGTTCATTGGGAAAGCGAAACTCCCCCGCGGAAATGCAGCAGAGCGCCACGCTCTCCAGACCGTTCTCCGCTGCCAGCTCCAGGCAGGAGCGGTAGCACGAAGCCAACAGCTTCTCGTCCTGCCGGCTCACCCGTCCGTGGATGATGGGGCCAACGGTGTGCAGCACATACCGGCAGGGCAGATTGAACGCCGGGGTGATCTTCGCCTGTCCGGTGGGCTCCGGAGAGCCCTGCTTTTCCATCAGCGCCTCGCAGGCCAGCCGCAGCTCCACGCCCGCATAGGTGTGAATGGCGTTGTCGATGCAGCGGTGGTTGGGGATATAGCAGCCGGTCATGCCGCTGTTGGCGGCGTTGACGATGGCGTCGCATTTCAGCGTGGTGATATCGCCCTGCCAGAGATACAGTCCCGGCTGGATGGGGGTCAGGTCGGCAGCATCGGTAACACCCTTTGCGGCGGTCTCATCTTGCAGATATGCGTCCTGCATTTGCAGGAACTCCGTGCCGATGCGCGCCGGTCTGCGAAGGTTCATCAGTCCCCGCAGGAGCTGGCGCTGGCTGTTCGTATCGGTTGGTATGGCTATACCCCGGTACTCCGGCTGCTCTTTCAATAATGATTGGATCAGAAACAGCCGCTTTTCACTCTGGTTCACGCTGTATCACCTCTGCATCATTTTATCACGCGTTTGCCGCCGCGTCGATCAGAATTCGTAGGGCGGGTTGCCGGAGAAGTCGGCGATGATGCCGTGGGCGTCCGCCAGATAGAACACCTCGAAAATGGGGTTGGTGGCCTCGCCGTACTGGCTCTTTACGATGGGGTTTTTGATGCACATCTCCTTGGCGGCCATGCTGTTCTCGAACACCGCCCTGCCGTGGAGACGGATCCACGCATAGTCCGGGCCGGAAACGGAGATCTCGACCTCCGGGTTCTGCTGCATGTCCTTATAGACCTCCTTGGTGCTGTTGGTGCAGAACCACAGCTTGCCGTCCAGTTCGCCGGCGAACATGAAGGGGCGGCACTTGGCCTTGCCGTCACGGCCCACGGTGGCCAGATACTGCACAGGGTTGGCGTTCAGAAATTCTACGACTTTGTTCATGATAAGTACCTCCAAATGGTGTTTGATGCCGAAAGGTTGCTTTTTTCTTTCGTTGGCATTATAATAACGCCATAGCGCCCATTCGTAAAGTAAGCACAATATTGTGCCGTAGTTACCAAAAGGATACGATTGGAGGATATCATGGAAAAATCCGTTAAAAACGAACTGCCCGCCTGCCCGGTGGAGACCACACTGACCCTGATCGGGGACAAATGGAAGGTGCTGATCCTGCGGGACCTGATGCCGGGGACAAAGCGGTTCGGCGAACTGAAAAAGTCCATAGGCAATGTGTCACAGAAGGTGCTGACGGCCCAGCTTCGCGCCATGGAGGAAAATGGTTTTGTCCACCGGCAGGTCTATGCCGAGGTGCCGCCGCGGGTGGAGTATTCCCTGACCGACCTGGGCAGAAGCCTGAATCCCATCCTGGACTCCATGTGGGCGTGGGGTGAGGGATATCAGAAGCAGCAGGGGGCACAGTAGGCTTGAAGCATGAAAGGAGCACCTCTTTCGGTTTCCCGAAAGAGGTGCTCCTTTATTCGCCTTGCGGCGGGTCTGCGCAAAAGCGCGCAGGAGCGGTCGGTCAGTCCCCGAACAGTTCCTGTGCTTCCAGCTGCAGCAGCTTGCTGACCTCCATGGCAATATCGTTGAGCGAACAGTCCAGATCGCCCCGGAACCACTGCTTATAGAGGTTCACGATGCCGCCCGCGAAATAGCACACGCGGAGGCTGACCATTTTGGAATGGCGCATATCCTCCGGAATGTCGCTGCTGTTGAGCATATAACTTGTGAACGCCTTTTTCAGCTTTTCCATAAAGATCTCCGAGCCGTTGGCGCGGACCAGCGTGCGGTAAAAATCCGCGTCCTCCTCCAGATACCGGCTGAGCTTCAGCAACAGCGGCGCCGGATTGCGGAAGAAGCTGGTATAAACCAACTTCATGTATGTCAGAGGCAGATTGATTGCCTGGATTATTTTTTGCAAAAGCATAAGGAGGAACTGTTATGAGTGAAAATATCGTGACGCTGAATAATGGTGTGACCATGCCGAAAATCGGCTATGGCGTGTTCCGCATGACGGATCAGGCTGTTTGTGAAGATGCTGTCGTTCAGGCAATTCAGGCGGGCTATCGTCTGATTGATACCGCAGCCGCCTATGGTAATGAAGAGGCGGTTGGTCGGGCGATCCGTCGCTGCGGGGTTGCCAGAGAGAAACTGTTTATCACTACCAAGCTGTGGGTACCAGACATCAGCTATGAGGGCGCAAAGCGCGGGTTCGCAGAGTCTATGCAAAAGCTGGGATTGGACTACCTTGATCTTTATGTGATTCACCAGCCCTATCACGATGTATTCGGCGCATGGCGGGCGATGGAAGAATTGTATGCAGAGGGCAGGGTTCGGGCGATCGGTGTGGATAACTTCACCCAAGACCATTTGGCGGACTTCCTGTTCTGGAACAAAGTAAAGCCCGCCGTAAATCTATTGGAATGCAATCCGCTTTTTCAGCGAGAGGACGAGATGTCCTATCTGAAAGCGCAGGGGATTCAGATGCAGGCGTGGTCGCCGCTGTCCGCAGGGCAGAATGATCTGTTCCATAATAAGACGCTCCGCGACATTGGCACCGCACACGGGAAGTCCCCGGCGCAAGTGGTTCTGCGCTGGCTGACACAGCGTGATATTGTACCGCTGGTCAAGTCCTCGAATCCCAAGCGGATGAAAGAAAATCTGGATATTTTTGATTTTGTACTTTCCGAAAAGGAAATGCAACAGATAGAGATGTTGGACACCGGGCATACCTGCTTTATGCCCCGAAATACCGGCGCAGCTGTGACTGCTTTTTTGGAACAGGCTTGTACCGGTTTAGCTCCGTCTGGGATGATGACATCCAATATTCAAAAGTAACTACAAAGGGTTTGGGACTATCCCAAAAATGAAAACAGAGCGTTTCGGCGGTCAGCCGGAGCGCTCTGTTTTTTCGGTGTGGGTACTCACCGGATTTGCTTGCTGTTATGAAGTGACCTCTTGTCAAGAGCAAAAATAAGATCACAAAATATTTTTTCAGGCGTGAGGGCAGAGCCTCAGTATAACAGTTTCCCGGCATTGGCCACTCTGTTATACGCGGATTGGATACCGCAGGTCAATGGTCCGCCGTGGATTCTGCCATCTATTCACGCGAATCAAAGCAATCAAGCAATGTCGGCACAGCAAGCCCGCAGATCATCCAGACCCTGAATGGTATCTGAGACCCTGCCCTCACACCTGCTTTCCTGTGGATGAGATCCGGCTTTGGCGGTTCTATCCGCTCATCTGCCTTCTGTGGTATTTCGTCAGCTCCGTCAAAGCCCTGCTGCCACAGGCAGTGCAGAGCAGCCTTGCCAGGGACATTAAAACACCATGCTATGCAATCTCATCTGTCATCATCCCCCAGATAAAACACGCCAACTCTCTCGCCACGGCTACAATGGCGTCGTTCCGCTTCGCTCCGTTTTTTAGCGTCATCCGATAATACCGGCGGCGCAATCTCTCATTCGCCCTGTCTGCGTAGGCGACCACCTCCGGTGGGTTCCCCTCCTGCCGTTTCTTCAGTTCCTTTGACTTGAAGCCTATCGTTCCTCTGGAATAGCTCTGTGATGATTCTACCAAAAGCCGTCTCAAATGACTGTTGCCCGCTTTCGTGATGGCAAGGCGGTTTCTGCCCCCGCCGCTGGAATCTTCGCCGGGGACAAGGCCGAGAAATCCTGCAAAGTTCGGCGCTTTCTCAAATCTTCGGAAGTCCCCGACCTCCACCAAAAGTGACAGTGCCGTATGCGGTTTGATCCCGATGAAGCAGCCCAGGCGGTGTACCCGCTCTCCATACCGTTCATTCCTCGCCAGTTCCTCAATCCTCGCGTCCAGACGCTCCAGCTTGTCCGTCAGATAGTCGTATGTAATCAGATATTCCTGAAGTGTTTCTTTTTCTAACAGCGTAAGATCGAGTCCGCGCAGCCATTTCAGGTGGTTCTCCGTCCAGAGGCTTTTGCCACCCGTATACTGTTTTCCCAGCCGCAGGACAAAGGCTGTATGTTGCCTTTTATAACCGGCAGCGTCCCTGCTTTGCAATCGGCTATGACACACCGGATAACTACTGCAAGCGTTTCTATCGAGGTGAGCTTGAAAAGAAGGATACCTTTTCAAAGCGCATCCTGACCGAAGAGCCCAAATTCGCGCAAAAGCGGAAAGATACAGAAAAATAACCCTGTGCTGTGTCTACTTTTGATTTTGTCGCTCTACTCTATCCAAAACTACTATCCCTTGCAAACAAGGACATTACAAGGCTTCGAATCATCGTGTCCACTTTTGAAAAAGGATTTCGGCAAAAATTATTGTCCGTGTCCACTTTTGAAAAAACAACTTCCGCAAAAATGTTCCTCATGTCTACTTTTGAAAAAGCAAATCAAAAATAAATATTTTTCGTGTCTACTTTTCTTGACTACTACAATATCATGAACGCATTTTCTGAGTTCGTTGTGAAAAGTGTGTATGCGCATCAAAAGTTCGCTGTAAAAAATGTAGATCAAATCCCAAAATTCATTGTATTTTTTGCGATTCGGTGGTATACTATATTTGCAGTATGAGATAGGGGGTGCAAGTATGTACCGAATCGCAATGGAAAAGCTACTGAAATGGAAAGAAAGCAAACGGCGGAAGCCGCTGATTATCGAGGGCGCACGGCAAGTCGGGAAAACCTGGCTGATGAAGGAATTCGGGAGGCTCTATTATACCGATACCGTATATATCAACTTCGATTCCAATTCCAGAATGGCTGAGCTGTTTGCCTCTGATTTGGATACAGAGCGCTTGATTATGGGGTTGGAGTTGTATTCCGGTCGAAAAATTGATCCCGACCACACCCTCCTGATTTTTGATGAGGTACAGGAAGTGCCAAGAGCGCTCAGCTCTCTCAAGTACTTTTACGAAAATACGCCGGAGTACCACATTGTATGCGCAGGCTCTCTGCTGGGCATTGCCCTGCACGAAGGCACTTCTTTCCCAGTGGGTAAAGTGGACTTTTTGAAGCTATTCCCGCTCTCTTTCAAGGAGTTTTTGATGGCCACCGGTAAGGAGCGTTTTGCAGAGTTGCTCAACAAGCAGGATTATCCGATGATCACGAGCTTTAAGCAGACCTACATTGATGCGCTCAAGCAGTATTATTTTGTAGGCGGTATGCCGGAAGCCGTGCAGAGCTTTGCGGAGAATAAGGATTTCAATGAAGTCCGTGAGATACAGAAAAGGATACTTGCCGCTTATGAGCAGGACTTTTCCAAACACGCACCGAATGAGATCGTTCCTAAGATCCGCATGCTTTGGAACAGCATCCCCTCGCAGTTGGCGAGAGAAAACAAGAAGTTCGTCTATGGCCTCGTTCGGGAAGGCGCACGAGCCAAGGACTATGAAACAGCTATTCTGTGGCTTTCCGACTGCGGACTGGTTCATAAGATCAGCCGAGTCAACGCTGGCGGAATTCCTCTGAAGGCCTATGAGGACTTGAAGGCGTTCAAGCTGTTCCTTGTGGATGTGGGACTGCTTGGGTGTATGGCAGGCCTTCGCCAGCGCACCCTGCTGGACGGAAACGACCTCTTTATTGAATTCAAAGGCGCCCTTACGGAGCAGTATGTTTGCCAGCAGCTGAAAACCATTGAGGATCTGGGCGTTTACTACTACACCAATGACAGAGGGTCCTGTGAAATTGACTTCATCGTGGATACAGGCGAACAAGTGATTCCCGTAGAGGTGAAGGCTGAAACCAACCTCCGGGCAAAAAGCCTGAAAACCTATCAGGAGAAGTTCACACCCGAAATCGCCGTCCGTACTTCGATGGCAGATTTCAAAAAAGAAGACCGGCTTGTGAATTTGCCGCTGTATGCAGTAGAGCAGATTGCCGAGCTATAACTCGTGATCTGCCGCGCCGCCGCTGTGATACGCAAGCCGGGAAATGTACCGAGTGTGTGATAGAATGAGACTGACAAATCGCAAGTTGTGGAGGTAATTATCAATGAGAAATATTTACGATAATAGTGAATTTTTTGCCGCATATGCGGAAATGGGAAGAAGCAAAGATGGTCTGAAAGCTGCTGGAGAGTGGCATCAGTTGCAACCGTTATTCCCTAAATTACAGGGAAAAAAAGTTTTGGATTTAGGATGTGGTTACGGTTGGCATTGCAAATATGCCGCACAAATGGGAGCTACTGAAATTCTTGGTATTGATAGTAGTCAAAAAATGATTGCAAAAGCAGTAGCTGATAACTCTGATGACAAAATCAAGTATAAAGTTTGCGGTGTTGAAGAATACATTTATCCTGAAAATACTTATGACCTAGTTGTTTCTAACCTGGTACTGCACTATATCGAAAATTTAGCTAATGTTTATCAAAAGGTGTATTGCACATTAAAAGTAGGTGGGTATTTCCTATTCAATATTGAACATCCGACTTTCACCGCAGGTGTTAATGAGGATTGGATTTATGATGAAAATGGGAAACCTAAATATTGGCCAATCGACAATTACTATTACACAGGCGAAAGAGAAACCAATTTTCTTGGTCAACGAGTAATTAAACAGCACCACACATTAACGCAGATATTGAATCCACTTATAAAATGTGGTTTTCAAATTGAGGCTATTGAGGAAGCAATGCCTCCGGCAGATATGATGGGTATGCCGGGAATGTGTAATGAAATGCGTAGACCTATGATGTTGTTGGTTAAGGTTAAAAAGGTTTAATAAACAACTTCCAGTTTACAGAGCGGCTAGAGTAATGATAAACGTAACTATTTATGATATGATATCCGAAAAATCGGAAATACGAGCAGTGGAAAGGGTGTTGTATCATGAAGATATATGAGAAAATTTTTGCAAAACTTGAAGAACTGCATATGAGCCAGACGGAATTATCTAGAAGAACAGGCATTGCAACCAGTACCATCAGTGACTGGAGAAAGAAACAGATCAATCCACAGGCGGATAAATTGGTGTCTATATGCGAGGCACTAGATATGACACTTGTGGAATTGCTTTGCGACGAAGAAGATGCAGAACAGACTGCAACCAACGATTATGTGTCAGAAGAAAATTATATGATTGAACTGTTTCGGCGATCCGATACAGAGAGCAGACGAAGAATGATCGGTTACCTGGCACTTCTCGATGCTTGCAAGCAAATCAACGATAGCAGCCAGTCCAAGAAACAGCAGCGGAATGTTTCTGTCATTCAGAATATTGATGGAAATAATATTGTGGTAATTAACGATATCCGATTTAAAGGAAAACGTTCCATTGACTGGAAGGAAGTGCGGGCATATTTGAAAGAATATGTCGGTGATTTTTATAAGGTGGTGTCTACCGGCGATGTTATATATATCGGATCGGATCTGCCAAGTGAGTATTCGGGATCAGTATATACCAAAAGGCTGAATGGAGCAGTTGCAAAGGCTAAAGCGAATGCAACACAGGGAATTCCTGAAATGATAGAAATTTCAACAGGCAGATATTTTAGAGAAAATAATAAGGGGAAACATAATTGGAATGCAAGGAATGGCTGGTATAGATATGATACTTATTTTGCATTACCGGTATATGGTGATAATGAAGATATTGAAAGATATAACGTATTTCATGCATCTTTGATAATAAGGCATGCAAATGATGGAAAAATGTATTTGTATGATATTCTGGATATAAAAAAAGAAACGAGCACCCCGTTGGAGCCATAAGGCTTTACTTGGCACAAAACCCATTTCTTTTATGAATAGATAATATAATATGGTAGAAGAAATGTCAATCCGAATATTCGAAAATTAAGACGTTAAGATGGTGTTTATGTATAATATAAGTAGCATAATTGCAACTTGCAATATATTGGATTAGATTCCCCGTTGGTGCACGATGATTCTGGAGGTGGTCAAGAATGATTTTTCGGAAAAACTACAGTTGATTCGTAAAAATAGAGGGTTAACGCTAGAAGAACTGGCAGAAAAATTATCAGTATCAAGGCAAGCGGTAGCAAAATGGGAGGCAGGACAGGTGTATCCTGAGATTGCTAATCTCATTCAGATTAGCAATTTGTTTAATGTGACAGTAGACTATTTAGTGCGAGATCAGGAATGCATGATTAATTGTGTGGATGCGTCAGATGAGAACATTGAACAGTTAATACAATTTAGGCTTGAAGCTAATGTAAATACATATGCTGCATATGCAAATGAGACAGAGCCAACCAGACTTGGTTCACATGATTTTACCTACAGCAATGGCTCATATTCATATCATGATACATATGTTGGAGGAGAGCAATTTGCTGGGGAAGAAGTGATATGGTATAAAGGAAAAGTACAATACGCAATGAACTATGCTGGAAGAATAATTGGTCAGCAGTTCAATAGTGATTTTTTAAAGGAAGCGCTTAGAAATGCAGATAGAAAAATGCCGTGCAGAGGACCAGAATATTACCAGTCAGGGGAGTATATATATAAATGCAATATCGAGGGGGACTTTACATGGTTTCAAGGCTACGAAGAAATCTATTGCAACAATGAAATGGTATATGAGTGCTATCTTCATGGTGGATTGATGAAATAGAAAATTTCCAGTTTGGCGGACTAATGATATCATAATTTTGGAGGATATTTAATCAATGGATAAGAAATGGCAAGAATTGTATGATGCAGCAAAACAGGTATTAAAGCCATGAGATGTTTCTAAAATTATTGCGGCAGGAGGAGTTTCTGCAGCAGTAGAATCTGTCTCAGGCAAAATATATGTTGGAGTGTGTGTAGATATGGCATGTACATTAGGCGTATGTGCTGAGAGAAACGCAATTTTCAATAAGATTACAAACGGTGAAGATTCCATTAAACGAGTAATTGCTATTGATAGAGCTGGAAAAGCCATTCCACCTTGTGGGGCTTGCAGAGAATTTATGACACAGTTAATGCCAGAAGAATACAAAACTATTGAGATAATGATGGATTATGAAAATGAGCGGATAGTCACTCTCGGCGATTTAACACCAGAATGGTGGATATAATCATTTTATGAAATCAGAAATTTGGAGGTTTGATGATGACAGATAAAGAAAAGCAAAGTTGTGGTCAATTATATAATCCAACTGCCGGTGACATTTGTACTATGAGAAAGCGTGGAACAGACCTGGCGCGTCAATTTAATTCCTGTGAAGATCCAGACGAACAGAAAAAGATATTGCAAACGCTTTTTTCTGAAACTGGAGAAAATGTAAGGGTGAATCCGCCATTTGACATTGATTTCGGATGCCATACACATATTGGAAATGATACTGTAATAAATTTGAACTGTACTTTTTTGGATGCGGCAGATATTTTCATTGGTAGCCGGGTTTTGATCGGACCTGATGTAAAGATATATACAACATTTCATCCCACACATACCTCTAATCGTTTTACTTCATCGGATGAGGGAAATTATTTCAAAACGCAGGCAAGTCCTGTGAGAATTGATGATGATACATGGATTGGCGGAAATGTCACAATTCTTCCGGGAGTTCATATAGGAAAAAATGTTGTGATCGGAGCCGGCAGCGTTGTAACAAAAGATATTCCGGATGACACCATTGCAGTAGGAAACCCGAGTAAAGTAATAAAGGACAATAAATAAGAACAGGTTTAAAGATAAGAAGCGTTACTTCGTGTTTATATCAGCTTATATGGTATGATGTTTATATGGACGAAGAGTGTTTACATACATGGATGCGGAAGAAATTGTAATAATTCATGGAAATAGTGTTTGTGTATCAAGCAGATGCCGGTCCGTTCAATAAATTTTCCTATCAGTACCAGT
>OLYC01000596.1_pt1 | contig 28848 bp, 37 predicted proteins | sample 1674271 | NCBI WGS metagenome assembly OLYC01 (sample SAMEA103958154, study PRJEB25191) | human gut metagenome
TTTGTTTTATTATAAAACAAAACCGACAAGAAGTCAAATTTAGAATCTTGGCTGCGGATTGCCCAATTTTCAACGATTTTACCATACCTTAGTCATTACCTTCGCCGCATGATATGTTGCCATTCATGTTTGGTTGTTGAAACTCTAAGGGCGTTCCCGCAATTCACGGAGTATTTATTTATCTGTATTATTAAGCCGCAGAAAGAAGCAGGCAACGTCGTTTAATTCGCCTGCTTCCGGCTGCCAAGGTAGCTATATAGCGCTGAGTTGTTATGTCCAAACTATCCCATTTTTTAGATAGATTTAGGAAAACCTGATCTAAGCCCTCTTCACCGGTGAAGAATTTAGTCATATCTACGCCAGCTGCGCGAAGTGCTTTTTGAACTTTATTTACATTGATTTCTTCTCCATTTTCATCGGTACCTGTAATTTCACCTTTTGAATAAAGAGATTTGACTTCTGAAAAACGACCTATGACGGTCTTCAACATAGTACCGATGGTTTCTGCACTTTCACGTGTCGTCTCAATACCTTGAGCTAAGAAAGCCGCAGTAGTCTCAAACTCCATATTGACGCTATGTGCAATAGAGGCCGTCTTTGACATAGCAGTAGAAAGTTCTTCTACATTGGAAGCTGTAATTGCCGCCAATTCTGAATAAACATCATTAACTTGTTGCGCGGAAGTTTGGTTCAACTCCATATTGAATCCACGGAGTGCGCTTGTCATTCATATTGTTCAAAAGTAATTCGTTATTTTACTCTTGGTTCTAAATATGAACTTACATCTTCTGTATAAGGAATACATATAAGTTTTATTCCTTTCTCCTCACAATATTGCTTCTTTATATCATCATGCTTTTGAATTTTATCTGAATAATAAAAACTTTCCTTTTTATAATGTTGTTCGCCTTGATATTCAATCGCAATATTTAGGGCTGGAAGATAAAAATCAAAGGGCAAAGTCATTACGTCTTTACAGTCAGGAAATCTATACTCTCTTATATATTGAATTTGTTTTTTTTCTAAAAACTCTTTTATCTTTTTTTCTCCCAAAGAAATGGTTTTAGAACATTGTGGGCATCCTTTTGTTCTACTTCTCCACAAACAAGTAGGAACAGAAGAAAAAATTTCTCCGCATTTTTTACATTTTACATTTATTAAAGTATTATTTCCCTTATATTCAAGTAGTTCAAGCTCTCCATCAAAAATAGCGTCTGTCCTTTCTTGCGCTTGTGCCAGTGATAGCTTATTAGCTATTTTTCTAGGTCTACAAGATGGGCAATTATGAGGATTATTATTAAAATGATGAATCCATCTTTCAAAAATTGTCCCACAGTTCAGACATTTTACTTTAATTTTTTCACTTTTTTTATTCACTCTTATAAATTCAATAAGCTCAACTTCTTGAAAATCATCAATATTACGCAAAGCTTTTTGCTCTGATTTTGTCATATTTATTACTCCTTTATATTTCTATAAAGTTCAGACCATATCATTATCCCTTAAGGATATTTTCCGCTTCGATTTACTTAAATCTACACCCATATGGGTTGGTCGTTGAACCTTTTTCTTATAATAAGAAATTTGGCTGCTGATTGTCCAATACTTATCATTTTTACTACTCTCTTAAAGCCAATTCTTCACAGAATTGTTTAGTAGATAAGTCTCTAAGGAGATTCCAGCAATTCAAAAAATTGTTGCCCTAATATTACTATTAGGCGACGCAATGAAATTTCGCGTCTGTCGCATCCGCTGCGCCCATACCTGCAATACGAGCCATCTTCAAAGTTTCATTAGATAGCTCCATTGAATGTTGTAAATCTAGACCTTGTTGTATATAGAGAGCGGTAGCATTATATGTGTCTTTGATTGCTACGCCTAGCTCATTTGCTTGCGCGGTAAACTCTGGAAGTCTCTCCCACATATCACCAACAGAGAAATCAGAAACTACCGCAATCTCAGTCATTGCACTGTCAAGTTCTTTTACTGTTTCAAAAGCAGAACGAACTGCTCGTTTGAACAATTGAACAGAGTTAGAAATTGAAAAGAAATTCTTTAGTTGATCGGTTAGACGTTGAATATCTTTATCTCGGTCAGTTAGTTCTTGTAAATCTTGTCCTGCGGCTTGAGCGTTTCTTCCTAGAGCCCTAAGTGGTTCTGCTCCTTCAGAACTTGCATTCCGAATATTTTCAAGAACTTGCTGCGCGCGAGTCCCAGCGTCGCTAGAAAGAGTTGAAAGTTTATCATTTAGTTCATCAATATTATTGATACTGCCGAGGTCAATACCAAGGGATTTCCAATCAATACCACTAATCTTTTCGAGTTCTTGACGTACCTCTTCAAAAGCTTTTGCTTGTTTCTGCGGCTGCGTGTTATTGAAATCACTAAGAGCTTTCTTCGCTTTATCAATTCCATCAGCAATCTTTTTTGCTTCTTCTTCAATTTGTGCGAAACTTGGTTTAACAGCTTTTTCAGCACTTTTTGCCGCTGCTTCTAACTGAGGTAACTGCTCCTTTAGCGCGTTGTATTGCTTTCCAAGAGAGGTTCGTTTATCCGCACTAACTACGTTACCGTCTCCATCTGTTTTCAGATACTTAGTTGGATTACTTCCACCTTTGGCACGCAATTGAGCTTCTAATGAAGCCAGTTCCTTCTGCGCGTTTAGTAACGCATTAGTAGTTTGTTCGCGTAAATTATCAATAAATTGTGCTCTTTCAGCTTTAGAATTTGTTTTTTCTTGAGCGTTAGCTAAATCTTTTTGAAGACGTTGCTGCTCCTTTAGTCCCGCTGCTGTAACCGAATTGTATTTCGTTCGCGCGCTAGTCAGTGCATCAATTGCCTTCTTATCATTTTTGAGAAGCGAACTATTCACTCCAGAAGAACTTGCAAGACGAGACAGCTTATCATAAAGTCTATCAATAGCATCGGTGCTTTTCTCAACTTTTTTTACATCGACAAAATTTACTTTATTACCATCTGTCAGGCCTTGAAGCTTTTTTAGTTCACTCATCAAAGAAGAAAAAGTATCTTCAAATTCGCGATTTAAGCCTTTACCTAGACTTAACTTACTAAGCTCATTTTGAATTGTCTGAATTTTAGAAGATACTTTTTCTATATCGCCATCAAAGGCAATTTGTATTACTCTTTTTTCTGCCATTTCTCCCTCCCACATAAAAAATCAGCATTAGCGGAAAACTAATGCTGATATCACTTAGAAGTCACTATCTATATCATTGTTCAAAATATAAAATTCCCCTACATAAGAACTCCCTTTTGAACCCACTGGAACGCCTACCGCCGAGAAATTAGCAACCACTGGTATAGCTTGTGCGCCCAGCCGAATAGATAAATCAGACATTAGTTTCAACTTTGGAATTTTGAAAAGTCCAGTTACAACTTGCCCGGTTGTATCGTCCTTTACTCTAGTTCTAGCTTCAAGTTCCACGAAGCCAGTCAATAAACGCTTGCCCAATTGAATTTGAGAAGCGCCATCCATATAATTATAGGTATATTGCGCTACCACTTCTGTATATGGATTTTCAATTTTTACTCTTTTTCCATCCAATCCAAAAGAAATTTTTTCTCCAGTTTTTTCTTCGTATAAGAATAGTCTTATTGGAATTTCTTTTAGGTTGAACTCTCCATTCTCATCACTTTCTATTTTCTCGCTAAACAAGACTGGAATAGGGTCATCTTTCTGAAAGTCCACCAATTTTGAGTTCATCAGAAGAGCCAGCTGAGTTTTTGAAAAGACTCCTTGAGAAAATGAAAGAGGAAGTTCTTTTGTAGTTTCCCAATAGACATGCGCGCGATTGTCAAAGCCACCTCGCGCAGCTACAAAATTTTTTACTTCTTTCAAAGCTCCAATTTGAATTTTATCAAAAGTAGCAAGGACTTCTCCTTTTTCAATTTTTCTATTCCCAATCTCTATAGGATAAGTAGCTTTCAAATAGCATGGCTCTAATTCCTTGAAAGAAAATAAATCTACCATTTTATCCTCCAAAAAAAGAGCGATGGAGGCCAACCTCCACCGCCCTATTTTCTCTATTTAGATTTTAGATATCATACTTGACTAGCTTCATCATTTCACCGTTCTTTGGACGGAGAACCTTCATCTGCATATCAAAGACAGTGGGATCACCCTCAGCTTCCATCGTTAGAGTAACATCAGAAAGCATCTTTGCCTTTGGAATTTGAATTTGGAAGAAGCTATCGTTACCGGTATCTTCGCTGCGGCAGTAAGTGTCGCCAATACATGCATAAGTTCCGGGGAACGTCTCAGCATTGATAACAATTTCAGTGTGGTCTTTGGTAGCAACCTTGTCGGTGACATATACGGCATCAGCACTCCATTCAGAGCTAGAAGAGCCAGTAGCCGTATAATAAACAGCGCTAGCAGAAACAGTATGCTTCTTACCAAGGCCTAGATCTAGCTGAGTAGGAGCGGCGCTAAGGGTGCCAAGCTTAGTTAGGTTCCAAGTACGAAGCACAGAACCACTAGAAGGAGCAGAAGCACCATCAGCATCACCAAACATGATTGCCATAGATTTAGCAGAGAAAAGAGCATCCTGAAGGTTTAGGGTGATTTCACGACCAAAGTCCCACATAACCAATTCGCTATTGCCCTTGCCGCCACGAGCAGAAGTGCTATCAGCTGTTTGCTCGACGGTTGAAATTTTTAGAGTCATCGATATTTATTTATAAGCCAATTCTTATAAATCTTCATTGCGAAGCTCAAACTTTCGTTTGAGATTAGACTATATCATCTCTTGTTTCAGAGTCGCGCGCTGTCTCAGTTGGATTTTCTGAGCGCTTAGTCGTTGAACCTTCTTGAAATCTCCAAATAAACCCTCCGGCTGTTTTTCTTTTCCCTTTGCAAACAAAAGAAATACCTCTGTTATTCACATTTGTTTGTCGAGCAGCTTCTGCTGCACTTTCAAAAGAAGCAATATAATTCATGTCTAAATCATATTGAACAACAGGTTTTTTTACTTTATCAGTCATCTTTCTTTGTACGTCTTTTCTCACCGTTTGATATTCAATTACTCGTCTCTCATTCTCATATGAATGTCGAGCATTTTCAGAACTTGTACACCATTCTAAATTTTCTACTTTATTATTATGAATATTATGGTCAATATGATTTACATAAGGTAAATTATTTGGATTCGGAAGAAAAGCCAAAGCTACAAGTCTATGAACGTATCTATCTTTACGAACGCCATTACTGTGTAGAGCCACTGTATAATATCTTTTCTTATTACCAAAAGACAAAATGTGATTAGTTTGAATTCTTTTTACTAAACCTGTATTTGAAATCATATAATTTGTATCTTCAGCAATTATCCGCCATTCAAGCTTGGCTGCTGATTGCCCATTCTCACTTTGTTTCAAGTTCGATACCTCCTTAGGTTTTTAGGGGTTTCCAGCAATTCACGCGATTTATTCTGGACTACTCTTTCAATCCAGATATAGCGCAGGGGCGCCAATAGAACCATCGTCATTGATATTATACAAAGTGAAGTCACAAACTTCCTTAATCATAACATTCAACAGGTTCCCAATCTGTCCGCATTTATTGTGACTAGATAAATGCTGCTTAGACTTTCGCCTAAGATTAGACTATATCTTCCTCCAATAAAATTGGAGGTCTTGCACAGAGAGCTGGGATTTTGCTCTACTTAGTCGTTGAACTTTCATCAATTATCCAGAAATATCCACCACTAGTTCCTTTACCTCTTGTAATTACTTTTTTTATTCCACTACCACTTGTCAATCCGACCGCTCGACCAGCTTCTTGAAGAGAACTAAATCTGTTTAGAATTTCTCCTGTCTTTGGGTCAATTTGGCATACAGGAATCGGGCTTTTTGAATTTTTGGGAATTGGAGGTAAATACTCTTCTTTTTCTTTTCTAAACTGAAAAAATGAAGCATGTAAAATAGTGCCGGCAAGTGCTCGTGTTATTGCACTTTCTGATATGCCCAATTCTTTCGAGGCATTAGAAATACTGCTATAACTGCCTACGTAGCTCCCGTTTTTATCATATACAAAAACTTTTGTATAATTTTTTCGAGCTAAATTATTTATATCATATCTTTCAATATAGCTATCCAAAAAAATCAAATTGTGAGCCTGTTTTCGTCTTTGCTGCTTCATTATTATACTGATTGTTTCAATAGGAACTCCTGTTTCCACTGAAGCCTCCGTCAAGCTTGAATAATGCCCAACATATTCTCCATTCTGCGCCGAATATACATAAACCTCTTTCTTTTGCCCCCCTTCTCCACCTTGAGCAATATTATATCCATGGGGGTTTCTTGTATTATATTTTTCAATATAAAAAATTTCTTTTTCGCCTAAAATTGATAAAGGGGCTTCTTCAATTATTTCTACCTGAAAATTCAAAAATCCATATTTATTTATTGCTCGCCAAAAAAGAGGACATTTCTTATACCCTATCCCAGAGACTAAATTTATAGCTCTCTTTTTCAAAGTTCCTATTGCTTTTCCAATATAACTCTTTCCAGATGGACTTGTGTATTTATAAATAAAACCATTCCCACTAGCAGGCTTTCTATAATATATTTCTGAATTGATGCTTAGCTGCTGATTGTCCATTTTAGACCTCCTTCGAGTTCACTATCTAACTGTTTTTTCACTCTCACGCTTAGAATTACTTCTTACGTTGTAGTCAGTTAGCTTTAGAATCTTCCAGCAATTCACAAGATTTTTCCAATAAGAATTACTTCTTATGGTGGCATTTTATCTACCATAGCGACTTAGAATATCAGCCATTTTATAGCCTCCTATAAAAATTTATTCATCCATATCAATGTTTCTAACCCAATATTTGGGTTTTACTTTCTTTGCATCAGCGCCAGCAAGTAAGCTATCAACATCAAATTGATATTTTTCCTTTTCTTGATAGTAACGTATCAAAATTGGAACTGAAGCATAACTCAACTCTCCAAGAGAAAGTGGATTTAGTCCAAAGCCCATACAACAAAGTGAAGCCAGTGATGAACCTAATTGGAGACCTTTTCCTGATTTTGCCTTCACTCTATCACGATAACGAGCTTTGGCCTTCATCCTTTTTAGACGCGGATCCTCATTTGGATTGGGAGGATCAATTTTCTTTTCACCAAGTATCGCGCGCACTTCATTCTGAAAATTGAAAAAATTAGAATCATCAATAATCTTCAAATCATCAATTTTTTCAATTTTTTTCAAAACTTTTTCAATGTCCCCAATAATAATTTTTTTCTGCTCATAAAGAAGCGTTATGGGTTCATGAATAAAAAAGAAAAAAGCGTCATTGGTCAGTTGTCGCATTTCTTCACTATTATAAGCATTAGTAAATAATGTTTCAAAAGGCGACAACATATTGGCTAAATCTAACCCTTTTTCAGTGAATTCATCCTCTATCTCCTCTTGAGACAAAGTAAGAATTCTTCTATATAAAGGGAATTTATCATTCCCAATTACATCTTTTATCTTGGGTGGATATATTTTACAGAGATTATCAAAATTTTTTGGAAAGCCAAGAAAAACTCTTTCGTCAATCATATAGTGAAAAAGAATATGTCATTTCGTAACAAGAAATTTCATCTGTAAAGAAATTAGCAGCAAAATCTCCACCATGAACTCGACCGAGGCCATCAATATTCTTCCCGTTCAAAGAATTCTGAATTTCTCCCATTATACAAAATGGTCGAAGATTTTCATCTTTGATAATCCATTGAGTCATAGGAACAAAAACTTCAATAGCAACAGATAAATCTTCAATTTGATTATTAGCGTCATTTTGATGTCCATTCACTACTCGAATAGAAATCAAACTTTTCGCAGTTTCTTTCGGTCCCACACGAGGAACGATTTTTATCAATTTATTGAAAATTTCTTCCTGTATCTGTTTCTTTGATAAGTCCTGATTTGCTAAAGGGTCTTTATCTGTATAATAAAGATATTTGAGAAGATTTTGATTTGATTGGAGTCTAGTAACAATTTTTTGAAGATAAGGCCCAATTTCTCTTAGATTTCTAATCATTCATTTCCCCTCCATTCAGCCAAAAGAAATCCTCATCCGTATCATTCTCTTGCTTCTTAGGCGCGGGTGTCAAATCAAATTCATAAACTGGGTCAATTGTTACATATTCAACTCCTTCACTTGATTGGAAGTCGTATCCTGTTACTCGATAATATTCCTGAAAAGGTTTTTCACCGACGATAAAATAATCGTCTTTTTTTATATATTGATTTCTTGGCATAATGAAGAAACTAGTCTTCAAGTTCTCTGTATAAAGAGTATCCATTCGACTTCTTGAACGAAGTTCATCTATCAACATATTGTTTTCTTGACCATACATGTAAGCCCAACTATTTTGGGTTGAACCATCTCGCGCGGTCCAGGTCAAATAGTGAGTCATATGAAGCATAATATAACGGTTATATCCACTTGCTTTTATTCGTTCAAGATAATATACCATCCAAGGTTCTTCAATTCCATCTTTATTAGGTATCATAAGAACCGTTCCGTTTGGAATTTTTACTTCAATTTTTGTCAAAAGATAATGAAGAGCTTTTGTCTCATCTTGTTTATAGCGTTCAAAGCTACCTTCAACATCGGTGTTATTGTATTTGAAAACTGTATAATAAACAGAACGAGAAAGATATAACTCAAATTGATGTTCGCGCTTCCCTTGAAGTCGTGACTGATAATCATTGCCATAGCGATTCAGTCGCTTATTATAAATATCATAATAGTTCATCAGTCTTCCCCAATAAAGTCATACAACTAAAAATTGTATTACGAAAATATTCATAACGAAGATAACGAAGCGAAGAAATTTTAGCCAGCAAAATATAATAGTTTATCGTGCGTAAATCCTCTGGGAAACCAAGAAGCTCAGTAATAATCGAATCAAGAAATTTTTCCCACTCGCCATTCTTTTCAAATTCACACAATAAACCAAAAAGTTTGCTTTTTAGCTTGTTGATATATCCTTCAGCAAATTCTTTTTTCATGACTGCTCGGCTAACTTACGATAAGCAAAGGGCTTCCGCTTTATAGAACGATAATAAATTGCTTCTAATTGCGCGGCTGTCTTCTGCTCTGTTTTTAGCATTTGGTCAAACTTATCAAGAAGATTCGCTTGAGAAAAGTCTCTTTCCTCGTAAAGAGGTTTTACATTTTCCCAGCAGAGAATGGTTCTATTTAGCCATTCTACTTTCATATAACAAGCTAAAATTTGAATTTCTTCATTATCTAAATCTTCAATGAAACCTTCGTTATTCCATTCAAGAGATTTGCGCGGGAACTTGAAACGAGTGACAGCGCCAGTTAGAAGTGTTTCTAAATCAGCCTCTAATTCTTCCTGTGACCATCCTTGCCACTCATCCTCTAAAATCTTTGACAAAAAAGCTTGATATACTGTTTGTAAAGGAGTCGCCATTTATTAGCCCTCCTTAGCCTGCCTATTTAGTTCAATCGCTTTTAGAATATCCTTTTCACTTTCCCGAAGTGCCTTCACCTGTTCTTTGATAATTTGTGCTTTTTGAAAATCTCCTAGCTCGTTATAAATAGCATAATCAGATAGCGCAAGCATTTGCTCATATGTAAGCTTTTTGATAAATGCTTTGAACTCATTGATTGGCATAACTGTCATCGCGCGTTTCATTTGAGGCTCTTCTAGTGGAATTAGATTGACTGGTTCTGTAGCGTCTTCTGGTTCAAGCCCCAGGTCTTTCTTTACTTGAAGGTCATCAATATAAAGCATTCCGCTTTCTATCATATAACGGAAGCCATAATCATACATCATCTCTTGCAAAAGTTCACTATCCACTGTAAAAGATGAGCCGCGCGCAATTAGTTCACGACGAAAATTCAAGTCTGGAATTTTTACCAAAATTGAACCAGAATACTTACTAATAATTTTTACCTTAGACATTATGAATACTCCTTTTACTCCAAAATTTAGAAAAAGATGGAGGAGGAGCTACCTCCCCCATCCATTATATATCGTAGGGATTTATCAAAGATTGACGTAGGGGTTCTCGTAAGTTTGCTCGATACCGGTATTTCTATAAATACCCCAGTTATGATGAGCAAGAATAGCACAGCCCATCTTCTGCTCAGCATAAATCTCGGTAGAACCATCACGGTTCTGGTAGTCACGAATTATAGAGTCACCTTCAAGTCCAACCTTGACAACCTTCTCACCACCAGTGGGAAGAACATAAGCAATCTGTGGGTCAATCCAGGTCTTCTCATTGCTCTCGTCAATAAAGGACTGACGAATTTGAACGACTGGGCAACCGCGGAAGATGTTGATGTAACCAGTATTATGAATAGCATCAATATCTTGAGGATGATAAATGCCATTAGTGGTATTGGCAATACCAGAAACAATGGCGTCAGCGCCCATCGCACCAATGAACTCAGGAGGAGCAAAAATAGCAACGCCATTGCCATACGCGCGAACAACATTGACTAGCTTGACCATCTTCTCAGCATCCCAAGAAGAAACGTCAACCTTATTAGCGGCAGGACGAGCAGAGGCATTGATAGCTGCACGGAGGGCTTTATAAACCTCATAATAAACAGCGTCAGTTAGACCCTCATTTAGAATAGCCATACACTCGGCTAGAGACTCCGCGCGGTCAGCAATACGTTGTAGGTCAACAGAGACACCGCCACCAACATTGTGCATATTGAGCGTAAAGGTGTCAGAATCAAGACGGAAAGTCTCATAAACACCATTGATAGCAGCCTGAGTTAGGAATTTCTTGGCGCGTAGCTTGCCCTTACGGACCTTGAACATAACCTTCTCGCCATTCTTCGTGGTTTGAACATCAGCAAAAGCGCCAATGGCATCAATAACCTTTGCAGGACGAATTTCATTATAGGCCTTCATGACAATTTCATAAATGTCATAACGATTCTTCATAAACTGATTATAGGAGCCCATTAGCTCGCTAAGACCATCAGCAAAAGCGGCCTGCATATCAACTTCCTTATTTGCATAAGTAGCAGGCACAGTACCCTTTACGGCGTGAAGGGCAATTTCTTGTAGTTCAGCAATAGTCATTTTATTACCCTCCTATTACACATCTAGAACTTGTAGTTTGACGCCCTTCTGACCATCGGGCATGGTGCCATACTCAACGACCTTTAGCTTTAGACCAGCAGTAGGAGCAGTAGAAGTTAGACAAACAGCACCAGTAGCATCAGCCTTACCATAAACAGCAGCAGTCTTGTATGCCTTTAGAGCAGTAATAAGTGCCTCTTCAGTGGTATATTCAGTGTCGGAATAGCAAATAGTATTGGTATGCCACTTATCACCAACGGCTGGATAACCTAGACGAGGTAGGAAGTCATCAGAGCCATTTAGCTTGAAGTTCTTTAGACCAGGCATTCTCTCATCATACATATGCTCAGTAGAATAAACCAGAGCGAGAGGAAGAGAATTGTCAGTAGCAAACTTTACAGTGCGGTTAGCCTCGTCAACAGCAAGAATCATACCATTCTCAACTGGAACAGAAGCAAAATCAGTAGCATCGGGCGCGCACTGAGCCACGATACGTCCATCACGACGGAAGGCAACGTTGTTTAGCTCAACCTGACCATAACCGTCGATTACTAATCTCTTAGTAGCCATTTTTAGTCCTCCAAAAATTTATTACTTTACATAACGAGCAAGAATCTCGTCGATGCCATTCTTCTGGACATCTTTGCGTAAATAACCATTATCCTTTTTCTCATAGAAAGAGAAATTTGTTTTCTTCAGTTCATAAGCTAATTCTTTATCTAGGTCAGCGACAGAATATTCTGCTGCCTTCTCACGATAAGTATCAAGAATTTCTTCAGAAAGCTTGTCCTTATACTCTGCGAAAACTGCATTCTTCTGTTCTGCTTCGATGGATAGCTTATACTGTTTTAGTCCTTCATTTTCAGCAGTTAGACTTTCAACTTTTTGATGTTCAAGTTCATAATTTGACTGAATTGCAGACTTCTCTGTATTCAAAGTTGCGATATTATTTTCTAACTCGGTAACTTTGAGTTCAAAACCAGAAATTTTTTCAGCATTTTCTTGCGCGTGCTCAAGATTTTCATTTACAAGCTCATACGTTCCACCATTGAGGTCGCGCAATGTGTCAAGAGTACTCTTTTCCTTTTCAGTAACATCGATAACATAAACGCGAACTTTTTCACCAAGAACTACACTATCGGTATCATCATTTTTAGTATAATAAACACGTTCATATTGCGCATTTTCATAACTATAAGCTAGAGCATACTCGTCATATACATCGCAAATAGTATAATCAATTGTCCAATTGCCTTCCTCTGTATAATTTGGATTGAGCAAAGACCAAAGAGCATCGAATTTCTGGCTATCAGACAACTTAAAATTCATATGAGGCATTTCTTTTTGTCCTCCTTTGGAATATGTCATTTCAATCTCTTGAATTTTCTTTACAACTTCTTCAATATTTTCCTGTAATTGGAAAAAAGCCGCGCCTTCAAAACATGGCTCAATATCCTTTCCTAATACTTGAAGTCCTAAGAAACATCCTTCGTCAAAAACAATATATTGTTGACCATGAATAATTTCTCTGTGGTATTGTAAGGAAGGTTCATAAAGTTCCATTGATTGTGCTTTACCAATAATATCGCTGGCTTCTTTATAAAGTGCAGTAAAAATTAGGACATCAACACAAGCATATGTACGCACAACCCCATCCTCATCTTCATGTTCTTCCCATTGAAGATGTGGATTTTCTGGCACAATACCATAAATTCGTCCTTCAGAACGCCGCGCGCCATGGTCAGTAAAATCATCATATTCATAAATACCTTTGACTGGCGCGTAAGCTATTGTTGACAGAAGTTTCTCAGAAAACTCATCCGTTATATAAGTGCCATTGCGGTTGCCGTATTTATAAAAAATACGGCACCGTCCTTTTGAAAGCACGTCATTATACTTTTCTAATTTCCCATAAACGGAGACAGGAAACTCGAAATTATTCATCGGTCTTCACGCCTCCTTGCTTATTGATTGATTCTTCTTTCTGAATCGTTGAAGGAGCTTTTTGTTCTGTCGTTTTTGTGGGACGTCCAGGGCCATTTCCAGCTGACTCAGTATAAGAAGAAGCAAGAGGAATTAGTTTATCACGAAGACCTAGTGCTTCATTTTCTAATTCCTTTATTCCAAGAAGTTCTCTTTGTCCAACACCAATCGCGATAGACGGCAATAGATAGCTATATCCAGCTTGCGCGAGCTTCATGGAATCAGTAATAAATTCAGATTGATTGTAATAAGTAATTGGCAGAATGGTATATTTGAAAGAGATATTCGTATTTCCAAAAAGTCCATTCACTAAATCGGTAACAAAGCGGGCAATTTTATTCATAAGTATCATCATAAAGGACATATCATTACGAATAGAATTGTCAAGAGCTTGTGCTCCCGTTGGTGAGAATAATTGCGCACTGACACTAGCTTCAGCATATACATTTTGAAGCATCTTTTCCAAATTATTAGAAACTGCATCTGAAGATGTTTTAGAAACAATTGAATCAACATCAGCATATGTAGTCAATACTGAGACATTCTTATTTCCAGCCATCATCTCGACTGTGCCAGCGTGCATTTCAACCGCTTCCTCCGGTTCAAATAGAAGTGAACCATCTTGAAGATGAGGGATTTTTTGAATTAGAATTTTTCTAATTTCGTCCAAATCTCTTTCTCTCTCGGTATCTACTGCTTCGTCATATTGAATTGTTGCGGGAATTGTAGAAAGAAAGAGTGGTGCGCCATCCTCGATAAAAGAGAAGCAAACTCCTAACTCTGAAGGCACCTTTACCCACGAGCAAGTTTCCCTACCTTTTTCATATCGACGATAATACTTACTAATTACTGATGGAAAAAGAGATAATTCTTCTTCTCTCTCTTCTTTATCAGTAATTTGAGAGAAATAAGTAACATCAAATTCAATTATATCTCTGCCATATATATCCTTATAGCATGAACGAGCGAACTGCGCAGGCAAATCAAGAAGAACCAAATCATTCTTATCAAGCCTTTGAATGACGCCATAATAGCATCCGTCAATAAGTGCGCGCAATGCCACTTTTGTCTCGAATTCCTCCAGATGAAGCTTGTCTATATAATTCAAAGCATTATAATAACGTTTTTGAATGTGGTCGGCGGAGAGTTGTTTGCCATACGCCGGGACTGGCGCCAGCAATCCGGCCCCTTTCATCAAAGTAGCATAATACAAAAGAATTCTCTTATAAAGCCCATCCAGCGAAAAATAATTTCGAGATAAAATTCGTTGTTCTGCTAAAGAACCAGAACTAATAATTTCATCTATCTCCTTCAAGGAATATTTGCGCAATCTTCGAGAAGCTCGCGCGCCAGATAGATAATCATGGTCTCCATAGACCTCTCGGCTTTTGGCTACCATTTGTTCTCGCGCGCGGGAAAAGGAGGAAATATCGCGCGCGGTTTTTACTTTGTTTTGTTGATTTTCCAATTAGGTTCCTCCTGTAAAGAATACGAGTTTTCGTTTATTGAGACCTCGTTTCCTTTGTCGTTTTTGTTCTTCTTCCTCTATTTCTTTGATGCGCCAAAGGCCATAAGCAAATGAATAGTATTTATCATCTGGGAACCGACTATTGATTGGTTCAAGGACGATATCATTGCCTGTTTGCTTTGCACGAAGATTTCCCATTTCATTGAAAAGTTTTGTCGTATTTTCGTGCGGGATAAGCCGTTCCGCACGTTCTTTCATGGACATCTTCTGGCCTTTTTTTGTGGCAAGGAGTGAAGTGCGCGCCTCTTGTTCAGAAATCAAGAAACGAACAAGGCCGCTATTTAGACGAGCATAAGCGTTACCATTGATTTTTGATTTCAATGGGCCATTTGCTTTCATTGAGTATAGAATTGGAATACAATTTTTTGGTTGAATTTTTTTATAATTATCATCATTGAAAAAGCCGTAAGCAGGAAGTTCGCGCCCTCGGCCATCAATATGAGTTTTTATCATTTCGTCGCCTATTCCTAGACCTAAGCCATTAGTGTCAATAAGGACTTCGCGCGGATTATATCTCTCAATTAGGAGTTTTATATCAATTGCCTGTTGAGAGAAAGTTTTAGTTTCTGCTTGACGCCCTAGAACATAGATATTTACTACTGTTGAATAGTATTTGCCATTTACTTTATTGACTCGAAATACTGTTGCTACTGTACTATCGTGAATTCTACCAATATCTATCGACAGTAAGTAGAAAACATTTGGATCGTCTTTATATTTTTGATGCCACTCTGGATTTTTTTTCTTTCTATATTTAGAAAGTTTCTCAAAATCATACCAAGCTTCACTGCTTCCGCCTTCCCAAATTCCTAAAAACTCTGCTGCGAAAGTAGCTTCATTGTAAGAGGATGAGAATTTTTGACGTTCGACGAAAGCTTTGTCTACCAGTCCATGCATTGCGGGCAATCTATAATCAAGTCCCATCACAAAAGCGTGTGCCGGGTCAATTATAGCCTGTATCATTGTCTCACAAAGTAACGCGTAAGCATAAGACGACTTAGTGCCCGCAGAAGTACCACTAATCATTTGCTGATTTACAGCTTCATATGGATTTACAAGGCCAAGCGCGTTACGACGGGAAACATTCAATTGAGGAATAATAATTTCACTAACTGCGTCTTCGTCAGCATCGCGGGTCTCGTCGAGGAAGATTGAGTGGCGTCTTAATCCTCTAGACGAATCCGTGGCGCCCTCGACAGTAAATAGCGAACCGTTTTTGAAATAGGCTTCACCAACATCTTTTGATAAGTTGATGTGAGGCTTACCCATAAAAACTTCAAGTTCTTTTTCAAGAAGCGGCCAAATCTTTAGTATCTCAGCTATCTTTTCTTTGAAGATTTTTACGCCTTGTGTTTTGACTGGCGCAATGAGTGAACATTTGTGGCCAGGGATGAAAACGCATTGTAAGAACATTCCTAGAACAGAAAGAAAAGATTTAGACGCTGCGCGCGTTGCTGTTATATAAACTTGATTATAACGCATCAGAGATCTCAAGAAGCATCGCTGATACGGAAATAGATCAAACTGGCTATTTTCTGGCTGGATTGTGTCTAAGTAGACGTCAGGGTATACGGTATAAAGCTGCGTCAAATCCGCAAAAAACTTTTCATTTCTTATCAAAAAGTCTTCAGTAACTTCAACGCCTTTTTCAAGTAAAATGCCATCTCGATAGATACGATTATCTTGAAGAAAAGGAGAAGTGGGCGGGCGCAATTGAATTACATTACTCATATGCCCATCTCTCCTTCTGTCTCAAAATCTTCTTCGTCTTCGTCTTTGAAAACTTCCGCTTCGTAGATGTCTGCGTCGAAATCTTTTTGCTCTGTCTCATAGAAGTTTTCGCTTTCTTGGACATTTTTGAGAGCTTGGAGACGCGCGGTAATTTCTTCACTTAGACTACTTTCATTTACATAGAGACGCTGGTTCCAAGCTTGAATATTTTTGATAGTCTCATCGATAACATCACGTGTCGCGCCATCGTAGAATTTGTTTTGATTTCCACGTTTCTCAAGCCAAAGTGCCAATTCACCAAAGCTATCAAAGTCACGCGCGTTCTTTATATTTTTAGGTGTGAACTCAGCGGTTTTGACTAGCTTGTCATAGGTTGCCATGAATTTATCGACGTCTTTATCTCCAGCGCGGATGCGACTATCAATCTCATACGAAACTTTACAAAGTTTTTGAGCTTGGTCAATTTGAAGCGCGCCAACTACATTTTGAGACATCAAAAGTCCTTGGTAAAGATTTTCAAGATAATCGAGAGCTTCTTCATCGTAATTCGCGCCCCACCGCGCGCGCAGCTCATCGAAATGTTTCTCCTTCAAAAGCGGAATCTCTTCTTCCACTAAACCGACCGCTTTTAGTTCTTGATATTGCTTGAAATAAGAGCCCCACCCAAGGCCCTCATAGTCTTGCGAAGCAAAAACTTTGGAATAAGCTGCCCACACACTATCAGGAGAATTGAGTTCGCGCAATCTCTCCCATTCTTTTACAATAAATGGAATATCAGCCCATTGGCACAACTTATCAATAAAACCCCAATCAAAGTCGTGTTCGCGCAACATCGAAGTAACGCATGAATTACAAAGTGGAAGATGGTGGTCGGGATAGAATTCACTGTGAGTGAAAGCGAAATCCTCTTCTGGTTGTTCTACCTGACATCGCGCGCATCGTTTTGAGAGAAACGAACGCTTAGGACGAGGAATTTGAGGAATTACTGGCATTTGGAGGCCGCCTCCTCTTCAAGGGCCGCGCGCATTTCTTTATTGTCTTTTTCTACGCGGCGCAGCACTTTTATAAGTTCTCGTTTTTGCTTTCGCCCCATTTTACCGAAAGCGACAACCGTATCAATAAAGACATCCTCAAAAGGACGGTGATCGCGCGCGTCCGTAGTTAGTGGAACATTGAGAAGATTGGTAAGCCCCAAAAACTCCTCTACTTCCAGCGACGCCGCGCGTGCGACAAACTCGTTTACTAAATCTAATTTCAATTTTTCCTCCTTTCGCGCAACGCTTTTTCGCAAGCTTTACAACGGGGTGAAAAGCCATCTGAAGATTTTGCTTTGCGCATAAAGTAATCTGGAGTCCTAAATAGCGTGCGCGCGCAATCCTTACACGTTTTGAAGTTTTCGGGGAAAAAGATTTCACATGTAACTTGGTAGTGCGCGGACGCCGCTGCGGCTATTTTCGGCAATATCTTTTGGCGATAAAGAGTTGAAATATAGTTTTCGCCATAGGATTTGCCGTATTTTGATGCTATCTTCTCTACAATTTTAGTGTTGGTTTCGTGTGCGACCTTCGCGCGCAATATGTCGAGGTAGAGAGGTGAAAGTCGTGCGAGTTTTTGGTAATAGGTAAAAGTGGAAAAAAGAGCTTGAAGGCCTTCATCAGAATTTTGGTCGGGCAAAAGCTCAGAATAAAGAGAGATAAAAGAAGCGAGGTGCGCGGGGTCACGGAAATCAAATGAGTTCGGCGCATTTGGTGGTTCGCGCCAGATAGTTTTGGAGAGAAGCTTTTCTTCGTCTGGGGTTAGAGTGCCAGGAGTTGGAAACTCACCGGAGGAAGGGAAAATTTTTGGGACCAGTTGAATTGGGAGGTTTCCGAGTGGAAGAATAGGGATATCTGCGTTTAGGAGTGGAGGAGGCGCTGGGTCCTGGACAATAGTAGGGGTGTGGCGTTGGACTAGAGGGGTTGTGTATGTGTCACGCCATGGGTATTGTTCAGAACGTTTTTCAACTAGAAGTTTTCGCTTCTTCAAGTAAGCGTATTCGGTTAGGGACTGGGCGTGCGCGCGGATTTCTTCTACTTCCGCCGAAGTAAAACGTTCGAGGAGCTCACTGCGAGGGGGTTTCGTCGTTTTTCCGATGAAGTTTTCGTAGAAGCGAGTTTCGAGGTCGAGCGTATCAATTTCGCGCCAAAGGTCTTCAAGGTGCGCGAGCACATAGGGAGAAGCGAGAGAGCGAGCTTCTTCACGAGAAAAGACTCGACGCGTTTTTTGAGTTTTTGGAGTGACGTAAGGAGAAGCAAGACGCGCTTCGAGGAAAGTAGGGTTTTCTCGTAACTCGTCAAGAGACTCGACTTTTTTTTCTTTCTTTTTCCAATAGGTTTCTAATTCGATGGCTTCATCAGAATTCTTATCTCCCCATAGAACATAGTCGGCCATTAGTTCTAGTTCGGATGAAGTTGGCGTAAACGCCAGAGAGTCTAGGTATTTTTTGAGAAAAGTTTGACGCTCTTCTGCTGTAGGCAAAGAGAAGTCTAGTTGAAGGCGATTTCGTTTAGGCATTTCTATTTTCTCCTTTGCGCCCAAAACTTGATTTTGGGTGCATTTTTCGTTCCTTTCTAATTTAGATTATACGGGAATTTGGGGACAAAATCAAATTTTGCGCAACGAAAAACGTTTCGCGAGTTTCTAATTTCCTCGATGACCTCGGTCATCTCGGCGAAGCCAGTTTCTAATTTCAGTTTCTAATTTCAGTTTCTAATTTCAGTTTCTAATTTCAGTGAGAAAAGTTGCGAGGCCCCGAAATGTAACGCGTCATAGAAAAAGTAAAATTACTAAATGTACCCCGGTCTATATTTTGTCATGTCAAACGACAAAACCCACCCCGTTATACGTCATTCTTCGGTTCGTCATTCTGCACAAGAGCCTGCCGTATAATAGGACTTCAGTTTGTTGAAATTGACGGAATGTTATGCGACAAACCGGTGAAAAAAGTTGTTGACTTTGTTAGACGCCTATGGTAAAATATGAGCGTAAACAAAAACAAAACATCGACAGCGAGACAAACCGCGGAAAGGAAACTAAAATGACAATTGAAAAGTATGGTTACGCCGACAGTGATTGCGGCCGCAACGGAAAAGCCTTTGAGCGTCTCTGCAAAGAAAGATTGCATATGCAGTCTAAAGTGGCAGCGCCCGGTCGCACGGATATGCGCCGCGCCGCGCAATGCTATGAAATCAAGTCCGGGGCAGGCGAGCTTGGCAAGTTAGGTGACAAGCTGGTCAAGGGGTCGCGTTATGTGATTTATTGTCCTGTCATCAATCCTGACAAGGAATTGACGGAACAGAAAGCCTATGTTATGACACGCGACACTTTCCTTGAAGTGCTTGCAGAGGCTGGACTTCTCCGTGAAAAGACTTCTACCAACGGTGAGCGTAAAGTGACAATTCAAACGTTTTGGAACAATAAGCTGAACGCGCCGCACGGTAAGAAGTATTTCAAGTTACTTGACATTCTGGAATTTTCTGTATCTGCGGGGCGGGCAATGCCGTTTTCCGAATGGCTGGATAATGGGTGGGCGCTTTAAGCGCCCAGCCCGTAAAATGAAAGGAGCTATGTAACATGGAAATGAATTTTAGACTGATTGTGCGCTATAACATTACAAAAGAAGTGACAGACCAGTATTTCGCAACGTTAGGCGACGCGAATACAGTAGTTACTTATCTTGAAAAAGCTATAGAGAACGGCGCGCGTCTTGGCTTTACCGTACAAGAAAAAGTCGCATCAGGCGACATCGTAACCATAGATGAAAATGGGACTGACATTGGCGAGTGGCGCATCCTAAGATGGATTGCGTAATCTAAAATGACATGACGCTGAGCTATCGGCGTGACAGGCAGAAAGGAATATAAAATGAAAAAAACTATTACTTTAGCTGACTTCTGCGACTATGTCGCGTATGCTTACCCCGAATACGTTTATGACGATGAAACGGGCGCGGAATGGGTGTATGACAATTCTAATTATGAGAACGACGGCTGCGGCCTATATATCAACTCTGCAACAGGTGAAGTCCTCTTTCCCGATGAAATTGAAAAATGGTTTGTCAAGGGACTTGAATTGACAAGAGACCATGAAATCATCGTTTATGTAGGAAAAGACGCGTAAAGCGTCTTTTCTTTTATCAATTGATGTCACTTTACATGACATCACCCGGTCACGTCTAAAAGCAATGTAGTATGACTTTTAGACGTGGCTCATCTAAGTCATCTTATATGACTTTTATTCATTTTTAGACGAAGTTCGTCTAACTATTAGACGCCATTCTGTCATGTTAGAGAACTTGACTTTTCGCTATTATGTGATATAATATAGGCAAGGACGGCGGAAAATGAATATTGTCCGGAGTTTATTAGAATTACACATAATATGGAAGGAGTAATATGACATGATAATTTTGGTTGAACACGACAACGGCATCAGCGGTCGACACAGAATAAGCGAGGATGAAATTTCCACGTTAGAGGACTTGCTTCCGCTCATTCAAAATTACATACAAGCTGGAAGCTGCGTTTATAAGCTAACAATTCTACCTGATCAAGAAGGAGGGGGCTTGGCTTGAACCAGCTCAGCTCCGTCTTAGACGTAATTCGTCTAAAAAATTTTCTTGACTTTTTCAAAAAATTCTGATATAATGTAATCAAAGAAAGGAGAAAACAATGTATACTTACTTTATCCAGAACTTGGAAACCTTTGAATGCTCAATGATTTTTGGGCTAACTTTTGTGGATGCAATGCGACGCGCAAACCTTTGTATTGGAGAGTGGATTTGTTATGCGAAAGTCTATGAAGACTAAAAAATTTTTTGGAAATTTCTTTGGTGTAATTGGAATCCTTGTAATTCTTTGGCTTGTTTTTTCTTATTTCAATGTGATTTTCGCGCGGCCTTTTCTCGCAAATTGGAATATTTTCAAAATTTTTGAAGGAGTGTTTTTGAAATGAAAGTTGAAAATATTACCATCAAAAGACGGCAGATTTCTTTTTCAGATAAAGAATTTACTGATATCCATAACGCGCGGTGTTGGTTGAGAAATGCGTTGCAATTTACACAGGACAACGAATTACAAAGAGCCGTTGATGAATTAGAAAATGTTTTGAATAATATCGAAATTCAAGACGATGGATATTGTTATATTCTGAACGAAGAAATCTTGAGAGATGACGCGTAATGCGTCATTTCTCTTGCAGAAAATTTTTAGACGTTTATCGTCTAAATAAAAAATCTTGACAAAAGAAAAATTCTATGATATAATACAAGTACCAAAAGAAAGGAGAATAAAAAATGACTACTATTACAAAATATGTTTGCGACATCTGCGGAGAGGTTTTTGACAATGAAATTGAATGCCAGCGACACGAAATTTTAGAAAAAATTGGTAACCATCTCAACGGCGTCATCCTTTTCGATGGAAACAAGCACGTTCTTTCTTTTGATACTGTAATTGCTAGTTTTTATGATGAAGTTTGGGGAATTTATATTGAAGATGAAAGCGCAATCCCTTTTGTCGAGGAAGTTTTCAGATTCTGTGAGATTATCTCTCCGTGGAGCATCGACGGTGGCAGTAATCGAAAAACGACTGGTCTTTATCTTTATGATGACGAACATTATTGTTGGTATCTTCCTGCTGATAAAATTGAAGAATTGAAAAAAGAAATGAAAGAATACGGAGTTGACGCGTAATGCGTCAACTCTTTTTCTAAGTCGATTTAGACGTTTTCCGTCTAAAAGTTTTTCTTGACTTTTTCAGAAAATATAGTATAATATAGATAGTTAGAGGAAAGAATTTCAGAAAATTTTACAAAAATAATTTCCAGAAATTTTGAAATTCCTCTTGACAAACGGCGCGAAACGTGCTATAATAAATACGTAATCAAGAGAAGATGGTTGTGGGTGGGTTAGGAAAAATCTTCTTTATTGATACTGTTTCCTCCTGATGGTTGGAGAAAATAGTACTCCTTTCTTTTGTGTTTTTGTTTTGTTTACATTGAAATGCGCGGGTAACCATCACCGCGCGTTTCTTCTAGTGGGAAATTAGACGTAGTTCGTCTAATAAAAAACTCTTGACATTTCTGAAAAATATGATATAATATAATTACCAGATAAAAGAAAGGAGATTCTAAAATGGATTACAAAGCACTTGAAGAAATGTATGGCGGTATTCCTGAAAAAACCGAAATGGACAAACTCATTGACTACTTGAAGATTTGCCCACCGGAAAAGTATACTTATTCCGTCACCGAGTGCTATGGACGTCCTCAAGTCATTTTTATGGACTTTCAGACAGGCGAACGAGTAGCCGACTGTGTGTGCCATAGCGGAAGTTATGGACACGAGCGCGGACTGATTGAAGCAATGGGTGCGCCGCTTGTCAATGAAAAAGAAGTTGGGGATGATGTCGAAGGATGGTTGACTGCGATCGACATTTTGTCAAGAATTTGTGAACTGCCTCCCGATGATATTCGGGAAATCGTAGGAGAGGACGCGTAAAGCGTCCTCTTTTTTTCCTTCTGAATTAGACGTCAGTCGTCTAAAAGTTTCTAAACCGATGTTATCTTATATTACAAAATTTTCTAAAATTCTTCTTGACAAAAAAAGAAAACTATGATATAATTTAGATACAAAAAGAAAGGAGTTTTTGAAATGGAAAAAATTATTAGTTTAGATATGGACGGCACAATTGTCGATTTCTACGGCGTTGAAAATTGGCTTCCGAAAATTCGCGCGCATGACGCAAGCCCATACAGAGACGCGCGCGCACTTCTCAATCTTTCAAGACTTGCGCGACGTTTGAACGCGGTTCAGCGCAAGGGATGGAAAATTCGTGTGGTTTCGTGGGGAAGTAAAGACCGCGACAAAAATTTTCTTGAAGAAGTTCGTCGCGCAAAAATTGAATGGTTGGCGCGTCATTTGAAAAGTGTTCATTTTGATGAAATTTGTATTGTTCATTATGGAACACCAAAAAGCGAAGTTGGCACGTTACACGGCGGTTTTCTTTTTGATGATGAAAAGCCAAATCGGGAAGAATGGACACGCGCGGGAATGACGGCATATGACGCGACAGAAATTTTTGATTTTCTCAATTCGATTGGTGACGCGTAAAGCGTCACCTTTTTCTATTCTCCGTTTAGACGTCCATCGTCTAAACATTTCTCGCGCGAAGTCACTTTACGCGTCAAATTTTCTAAAAATTCTTCTTGACTTTTCGCGCGGATTATGATATAATTCATAATGTCAAGAGGGAAAGAGATAAAAGAAAATTGAAAAAATAAAAATTTCCTCTTGACAAACTTAAAAATCTATGGTATAATAAAGGCGTAATCAAGAGAGGAAACCTCTTGAATATAAAAAATAGGGTGGCGACCGTCGCTAAAATGAAAGGGGTCTATTATGACTACTCGTGAATTCTACAATGCTATTCTGTCCATGGGAAACGTTTCCGCTGAAATCTCTGAAAAAGCTGCCGCGCTCCTGTCCGCAATGGACAAGAAGAACGCAGAGCGCTCCTCTAAGCCGACAAAGGCGCAGAAAGAAAACGAATCGCTCCTGCCCATCGTGCGCGAAGTCCTCGCAGCTGCCGACCATCCCATCACCGCGTCTGACCTCTTTGGCGCAAAGCCGGAGCTGAAGAACGTTCAGAAGTGTTCCTCTCTGCTCCGTATGCTTGAGAAGTCCGGTGAAGTGACTTCTGTTGAAGTCAAGATTAAGGGCAAGGGAAAGGCAAAGGGCTATTCCCTCGCAGACACCGAGCCGAGCGACGCCGAGCCGAGCGACGCCGAGTAAACGTAACGGGACGTCACATAAAGTGACGTCCTTTTTTTCTGGGGTATTTAGACGTCCGTCGTCTAAAACTTTCCACACGGGCGTCATTTTACATGACAAAATCTAAAAAATTTTTTTCTCTGAATACTTGACTTTTTGAAAAAATTATGGTATAATCTAGTTACCAAATGAAAGAAAGGAAGTCAAAAACTATGGCAAGTAAAATTGAAACTGAAATCCGTGAAGAATTTATGTCTGCCGTGCGCGAACTGTTTGAGGGCAAGGGCGAGGACGTGTTACAGGTCAAAAGCGGAACAATCTCCATTCCGTGGGCGCGTGGTGATGATGAAGGATATTTGAATATCGCTTTCAGTATTCCGAAGGGTGAACGGGACAAGGAAAATAAATGTTATATTCCTTATGACGGTTATGAAGAAGCGCAGAACTACGCGCAGGAAACCGAAGCAAAACGCGCAAAAAAGGCCGAAACCGCAAAGAAGAAAGCCGAAAAAATCGCGCGTGATGAAAAGAATCGCGCCGAAGCAAAGCGCAAGCGCGAAGAACGCGAAAAGGAAAAGGAGGAGAGTGACGCGTAAAGCGTCACCCTCTTTTTTTCGAGGATTTAGACGAAAAACGTCTAAAAAAAAGTTCTTGATAAAATCAAAATCTTATGCTATAATCTAATTATCAAATGAAAGAAACACCTAAAAGAAAGGAATCTAAAAAATGAGATATTTTATCAATGAACAAAACGGCGCGATGACGAATACCACCGATAATCAAGAAGCGGAAAGATTACTTGCTAATGGATACAAAGAAGTTAGTGAAGAAGTTTATGCCATGGAATACCGTAAGGCTTATTTCTATGCTATCGGCGATTTTGACAAGGCATTTTTCTGAGGACACATAACATGTCCTCTTTTTCAAAAATTTAGACGAAAGGCGTCTAAATAATCTTCTTGACAAATTATAAAAATTATGGTATAATAAAAATACCAAATGAAAGGAATAATAAAAATGAATAAAGAATTTTTGGAAAGTCTCGCTAATTGTTTAGAAAATTTTATTTCTGATGAAGTCGAAAAACGTTGTAAAAAATTAGAAGACGAAAAAAATGCCGCGGAATGGAATTCACAACGTTATAAAGGATGGCTGCTTTTTCTCATCAAAGACAACTCTATCAATCTTGATAAATTATATGAAGAAGCAGAAAGAGAATCCCGTGAATGGGAAGAAAGTGATGCTCATAACGGAGTATTTGGACTGTCAAAAGGGAGACTTGAAGCAGACGATAGAACATACATGTATAAATGTATCAAAAAATTCAAAGAATTTTATGAGGACGCATAACGCGTCCTCTTTCCGTTTATTTTACCTTAGACGACGAACGTCTAAATCCTCTGCCGAGCGTCGTCTTACGTGACAAAAAAAAAGTTCTTGACAAAATCCCTTTTCTATGCTATAATATGGATACGTTGAGAGAGGATGAACGACCCCTCAATGAAATATGAAAGGACTTTAGAAAAATGAAAATTTGTGTATTCGACACTGAAACGACAAGCCTTGAAAAGCCGTATTGTTATAATGTCGGCTATCTGATTCTTGATACAGAATCCCGCGCCTGTCTTGTAAAGCGTGAATTTGTCATTGAACAGATCTGGCACAATCTCCCGCTTTTCAATACTGCATACTACGCAAACAAGCGTTCTATTTATGTGGGCGCTTTGAGAGCGCGAGCCATTCGGATGGAAAAGTTCGGTTATGTGACACAGCAGATGCTCCGTGATTTCCGCAACTATGAAGTTGAACGCGCTTTTGCTTACAATTCCGCTTTTGATGAAAAAGTTTTTGAATTCAATTGCGATTGGTTCAAAGTAATAAATCCTTTTGAAACTGTTCCTATTTCTGATATCCGCGGTTTTGTCCATCATTTTATGATTGATGACACATTCCGCGCATGGTGTGAAGAAAATAACGCTTTTACTGAAAGCGGGCAGTATTCCACAACTGCCGAAGTATTGACGCGTTACATCCGTTCTGACACATCATTTGTCGAAGACCACACCGCACTTTCTGATAGCGAAATTGAAGCCGAAATTTTGTTTGCTTGCCTTGACCGTGGCGCAGACTTGAACGGAGATTATCAGGCAAAGCGTTCTATTGAACGTAAAGTGACGCGCGAGTTCATCATTGACTTACCGGGTGAAAAAATTATTGTCGAAGGAACGCGCGCGACGTATTACAAGACAAAGAATAAATTCGTCGTTCGGTGATATGTAAAGAGGAAAAGGACACATAACGTGTCCTTTTCTTTTACGCATCTTTTTAGACGTAAACCGTCTAAAAAAAGTTCTTGACAAATTCAATCTCTTATGTTATAATCTAGTTACAAGATTGAAAGAAACAACCAGAGTGAAAGGAAGTAATAAAAATGATTAGAAGAATTAAGGCTTATTTTTGGTGCAAGCGCATGGGTATCAACCACCCTTGGAAAGCAAGCGGAGATTCTAATTTTATCCAATTCGGATAATGATAAAGAGTGATTTAATCACTCTTTTTTTTATTAGACGTATGACGTCTAATTCATTTTATTGTCAAATTTTCAACTTTATATAACACCCAATGTCGCGTTACATTACATTTTCCACATCACATTACTAATACTCACCGTCAAGTGTCACGTAACGTGACTTTTTCTATGTAATATGACGGCGCGCGGCCTCTATCACATTATATGATTCCTAATACTGAATTTTGAAATAAGCTGCGTCTGCGCAACTGCGCCCGCTCATAAGCTGCGTTTGTGTCAAATTTCATATAAGCTGGGTCTTCAATATTTCTGGCGCATCAAATTCGTAGAGGCATCAATAGAAATTTCCTCTTAAAAAATAAAACGCATTTTTTGCGACTGTTAAGCTGGAAAATTTGACAAAGAAAAATGTCATTTTACATGACAACGCGCACCAAAATGTCACGTAACGTGACCGGCGCAATTTTGAAAAATAAACGAAAATCTAGTATAATATATATAGAAATTGAGGGAAGAAGAAACGAAACCTCCACATAGTGGAACCGCGCATAAGCTGCGACTTACGTTCGATTATCTTCTTCCATTTCTAAAATCGGGGAGATAAACCCATCTATTAGAAAATTGAAAGAAGGATACTAGTATGACTAAGAGAGAATTTCTGAACACTATCGCTACTGCTGGAAACCTGCCCGCTGAACTGGTTGAATTCGCCGCACACGAGCTGGAAGTAATGGACGCTGCAAACGAGAAGAACCGCGCCAAGGCAGCTGAGAAGCGCGCCGCAAAGGACGCAGAGAAGGAGCCTATTCGTAATGCCATTATGGACGTTATGACGAATGAGCCGCAGACCGCCACTATGCTCATCGAGGCAGCCGGTCTTACTGACACGGTCAAGCCGCAGTCTGTCCCTTCTCTTCTGAAGCCCCTCATCGAGGCTGGAACTCTTGAGAAGGTCGATATGAAGATTCCGGAGAAGAAGAGCCTTCAGAAGGGCTATAAGCTTTCCTAAGCTCTCTACCACTAAGCCCTAGCTTATTAGCTGGGGCTTATTCCTTATTCTTTGATGTCATGTAACGTGATGTCAAATTTTGCTGGCGCGATATCATATAAATAATAATAATTTTGAAATGGGTTGAATTTGGAATAATTTGAATTTTTGAAATGAGTTGAATTTTTGAAATGAATTGAATTTTTGAAATGAATTGAATTTTGCGCGAGAAACCTATCTCCATTTATCAATGGAACCCAATGGCCACAACCATTGATCGCCATCGTCCGGACACGTACTCTACCCCTCCCACGTGGGGAACTGTGCCATCCCTTCTATATATAAGCCATTGCTTCTAAGCCTTTGCGTCTAAGCTTCCACTTCTTCCACTTCTTCCACTTCTCCTACTTTTCTCCTTCTTTTTTTGTCCCTCTTTCCTTTTTCCTTTTTTCTCTTCCTTCCCTCTCTTCCTCTTATCTACGCCTTTTTTCTAGAATTTTTTCTGTTCTCCCCTTTTTTTGGATTTTTTTTCCGTTTACACTTTTTCTACGATTTTTTCTCTTCCTTCCCTCTATTCTTCCTTTTTCTTTTCTCCAATTTTACTTTTCCCCTTTTATTAGTTCTATTGATTACGCCCTTTTCTTTTCTTTCTTCTCTATTTCCTTCGTTTCTCTTTTTTCTTTCCCCCCTCTATTTTTATTCCCTTCTTTTGTCTTCTTTCTTTTATGCCCTTCTTTTTATACTCTTCTTCTAATTTTTTCTTTTCTCTTTTTCTTTACACGAAAACGTAATTTTTGACCTGGGATGCCATATTTTACCTGTGCAGTTTCCCCTTCATCTGTCACGACAATCGCTTTGTCTGGAAAAAGGACCTCCTGCACGCGGCCCTCATAAATCTCGCCTTTTTTCATACACATCTCCTTTTCTTGAACTAAAATCCCCGCCGTTTTGCGGCGGGGATATCATTTTTATTTACTTACCTATTGATGTCAGATCAGTCTTCATCCTCATCATCAGACTCTTCATCCTCAGATTTTTCCTCAGCCTCATCAGATTCCTCTTCTTTAGCCTCGTCTTCTTTCTCCTCTTCTTCGTCATCATCACCGGCAAGAGTCGATGCGGCGAAATACAAAAATGCAAGTGCTGCAATCATCTTAATAAGCCAGTCAGGAATAAATTCACTGACAAGT
>OLYC01000605.1_pt1 | contig 28592 bp, 26 predicted proteins | sample 1674271 | NCBI WGS metagenome assembly OLYC01 (sample SAMEA103958154, study PRJEB25191) | human gut metagenome
TGATCCTGCAGGACCATATCCAGCACTGCATTGTCGACGCCGTGGAGCACGACGACGAGCAGGCGCTCGACGCGCTGTGTCAGGCGATCGACAAATTCGTGAAATAACGGCCCGGGTGTATCTGAAAACCAGCAATGTGACCGGCAGCGCGAAAAGGCCCGCTGTCCGGGTGCGTTGACAGTTTTCAGATACACCCTAGGCGCAGGGGCTTTCGCCCCTGCGCCGGTTTGTCTCTCAGCCCGAGCACCGGCTGCAGCCGCAGCCGGAATTCTGGTTCGAGTTGGACGTCCCGCCCACATTGCTGCACGAGCCGCAGCCGCACCGGCGGCAGCAGCAGCAGCCGGGCGAGGTCCCGCCCACACTGCCGCAGCCTCCGCAGCCGCCGACCGAGCCGCTCCCCTGCGTGCAGGTGCAGGTGCACGTGCACGTCGGGTTCGTCGTCGACGTCCCGCCGACCGAGCCGGAAGACTGATTGCAGCACGGATTGCAGCACCGCTGCTGGACAAAGTCCGGGAATGTCAGGCCGCTGAAGCCGTTACAGAAACAAGCCATTGCGCATACCTCCAAAAAAATCTCCGGGAACATCGGTTCCCGGAGCATTCTATGCCCTGCGTGCGCGTTTGGTGTCAGACTCTGTCGGTTTTCGCCTCGATGGGCGGCACAGGCGCGTCGACGATCTCCTGCGGCCTCTGCGGCTGTTTCATAAAGGATCACCCCGCAGATAGTCTCTGCGGGGTGCCGCTTTGTTTATTCGTGCTCCTTCTCCGATTCCTGCATTTTCCGGACGATATCGCCGAAGCGGGCGATCACGCGGTCATAGTTTTCCTTCCGGTGCGGAAACATGCAGTTCACGCAGTTTTTGATGCCCGACTCCGTGTAGCAGAAGTTCCCGCCGCATTCGCGCCCGAGGGCGTACAGCGGGCAGTAGCAGAACAGGCAGTTGAAGCGCTCCGGGTGCGCCGTCTTGTGGCAGGGAAAGTATTCACAGTCGGTATTCTGAAAAAACGCGTAGTGCCGCTCTTCCATCAGTTCTTCTCCTTCAGCGCCTCGCACAGCGCCGCGTCCGGCGTGACGACGGCGGTCTGGTACGTCGTGTAGATCACCATGCCCGGCCGGGCCCCGGCGGGCTTTTTCACATATTTGACCGGCGTATAGTCGACCGGGACGTTCTGCCCCTCCCGCGCCTGCGAATAATAGGCCGCGAGCTGCATCGCCTCGGTGACGGTGCGGTCCGGCGGGGTCTGTCCGCCGGTCTCGATGATGACGTGGCTGCCGGGGATCTTCTGCACGTGCAGCCAGAGGTCCGTCTTCGCGGCCAGCTTCGTCGTCAGCTCGTCGTTCTGCCGGTTGCTCCGGCCGACCCAGATCCCAAAGCCGTCGGAGGATACGAACCGCATCGGGCGGCTCGGCGGCAGCTTCATCTGCTTTTTCCGGTCGGTCTGGCGCAGATATCCGCCCGAGACGAGCTCCGCGCGGATCTCCTGTAGATCCCGCACCGACTCCGCCCGCGTCAGCGCGTCGAGCACGCTCGCTAAATACGCAAGCTCCTGCTCGCCGCGCGCGATCTGCTCCGTCAGGACCTTCTCGGCAGTCTTGGCCTTCTGGTAGTCCTTGTAGAATTTTGCCGCGTTCTGCTGCGGCGAGATGGCCGGGTTGAGAGGGATCTCGATCTCCTTCATCTCTGGATCGTAGAAATCTGCCGCGCGCAGCTTCGTCTGCCCGCGCTTCACGGCGTAAAGATTGGCCGTCAGGATATCGCCGAGGCGGCGCAGCCGCTCGCGGTCATGGGTCGCCGCCAGTTCCTTCCGCTGGTTCTCGAGCTTCCGCGCCGTCCGGGCCTGCAGGTTCGAGACCGTCTTGCGAATGACCTGCGAGGACTGCCGGATGGCGTCCGCGCGGTCGCGCGCGGCATAAAACCGGTCGAGCAGACGGGAGAACGAGTCAAACGCCTCCTGCCGGACAAAGTCGCCGTACTGCGTGACCGGCAGACAGGTGAAGTCCCACGGCCGCCCGTCCTTTTCCAGCAGCACCGGCTGCGGCGGCTGCGTCCGGAGCTGTTCGATGCGGGCATGGAGCCGCGCGGCCAGCGCGGTCTTCTCCGCCTCCGGCAGCTCCGACACATCCGTGTCCAGATCGCCCGTCAGGCAGAACGCCAGCTCCCGGCACACGAGCGGCGAAAAGCCGCCGAAGGTATCGAGCAGCCAGCCGTCCAGCCGCCGGGGCGAACGCTGCGCGGCAAGCAGCGCCGTCAGCTCCTCCTGCGTCACCGCGAACGGATCCCGCTTGCCCTGCGTGGGCGGCAGATGGTAATAAAGTCCCGGCAGGACCTGCCGCTGCTCGCTCATCTCAAAGTCGACCCGGCGCAGGCAGTCCAAAATCCGCCCGTCCTCCGCGGTCAGGATCAGGTTCGAGTTGCGGCCCATGATCTCGAGGATGAGGTGCTTTTGCGTGGGGCTTCCCATCTCGTCGGTGCAGTCGAAGGTGAGGTCCAGCAGCCGCTCCATCTCCGGCTGCTGCATCCCGACCAGCCGCCCGCCCGTCAGATGCTTGCGCAGCAGCATGCAGAACATCGGCGGCTGCGCCGGGTTTTCCGCCGGTTCATTCGTCAGGTGGATGCGCGGATGATTGGGTGAGGCCGTGAGCAGCAGTTTTCCGCCGCCGGCCGCGCCGCGCATGGACAGGATCAGCGTGTCGCGCTGCGGCTGCTGGACCTTGTCCACGCGGCAGCCGGTCAGGCTGCCCTCCAGCTCGCGGCGGACCGCCGTCAGAAATAAAGCATCAAAGGGCATGAGGTTCCTCCATCGTTGCAAAAAACAGTTCGTTCAGCCGCTCCACCCGGCCCGCCAGATACAGGGCCCCAAACAGGCATTCCAGGCCCGTGGCCTTGGCATACTGCTCGCGCGTGGCGTTTTTGGGGATCTGGTGGACGTGCGCGTTGCGGCCGCGCTTGTAGTAGGTCAGCTCCTGCTCGCTCAGAAGCGGGAGCATCCGGTCGACCCGCCGGGCCTGCGCGGGCGCGCAGACCCGCTCCACCGTCGCGCGGTGCAGATTTCCGATGGCTTCCTTCCCCGCCGTGCACAGAAAGCTTCGCACCAGCAGCTCAAACACCGCGTCGCCGCAGTGCGCCAGCCCCAGCACGCTGATCTGGTTGATCTCGCGCGGGGACATCGTCAGATGAAACAGATCTTCCAAGCGGATCTCCTCCGGAATACATAATTTATGCTATACTATATCACAATTTACACCCTGTTTTCCACCCCGCGCAAAAAAATGGTTGACTTGATGGTTACAATCTGTTACAATTTACGTATTCTGAACCGATACGAAAGGAAGTCTGCAGCATGCAGAAAATTTTCCGCCGCCTATCCGCCGCGCTGCTCTGCCTGGCGCTTCTGGCCGCTCCGGCCCTGGCCGCCGAGGCGACCATCCGTTCCGACTACGTCGTGATCGAGGGCGAGAATTTCGTCGCCGACACCTTCTGCGGCGTGGACGCCCTGTATAATGAGACCGGCCGGACGCTGTTCTGCAACGAGCTGATCGAGCGCTTCTATTCCGCCGTCTACGGCGTCAGCATGTACACGGACAACGGCAGCCTGACCGTCACCAGCCCCTCGGGCTGCTGGTTTGAGGTTACATACGCGCCGCAGCCCGGCGACATTGCCTACGCCTCCGCCGAGGCGCGCGAGCGCTACGGCAACCACTACGCCATCGTCAAATCCGTCGACGAAGCCGGCGGCACCGTCACCCTCTTCGAGCAGAACTGGATCTGGGACGGCAAGGCGGGCGTGAACCGCGTCATCCCCTATGACGGCGGCTGCTACACATTCTATACCATGATGTCCGCCTCCGGCCGCGCAGCCGCCGCTGAAGAGGGCCTCGCCAATACGCCGGTCTCCGACGCCCCGTCCGTCACGCCTGTCAGCGCCTCCGCCGGCCTCACCGCGTGGGGCAGCGGCGTCTCGAGCATCACCGGCACGCCCTCGGCCTGGGCCGCCGACACCATCACCCGCGCCGAGATCTACGGCATCACCATGCTTTCCGACGGCAGCTACCAGTCCTCCATCACCCGCCGGACGCTTGCGCGTCTGGCCGCCAACACGGCCCGCACGCTCGGTCTGGTGGAGGATGTGAGCGACCCGATCGCCGTCGTACAGCAGCTCGGCGTCATGCAGCCGAATGCCGACGGCAGCTTTGACCAGACCTCCAAGGTCACGCGGCAGATGGCCGCGACGGTCCTGCTCCGCCTGCTGCGGCAGTCGAGCACCGTCTTCGACGCCGATTACTCCACGCTCAGCCGCTACCCGGACAGCGCCGCGATCTCCGACTGGGCGCGCGAGGCCGTCGCCATGATGACGCAGTACGAGCTGATGAACGGCACCTCGAAGGGCTTCGAGCCCAAAAAGGAAATGACGCTCGAGCAGTGCCTCGTCCTGCTGACGCGCATCTGCGAATTCTGAAAAAGCTCCAAAAAGGACATGCTGCATGGCAGCATGTCCTTTTTTATTTCCCGTATTGCGTGTATTTAACGACCCGGTCCAGCAGATACCGCTGGAAAGTCCGGCACTGCGCCGGGGAGATCGCCCGATCAGCCATGATGACCAGCGGGACGATCGGTCCGCCGCCCTGAAACGGCAGCTGGACATGGTCATACGGCTGCGCCTGCAGCCCATTGCGCTCGTAAAAGGCCTTGCGGCGGCAGGTGAGCGCGTCCTCCGGCGGCTCGATCTCGAGGATGAAAGGCTTCTTCCCCTGCAGCAGCTCCCGGAGGATCCGGCTGCCGGTCCCCTGCCCGCGCAGCGACGGCTGCACGGCAAAATGCTCCAGATAGACAAAGTCTTCCGTCTGCCAGACGAACACGTCCGCCAGCAGCCTTCCGTCCTCCAACGCGCCGAGCGGCAGAAAATCCGTGTCCTGCAGCGCCAGCAGGTGATCTGCCCGCGTGCGCCGCTCGTTGGGCGGGAAGCTGCTCTCATACAGGGAAAACGACGCATCAAACAGCGGATGCTGCGCACCGATCCGTTCCAATTTCATTTCTGATAATAGTCTGCGACCAGCTGCCGGTCATACAGCACGCGGGCGCGAAGCGCCGCGGCGCTTTCAAACCGCATCTCCCCGCGCAGATGGGCCTGCAGCCAGACGGCAAGCTCCTTTCCATAGAGATCTCCGGCAAAGCCGATCAGATTGGCCTCCAGCAGCGGCGCCGGAAGCGCGCCGACCGTCGGATGGACGCCGATGTTGACGCAGGCGGGATAGCGCACGCCGTCCACCTCCGCCTCCGCGCGGTAGACGCCGAAGGCCGGGACCAGCACGCCCGGCGCGAACGGCACATTGGCCGTCGGGAAGCCGAGACCTGCGCCCCTGCCCGCACCGCGCGTGACGCGGCCGGTGACGAGCTGCCCGTGGCCGAGCAGACGGACGGCCCCTTCGCAGCGGCCGGTCTGCAGCAGCCGGCGGATGCGGGTGGAGCTGACGGCACTGCCGTCAACGCGGATCTCCGGGATGACGTCGCAGCCGATGCCGAGTTCCCGGCACTTCTCCTGCAGCCGCGCCGGGTCACCCTGTCCGCGGTCGCCGAAGTGAAAATCGTGACCGCAGACCACATGCTTCGCATGCAGCTGCCGGACCAGATAGTCCTCCACAAAGACCTGCCACGGCATGTGCATCATCGCCTCGTCAAAATGGGCGAAGATCACCTGCTCCATGCCGCAGAGCCTGCGCATGAGCAGCTCCCGCTCCGCCATGGTGTTGAGCAGCGGCACGGCCGTGCCGAACACAAGCGTGTCCGGGTGCGTATCAAAGCTCAGCGCGGCCGGGGTCAGCCCCAGCGCCTGCGCGCGCTGCCGCGTCCGGTCGAGAAGCGCGGCGTGGCCCAGGTGGATGCCGTCAAAAAAGCCCAGCGCCAGAACGCAGTCATGTACCAAGTGTGTTCACCTCGAAAAAGCTCTTGATGGTGGTGAGAACGCCGCCCTCCACGCGGCCGAGCAGCAGAAATTCGCCGTCCTCGGCATAGACGCGGTACGTCCCGGGCTGGAACTGCCAGTCCTTGACCTGCGCGCCGTTTTTGAGCTTCGCGGCCTGCCCCAGCGTGACGATGAGGGGCGGATGTGCCGCGAAGACCGCATCGACAGGCATGAGCAGCTGCTGCGGGTCCTGCCCGGCGGCAAAGTCCAGCACCTGCTGCATCGTCACGGCCTGCGCGAGCGTAAAGCTCCCCGCCCGCGTCCGGCGCAGCGACGACATGCAGCCGCCGCAGCCAAGCGCGCGGCCCAGATCGTGGCAGAGCGTGCGCACATACGTGCCCTTCGAGCAGCGCACGCGGATCGTCCAGTCCGCGCTCTCGCCCTCCAGCAGCTCCAGCGCATGGATGGTGATGCTTCTCGGCTTGCGCGCGACCTCCTGTCCTCTGCGGGCCAGCTCATAGAGCTTCTGGCCGTTTATCTTGATGGCGGAGTACATGGGCGGGATCTGCTCGATGGGGCCGAGGAACTGCCGCAGAGCGGCCTCCAGTTGCGCGCGGGTGACGCAGACGGGATTCGTCTCCAGTACGGTCCCGCTCGTGTCCTGCGTGTCGGTCACGACGCCGAGGCGCAGCCCCGCGACGTATTCCTTTTCCGCGGACTCGAGAAATTCAGCCGCGCGGGTGGCGCGGCCGATAAAAACAGGAAGCACGCCGGTGGCCATCGGGTCGAGCGTGCCGCCATGGCCGACGCGGCGTTCATGAAACACGCCGCGCAGCTTGGCCGCCACGTCCTGGCTCGTCCAGCCGGCGCTCTTGTCGATCACAAGGATGCCGTTTGCCATAGGGTCTCCTTTTTACAGTCTGACGCCGCTTTCCGCGAGCGCGCGCAAAATCGCCGCCTTCGCCCCCGCGATGCCGCCCGGGACGCTGGCCCCGGCCGCCGCGGCATGGCCGCCGCCGCCCAGGCGCTGGCAGATGGCCGACGCGTCATACGGCGCTTCGGTCCTGAGGCTGATCTTGCCCAGCCCGTCCTCGACCTCGCGGATCATGACGCCGATCTTCACGCCCTCGATGCTGCGGGCAAAGCCGGAGATCGAGTCAAGATCGTCCTCCGTGACGGTAAAGGCCGCCAGCAGCTTTTTGGGCATCGTGCAGACGCCGACCTCTCCGCCCGCGTAAAACTCCATCGTGTCGGTCAGCTTCGCCTCCAACCGGAGCCGGGCGAAGCTCTTCGTGTCAAAAAACACCTTGTTGATGGGGTACACATCCGCCCCGGCGTCGATGAGCGCCGCCGCGGTGCGGTGGGTGTTGGCGCTGGTGTTGGAAAATTTGAAGCAGCCCGTGTCGGTGGAGATTGCCGTGTATAAACACTCGGCGATCCGCTTCGTGACCGTCACGCCGAGCTCTGTCAAGAGCGCGTGGACGATCTCGCCGCAGGCGGCCTTGTCGGCCTCCACGAGCTTCGGGCAGGCCAGCGAATTGCTGCCGTGATGGTCGACCGCGCACACCGGCGTCAGCCCCAGCCGGACCGCATCAAAGGACAAAAGCCCCTCCGACGCGATATCCGTGGAGATGACGCACGCGTCCGCAGGCGCGTCCTCACATACCAACCCCTCGAGCAGGGCCGCGAAGCGCGGCGTGAACTGCTCGTTCTGCAGCACGGCCGCCGACTTCCCCAGCTGCCGCAGGCCCAGACACAGGGCGCTCGCGCAGCCGATGGTATCGCCGTCCGGGCGGCGGTGGGTCAGGATGACGAAGTTGTCATGCTCGCGCACAAACGCGCAGAATTCAGCCCTTGTCATCGGCCTTTTCCGCCTCCCGCGCAGCCTCCTGCCGCTCGAGCTTCTCGAGCAGGTCGAACATGTGCGCGCCGTATTTGAGCGAATCGTCGAGCGTGAAGACGAGCTCCGGCGTGTAGCGCAGCTGCAGCCGGCTGCCGAGCTCGCGCCGCAGCCAGCCGCCCGCAGACTTCAGCCCGCGGATCGCATCCTGCGACCTTGCCTCCTCGAGCACGCTGACATAGATTTTACTGTAGCGCAGATCCGGCGTGGTATCCACGCGCGTGATGGAGATCATGGTCTGCACCCGCGGGTCCTTGAGCGAGCGGATCAGCTCCGCCAGCTCCCGCTGGATCTCCTCATTGATCCGGCCGATTCGATTGGAAGCCATAGGCCCTCCTTACAAAAACCGGGCAGGTCAGCGCCCTGCGGCGCTGACCATGCCATTGTTACTCCTTGATCTGCTCCATGACGAAGCACTCGAAAATGTCGCCTTCCTTGATGTCGTTGAACTTCTCGATCGACATGCCGCATTCGTAGCCGGCGGCGACCTCCTTGACCGCGTCCTTGAAGCGCTGCAGGGAGCCGAGCTTGCCCTCATGGATGACGATATTGTCGCGCAGCACGCGCACAGACGCGTCGCGCGTGATCTTGCCGTCCTTGACGTAGCAGCCCGCGATCGTGCCGATAGCGGAGACCTTGTAGGTCTGGCGGACCTCGGCGTGGCCGATGATGGCCTCACGGAACTTGGGCGCGAGCATGCCCTTCATGGCGTCGGTGATCTCGTTGATGGCGTCGTAGATGACGCGGTACATGCGCATGTCGACCTTGTCGCGCTTCGCGGCGGCCTGCGCCAGCTCGTTCGGGCGGACGTTGAAGCCGATGACGATGGCGTTGGACGTGGAGGCAAGCAGGATATCGGACTCGTTGATCGCGCCGACGCCCGCATGGATGACGCGCACGCGGACTTCCTCGTTCGACAGCTTTTCGAGCGAGGCCTTGACGGCTTCCGCCGAGCCCTGCACGTCTGCCTTGACGATGAGGTTCAGCTCCTTCATCTCGCCCTCCTGCAGCTTGGAGAACAGGCTCTCGAGCGTGACCTTCTGGTTGAGCTTGTTGGCGTCGTCCTTGATCTTCTGCTTGCGCTGCTCGACGAGCTGGCGCGCCATGCGTTCGTCGGAGACGACGCTGAATTCGTCGCCGGGCGCGGGGACCTCGGCAAGGCCGGTGATCTCGACCGGGACGGACGGGCCCGCTTCCTTGACCTGCGCGCCCTTGTCGTTCGTCATGACGCGCACGCGGCCGACGGCCGTGCCCGCGATGATGAGGTCAGACTGCCGCAGCGTGCCGTTCTGGACGAGCAGCGTTGCGATCGGGCCGCGGTTCTTGTCGAGCCGTGCTTCGAGAACGCAGCCCTTGCCCGCGCGGTTCGGGTTGGCCTTGAGCTCCTCCATCTCGGCCGTCAGAATGACGGTCTCGAGCAGCTCGTCGATGCCCATGCCGGTCTTCGCGGAGATCTTGCAGACTTCCGTCTCGCCGCCCCACTCAGCCGGGGTCAGACCGTGCTCGGTCAGCTGGGTCAGGATGCGGTCGGGGTTCGCGCCGTGCTTATCCATCTTGTTGACGGCCACGATGATGGGGATCTTGGCCGCCTTGGCGTGGTTGATGGCCTCGATGGTCTGCGGCATGATGCCGTCGTCCGCGGCGACGACGAGAATGGCGATATCGGTGCACATCGCGCCGCGCGCGCGCATCTCGGTGAAGGCCGCGTGGCCCGGGGTGTCGAGGAAGGTGATGGGCTGGCCGTTGATCTCGACGGTGTAAGCGCCGATGTGCTGCGTGATGCCGCCGGCTTCGCCGGCCGCGACCTTCGCGTGGCGGATATAGTCGAGCAGGCTCGTCTTGCCGTGGTCGACGTGGCCCATGACGACCACGACCGGCGGACGGGTGACGAGCTCGTCGGCGGTATCCTGATGATCGTCGAACAGGCGCTCCTCGATGGTGACAATGACCTCGTGCTCGACCTTGCAGCCAAGCTCGGTGGCGACGAATTCCGCCGTGTCAAAGTCGATGGTCTGGTTGACCGTGGCCATGACGCCGTTTTTGAGCAGGCACTTGATGACCTCGGCCGCCGTCTTCTTCATGCGGGAGGCCAGCTCGCCGACGGTGATCTCGTCGGGGATCTTGACGACCAGCTGCGCCTTCTTGGCGATCTCGAGCTGGAGTCTGCGCATCTTCTCCTGCTCCTCGGAGCGGGACTTGGTGCCGAAGCGCTTGGCCTGCTGCTGTTTCTTGTTCTTGTTGCCGATCTTCTGCTTGCCGCTCTGGTAATTCTGCACGCGGTCGGAGACCAGCGAATCGACGCGGTCGTCATAGCGGTCGGCGTTGACGGTGACGGCGCTGGTGTCGATGACGCGGCGCTCGCGCTTGCGCTCCGGCTGCGGCTGCTTGGGCTGCTGCTGGGCGTTCGGCTGCTGCGGACGCTGCGCGTTCTGGTTGTTCTGATTGTTCTGCGGCTGCGCCGGGCGCTGGACATTGTTCTGCTGCGGGCGCGGCTGCTGATTCTGCTGCTGCGGACGCGGCTGATTGCTCTGCGCGGGCGCGGCGGGCGCAGCGGGTGCGGGAGCCGGCGCGGGCGCCGGAGCTTCCTTCTTTGCCGCGGCAGCGGCAAAGACCTGCTCGATCGAATCGATCTGGTTCTGCTGCGTGATGTAGTCAAAGATCACGTTCAGCTGGTCTTCCGTCAAATTCTGGGAGCTGCTTTTCGGTTTTTCGTAGAATTTCCCGACGATCTCGATGAGCTTCTTCGCCGGCATCGCAAAATCGTCTGCGACTTCCTTGATCTTCTGTTTCACTTCAATGCTCAATACAGCCACCTCCAGTTATTTCTTCCCCATTTTTACGTTCTTCCTGTGTGCCTGCGCCTCCTGCCGGCGCTTCTGGACCCGCTGCGTCTGCACGGTCAGCTGGGCGAGGATGTCCGCGTGGGTCTCGTCGCCCAGTGCCTCAAGAAACGATTTTGCAAACGCAGGCTCGGTAAACGCGCACAGCGCGCAGGCGTTGCAGCCCAGGCCGTCGCCGAGCTCGTCTTTCGTGTACGGCACACACACATACGGGCACTTGCTGCCCGAAACAAAGGATCTGGCCCGGCGGAAGGTATGGTCGCCGGCGTCCTTTGCGACCAGCAGGAGCTTCGCCTTGCCGCTGCGGCAGGCGATGCCGACCGGCTCTTCGCCGATCTGCAGCAGTCTTGCCCTGCGGGCAAGACCCAGCAGGCGCAGGGCCTTCTGCTGCGCGTCAGTCATGGTCCCCCGCCTCCATTCTTGCAAGCAGCAGATCATAGATCTCCTGCGGGATCTGGCAGTTCAGTCCGCGGTCAAGCGCCTTGGACTTGATCGCCTTTCTGAGGCAGTCGGTCTGCGGGCAGAGATAGGCGCCGCGGCCGGGCGCCTTGCCGCGGAAGTCGAGGGAAATGTCCCCCTCCGGGCTCCGGACCACACGGACCAGCTCTTTTTTCGCTTTCATTTCCCGGCAGCCGACGCATTGGCGCATGGGAATTTTTTTCTGCATACGGACGCCTCCTTCCGTACAGGCTTACGCCTGCAGCCCGGCGTCTTCCGCCGGCGCTTCCTGCGCCTCGGCGGCAGCCGCTGCGTCCTCCAGCTCCAGCTCATGCTCCTGCGAGGCGGGCTTGATGTCGATCTTGTAGCCGGTCAGGCGGGCGGCGAGGCGGGCGTTCTGGCCTTCCTTGCCGATGGCGAGCGAGAGCTGATCGTCCGGGACGATCACGCGGCAGGCCTTCGTGCTGCCGGGCAGCACCGTGACGGACTTGACATCCGCCGGAGACAGGGCGGAGGCGACGAATTTTGCCGGGTCCTCCGACCAGACGATGATGTCCATCTTCTCGCCGTGCAGCTCGTTGACGACCGCGCCGACTCTCGCGCCGCGGGTGCCGACGCACGCGCCGACCGGATCGATGCCGTCCTGCGAGGCGAAGACCGCGATCTTCGTGCGCGAGCCGGCCTCACGGGCGATGGACTTGATCTCCACGAGGCCGGAAGCGATCTCCGGGACCTCGAGCTCAAAGAGCCGCTTGACCAGGCCCGGATGCGTCCGGGAGACGATGACCTGCGGGCCTCTGGTCGACCGGCGGACCTCCACGACGTAGACGCGGATGAGGTCGCCCTCGTGATAATACTCCGTGCGGACCTGCTCGGAGGCGGAGAGCATGGCGTCGGTCTTGTCGTTGCCGCCGCCGATGCGGATGGTCATGTCGTTGGTCGCAGGCTCGATGCGCAGGACCGTACCGGTGAGGATCTCATGCTCCTTCGACGAGAACGTGTCGAAGACCATGCCGCGCTCGGCCTCGCGGATGCCCTGGATGATGACCTGCTTGGCCGTCTGGGCCGCGATGCGGCCGAAGGCCTTCGTCTGCACGTCGACGTTGACCAGATCGCCCAGCTGCGCGGTCTTGCTGATCTTGCGGGCCGCGTCGAGCGTGATCTCGGTGGCGGGGGTGATGACGTCGTCGACGACTTCCTTCTGCACGTACATGTGCATATCGTCGTCCTTGACCTCGACAAAGACGTTATCGGTATAGCCGTCCTTGTCCTTCTTGTATGCGGCGACGAGCGCCTGCGTGATCTTCTCGATCATGTAGCTCTGCGGGATCCCGCGTTCTTTTTCCAGCTGCGCAAGCGCCGCAAAAATTTCGGCATTCATGTTTTCGAAATTCCTCCCTTTAAAACTCGACGTGAAGCCGCACCTGCGCGACCTCGTTTTTCTGGAATGTATGTGTGGCCCCTGCGGCCTCGATCGTCACCGCGCCGTCTTCGTAGCCGGTGAGCGTGCCGACGAATTCCTTCGCCCCGTTGACAGGCCTGAACAGCTTGACCGAGACGGACGAGCCCATAAACTGCGCAAAATCCGACGGCCGCTTCAGCTGCCGCTCGAGCCCCGCGGAGCAGACCTCGAAGTTGTAGCTGTCCGGCACAGGGTCCTTTTCGTCCAGGATCGGATCGACTGCGCGGGAAATGGCCTCGCAGTCGGAGATATCCACGCCGCCGTCCTTGTCGATGTACAGCCGCAGAAACCACTCTCCGCCCTCGCGGACATATTCCACGTCCCAGAGCGTACAGCCGTGCGCCTGCACGACAGGCTCGGCGAACTGCGCCACCTGTTCGGTAACCTTCAAGAAAAAACCCCCTTACCAGCAAGAAAGAGTGGGGAAACATTCCCCACTCTCAAGTAAAATACTATCAAGATGCTTGTATTATAGCATCCGCTGCCGGAAAAAGCAAGGAGAAAATCCGAATTTTCCTGCCGATCGGGCAGATATTTTCTGCTTTTTTCGCCCCGCGCCGCCCAAATTCGACTGCAGCGCGAAAAATTCGCAAAAAATCCCGCGTCCCGGGTGTCTTTTGCGTCCCGGGTGTGCTATACTATATGATAATGCTTGCTCACGGGGAGGACTGCTTATGAAACGAAAGCCCGGCCTGATCGGCGTTCTGTACGCCGCGATCCTGGCCGCCATTGCCGGATACTTTTTCCGCACGGCGCAGCTTTCCGGCGGCAGCAGCGTCCCGGTCGTCGCCTTCAGCGTTCTGATGGTGCTCGTCTTCGCGCTGGCCGCGGTGAGTCTGGAAAAGCACGCCGCGTATGCCGAGGTCTACAGCCCCTGCCGGCAGGATCTGGCGTTTTCCCTGCTCGGCGCGGCGGGTCTGATCGCGGGCTGCGCGCTGGATTTCCGCGGCTCGGTGTTCCGGATGCTCATCAGCCTGCTCGGGCTTCTGGCGGGCTTCGGCCTCGGCGCGGCAGCCGTGCTGCGGCAGAAGGGGCAGAAGCCATCCGCGGCCTTCTATGTCTTCGCCGTTTTGTTCTATGTTGCCAAGCTCTTCCGGGACTTCCGCCACTGGGAGATCAATCCCGCCATCGGCGACTACTGCTTCTCGCTGTTCGCCATGATCTCGTTCATGCTGGCCAGCTACCACGCCGGCGCCTTCAGCTTTGACCGCGGCGCGCGCCGCCGCCTCGCCTTCTTCTCGCTCACGGGCGTGCTGTTCGGCGCGATCAGCCTCGCAGGCGCAGGCCTCTCCGAGCTGCTGATCTACGCGGGCAGTCTTTTCTGGATGCTCGCCTGCGCGCAGCAGATGATGAAAAAACCGTAATTTTAATTGCAAAACCCCCGTCTGCGGCAGCAGACGGGGGGTTTCTTATTTACATTCCGCGCCGCCCCATTCGACGGCGGTGAAGCCGGTGCGTTCCGGCGCGGTGAGCGTCTGCGGTGCGATCTCTACCGCTTTCTCCAGCGGGCGGTAGGCCATGAACACGCGGATGAGCGTGTCGGGCTCCGGCGTGATGGTGAGCCGGGCGCTTTCGGTATAGGCCTCGTCCTGGAAGGCGATCAGGTTATAGGCATTCTCCTGCATCCGCGGCAGCCAGTAGATGATGAACTCGTTGGCCTCCGCGCGGCTGAGGCCGAGCTGTTCCAGCGCGTCCTCCAGAAACGCCGCCGTGTCGCTTCCCGCCACGCAGAAGCCGGACGAGAAGTCATAGACCTGGTCGGTCACGCCCTCCCAGTACAGATACCGGTAGGTCTGGCCGTCTTCGTCCGTCAGCGTGCCGTCCGGGCGGGCCGAGACGGTCCAGCCGTCCGCATAGGCCGGATACGTACACGTCAGCTCCCCGTCATAGTCCAGCCGGACCGTTATCTCCGTTTCCGTCTGCGGGTACAGATACGCGACCGGCTTGGCGTCGCAGGTCTCGTCCTGCTTTTCTTCCGGGTAGAGATAGATGACGGGCTTTGCCGACGTCGATTCCCGCCAGAAGTCCGGCGTGCAAGCGGCGAGCGCCATCAGCAGCGCAAGGGATAACACCAGTACAAGCAGCTTTTTCATGTTTCTTCCTCCTGTGTTCATAAAATAAGTCCTTCTATGGATACAGACAGGAAAACGAGCGGCTGGTTGCGTCTTATTTTTTCCCGGCCATCAGCCGCGCGAGCGTCTGGCGGATGACGGGCAGGCAGTCCTCGGGCTTCTGCAGCTCCAGCACGGCCTGCTCAAACGGGCACAGGCCCGTCCCCTGGCGGTTGAGGAGCTTCTCGGTCTTCGTATGGCAGGCGCAGGCCACGCCGTTGGCCGTCAGGAAATCCACGGCGGCGGCACTCATCGTCTCGGCGTACACGCCGGACGCACCGGCGAGGATGTAGATGGCCGCGGCCGCCTTGCCGACGATGGTGTCGCAGACCTCCGCGCCCCGCAGCAGCTCCGGCTGCGTATCGTAGACGCGCAGCGCCGGGCCGACGCCGCGGCCGAAGTCCTTATAGATGGTCTCGCCGTCTTTTTGCAGGACGAGCGTATAGGCGCCGTTTTCAAACAGCGCGGACAGATTTTCCAGCTTCATTCCGGCCGCATCCCCCTCGGCAGTTGTTTTTCGTTCTGGATCATGACCAGCGACAGCAGCAGCGCGATCACCATCACACCCACGGCGATCAGGTAGAACGGCTGGTTGGCGATATCGGCGATCGAATACCCGCTCGTCCCGTCAGAGACGGCATAGCCGACGATCAGCAGCACCAGCGCCGCGCCGAAGCAGAGATTGCGGATGATCCCGAGCAGCTTGTTGCGGGCAAGCAGGAACCCGTAAAACGCCTCCGGCGCGTCGAACTGCGCCCCGGCCCTCCAGGGCGTGAACAGGCGGCAGAAAAATTCCTTCATGCAGACAGCCTCCTTTTTTCTGATAAAAGTATAGCAGGAACTGCCGAAAAATGCAACGCGGACAGCGAGCCTGCGCTTCCGAAAAGAATCAATAAAAAAATATTGATTCCCTCTTGCTTTTTCCTGTGCCAGGCAATACAATAGGCTCGAAGGAGCGAAAACGAAGGACAGGAAGATGTGAGCCTGTCAATTTAACGCCGAGAGCATGCGTACCCGAACGTTGCATGAGTAGAAATGACGCGTCAAGTACCGGTTGGATGGGAGGTTGCCGCCGGGCGAAGGAGTTTCTCCGCGGTGTCATTTCGCATCCGCTATAGCAAACTGAAATTGTACTGCAGTTTCTTTCTTGTTTGAAAGTCTATTTTGTACGAACCTCCTCCCATTGAAACAATAGGAGGCTTTTTTATGTCCAAAAACATGTCTACCGCCGCTGCGCAGACCGCGCCGCGCCATGGTCTGCAGAACGTCCGGACGCTGGTGTCCTGCGCGCTGCTGGCCGCCGTATCCGTCGTTCTGGCCCGGTTCATCATCCCGATGCCCAATGAGACGACCCGTTTTTCGCTCGAAGCCGTGCCGATCTTCCTGGCCGGTATGCTCTTTGGCCCGCTGCCCGGCGCGCTGGTCGGGTTCGTGGCCGATTTTGTCGGGTGTCTGTTCTCCGGCTACGGGTATAACCCGATGTTCTGCGTGCCGCCCATTCTCTATGGTCTGGCCGCCGGTCTGTTCCAGCCGATGCTCGTCAAAAAGACGTCCGTCTGGACGATCGCGCTGGCGTTCCTGCCCGCCATCACGCTGGGCTCGATCCTGTGGCAGAGCTTCGCGCTGGCCTTTGTCTACGGCGGCGACGCGAAGACGGCGTTCTTCCTCACGAAGCTCGCGTCCCGGTCGATCCAGTTCGGCGTCACGTTCGTGATCGACGCCGCGGTGGTATGGCTGCTGTATAGATCCAAGGTATTCACCGCCGCCAAGCTCTGGCCGCCGGTCAAATACGAAAAGAAATCCGAAACATAAAGAAGGGATCCATCATGACGCTTGACGAAGCGCTGTATTATATCCATTCCGTCTGCTGGAAGGGCAGTGTCCCCGGTCTCGAGCGCATCAGCGCGCTTCTGGACAAAATGGGCCACCCCGAGCGGAAGCTGAAATTCATCCACGTGACCGGCACGAACGGCAAGGGTTCGACCTGCGCGATGCTGGCCAGCATGTTCACAAAGGCCGGATACAAGACGGGCCTGTACACCAGCCCCTTCCTCATCCGGTTCAACGAGCGCATCCAGATCGATGGCGTGCAGATCTCCGACGAGGAGATCTGCCGCATCACGGAGTACATCAAGCCCCTGGCCGACTCGATCTTCGAGCAGCCGACGGAGTTTGAGATGGTCACGGCGCTGGGCTTTGAATATTTCGCCCGCCAGGGCTGCGATCTGGTCGTGTGCGAGGTCGGCATGGGCGGCGAATTTGACGCGACGAACGTCATCCTGCCGCCGGAGGCCGCCGTCATCTGCAACATCGGCCTCGACCATACCGAGGTGCTGGGCGACACGCTGGAGAAGATCGCCGCGACGAAGTCCGGCATCATCAAGCCCGGCTGCGACGCCGTCATCTACCGTGAGCAGCCCTCCGTCGAGGCCGTCATCGAAGATCGCTGCAAGGCGGTCGGCGCGAAGCTCCACAAGGCGGACTTCGCCGACATCCATCTTCTTTCCCACGACCTGACCGGTCAGGTCTTCGACTGGGAGCGCTTCAAGCGTCTGAAGCTGCCGCTGCTCGGCGACCACCAGCTGCACAACGCGGCCGTCGCCCTGACGACCGCCACCGTCATGCAGCAGCGCGGCTGGAAGCTGACCGACGACGACATCCGCGAGGGTCTGGCCAGTGTCCGCTGGCCCGGCCGGTTCGACGTGCGGCGGAGCGATCCGCTCTTTATCATCGACGGCGGGCACAACCCGCAGTGCATCCAGGCGCTCGTCAAGAACATCCAGGATTATCTGCCCGGCCGCCCGCTCACGATCCTCACCGGTGTGCTGGCCGATAAGGATTACAACTGCATGTACCGCAATGTCGAGCCCTACGCGAAGGAGTTCATCACCATCACGCCGGGCAACCCGCGGGCGCTGAACGCGCACGATCTGGCGGCCTATCTGTCCCAGTTCGGCAAGCCCGTCACGGCCTGCGACCAGGTCGCCGACGGCGTCCGCCTGGCCGTCGAGCACGCAGGCAAAGACGGCGTTGTGCTCTGCTACGGCTCCCTCTACATGATCGGCGAGATCGAAGCAGGACTTGCACAACTGTAAACAATGCCGCCCTGACGCTTCGCGTCAGGGCGGCAGGTAATCGTGAAGCGTGAAGAAGTGTGGTGTGCCGCGGAGCGGTACAATTGAAATCGCTGGCGCAGCCAGCACCGCACCTATTCACTCTTCACTTTTCCTTTTTCCCTCAAACAAAAGAAACCCCGCAAACAAGTGACCGGCTTGTCTGCGGGGAATTCTTTATCAATATGAGGGGAAAATGAAAAAGTGTATATCGCTTCTTGCAAGATTATGATACCAAGGGTTTATTAAAAAACTTAGGGGCTAATTTTTAAATAAGTATGAAATCCCGTTTTTCTTTTTTCGACCAAACGTTTACAAAAATATCACAATTTTCGCCCCCTCCCCCTCTTGACAAACTCCGGGGAGAGGTCTATGATGAAGCCAAAATAAATTAGCACTCGTGAACGCAGAGTGCTAACCCCTGAAACAGAGGTGTTACCATGAACGCACAGAACTATACCCAGAAATCTCTGGAGGCCATTCAGGCCGCCCAGAAGCTGACCATTGAAAACCAGAACCAGCAGATCGAGCAGATCCACCTGCTCGCCGCCCTGCTGCGGCAGGAAAACGGCCTTGTGCCGCAGCTGCTGAAAAAGATGGGCCTCACGCCCGAAAGTCTCGAAGCCGCCGTCGACGCGGAGCTGAACAAGCTCCCGCGCGTGACCGGCTCCGGCCGCGAGGCCGACAAGTACTACGTCGCCCGCGCGGTGGATACCGCCCTCAACCAGGCCGAGGACATCGCAAAGCAGATGAAGGACGAATACGTCTCCGTCGAGCACCTGTTCCTCTCGCTGATCGAAAACGCGGACGACACGCTCAAGTCCCTCTTCCGCACCTATCAGATCACAAAGGAACGCTGCCTGCAGGCGCTGCAGTCGGTCCGCGGCAACCAGCGCGTGACCTCCGACACGCCGGAGGATACGTATGAGGCGCTTGCCAAATACGGCACGGATCTCGTCAAGCGCGCAAGAGAGCAGAAGATGGACCCCGTCATCGGCCGTGACGACGAGATCCGCAACGTCATCCGCATCCTCTCCCGCAAGACCAAGAATAACCCCGTGCTCATCGGCGAGCCGGGCGTCGGCAAGACGGCCATCGTCGAGGGTCTGGCGCAGCGGATCGTGGCGAACGAGGTCCCGAAGTCGCTGCAGGACAAGACGATCTTCTCGCTCGACATGGGTGCGCTGATCGCGGGCGCAAAATACCGCGGCGAGTTTGAGGAACGGCTGAAGGCCGTGCTGGCCGAGGTCAAGAAGTCCGAAGGCCGCATCATCCTGTTCATCGACGAGCTGCACACCATCGTGGGCGCAGGCAAGACCGAAGGCTCGATGGACGCGGGCAACCTCCTGAAGCCGATGCTCGCGCGCGGCGAGCTGCACTGCATCGGCGCGACCACGCTCGACGAATACCGCCAGTATATCGAAAAGGATCCCGCGCTCGAGCGCCGGTTCCAGACCGTTCTGGTGCAGGAGCCGACGGTGGAGGATACCATCGCCATCCTGCGTGGTCTGGAATCCCGCTACGAGGTCTTCCACGGCGTCAAGATCACCGACAACGCCATCATCGCCGCCGCCACGCTCAGTAACCGCTATATCACCGACCGGTTCCTGCCCGACAAGGCCATCGACCTCATCGACGAGGCCTGCGCCATGATCCGCACCGAGATGGACTCCATGCCGACCGAGCTGGACGTCATCAACCGCAAGATCATCCAGATGCAGATCGAGGAGGCCGCGCTCAAGAACGAAGACGACGAGCTCTCCAAGGCAAGACTTGCCGAGCTGCAGAAGGAGCTGGCCGAGCAGCGCGAGACCTTCAACGCCATGAAGGCCAAATGGGAAAACGAAAAGAACGCCATCGGCCGCGTGCAGCAGCTGCGTGAGAAGATCGAGCAGCTGAACCGCGACATCGAAGCCGCCGAGCAGAGCTACGACCTCGAAAAGGCCGCGAAGCTCAAATACGGTGACCTGCCCGAGGCGAAAAAGCAGCTCGAGCAAGAGGAAAAACTGGCGCAGAACGGCAAGGAGACGAGTTTGCTCCGCAACAAAGTCACAGAGGAGGAGATCGCCAAGATCATCGAGCGCTGGACCGGCATCCCCACTGCCCGCCTCATGGAGGGCGAGCGCGACAAGCTGCTGCATCTCGAAGATACGCTCCACAAGCGCGTCGTCGGCCAGGATGAGGCCGTGCGCGTCGTCTCCGAGGCCATCCAGCGCAGCCGCGCCGGCATCCAGGACCCGAACCGCCCGCTCGGCTCGTTCCTCTTCCTCGGCCCCACCGGCGTCGGCAAGACGGAGCTGGCCAAGACGCTGGCCGAAGCCCTGTTTGACGACGAAAAGAACCTTATCCGCATTGATATGACCGAGTACATGGAGAAATTCTCCGTCTCGCGTCTGATCGGCGCGCCTCCCGGATACGTGGGCTATGAGGAGGGCGGCCAGCTGACTGAGGCCGTCCGCCGCCGTCCGTACTCCGTCATCCTCTTTGACGAGATCGAAAAGGCGCATCCGGACGTGTTCAACATCCTCCTGCAGGTCCTCGACGACGGCCGCATCACCGACTCGCAGGGCCGGACCGTGGACTTCAAGAACACCATCATCATCCTGACCTCCAACCTCGGCTCGCAGGCGATCCTGGACGGCATCACGCCGGCGGGCGAGATCTCGGAGGAAGCGAAAAACGAAGTGCAGACGCTCCTGCGCCGCAGCTTCCGCCCCGAATTCCTCAACCGGCTCGACGAGATCGTGTTCTACAAGCCGCTCTCGAAGGAGAACATCACCGGCATCATCGACCTGCAGATCGCCGCGCTCAACAAGCGCCTTGCCGACAAGCAGCTCACGTGCGAGCTGACGCCCGCCGCCAAGACCTTCGTCATCGACGCGGCCTACGACCCGCAGTTCGGCGCAAGACCCCTGCGCCGGTATCTGCAGCACACGGTCGAAACGCTGCTCGCCCAGCGCATCCTGCGCGGCGACGTGCTTCCCGGCCAGACACTGGTCTGCGACGTGCAGAACGGCGAGCTGGTCATCACGGCAAAGTAATGCGGCAACCCCGCACAATTGCGTCTTCGCGCTTCGGCGAATCTGCTTGCCGAATTGTGCGGTGCTGCCTTAATTTCTTAAGATATCCCGCGGATTTCTTAAAAATCCGCGGGATACTTGCTTTTTTCTCGAATTCTGCTATGATGTCGGCAGAAAGGAGACCCCATATGCGATCGATCCATAAGCTCTTATCTTTGCTGCTGGTTCTGCTGCTGCTCGCCGCGCTGGTCCTGCCGGCCGGAGCCGCGCAGCCGCAGGACTGCGGCGCGAAGCTGCTGGCCATCACGTTTGACGACGGCCCGGGCAAATATACCGCCGACCTGCTCGACGGTCTGGCCGAGCGCGGCGTACACGCGACGTTCTTCGTCAACGGCGTCAACGCCTCCGGCTGGCCGGAGACGCTCCGGCGCATCGTCCGCGAGGGCCATCAGCTGGCAAACCATACATACAACCACAAAAATCTCAACACCTGCTCTGCGAAGACCGTGCAGGCGGAGATCGACGCCGTCCAGACCCTCATCACCGCCGCGGGCGGCGACGAGAACGCCTACATCCGCGCCCCCTACGGCAACGCGAACAAGACCGTCCGCTCCGTCGTCCGCGCCCCGCTCATCTACTGGTCGGTCGACCCGGAGGACTGGAAATACCGCGACAGCGAGACCGTCCGGCAGAACATTGAGGCTGGCGTCTTTGACGGCGCGATCATCCTCGTCCACGATATCTACCGCACGAGCGTCGACGGCGCGCTGGCCGCCATCGACGATCTGCTGGCCGAGGGCTATGAATTCGTCACCGTGCAGGAGCTTCTGCTGCGCCGCGGCATCACGCCCGAGGCCGCGACGGTCTATTACTCGGCCAAAAACAACGGCGTCAACCTCCCGGCCGACGCCGTCGGCCCGCAGGCCTTTGACGAGAGCCAGCTGCAGAGCCACTGGGGCTACGAAGCCATGAAGCGCTGCCTCGACTACGGCTGGATGACGCTGACGGACACCGGCGAATGGAAGCCGAACGCCTATGTGACCCGGGCGGAATTCGCCGCGGATCTGGCCCGCTTCGCCGGGATCCATGTGTTCTACCCGACGGACGGCGCCGCGCAGTTCTCCGACGTGGACCCTGCCTCGGACCTCGCGCCCTACATCGCCTGGGCCAGCGACAGCGGGATCGTCACCGGCTTTGACGACGGGACCTTCCGCCCCGGCCGGACGCTCACGCGCGAGCAGATGGCCACCATGCTCGCCCGCTTCTATGCCCTCTCCGGCATCACGGCGGCGGGCAGCGCCGACGGCTATGCGGACGCGGACGCCATCTCCGCCTGGGCGGTGAACGGTGTGGCGCTGTGCACGGCGCGCGGTCTTGTCCAGGGCGACCCGCAGGGCCGCTTCCGCCCGCAGTCCGACCTGACCCGCGCGCAGATCGCCGCGATCCTGAGCCGGATGGCGGAATAAACGCGAAAAAATGCCCGTGTTTCAAAGAAACACGGGCATTTTCTTATAATTTTTCAAAATCCGCGTCGACGGCGTCGTCGGAGAAGTCGTTGTTCGGGTTCTCGTAGCTGGCCGAGCCGTGGTATTCGGCGTTCGGGTCGATGTGGACGCCGACCTCGTTCAGAAGCGTCTCCAGCTGACCGGCCGCCTCGTTCATCTGCGCGGCGTCCTTGGACTTGACGGCGCGTTTCGCGTTCTTGACGGCCTCGGCCACGCGGACCTTGTCGTCCTTGGAAAGGTTCTTCGCGTTTCCGGCCTGGAAGATCAGCTGCTCGCAGCGGTCGCGGGCCGTGGCCTCCGCCTTGAGCTTGGCGTCCTCGGCGGCGTAGCGCTGCGCGTCGCGCACGGCGCGGTCGATCTCGTCGCGGCTCATGTTGCTCGAGGCCGTGATGGTGATCTGCTGGGCCTTGCCGGTGTCAAGATCCTTCGCCGACACGTTCACGATGCCGTTGGCGTCGATGGAGAACGTGACCTCGATCTGCGGCACGCCCCGCGGCGCGCGGCGGATGCCCGTGAGCTGGAAGCGGCCGAGCTCCTTGTTCTGGTGCGCCATCGGGCGCTCGCCCTGCAGCACGTGGATATCGACCGACGACTGGAAGCTCGAGGCCGTGGTGAAGATCTGGCTCTTGCGGATGGGGAGCGTCGTATTGCGCTCAATGATGCGGGTGCAGACGCCGCCCAGCGTCTCGATGCCGAGCGACAGCGGCGTCACATCGAGCAGCAGCAGCCCCTTCACACTGCCGGAGAGCACGCCCGCCTGCAAGCACGCGCCCATGGCGACGCATTCGTCGGGGTTGATGCCCTTGAACGGCAGCGAGCCCGTCATCGACTGGACCAGATCCTGCACGGCCGGGATGCGGCTCGAGCCGCCGACCATCAGCACCTTGCTGATCTGCGAGATGCTGATGCCGGAATCGTTGATGGCCTGGTTGACCGGCTCGCGCGTGGCCTGGACGAGGTGGTAGGTCAGGTCGTTGAACTTCGCGCGCGTCAGCGGGATCTGCATGTGCAGCGGCCCCTGCTTGCCGACGGCGATATACGGCTGCTCGACCGTCGTCTGCTTCATGGACGAAAGCTCGATCTTCGCCTTCTCCGCGGCCTCGCGCACGCGCTGCATGGCGACGGGATCGCGCGACAGATCGATCTTGTTTTCCTTCTTGAACTCGGAGACGAGGTAATCGACGATGCACTGGTCAAAATCGTCGCCGCCGAGATGGTTGTTGCCCGCCGTGGCCAGCACCTCGATGACGCCGGAGGAGATATCGAGGATCGACACGTCGAACGTGCCGCCGCCGAGGTCGTAGACCATGATCTTCTGCGCCTGCTCCTTGTCGATGCCGTAGGCGAGCGCCGCAGCCGTGGGCTCGTTGATGATGCGCTGGACGTTGAGCCCCGCGATCTTGCCCGCGTCCTTCGTCGCCTGCCGCTGCGCGTCGGTAAAATAGGCAGGGACTGTGATGACGGCGTCGGTGACCGGCTCGCCGAGATAGCTCTCGGCGTCCGCCTTGAGCTTCTGCAGGATCATGGCGGAGATCTCCTGCGGGGTATATTTATGGCCGTCGATCGACACCTTGTAGTTGGTGCCCATCTGGCGTTTGATGGATGCGATGGTCCGGTCATGGTTGGTGACGGCCTGCCGCTTGGCAAGATTGCCGACCAGCCGCTCGCCGGTCTTGGAAAATGCGACGACCGACGGCGTCGTACGTCCGCCCTCGGCGTTGGGGATGATGACAGGCTCGCCGCCCTCCATCACGGCAACGCAGCTGTTGGTCGTGCCGAGGTCAATACCGATCGTTCTGGACATCTGAGGTTCCTCCTGTCAGATCCATTCTGCCGTCTCAATACCAGCTGCCGGAGCTTGTATTTCCGTCCGTCTGGTTCTGGTTGGCATAGGATCCTGAATTGCTGTAGCTGTAATCGCGGTAGGAATACGGGTCATAATAATACGCGCTGCGGTAGCCGCAGCTGCCAAAGAGCGCGGCGAGCATCTGGATCACCAGATAGATGCCCAGCAGCCGCACAAGGAAGTTTCCACGGCGGCGCGTGCGGTGATAGGTCCAGCGGTAGCCGCCGGGCTGGTCGCCCTCGTCCTGGTCGCTGCCGGTGCGGTAGTACCAGGTCTGCCAGCCGTTCTGGTCCGTCTGCTGCCAGCCGTTCTGCTGGCCGTCGCCCTGCCCCTGCGCGCCCCAGAACCCGAACGGGTCGGAGAAGGGGTCATAGGTCTGCTGCCCGGCCTGCCGGTACTGCTCGCGCGCCTGCTGCTGGGCTTGCTGCTGCGCCTGCTGCTGGCGGTAGGCCTGCGGATTCTTGATCGCGTCGTAGGCCGCGTTGACCTCGTTCATTTTCTGCGCGGCGGTCTTGTCGCCGGGGTTCAGATCGGGGTGATATTTCTTTGCCAGCCGGCGATAGGCCTGCCGGATCTCGTCTTCCGAAGCGTTCGGAGATACGCCGAGCACCTGATACGGATCTGTTCCCATGCAGTTCACTTCCTCTTCCTTTCGAATATGCTGATTATACCGCCTTTATTCGGGAGAAGTGTGAAGCTTTTATAAACGATATGCGAAAAATTACACGGTTTTGGCGTTGGAAGCACAAAAATCGCCCCGGCGAGCCGCGGTCTGCGGCCCGCCGGGGCAAAAAATCACCGAATTCAGTCCTTCAGCGCTTCCAATACGCCGAGCAGGAACTTCCACGTGCGCTGCACCGAGGAGATGGACATCTTCTCGCGCGCGGTATGGATATCGACCAGATCCGGGCCGAAGGAGACGCAGTCCAGCCCCGGCAGCTGCCCGGCAAACAGGCCGCATTCGAGCCCCGCGTGGATGGCCTCGATCTTCGGGGCCTTGCCGGTCTGCTGCTCGTAGACGGCAGCCATCTTCTCCCGCAGCACGGACTCGCGCCGGTATTCCCACGCGGGATACGCGCCCGTGACCTGCAGCGAGCCGCCGAGCAGCTGGCTGAGCGCCGCAAAGCGCGCCAGCAGCATCTGCTTCTGCGAAGCGACCGAGCTGCGGACCGAGCTGACCGCCGTCAGCACGCCGTCCGCCACGTGAAAAATGCCGAGATTGCACGACGTCTGCACCAGTCCCGGGATATCCATGCTCATGGCCGCAATGCCGTTCGGCACGAGCAGCAGATAGCGGACGACGCGCAGCGTCGCCTCCTCCGTCAGTGCCTGCGGGCAGACGGCTGCTTTTTCCAGCGTGACGGTGACGCCGGGGTCGGCCACGGCATATTCCTTGCGGAGATCCGCCGTGCAGGCAGATACGATCTGCTTTGCGGCGGGCAGGTCGCCCTCTGCGAGGGCGAGGACGGCCTCCGCCGCGTTCGGGATGGCGTTGTCCTTCCGTCCGCCCGCGGCCGACACGAGCCGGGCCGGGAGCTTCTGCACCAGTGCATCCAGCACGCGGCCGAGCAGAATATTCGCGTTGGCGCGGCCCTTGTTGATCTCCTGCCCGGAGTGGCCGCCGATGAGGCCGGAGACGGTCAGCTTCACGCAGGGCGCCGCGTTCGGCGCCATCGTCAGCCCGACCGAGACATTGGCGCTCGCGCCGCCGGCGCAGCTGACGGTAAAGATCCCCTCGTCCTCCGAGTCGATGTTCAGCATCCGGCGGGCGGAGAGCTGGGAGAAGTCGAGCCCCTGCGCGCCCTCCATGCCGATCTCCTCGTCGACGGTGAAGACGGCCTCGAGCGCCGGATGGGCGATCTCGCTGCTGTCCAGGATCGCCAGCGCCATGGCGACGGCGATGCCGTCGTCGCCGCCGAGCGTCGTGCCCTTCGCGGACACGTAGTCGCCCTCGACCTGCAGGTCCAGCGCGTCTTTGGTCATGTCGATGGGGCTTTCCGGCGTCTTCTCCGCGACCATGTCGAGATGGCCCTGCAGGATGACGGCGGGCGCAGTCTCATAGCCCGCGCTGGCCGGCTTTTTGATGATGACGTTGTTGAGTTCGTCCTGATACACCCACAGGCCGCGCGCCCTGGCAAACGCGGCGCAGTAGTCGCTGATGGCCTTTGTGTTGCGCGAGCCGTGCGGGATGCGGGTCAGGTCTTCAAAGAAATGAAATACCGCCTTCGGTTCCAAATGTTCCAGTACACGGGGCATGATGATCGGTCCTTTCTGTCTGTCGTTCGCCGCCGTCAGTCCGGCAGCTTTTCAAAATCCTCCGCGCCGTGCTTGCACAGCGGGCAGATGAAGTCGGCGGGGAGCGTTTCGCCCTCATAGACGTAGCCGCAGATCTTGCAGACCCAGCCGGTCTGCTTCGTGAGCGCGGCGGGCTTGGGCTTGACGTTTGCAAAGTAGAAGCTGTAGGTCATGGACGGCGCACCGGAGAGCACGCGGGCCTCGGTCACGTCGGCGATGAACAGCGTATGGGTGCCGAGGTCGATCTCCTGCGTGACCTTGCCGCTCACGAACGCGTTCGTGGAGTACGGCAGGTAATACACGCCGTTCGTCGCACGGGCCATGCCCTTGACGTCCGCGAACTTGTCCACATCCCGGCCGGACTGGAAGCCGTAGTGCTGGAACAGGCCGAACGGCGCGTCGGTCGAGAGCATCGAGAGGTTGAACACGCCCGTTCTGCGGATCATGTCGTGGGTGTAGTTGGCCTTGTTGACGGCGATGGAGATGCGCTTCGGCGTGTCGGTCAGCTGGGCAGCAGTGTTGATGATGCAGCCGTTGTCCTTCTCCCCTTCCCGGGCCGTCAGGACGAACAGACCGTAGGAGAACGAGAAGAACGCGTTCTTCTCGACCGGCGCGTCGGCGGTGTGCACCGCGGGGGCCGGCTTCGGCATGGAGTCATAGATCGCCTGCGCCATGGCGTCGACGTCCGCGAGCTGGGATTCCTTGAGCGTGGATTTGATCGTGACGGTCTCGTCGAGAATGGTGCAGTTTTTGAGCTTCTGGAACTCCGCCCGCATGAGCCCGGCCGCCGTCGGCGCCCAGGAGCCGTTTTCCATGAGGGCGATGGTGCGGTTCTGCAGGTTATGATGGACGATATCGTGCACGAGATTTTCCATCGTCACGAACATGCCCGCGTTGTACGTCGTGGAGATAAAGACCAGATGACTCGCGCGGAAGCACTCGGAGAGGATATAGCTCGGGTGCGTGACGGACACGTCATACATCTGCACGTTCCGCACGCCGAGCTCCGACAGCTTCGCGGCCAGCACGTTCGCCGCGTTCTCCGTGCCGCCGTAGACGGAGGCATAGGCGATGACGACGGCGTCGTCCTCCGGCGTATAGGTCGCCCAGTGGATATATTTGTCGAGGAACCACGCGATATCCTTGCGCCAGACCGGGCCGTGCAGCGGGCAGATCATCTCAATTTCAAGCCCCGCGGCCTTTTTGAGCAGCGTCTGCACCTGCGTGCCGTATTTGCCGACGATGTTGGTATAATACCGGCGGGCATCGGCGAGCCATTCGGTCCGGAAGTTGACCTCGTCGGCGTACAGATTGCCGTTCAGCGCGCCGAAGGTGCCGAAGGCGTCGGCCGAATAGAGCGTTTTGGTCGTTGTGTCGTAGGAGACCATGACCTCCGGCCAGTGGACCATCGGGGCCATGACGAAGGCGAAGGTATGCCTGCCGGTCGTGAGCGTGTCCATCTCCTTGACGAGCTGCAGGCGGCTGTCGATGTCGAACGTGAAGAAGTTCTGCATCATCGTGCGCGTCTTGGCGTTGCAGACGATGGTCAGCTCCGGGTGGCGCAGGACGAGCTCGCCGATGGTCGCGGCGTGGTCCGGCTCCATATGCTGCACGATGAGGTAATCGAGCTTCCGCCCGCCCAGCACATGGTCGACGTTCTCAAAGAACAGGCCGCTGACGGACTTATCGACGGTGTCGATCAGCACGGTTTTTTCGTCCAGCAGCAGGTAGGAGTTATAGCTGACGCCGTTGGTCAGCGGATAGGCATTCTCAAACAGGCTCAGCCGCCGCTCACTCGCGCCGACCCAATAGAGATCTTCGGTCATTTTTCTGACACAATACATACGCTCGGATTCCTTTCATAATTCAATAATGATTTTCGTTATTATTATAGCACATGCCGCGCAGAAAAGCCAGCACAATTTCCGTTTTTTTCGCCCCGCCGCAGCGGAAAAGGCTCCCCTTCCAGGGGAGCTGGCGCGCAGCGCCTGAGAGGTTGTCACCCATTTTTGCCACACTTCTGGCGGCGCAATCCAAAGGCTCCCTTGTGTAAAGGGAGCTGGCGCGAAGCGCCTGAGGGATTGCTGTCGCAAATTTGCGACTGCCTTATGTCTCCGACGGCCCCTTCTTTTCCGTCTTGCCGGAAAAGAAGGGGGAGAAAA
>OLYC01000611.1_pt1 | contig 28544 bp, 19 predicted proteins | sample 1674271 | NCBI WGS metagenome assembly OLYC01 (sample SAMEA103958154, study PRJEB25191) | human gut metagenome
CGGCCGGATGAGAGGTTTTGTTAGACTTTTGTTCATACTGCTTTTGATTTAGATATTGATGATTTGTATCATATGTTTATGGATTGATGTAACGCCTTGCTTGCCGCGCCGGGTTGTTATATTCAGCCCTGGCTTCCTTGGCTCCGGTCTGCCTGGCTTGCTGCCGTATTGTTTCATGATTCCGGTCAAGTTTCGTCATGAGTTGCCGCTGGGTTCATTGGTGATTCAAGGGATGTTCCTTCATCATCATATTCCGTCCTGTCTACAGTCTGTCCCTTTCAGCTGACTGGTTCCTTCCTTTCCGACTGGTTCATAATCACACGTGCTATCATTCGTGAAGATAAAGGAAAATCGCAAAAAAACAACCATTTTGGACAAAAAACTTCTCCAATCGGACATTTTGCTTCCGCCCCGGCTGCTCCAATCGGGTATAAATAAGGTTGTAAACACTTGATAATCAAGAAGACGCTATGAATATTCCGAATTCTTGTGAAAAATGGGGTGAAAGTGTTACCTTTCCGTGCCATTGTCTGGTGTTTAGGGGGCGAACTGCTGTGAAGAATAGGTGAAGGTGTTACAGTTCCGTGCCATTGTCTGTTGCTCGGGGAGCCGAACCGATAGACTTCCTCGCCGTTCGTCCGCCAATTTGTCCAAAGGTCAACGTTGCTCGGGGAGTCGAACCGGTAGACATCCTCGGTTCCTTACCCATTTTGTTTCCGGCAGTTAGACGTGACTCCACGGGCGGGAATCTGTGAGAAACACGCTTGCGGAGTCTCAAACGCTACTCCACGGGCGGCTTTTGGGCGGAAATCTCGCCCCTAGGAGCCACGTGTGGGTTCCGGACGCAAATCTGTCTTGGGGCAAGGGCTGGAAAACGGCGCTGACGGCGTTGCAGAAGGGATCGGCAGAGAAAGCAGGAAACAGAATCGCACAAGAAACACCGCCCAGGCCTTCCGGCGCGGGCTTTAGGCGCAATTCTGTCTTGGGACAAAGGCCGGAAAAAGGACTGTCTACCTACAACAGGGCCACTTCTTAAGCCTATCACCATCTTCCTTCTGCATGCTTGGATCCGCAAGCGATATCTGAAATAATACAAGGCTTTATCAGCACAATTTATTAAATTTGTAGTCTACTCGATGACTACGAATTAATAATTAAACAGATATTCTTATGAAAAGAGTGTTTCTTGTCCTTATGACAGCATTGCTGGCGCTGCCTTTCAACGCTGCTGCGAAGAGCGGCAAACCTGCCGACATCAATGTGATTTCCTACAACATCCGCGTGGGGACAGCCAAAGACGGGACCAATTCTTGGGAATACCGTTATCCGGCTTCCGCTATGATGATCATGGATCAGAAGCCTGACATATTCGGCCTCCAGGAAGCCATGGACTTCCAGTTCAAGTTCCTTGAGGAGTACTGCCCGGGCTACAAAGGCGTCGGCGTGGGCCGCGAGGACGGAAAGCACAAGGGCGAGCACATGGCCATATTCTACAACAAGAAGGCGATCAAACTGATCAAATGGGGAACTTTCTGGCTTTCAGAGACTCCGGAAGAACCCTCAATGGGTTGGGACGCGGCATGTTTCCGTTCCGCGACCTGGGCGCTGATGAAGGACAAGGCCAGCGGCAAGAAGTTCTACTACGTCAACACGCATCTTGACCACGTCGGCTGGGAGGCCCGCAAGAACGGACTTCAACTGATCGTGGACAGGATCGCAAGCATCAATCCGGAGAACTACCCGATGATCCTCACAGGAGACTTCAACATGAAGATTGACCGTCCGGAATTCGATGACCTCAAGAAGGTCATGCAAAACGCGCGCGAGGTGGCCGTCAAGACAGACCATCACAACACCTACAACGGGTGGGGCAAGGCTCCGGCGGACGAGATCATCGACTACATCTGGTTCAAGGGATTCAGCAGCTGCACTGAATATCAAACCATCACAAAGCCGTATATGGAAAGGACCTTCGTTTCTGACCACTATCCTATCAAGGCCACACTAATTTTTTAATGCCAATCGTTCCGCAAGAACATGAATATATTCAAAATGAAGAAGTTGATCACTATCACCGTGGCCGCCGCGCTGGCGGTTCCGGTTTTTGCCCAGGGAGCCTTGAAGCAGGATTCTCCTGAGCGTCACGGGATGAATCCGGAGAAACTCGCCCAAGTTGACAGAGTCATCAACGAAGCGATAACGGCCAAAGAGATTCCCGGAGCCGTGCTCTCTGTCGTCAGGGGGAACGACATCGTTTATCTGAAGGCCTACGGCAACAAGTCCGTGGTGCCGACGGTGGAGCCGATGACGACCGAAACGCTCTTCGACCTCGCCTCCGTCAGCAAGTGCGTGGGCACGACGCTCGCCTTCATGCAGTTGATAGAGAACGGGTACGTCCGCCTCACCGACAACGTGGACAGGTACATTCCCGACTTCAAGCCTTGGACCGACCCGGAAAGCGGCGAGACTGTGGACATCACGGTAAGGGATCTTCTGTCACACTCTTCCGGACTGACGCCTTACATCAACGCCGACACATTCGTCAAGGAATATGGCGGAAACAATCCAGAGAAGATGGAGTGGTACATCGCCACCAAGGTCAAGAGAAACTTCCGTCCCGGCACCGATTTCATGTACAGCTGCCTGAACTTCGTCACACTGCAACGGATCCTGGAAAGAGTCACCGGAGAAAAGCTTTATGAATATGCCCAAAAACATGTCTTCGATGTCCTCGGACTGACGCACACCTGCTATTTCCCGTTGATTTACACCCCCGCGGCCAGCAATTCCGCAGAATTGGCCGGGCTCTGCGCTCCGACAGAGGTACAGGCTGACGGTAAGCCGTTGGTGGCACAAGTTCACGACCCGATGGCCCGCAGGATAATGGGTGGTAATTCAGGCAACGCCGGAGTGTTCTCCAACGCCGAGGATCTCTCCGTCATCTGCTCCGCCATCATGAACGGTGGTGTCCTCGTGGACAAAAAGGGCAGGATCCTGGAATCCACAAGAATACTCAGCCCTCTGACAGTCAGGCTGATGGCCACAATCCCTCCACAGAACGATCCTTCAGTGGGCCGGGCCTTAGGCTGGGACAAGAAGAGCTCGCACAGCGGTCCACGCGGCGACCTTTTCAACCCTGAAACCACTATCATGCACACAGGCTACACCGGCACATCCATCGTGATCGATATGGAAAGCAAGACCGCTGTCATCCTGCTGACCCACAGGGTTCACCCTCAGGATAAAGGCGGCGTGGGCCGTCTCCGCGCCCTCGTGGCCAACATCGTGGCCGGCTCCATCATTCAGAACGACTGAATATGACCGTTCACCGTCTCATAGGATCACCGCTTGCCGCCATCATCTTTTTGGTGACGGCAGGCACTGTCTCCGCCCAGACCCAGAAAGAACTTCTGGATGAGTTGGACAGAACGATTGAGGAGGCGGAATCCTATGTCTCGGCAAAAGAGGTACGCATAAAGACCATCGAAAACACTCTCCACTCACGTGGAGTCTCTCCTGAAAGACAGTACCGGATCTACGGTGAACTGTTCGATGAGTATCAGCCTTTTAATTATGGCAAGGCAGTAGAGACTCTTGATAAACAGATGGAGATAGCCATGCTTCTTGGCGACAAGAGCAAGCTGAATGATGTCTATCTCAAGGAAGCGATGCTGAACACGGCCGCCGGAGAGTTTCTGGAGGCCAGGAATGATCTGGCGCGGGTTGACACGACCATATTCACAAAAGAGCAGGAAATCGCTTACTGCAATGTCCAGCAACGGTTCTGGTTCGATTATGACGAGAACCAGAAAGGTGCTGACAAATCCATGCTTAGAAAAGTGGCGTATTACCGTGAGCGCCTGCTTGCCTTGGCGGACCCTTCGAGCAGCCTGAGCCGTTATGTGACAGTACGCAAGTACATCGATGAGAAGAACTTCGCCCAGGCGGACTTCATCAACAGGCACTCGCTCTCAAGAATGGATCCCGCAAGCCACGACTATGCTAACCTGGCATATTTCCAGGCAAGGATCTGCGAGAGCCTCAACCGCCGGGAGGAGATGAAGAACTGGTTCATCCGCTCCGCTATGGCGGACATCAAGACCGCCACCAAGGACAATGCCTCGCTGTTCAGTTTGGCGGACGCCCTGTTCAAGGACGGAGACTACGCGAGGGCTTTCAAATATTCAAGTTTCTCCCTTGAGGACGCGATCGCCTTCGACGCCAAACTGCGCCAATGGCAGATCTCCGCGATTCTTCCAGCCGTGCAGAAAAGCTACACGGACATCCAGCAGACCCATCAGAAAAAGACAAGGAATATGCTTGTGGCGATGTATGTGCTGGTGTTCCTGCTTTTAGGCGGCTCATTCGCATTGTTCAGGCTCTACCGGCGACAGATAGAATACAGCCGGAGAATCGCCGAGATGAACAAGGAGATCAAACAGAGTTCCGACACCCTGGCCGATTTCAACAAACGGCTCAAGAAGATGAACCGCGAGCTCAAGGAAGCCAACGCGGCGAAAGAGGAATATATCGGGCTGTTCCTCAGCATGTGCTCGAACTACATCGACAAGATGAAGGCCTATCAAAGCGGAGTGCGTAAACTGGCCTTGGCCGGCAATCTGGACAAGTTGATCGCCGAGACATCCTCGCCAAACAATGTCGAGAAGGAATTGAAGGAATTCTACAACATGTTCGACCAGGCGTTCCTGAAACTTTACCCGAAATTCGTGGAGCAGTTCAACGGACTTCTCCGTGAGGATGCGAGAATCGAACTCAAAAAGGGCAAGCTGCTGAACACCGAACTGCGGATCTTCGCCCTGATCCGGCTCGGAATCACCCAGTCATCCGACATCGCCTCCATGCTCCGTTACTCAGTCAACACCATCTACAACTACAGGGCTCAGATCAAGAATTCCGCCATCGGAGACAGGGACGATTTTGAGGAGAGAATCAAGGAAATCGGAAATTAAGTGGATGTATAATCAGGTGTTTTCGTACCAAAACAGCCACTAAATCCACTTTTCCATGACTATAGATTTTTGCATAAATCACTAATAATCAATAGCTAATTCCAAACTATCCTTTAACATACTTCCACTTAAAATATTTTAAAACGTTTAACTGCTTTTATAAAATCCACTATTTTCACCTTTTCTAAACCAAGAACATACTGATTAACAATTATTTAACTATTCAACAATCCTCTTCTTCCCCCTATTTTCCTCTGAGATTTTTTATTTCTGATTCTCCTTGATATTTTTGTGGTGGAAAACCGCATAAAAAGCGTTATTACTATTAACATTATAAATACAAACCACAGAAACAATGAACATCAAAAGTCTAAAACAGATCGTTTTGACAGTCATCTGTCTTCTTGGGATCGGATCCGCGACCGCATGGTCACAATCCATCCATGTAAAAGGTACCGTCCTTGACGAGAACGGTGCAGGTTTCATTGGAGCCGGGGTCGTTCAGAAAGGTACCACGAACGGTACTATGACCGATGCCAACGGTAACTTCGAGATCAATGTCCCGCAAGGTGCCATCCTCCAGTTCTCTTTCATCAGCTATGTTCCGCAGGAGCTTCCGGCCACGCAGAACATGAAGGTGACCCTCGTTCCTGACACACAGACCATCGAAGAGACGGTCGTGATCGGTTACGGCGTTCAGAAAAAGAGCGTTGTCACCGCCGCCATCTCCAGCATCACCGCCGATGACCTCAAGATCCAGTCCCAGACAAGGGTTGACAATATGCTCCAGGGTATGTCCTCCGGAGTGCTCGTCACCCAAGGATCCGGATCTCCTGACGCTGGAGCGCAGGTCAGAGTCAGAGGTGTCGGAACAATCCACAATTCTGACCCGCTTTATATAGTGGATGGTATGCCGGCCGGCAGCATCGACTTCATCAACCCTAACGACATCGAGCGCATCGAGGTTCTGAAGGATGCCGCCTCCGGAGCCGTCTATGGAGCCCGCGCGGCCAACGGTGTCATCCTTGTCACCACAAAGAAGGGCAAGGAAGGCAAGACGCACGTAAGCTACGACTTCTCCTACGGTCTCCAGAACCCTTGGAGGAAGCCTGCCGTCCTGAACGCCACTGAATATGCGATTATGATGAACGAGGGTATGCTCAACGATGGCAAGGCCCCGATCTATGACGATCCATATTCATTGGGAGAGGGAACGGACTGGGTTGACGCGATATTCGACAAGAACTCGCCTATCGTGAAGCACGATGTCAACGTGTCCGGTGGAAACGGAAAGGTTGACTACAGCATTTCCGGTGGCTACCTTTCCAACAAGGGTACGATCGGAGGAAGTTTCGGCCGCTCCTATTATAACAGGGTGACCCTCAGGGAGAATGTAGGCGTCGTGATCTTCGACAAGACCGAGGAGCGTAACTGGCTGAACAAGCTTACGTTCCGCAACCAAATCTCCTATGCGCACATCCGTTCCGCGTCCATCTCCACGAACTCCGAGTATGGATCGCCTCTCGGCTCAGCCCTCGGAATGTCCCCTCTGGATCCAATCTACGCCGACGCGCAGGCTGAGGAGAAGTACAAGACCCTCTATCCGGAAGGCTATCCTTACATCATAAGGAACTCCGCCGGTGTGCCTTACTTTATCGCGGACGCAGGCGTTTACAACGAGCAGGCGAACCCTATCGCTATGCTTGATATGCCGGGCGGACGCAGCAGCTCCGACAAGATCGTCGCCGGACTGAACACCGAGCTGAACCTCTTCGACGGACTCAAGTTCAGGAACTCCGTTTCTCTGGATCTCGCCTACGTTTATGGCCACAGCTACAGCAAGGAATATTTCCTCACATCCAAGTCCTACAAGTACGACACGATCACCGAGAAGGAAACCTACGACAAGGACGGCAACGTGAGCGTGACCGAAAAGATCAACTACGGCTCAAGCGCCTCACAGACAATGAATAGGTACTACACCTGGCAGGTCGAGAACGTCCTCGCCTACGACAAGGCCTTCGGAAGGCACACGGTCAACGCCGTGCTCGGACAGTCAGCCCTGCGCAGCACTTCCGCCAACCTCGGCGCGAGCGCTAACGGTCTGATGTACCCTTACGACACCTGGAAGATCACCGTGAACAACACCCTCGGAAAGCAGGAGAACGGTGACCGCAACGGATGGGGCAGTTGGAACTCAATCCCTTACAGCCTTATCTCCTACTTCGGCCGTGTCTCCTACAACTTCGACGAGCGCTATATGGCCGAGGTTACCGTAAGACGTGACGCGTCCAGTCGCTTCGGTCCAAGCAACAAATGGGGAACATTCCCTTCATTCAGTTTGGGTTGGAACGCCAAGAACGAGAGCTTCCTCAAGAATATTCATTGGCTCTCGACCGCCAAGCTCCGTGGCTCGTGGGGTATCAACGGTAACGACAACATCGGAGACTTCACCTATGCGGTATATTCAAGCTCAGGCAACAACTATGTGTTCGGAGCTGGCGGAAACGGCTCCGAGATGATCTCCACGGGAGTCAAGCCAAGCGGACTCGCCAATCCTAACGTGAAGTGGGAGCAGTCCATCCAGACCGACCTTGGTGTTGACCTCGGATTCTTCGGCAACAAGCTGACAGCCACGATCGACTACTATAATAAGAAGACCTCCGGAATGCTTCTGTCAATGCCGGTTCCTGCCTACGCCGGAGACTCGGCTCCTACAGGAAACCTCGGAGATATGGTCAACAGCGGTGTCGAGATCGACCTTGGCTACAGGGGATACATCAGCGACTTCAACTACGGAGTCAAGCTGAACGCCTCCTACAACCACAATGAGCTGACCTACCTTGGCGATGACGCCACCTTCATCGGATGCTCCAGCCACAAGCTCGGAACCCTGACCAGAGGCGAGGTTGGAAAGCCGTTCCCGTTCTTCTACGGATGGAAGACCGACGGAGTGTTCCAGAACGCCGCCGAAGTCGCTGCCTACACCAATTCGAAAGGAGCGCTTCTGCAACCTAACGCACAGGCCGGAGACTTCCGCTTCGTGGATGTCAACGGTGACGGTGTCATCAACGACGACGACCGCACAAAGATCGGCAAGGGAATTCCTGACTGGACCCTCGGCCTTTCACTCAACCTCGAATGGAAGGGATTCGATTTCAGCATGTTGCTTCAGGGACAGTTCGGAGTCCAGGCGTTCAACGTCTCACGCCGTACCGACCTCTACTACATCAACCTGCCTAAGAATATTCTCAACAGGTGGACCGGAGAGGGCACCACAAACAGCTACCCACGTTTCGCCTTCAGTTCAGCCAACGAGAATTACAGGGCCTCAGACTACTGGGTTGAGGACGCTTCCTTCGTAAGGGCAAGGAACATGCAGTTCGGCTACACCCTTCCTGCCAAACTGACCAAGCACGTGGCGATCTCCAGACTGAGACTCTACGTTCAGGCCGAGAACCTCTTCACCCTCACCAAGTACACGGGATGCGATCCTGAAGTGACGGGAGGTAACTCAGGCTACGGCACGGAGGTAGGTATCGACCGTGGTGTCTATCCGCAGAACAGAACATTCACATTCGGTGTAAATGTCAACTTCTAAAATGAGATTCGAGATGAAAAAGATATTTTTCGCGCTTTGCGCCCTTTCAATCCTGACCGTTTCTTCCTGCTCCGAGGACTTTGTCACTCCGGAACACAACGCATCCGAGCCGATGGATGAATATTTCAACACGGAAGCCCGTATGTTCCAAGGACTTACAGCGGCGTATGATCCGCTTGAGTGGTACGACTATTTCTACCAGTACGATGCCCTGCACCTTGTCTATGACATTATGGGCGACGACATCAACGCCGGCGGCTCCAACGAAGGCGACCAGCCGATCCTTGTGAAGACACACTTCTACACAGCGACTTCGACCGATGTCTGCAACCAGATGTGGACAATCTCATATTCAGGAATCAACCGTTGCTGCGTGGTCCTGGAGAATGTGGACAATGTTCCAGGGATGAGCGATGAGACCAAGGCTCTCTACAAGGCAGAGGCCACCGTGCTCAAGGCGTTCTATTACAACGTCCTGTGGAAGCTTTGGGGAAATGTTCCTTACTACGATGAGAACCTGAAGTCCCCTTATTTCACCGAGCAGCTCGGTCACGACGCCGTTTATGAGAAGATCGTCACCAACCTTGAGAACGTGTTCGAGATGAACGTCCTTCCTATGAAGGCCTCAGCCGGCAATGAGGGGCGTGTGACCCTTGCGATGGCTTATATGCTTTACACAGAGGCGGTTCTGTACCAGAACGATGAGTCAAGATACCAGAAAGCCCTCGGGTTTATGAAAGAGATCAAGCAGTCCGGCAACTACCGTCTGGTCGATGACTTCGCCGGAATCTGGACCGAGTCAGGCGAATGGTGCGCCGAGTCCATCTGGGAAATCAACTACATCTCAGAGGGTGGTGTGCGCTCTTGGGACGCGCCTATCGCTACCGGTGGCAACATATTCTCAGTCCTGACCGGAATCCCTTCACTCAAAGGAAGTTCCGACTTCATTGAAGGCTGGGGATTCGGCACTGTACGCAAGGCCGCTTACGATATGTACGATGAGACCGACATCCGCCGCGACGGTGGAATCCTCAACTTCGAGAAATACGCCGAGAAATCCGGAGCGTCCTACACCCCACGCTGGGAAGACAGCGGTTATTTCCTTCTCAAGTACATCGCCCGCGCCAACGGCAACCACGGCTACCTTGGTGACCCGAATATGAACCACGGCAACAACGAAAGGGTTTACCGCTATGCCGAGACCCTCCTCAACGCCGCCGAGCTCTCAGTCCTCCTTGGCCAGGATCCTTCTGAATATCTCAAGGAGATCCGTGACCGCGCGAAATGCCAGGACACCGGACTCACCCGCGATGACATCATCCAGGAGCGCCACAAGGAGTTTGTCGGAGAAGGCAAGCGTTACTGGGACCTCGTCCGCACCGGAATGGCCGCGTCAGTCCTCAAGGCTTCCAACCATGAGTTCCGCCAGAACGACTGGACCGAGTCCAAGAAATACTGGCCGATCCCTCAGACCGAGCTTGACAAGGATCCTAACCTCGTACAGAACAACTACTAATCTTGAATGAACATGAAGACAACATTGAAATATATCGCATTGTCGATGTCCGCCGCCCTTATGGCAGCCTGCTCGCCGGACTACATCACTCCGGATCAGGCGAAGCTTCCGCAAGCCGCTGACTTTGACGTGCAGGTGGAGGTGAACCAGGAGACCAACTACGTCACCTTCAATATGAACAACAACGGCATCGTGCCTGTCTGGATTGTCGGTGCCACAGATCCGATCGACAACGCGAACGGCTCGAAAGTGACCGGCAAGAACTACGCCTACACCGGGAACGGACTCCTGCTCCGTTTCCGTGACGAGGGCAAGCACACCGTCGAGGTCAAGGCCTACAACGCCCACGGAATCTCGGTCGGCTCGCAGATGGTGGAGTTCACTCTGAACAACACTTACCGTGATCCGTTCGACCCGGCACCTTACATCAAGGCGCTCAGCGACGGCTCCACCAAGACCTGGGAATGGAACCACACCGTGGCCGGGCACTTCGGATGCGGTCCGTTCGGCGGAACCGGAACCGAATGGTGGAGCGCCGGAGCCGAGGAGAAAAAGGACTGGAGCTTGTACGACGACAAGATCACCTTCGGAGCTGACGGTTCCTACATCTACGACCCGGGTGACGGCCAGCTTTACGTCAACGCCAATTCCGGAATCAAGTCTGAATATGCGACCGGAGAGGATTACCTTGTTCCTTGGGAGAAGACCACTGCGACATATTCAGTGGAAAGCAATTGGAACGACGCCGGTGTGGAGGAAATCTACATCACCCTTCCTAAGGGGACTCCGATGTCCTACGTCGCTGACCAGACAGAGCTTGACGATCCTCGTTACCTCGTCTTGGAGAGCAAGCCGGCGGATATGAAGAAATGCCTCAAGCTTGTGGCCAACCTCAAGACCTCAGGCAATCCGGACGGTATCGCTTGGCATTACGAGTTTGTCAAGGAAGGATCCGCCGGCGGAGATGTCACCGATCCTCTCTACGGCAAGACCAGCAAGACCTGGGTGCTTGATTCAGAGGCCAACGGACACATCGGATGCGGCCCAGACCAGGCGAATGCCGCTGGATGGTGGGCTGCCGGTCCTAACGAGAAGGCCGGATTCGGTCTCTACGATGATGAGATCACCTTCTACGCTGACGGCAAGTACGTCTTCAACCCTGGCGCGGATGGCAAGATCTACATCAACAAAGAGGTCACCGCGATTGGCTCTGGGACAACCCAGAGCGAGGACTACGACATCGACTGGACCGTTCAGGAATCCACCTACACACTCAACGGGGACGTTCTCACCTTCCCAGAAGGAGTTGTGATCGGTTATGTGGCGAACAACGAGTCAGTTACGAACCCGACCTACGTCATCACCGAGAACACGGAGGACAAGCTCGTCATCGTGGCGAACTTCAGCGGAATCTCCTGGCAGTACATCTACAAGCCGAAACCGGATGTGTTCGACGTTGACGGCCCAGGAAACTTCTGGAAGAGCGCAAGCGTAAGTATGACCTACTGGTACTCCCCTTCCGACTGGTCAGGCGGACTGAATCCAGAGACCGAAACTCTTGAGAACAACGGACTTAAAGTCGTCATCCCTGAGGGAATCGGCGGAAACGAATGGCAGGGCCAGACCGTGTTCCACACCGACATCCCGATGTCAGCGTCCAAGACCTATGACTTCTGCGTGACCGTGGAGGCTGACCAGGACATCCCTGCGATGACGTTCAAGCTCGCCTGGGAAGGCAACGACAATGATCACGCGGCGTTCTATGTCAATGATTTCACGGTCGAGGCAGGCGAACCAGCTACCTTCAAGATGGAAAGTGTCGTGCCTGACGTTGACTACGACAAAGTCGTTCTCTTCGTTGACCTTGGCAGATGCACAGCCGGAACGACAGTCACATTGACTAAGATCTGCATGCAGGAGCATAAATAGTTTTGCGGATATATTCATTTCTGAATGAAACGTTTATTGCAATATTTAGCGTTCGGGTTGCTGTCGCTTTCGGCGGCGGCAGCCCTTTCTTCTTCGTCTTGCGGAGGAGCTTCATCCAATGATCCCGAAGTGGTTCCGGAACTCTCCACCGACAAGGAAGAACTGGCCGCTTCATACGAGGCCATTGAACTGACTGTCAACGTGACGGCCAACTGCGAATGGGGCGTGTCCTCCGGAGCTACCGACTGGTGTACGGTTTCCCCGAGCGGCGGGCTGTCCGGCAGCTCGACCGTAAAGGTTTCTCTCACAGAGAACTTCACGAGAGATGCCCGTGAGACCGTTCTGACCTTCCGTTTCGGTTCGGCAAGAAAGACCGTGAATGTGAAGCAGGAATGCAAGGAGGACGGAGTGAACATTCCGGCCGGCTACAAACTGGTCTGGCAGGACGAGTTCAACACAAGCGGCTCATCCACACCTGATTCCGACAAATGGTGGTACGAGACCGGAAGCAGTGGTTGGGGCAACAACGAGCTTCAGAACTATGTCGCTGACGGGATGTACAATGGCGTGAAGATCGCTGAGGTGTCAGATGGTACGCTCAAGATCACGGCCCGGAAGATCGGAGGCAAGGTCCAGTCTGTCAGGATGAACACCAAGGAATCCTGGACCTATGGCTATTTCGAGGCGCGGCTCAAACTCCCTAAGGGGAAGGGCACCTGGCCGGCGTTCTGGATGATGCCGAAGAACTATCATTCGTGGCCTGCGGACGGCGAGATCGACATTATGGAAGAGGTTGGCTACAATCCTGAATATGTCTCCTCAAGCATCCACTGCACGGCCTACAACCATCCTAAGAACACTCAGAAAACCCACGAGTTCCTTCTCAAGGGCGCGCAGTCAGAGTTCCATACCTACGCTCTGGAATGGACAGCCGAAAAGATGGACTTCATCTTTGACGGAGAGGTCCACCTGACGTTCAAGAATGACGGTAAGGGCAACTACGACACCTGGCCGTTCAACAATCCGTTCTACCTCAAGCTGAATCTGGCCTGGGGCGGCGACTGGGGCGGAGCGATGGGCGTTGATGAAAGCTGTCTGCCAGCCACTTACGAGATTGACTACGTGAGAGTGTTCCAAAAACAATAGCAAGATGAAGACCTTGTCCAGACTCTCACTTATGTTCCTTGTTCCCCTTACCGTCTTTTCCTGCGGCAAGGAGAGTAAGGAGTCCGTGGCCGAGTTCCACTCCATCACTCCGGTTCAGTCCTCTGTCACAATGGATGACGACGGCAACGCCACCGTGGAGTTTATGGTGGACGAGCCGGGATATTCATTCAACTACAATGTCGGCAGTCCGGACTGCGCCGTGTCGCTGAGGCGTCAGGACGGAAGCGAGTCTGACATATTCAGAATTACAGGGATTTCGCCGACGGAGAGTGAGGGAACATATTCAGTGACAATCGCTGATCTTGGGGTCAGCGGCGACTGTGATGAGAGCGTCCGGTTCGCGATGAGGCTGCCGCAGGGCACGATGGTATATTCCAAGCCGTTCATAATCAAGAGCAATGACTTCGACGGCAGGATAAAGGTCCGGACAGGGCTTCCGGTGGTTTACGTTGACACGGAAGACGAGAAGGAGGTCGTGTCCAAGGAGGACTATCTGAAAGCGGTCTTCAAGATAAACGGGATGGGCAGATTTGGTGATCTGGAAGAGGTGCCGTGCTCCGTCCGTGGACGTGGAAACACCACTTGGACCTGGCCCAAGAAGCCTTATCTGATCAAGTTTGACAAGAAGCAGTCCATCTTCGGGCTGCCTAAGCACAAACGGTGGATCCTTCTGGCCAACTTTATGGACAGGACACTGATGCGCAACCTGATAGCCTACAAAGTGGGTTCGATGACATCGCTGGACTGGACTCCGCACTGCCAGAGCGTGGAACTCGTGATGAACGGGAAGCACGTCGGCAACTATCTGCTGATCGAGCAGATCCGTGCGGACAGCAACCGTGTGCCTTGCGAGGACGGATTCCTTCTGGAATGCGACTTCCACTACGACAATGAGATCCAATGGATCCAAACGCCCGGAAAATGTATGCAGATGCAGGACGGCATCCCTTTCGGAATAAAGTACCCGGACTACGATGATGGCCTCACCGGCCTGATGCTCAACGAAATCAAGGAATATGTCAGGACGGTTTCCGAGGTGATCTACGGCGAGAACTTCAAGGACGATTCTGAGGGCTATGCCAAATATCTGGATGTCAAGTCCTTCATTGACTATTGGATAGTTTTCGAGGTGATGATCAACCACGAATTAGGTAACCCGGGAAGCGTGTTCCTGCACAAGAGTGCGGACGGGAAGCTGACCGCCGGACCGATTTGGGATTTCGACTGGGGTGTGCTTTCCTACAATGCTTCCCCACAGGCCAGAAACGGTCTGGTAAACAGGGATTCCTTCTGGTACGCAAGGCTGTTCGATGATCCTGATTTCAAGGCCGCGGTCAAGTCCCGGTGGAATGAACTGCTTCCGCAGCTGAAGACAATTCCTGCCTTCATCGATGAGATGGAGAAGACGCTTCAGGCCTCGGCTGAGCTGAATTTCAAGATGTGGGATCCGGCAGAGGACGCATCGCAGAACGGTGGTGTGATTGTCAACGGAGACGAGAGGATGACGTACAACGCAGCCGTGGAGAGATTGAAAAAGATTTACGAAGAACGATTGGAAATAATAAGCAAGAATCTGTAAATGAAAATATTAAAGTACTTGATAATGACAGCGGCATCCGCCTTGGCGATCTGCGGCTGCTCTGAGAAAGACGAGACTGAAAAGAAAATCGACGACCTTCTTTCGCGGATGACCCTGCACGAGAAGATCGGTCAGATGAACCAGCTTTCCGGCGGAGACTGGCTGACCGAGGCCGCCGAGAAAGGCGAGGTAGGTTCCATCCTCAACTGTGTGGATCCGGCTGAGATAAACAGGGTCCAGAAAGCCGCTGTCGAAAGAAGCCGGCTGGGAATTCCGATCCTTGTCAGCAGGGATGTCATCCACGGCTTCAAGACCATATTCCCGATTCCGCTTGGACTCGCGGCCACTTTTGATCCGGAATTGGTTGAGAGTGGCGCCCGTGTGGCAGCCGTCGAGGCCGCTTCCTGCGGAGTGAGATGGACATTCTCCCCGATGCTGGACATCTCAAGGGATCCACGCTGGGGCAGGATCGCCGAGAGTTCCGGAGAGGATCCGTACCTTGACGCCGTAATGGGCACCGCTATGGTTCGTGGCTATCAAGGCAATGGGGATTCAACCTCCATTGCCGCCTGCCTCAAGCATTTTGTAGGCTACGGGGCGACCGAAGGAGGCCGTGACTACAACACAGTCGAACTCTCCGAAAGGACTTTGCGCAATGTTTATTTCCCTGCGTTCCAGGCAGGTGTGGACGCCGGTGCGATGACCCTGATGACTTCGTTCAACACCATCGATGGAGTCCCTTCCACAGGCAACAAATGGCTGCTTCAGGACATATTGAGAGGAGAATGGGGATTCGACGGAATGATCGTGACCGACTGGAACTCTTCCGGCGAGATGATTATGCACGGATTCGCCAAGGATCTAAAGGACGCCACCGATCTGGCCGTCAACGCCGGAGTAGAGATGGATATGATGTCCTACGGCTACATATCCTTCATCGAGGAACTGGTCAAAGAAAAGAAAATCAGCGAGAAACAAATCGATGACGCTGTCAGAGACATCCTTCGCCTGAAGTTCCGCCTCGGGCTGTTCGACAATCCTTACGTCAAGGAGGAAGGCTCAGGAGATGTTCTCTACGCCCCGTCACATCTGGAGGCCGCCAAGCAAAGCGCCATTGAATCAGCCATCCTTCTGAAGAACGACAACGCGGCTCTTCCTTTGAAGGATGCCAAGACTCTGCTCGTGACCGGTCCTTTGGCCGACGCTCCTTACGAACAGATGGGCACTTGGGCCTTTGACGGGGACGAGACTCATTCCGTCACCCCTCTGGCAGCTCTCAAAAAGGATTACAACGTGATCTACGAACCGGGGACCGCCTTCAGCCGCGACAGAAGCATTGCAGGAATCGCTAAGGCAAAGGCCGCCGCGTCAAGGGCAGACGCCATCGTGGTGTTCGCCGGAGAAGAGGCGATCCTCTCAGGCGAGGCACACTGCCTGTCCGACCTGAATCTTCAAGGTGCTCAGAGCGAGCTGATAGCGGCAATGCGGCAGACCGGCAAAAAGGTCATCGTGGTCGTGATGGCCGGCAGGCCTCTGACCATCGGCCGCGACCTGGAGAACTGTGACGCGATGCTTTATTCGTTCCATCCCGGCACAATGGGTGGCGAGGCGATCGCCGACCTCCTGAGCGGAAAGGCCGTTCCGTCCGGAAAGACTCCTGTCACCTTCCTAAAGACCGTCGGCCAGGCTCCGATGTACTACAACCACCTCAACACCGGCCGTCCGAACACCGGCACCGAGACCCTCCTGATGGACCTTCCTCTCAAAGCCGGCCAAACCTCCAACGGCTGCACCTCCTACTACCTCGACAGCGGCTACGGCCCGCTCTTCCCGTTCGGCTACGGCCTGAGCTACACCACCTTTGAATATTCCGACATAGCTCTCGACAGCCGTGAATATACCGCCGCCGACACGATCAAGGTCAAATTCACCCTGAAGAACAGCGGAGAATATGCCGGCATTGAGGTCGCACAGCTCTACGTTCGTGACCTCGTCGGATCCATCGCCCGCCCTGTCAAGGAACTCAAAGGTTTCCAAAGGGTTGCGTTGAACGTCGGCGAATCAAAGGTCGTAGATTTCTCGCTTCCTGTCTCCGCCCTCGCCTTCTGGAACATCAACAATGAATATATTGTCGAGCCCGGTGATTTCCAACTCTGGGTAGCCACCGACTCCGCCTCCGGCGAGCCTGTCGGATTCACTGTCAGATAGTCTGGAATCTATAGGTTTCTCAGGCAAATAGTCTTGTCATTTAGATTATGTCTTTGTTGGCCAATTACCACAAAGACATAATCTAATTCTTATCACCCACGGCACTAAAACCGGAATAATCGCATAGAATCTGTTTTGAGTTGTTTGAAATGTTCTTTGATGTGAAAAATCTTCAAAAACAGCGTCTTAGTCCTGTCTCAAAGTCTCAATCCTCTCCGGAGACAGCCCTGTGGCAATCCCGATCTGTTCAACCGGAATGCCTAACGACAGCATAGACTTAGCGACTTTCTCTATACCCTTCTCTATACCCTTCTCAACGCCTTCCGCCGTGCCTTGCTCGACACCGGCCTTAAAGCCTTTGCGGTAGCCCTGCTGCTCGGCACCTTTGATGTACGGGTGCATCTCTTTCTCTGTCATCATATCGCTGAAATAGTTGTCAATCTCCTGGTCGTCAAGGCCGCTGACACGCATCGCCCGCTCCAACCTCTCAAACTCTGCGTCTTTCTCCGACCTCGACTTCGCAAATATAGCGAAATTTCTGAATATCCGGCACCATGCTGCCACAGGACTGTCATATTCATCAGTGTAGCGCATTATCCTCGGCAACTCCAACAGATAGAACGACATCCGGTCTCCGAACGGCTCGGCCGTCTCGATCTCACGCAGTCTGTAATGGTACAGGATCTTTCCCTCCGGCGAGTTCGGATGCTCGTCCTCGTAGTTCATAATACAAATGACCTTGACGGGCGCAAGGACATATTCCTCATCCCCGCGCTTCACCTGTCTGGTCACCAGCCTTGAGCCGTAGAAGAGCAGACGGTCGCGCTGGTCGAAACGCGAAGCCTTCTGCATATCGACCAGAATCGTCCCACCCGGTGTCCGGCAAAGAAGGTCGAAGAGTATCCTCTTGTCCTGCGAAGACATCTCCGTCAGTTCCGTGTTCCGGAACTCAACCGACATGATGTCCTCCTGAAGGATATCATTGAGGAGCCGGACAAGCAATTCCGGGTGGTTCTGGAACAGATACTTGAACGCCCAGTCGCAGGTCAGGTCAAGATACTCCGGCGTGGCGAGCCGCTGTGCGTAGGCATCCTTCTCCTCGTCGGTCATCCCGATGAACCGCCCGTCGTTCTCAATCAGCCTACGGCAGTGGCGGTAGCGTTTAAGGTACTGCTCCTCCTCCGATGCGGCGACCGGGCAGTCAGTGGCTTCCTCCGCGGCTTTACAACCTGTGGTCTCCTTGTTAATAACCTCCACCTGTTCAATGGCATGTTGGCCATTCAAGTCTCGTCCGACAATCTCGTGGTCCATTGCCTCACGTTCAATGATGCCCTGTTCAAAGGCCCCCTGATCAATGGTCCGCTGATCAATGGACCGCTGTTCAATGGTCTCTTGGTTAATGGTAGTATGGTCATCGGCCTTCCGCCTGACGGCCTCGTTTCTCTCTGAAGTCTCCATAGTTGAAGTGAATCATGTCTGTTTGTCAAAATGTCCCGCGATTCCTCCAGGAACACGACCGCAAGTTAGGCAATCTCAACGAAAGGTAACAGAAAGAAACATATAGAATTCATAAAAAACAGAAATTTCTTGGTTTTTACCCCAGAAGAAACCACTCCTTGAGGCGCACAGTCTCCGCTCAAAGCTCTCGGCAAGGCGCTCAACCCGACAACTCACCTCGGCAATCTGAACAAGTTAACCTATCGCATTGTAACATCTAAATGTTGTATAAAACCAAAAATAATTGTATCTTTGTCGTATCACATACAGCACGATACGATTATGCCTATTCAGAAGTACGAGGTGAGCTTGTCTGCAGAGGAGCGCAAACAGCTGACCAAGATTGTGAAGTCCGGCAATATGCCGGCGCGAACCATCCTGAGAGTCAACATCCTTCTCGCGGTAGACAGGAATGGGAAACAGCCTATGACTGTGCAAGAGGCTGCCATTGCCTTCAACACGTCTGCCACTACAGTCCAGAACGTCAGGACTCGTTATGGGGAGAAGGGACTCGACGCAACCATTCAGCGAAAGAAACGGGAGACGCCGCCAGTAGAGGCCAAGGTTACCGGAGACGTCGAGGCTCATATCATAGCTCTCGCCTGCGGAGATCCTCCCAAGGGATATGCCAAGTGGACGCTTCGTCTTCTTGCCGACAGGTCGGTCAAACTGGGGTATGTAGAATCTATATCTCATACGCAGGTCGGCCGCATTCTAAAAAAAACGAGTACAGGCCTCATCTGAAGAAGTGCTGGTGCATACCAGCCAGCCATAACGCGGCTTTCGTCGCAGCGATGGAGGACATCCTCGAGGTGTACAGCCGTCCATATGATGCCAAACACCCTGTCGTATGTATGGACGAGAAACCTGTTCAGCTTCTGGCAGAAGCAAGGGATGGCTTTACTTCCATCAGTACAGGTGTACGATACGAGGACAACGAATATGTGAGGAATCCGCAGCACCTGCAGTATCTTCCTTGCTAATATAGCAATATTTTCGTAGATGACAACACCTGTGATGGTGGCACCGGGGCAAAGTGGATACGTGAAATGCGTGGAGGATTAGGTAATGATATTCAATGCATTAAAGAAATGCCTTTGGGTTGATTCGACTAAAGGAGAGGCGGCTTTTAACTGATATTCAAGAAGTTAGACATCACCCATTGAGAATGAGGGCGTGGCAGATAAATGACTGGTAATCAAGGACAAAAGCACTTGCCTACTGGTTAAAGCAACACCGGGAACAACATCATAAGCCTAAATATCAATCAGTTAAATGCCACGAGCCCGCCCCACCACCACATACCACCACCTTAACGTTCGCCACCACACACCGCTTTTCTTCACACGCCCTTACCTTGCCAGGCTTCCGCACAACAGCGATAAGAATCCCCAACACTAACGGGAGAATCCCCCTGTTTTCTACCGCGCACAAATTTTATCATAAAATGATAAAATGTCACATTGGTATCATAAGATATTGTGAATATGATAAATCCATTCATCACTACCGGTTATGACGGTGCCAAATACTTTTGCGACAGGGTCAAAGAAACAGGGGTCTATCAAGTCTTCGACCTGTTTCTGGATATCTGAATCCGAGAGCGTTATTTAAGGTAATCTCTCTTACAGGCAGACCTCGAAGTTACGGCATGGCCGGAGCGAGGATCTCGGCGATGGCGGAGGTTTCGATGAGGAAACCGTCGTGGCCGTAGGGGGTCTCGATCTGTTGGTAGCGGGAGCCAGGGATGAGTTCCGAAAGGGGACGCATATCCTCGGGCGGGAAAAGCTCATCGGAAGACATACAGATGAAGGTGCAGTCCGTCTTGATTTGGGACAGAGCGGCGGCGACACCTCCCCGGCCACGTCCCACGTTGTTGCTGTCAACCTCGTCACAGACATAGAGGTAGGAATACGCGTCCCAATCCTTGACGAACTTGGAGGTCTGGTGACGGTAATATGAGCCGACCTTGCCGGCGAAGATGGTGTCGTCACTGTCCTCGTTCTGCTTGAAGAGGCCCTCCTCACAACGATATGTCAGCAGGGCGATCGCGCGGGCAGCCTTGAGACCCTCCATGCCGCCATTCAGGTCACGGTGCTCCTTGAAGGTCGGGTCAGCGAGAAGAGCCATGCGGCTGGCGGCGTTGAAACCGGCGAGCCAAGGGGTCACGCGGGCACCGGTAGCGATGAAGAATATCTTTCCGAATATGCCGGGACGCATCACGGCCCATTCAAAGGACATGAATCCGCCCATCGAAGTACCGACCAGCATATCTATTTTCTCTATTCCAAGATGCTGACGAAGAAGATCAAAGGCTCGTACAGTGTCGCGCACGGTCACTCTGGGGAATTCGAAATAGTAGGGCTTGCCGGTTTTCGGATTGGTTGACGCCGGGCTTGACGAACCGCAGGCCGAACCAAGGACGTTGGCGCAGATGACGAAATATTTCCCGGTGTCGATCAGTCTGCCGGGACCTACCAGAGCTGGCCACCAACTACCCTCCGGATCAGAATCCGCGGTGAGGGCGTGGCATAGCCAGATCACTTTCTTGTCCGGTGAATATCCAAACGGCGATGTGTGGTAGGCAACCTCCAGATTGTCAATGCTTCCGCCGGACTCAAACTCGAACTTTCCTTCAATCTTATAGATGTGCTTGATCATTGTCTTTCAATGGTGTGAATGAATATCCTTTACGACGCAACTCCCTGATCAGCCCAGGCAGTTTGTCGTAGAACTTGTCGGTCCTGGCCGGATCCGTTCCGAAATGGATCAGCATGATGTGGCCGTTCAGGCCATTGGGATCCGTCCTTTCATATTCCCAAATCCTGCCTAGAATCTCTTTGCTGCTGAAATAACGCTTCATTTCGGGGGTGGTGTAGTCGCCGTTGGTGAGGGTTCCGGGGGTGTAGTTGATGACCTGCAATCCAAGCTGTCTGGCCCAGGAGGAGATTGTCGCGTTGTAGTGCTCGTACGGCGGAATGAAGTACGGCGCATCGGTGATGCCGAACTCCCGCAACACCTTGTAGCTCTTGAATATGTCCTCTTCAAATTCTTGTTTTGTCACCAGAAGAGAGTCCCGGTTGCCCCAAGGGGCGTAGAGCAGGTGGCCATAGGAGTGGCTTCCGACATAGTGTCCTTCGGCGACAAGTCGGCGAACCACATCCGGGTACATCTCGAAGAACTCTCCAGTGAAGAAGAATCCGCCTTTGATGTTGTACTTTCTCAATGTCGAGATGATTCTTTCCGCTCCGTCGGCCTTGTCGGCGGCGGTGAACACAAAGTCTATGTGCTTGACCGAGGGGTCGGTTCTGATTATTCCGCCGTCTTGGTAGATGTTATTGTCGGTTTGAGTCGTAAGGTGGGCGGCGGTAGCACTCCCTTCACGCTGGTAGTAGGACAGCGGGAAAGTCAGCGAAGCCGTGCCGTCCATTGTCGGCTCATTTGTGGAATAGTCGTGCGTGCTGTCGTGGTAAACAAGATCACCAGGCTGGAACTCCTCGTAGTTGACTCCACCATCGGTGCGGATTCCAAGAAGGCTGCCGAAGATCGTCGCGTAAACAGGGCCGTCAACCAGACCGCCGGTGGTGTTTCCCATCTTGTAATTGATGATGAACGAATGAGGCTGCGTCGGGAATATTCCACCTTTCGGAAGCTCCACAATCATGCTCACGCCCCACGGATTGCACCCCAGAAGCCAGTCACGCAAAGAACCTTCCATCTCCTGATAGGTCGTGTCACCGGTCAGTTCACGGTAAAGGATGCACTGGGTCAGCATCGCCGAGGTCAGATTGTTCGAGCACCATATTCCCGGAATGCCGAACATAAACGGATGATCCTTGCCGCGCTCATAGACACGCTGGATGCCCGAACGGATGTTCCTTATGAACTCCGCCGAGACCTTGCCGCCGAAGTTCCTCGCGATGCGGTAATGCCCCATATTCATAAAAGGATACCACTGGTAGTGGCGGGCGCTGTCGGCTCCCATCCAAGGGGTCACCGGCTCGCGGCGGGCATATTCAATGGCCTCGGTTCTGTACTTCTTGTCGCCGGTGCGGCGGAACATCTCGTAGGCGGCCAACTCCATATCATCCACCCAGTTATCCTCCTCGTAGATGTAAGGGGAAACCACCGAGGCGGTCTGGCAGACACCTGGCTTGGCTACTCCGGCATCGTAGGCGGCCTGCGCCTTGGCACCTATCTTCTCCGCAAACTCAGGATAGAAAGGCTTCAGGATCTCTGCGCCAAAGGCGAAGTCCGAAGCGAACTTTCCTGCTGTGCTGGCCACTCCGGTCGTCTTGTTCTTGTCCCCACGCTTGCCTCTCTGCTGAGGCTCACCGGAGCAGAACCACACCGGCCTGTACTCGCCTTTTCCCCAACCATAGTCAGCCTGGTCGTCATTCGGGACACGCATTCCGACATGGTCACGGTCATCCGCGATCTGATTGTACATCTCACCCGGCTCAGGGTTCATCTTGTCAAGCCATTTGAGTCCCCAGTAAATCTCATCTATGATGTCAGGAATCCCGTTCCGACCTGGCGTTCCGTCAGCCAGATGATTGTCCGAGAACGCCTCCGGATTGCTTTGATAGGCGAACATCATCTGGTAAATGGCGTTGGCAGAGGTGGTTGTGTACTGAAGGCAGTCCGAAGCGTCGTGCCAACCTCCGGTCACGTCAAGGAAAGTGCTGTCTTTCTTAGGATCCGGATGCCCGACGATGATGCCGTCCTTGCGATGACAACTGTCTTTGAAGAAAGGGTTCCAACCGCAACGCTGCTGACGCATATAGTTCAGCACAAAATCGGCCGCTCCGTCATAAACCTTAGGATTTATCGGGAATATCTCCGAGCGGGTCTCGCCTCCTGATGACAATACCTTAATATAATAGGCACCGTCGGTCTTCAAGGCACTGAAATCCAGGCGGCAGGTTGTCTTCATCTGCCCAAGCGCCCCCATCGGCCTCACGGCGTCAGACCTCCAGACGGCCTCACCGGCAAAGGCATCAACCAACTCGAAACCATTGACCTGGACAGCCTCATTACTCATAAAGACCGCCACCTTGGTGGCCTCCGGCAGATAGCCTATCTGGTTGATTCTGACCCAAGATCCGGCGAAAGTCTGGACGGCGGCCAAAGCCAGGAGCGCGATGGAAACCAATCTTTTCATTATCCTGTGGTTTATGCGATTCTTTTCAAAAAATTAATGAATATATTCTTAAAGACGCAAATTTAGGAAAATTAACCGTCCAAAATGTAGAAAATGCTTACTTTTGCGTAAATAGAACTGCATAATGGAATATTCCAATATAAGAATAGGCAACGGCTACGATGTCCACTCCCTCAAGGAAGGGCTGCCGATGTGGCTTTGTGGAATCAAAATCGAAAGCGAAACCGGCTTTGTGGCGCATTCGGACGGAGATGTGGCGATACACGCTCTCTGTGATGCGATTTTGGGAGCGGCCGCTCTCGGGGACATAGGACTACATTTCCCTGACAACGACGACAGATGGAAAGGCGTTGACAGCAAACTGCTTCTGAAAGAAGTGATGTCGATGGTAAGGGCCAAAGGCTATGAGCTCGGCAACGCGGACATCACGATAGCTCTACAGGCTCCGAAACTGCGCCCGCACATAGACGCGATGCGTTCCAAGCTCGCGGAAGTGATAGGAACAGACATCGACAACATCTCGGTAAAGGCCACGACCACAGAACGTCTCGGCTTCGTCGGCAGGAAGGAAGGCTGCGAGGTCTGGGCCACAGTTCTCATATTCAAAATTTGAATAATCCAATCATGATGACTGATTTCAATGAATAATGAAATAAAGTTATCGTGATTTGCCTTCAAAAGCTTACTTTTGCATATAATACCCTATTGATAGCACAATATGAGCCCTTTATCAGTAATAATCACAGTTTTGGCGTACTTTGCCGTGATGTTCACGGTGTCTTGGATCTCGTCGCGTAACGCGGACAACGCAGGATTCTTCAACGGGGGACGCAAGGCTCCGTGGTGGATCGTGGCGATCGCGATGCTCGGTGCGCCGATGTCCGGAGTCACATACGTCTCTGTGCCTGGAATGGTCGGCGTGGGAGGCACGGCTATGGGTTATCTACAGATGGTGCTCGGATTCTTTGTCGGCTACATCATCATCGCCTTCGTCCTCACACCTATATTCTTCAAGATGAATATGGTGTCGATCTACCAATATCTTGACGACCGGTTCGGAGTCTCCTCGCACAAGACGGGAGCATGGTTCTTCTTCATTTCCAAGATTTTGGGAGCCGCGGTCAGACTATTCCTCGTCTGCGTGACGCTCCAGTTGATGATTTTCGAGCCGCTTGGGCTGCCATTCATCCTGAACGTGATCGTCTCCGTGGCCATCGTGCTGCTGTACACGTTCCGTGGCGGGGTGAAGTCCGTGATCTGGACAGACACATTGAAGACAGTCTGTATGATTGTCTCCATCGTGCTGGCGATTGTGTTCATTGCCAAGGATCTGGGTCTTAATTTCTCCGGCGTGGTGCGGACGGTGCGTGAGAGTTCATATTCAAAGATGTTCTTCTTCGATGATGTGAACCACCCTGAATATTTCTGGAAGCAGTTCCTGGCGGGCGTGTTCACCGTGATCGCGATGACTGGTCTGGACCAGGATATGATGCAGCGCACGCTGAGCAGCCGCAACGCCAAGGATTCGCAGAAGAACCTCATTACCAGCGGTTTGTTGCAGATTCCAGTGATATTCCTGTTCCTCTGCCTGGGGGTGCTTTTGTACATATTCGCAGGTCAGAAGGGCATCTCCGAGGTTGGCGACACGCTGTTCCCGGCGGTGGCGACAGGTGGCTATCTGCCTGCGATTGTGGGCGTGCTGTTCGTGATCGGGCTTGTGTCGTGCGCGTTCGCGGCGGGAGGCTCGGCCCTGACCGCGCTGACAACGTCGTTCACGGTGGACATCATAGGAACCAAGGGAAAGAGCGAGGAGCAGGTGACCTCTGTCAGGAAGAAGGTGCATCTGCTGATGGCGTTCATGATGGGAGTGGTGATCTTTGTCTTCTATCTGCTGAACACGAAATCGGCCATTGACGCGGTTTACAAGCTTGCGAGCTACACTTACGGGCCGATCCTGGGAATGTTCGCGTTCGGGATATTCTCGAAAAAGAAGGTCAACGACAAGTGGGTGCCGCTGGTGGCCGTCATCGCGCCGGTGCTTTGCTTCATTCTGCAGAGCAACTCCGAAAGGTGGTTCGGCGGGTATAAATTCAGCTACGAGCTGCTTCTTTTCAACGCTTTGTTCACGATTTTGGGACTTTGTCTGCTAATTCGAAGAAAAAAGTCGAATTAATTTTGTCAATTCAGGATAAAGTTCTATTTTTGCAGTCCAGTTGCGAAGAAACGCAGCGCATCATTGAGATATGGTGTAATGGTAGCACTACAGATTCTGGCTCTGTCAGTGAGGGTTCGAATCCTTCTATCTCAACTAATAGTCCGGCTCTGGCCGGTTTTTTATGGCTCTTGCCAGGAATGGCGGGGTAGCTCAGCTGGTTAGAGCGTCGGATTCATAATCCGGAGGTCGTGGGATCATGCCCCACTCCCGCTACAAACAAAGAAACTAATTAAGACGATAATGGCGAACGCATTTCACTATTCCATCGGAAGGAAGTTCATTCAGGCAGTCAGCGGAGCATTTCTTATAATCTTCCTGCTGCTTCACGTGACGATTAACCTGTTCTCCGTCATTGACTCTTTCACAGGCAACTACAACGGGCTTGACGGCCTTTTCCAGAAAGGCTGCGATTTCATGGCTCTGCCTATCGTGACCATCATGGTTCCGGTTCTTGCCGCTGGTTTCATCATCCACATCATCTACGGATGCTGGCTTACTTGGAAGAACATCAAGGCTCGTGGCGGCTACAAGCGCTATGAGGCTTCAAGCGTCGCTGCCGCCGACTCCTGGTCAGCAAAGAATATGTTCGTGCTTGGCATCATCATTCTCGGCATCCTTGCATTCCATCTTACCCACTTCTGGGCCAAGATGCAGCTTGCGATGTTCACCGGCGCCGAGGAGGGCAACCCTTACGAACTTCTCAATCTCACTTTCGGACGATGGTGGGTGCTGGCATTGTACCTTGTCTGGTTCGTGGCTGTATGGTTCCACCTTTGCCACGGTTTCTGGAGCATGTTCCAGACAGTTGGCTGGAACAACCAGACCTGGTTCAAGAGACTGAAAGTGATCGGCATCGTGGTCGCCACGCTGATCTTCCTTGGCTTTGCGGCTGTTGGCATCAACGCATTCCTTCAGGCAAACGCTTTGATTTAGTCAAGGACATAATGAAATTTCAAGGGCGACCGGATGATGGTCGCCCTTTTTTGTGTTACTTCCACAGGCCGCCAAGCCTGTCTAAGAGACCATATAAAAAGACAACTTGATTTACAAATAATAGTATCATTCAAAAACGAACAACAATGAGACAGAAAAAATTCTTGCTCCCTGAGAGCGAAATCCCGACAGCATGGTTCAACATGCAGGCAGTCATGCCCAACAAGCCAATGCCTATCCTCAACCCGGCCACTCACGAGGCCTTGAAAGCCGAGGATCTCTACCCTATCTTCTGCAAGGCGTGCGCCGACCAGGAGCTCAACACGACAGACGAGTGGATTCCTATCCCTGAACCGGTCCGTGAACAGTACGCCGGCTACAGATGCACGCCTCTGGTAAGGGCTTATGACCTTGAGGCCGCGCTCGGCACACCGGCACACATCTATTTCAAGAATGAGAGTGTCTCTCCTGCCGGATCCCACAAGCTGAACTCTGCCCTGGCACAGGCCTACTATGCCAAGGAGCAGGGCATCACCAACATCACCACCGAAACCGGAGCCGGACAATGGGGCGGAGCGCTATCCTACGCCGCAAAGAAGTTCGGTCTGGAATGCGCCGTCTATATGGTCAAGGTCAGCTTCCAACAGAAGCCTTACAGGAGGTCGATCATGCAGACTTTCGGAGCGGCCATCACTCCGTCTCCGTCAATGTCCACAAGGGCAGGGAAGGACATCATCACGGCAAATCCTAACGATCAGGGATCCCTTGGATGTGCGATTTCCGAGGCCATAGAGCTTGCGGTAAGTACCCCTAACTGCAAGTACACCCTCGGATCCGTCCTGAACCATGTCTGCCTGCATCAGACCGTCATCGGCTTGGAGGCGGAGAAGCAGATGGAGATGACCGGGGAATATCCTGACATCGTGGTGGCCTGCTTCGGCGGCGGCTCCAACTTCAGCGGCATCGCCTACCCTTTCATGAGGCATAATATTCAGGAAGGGAAGAAGACCCGCTTCATCGCCGCGGAACCATATTCCTGCCCGAAACTAACGAGAGGAAAGTTTGAATATGACTTCGGTGACGAGGCCGGCATGACTCCGCTGCTTCCGATGTACACCCTCGGCCACGATTTCAAGCCGGCAACCATCCATGCCGGCGGCCTTCGCTACCATGGAGCCGGCGTGATATTGTCACAGCTGATGAAGGATGGGTATATGGAAGCAGTTGACATCGAGCAGCTTGACGCATTCAAGGCCGGAGTTCTCTTCGCTCAGACCGAGGGCATCATCCCTGCTCCGGAATCCTGCCACGCCATCGCCGCGACAATAGGCGAGGCACTCAAGTGCAAGGAATCCGGCGAGGAGAAAGTCATTCTCTTCAACCTGTCCGGACACGGTTTCGTGGACATGAGCTCCTACGACCAGTACCTCTCCGGCGAGATGCAGAACTTCCACGTCACCGACGCCGAACTCGCCAAGTACATCAAATCCGCCGACGCGCTGAACAAGTAATCACCAAAGCGCGGGCGCACCTTGAAGCCCGTGGCGGATAACTCGTTGATTTTCAAGCAAGAGAGCGATGTTCTATAGTCCAAAGAGACCATAGAGCATTGCTCTTTAAATTTATTATCAATCACTTACGCGCCACGGCAAAAAAATTGGATTCGCAAATCAAGCAACCACCTTGCCGAACAAAACGAGAATAATACTCGTCAGGGCAACCGCATCAAATTCTAGCGCCCCTAAGCAGTTCCAGAAGATAGTCC
>OLYC01000630.1_pt1 | contig 28011 bp, 18 predicted proteins | sample 1674271 | NCBI WGS metagenome assembly OLYC01 (sample SAMEA103958154, study PRJEB25191) | human gut metagenome
GCTTTTCTTTCATTTGTTGATGTTGCTAAGAGTCAACCTTATTTACAAAAAGACATAAGCTAATAGGCTTTCCGCTGCTCTTGCTTGATGCCTTTTGGGATGTTATTAAAGGACACAATCTTTTTGATAATGGATGTTGTGATGACATCTACGATGACGATGATGACGATTCCGTACATTAATCCTCTCCGATATTGTTGGCTTTTTTCACCTTTACGTCCCGAAGCTAGACTGATACGGGAAAGAAGGGTATTGTGGCTTCTGAAACAAGGAGATAACCCAAAGATATAAGGATGCAGTATGTGTTTTTATAGATACAACCAATCCGCTAGCAACATTAACACATCCATTTTGATATAATTACAATATGAACGGCGACTCTTCAACCAAAAAGTTAACACCCTTCTGCGATTAACCACAATATTTAAAATATTTTACTAACAAATTATTATTATTCCTTTGGACTTTGCTATTGCTTATATGTTTTTTTCCCTTACCTTTGCGGTAGGAGTTTAATTGTTTAAATTAAATAATATGAAAAATAATGTACTAATATGTGCTTTTGCCTTGTCTAGTCTGACCGCATTTGCACAGCAAACAGAGTGGCTGGATCCGAATGTTAATGCGGTGAATCGAGCTCCAATGCACACTAACTATTTTGCCTTTGAATCTGAAAAAGCAGCGTTAAATGGTTGTCGGTTAGCATCTGATAATTATTTAACATTAAACGGAACGTGGAAGTTTAATTGGGTGAAAGATGCTGACCAGCGTCCGACAACTGATTTTTACAAGATTGACTTCAACGATAAAGGTTGGGATGAAATTCAAGTTCCGGCTGTTTGGGAAATGAATGGTTACGGTGATCCCATATATGTTAATGTAGGTTATGCTTGGCGTAGCCAATTTAAGAACAATCCCCCTTATGTTCCTACTGAAAACAACCATGTAGGTACTTATCGCCGAGAGATTATTCTTCCTTCTGATTGGAATGGACGACAAATCATGGCTCATTTTGGTTCAGTTACTTCTAATATGTATTTGTGGGTAAACGGCAAATATGTAGGATACAGTGAAGATAGCAAATTGGAAGCAGAGTTTGATTTGACTAAATATTTGAAACCGGGTAAAAACGTGATTGCCTTCCAAGTATTCCGTTGGTGTGACGGTTCTTATTTGGAAGATCAAGACTTCTTCCGTTATTCAGGTGTGGCTCGCGATTGCTATTTGTATGCCCGTAGAGCTAATCATATAGAAGACATCCGTGTGACACCTGATTTGGATGCCCAATACAAAGATGCTACTTTGCAGGTGGATATCCAGATGAAGGGAAAAGGCACTGTCGATTTGAAATTGTTAGACAAAACAGGAAAAGAGGTGGCTACTTCCCAAGTCAAGGGTTCCGGAAAGCAGAGCGTGACAATGAATATCAGCAATCCAGCTAAATGGACAGCTGAAACACCGAACTTATACAAATTGGTCGCTAATTTGAGCGAAAACGGAAAAGTGGTTGAATCTATTCCAATCCAAGTCGGTTTCCGTAAGATTGAATTGAAGAACGCACAAGTGTTGGTGAATGGACAACCTGTCTTATTCAAAGGAGCTGACCGCCATGAGATGGATCCGGATTACGGATATGTAGTCTCAAAGGAGCGTATGATTCAGGATATCAAACGCATGAAAGAGTTGAATATCAATGCGGTTCGTACATGCCACTATCCAGATAATAACTTATGGTATGATTTGTGTGACCAATATGGTATATATTTGGTGGCTGAGGCGAATATCGAATCTCATGGTATGGGTTACGGAGAAGAGACTTTGGCAAAGAATCCATTATATGCTAAGGCTCATTTGGAAAGAAACCAGCGCAATGTTCAGCGCAGTTACAACCATCCGTCCATTATCTTCTGGTCATTAGGTAACGAAGCTGGATTTGGACCTAACTTCGAAGCTTGCTATCGTTGGATAAAGAATGACGACAAGACTCGCCCGGTTCAATATGAACAAGCTCGTACCAATGAGTTTACTGATATCTATTGCCCGATGTACCTCAACTACGAAAGAAGCGTACAATATTCAGAAGGCGATATCGACAAACCATTGATCCAGTGTGAATATGCTCATGCAATGGGTAACTCTGAAGGTGGCTTCAAGGAATATTGGGATATCGTTCGTAAGTATCCGAAGTTCCAAGGTGGTTTCATTTGGGACTTTGTAGACCAATCCAACCGTTGGTATACAAAAGATGGTAAGGAATTCTATGGTTATGGTGGAGACTTCAATGTTTATGATGCTTCTGACAACAACTTTAATGATAACGGTTTGATTAGTCCGGATCGTGTCCTTAATCCTCATGCTTACGAAGTAGGTTACATCTATCAGAATATCTGGGTTAAACCTGTAGATTTGCAAAAGGGTGAAGTTGGCATTTATAATGAAAACTTCTTCCGTGATTTGAGCAACTGCTATGCACAATGGGAATTGTTGGTGAATGGAGAAGCTGTCAAGTCTGGTATTATTACAGATTTGAAAGTGGCTCCTCAGCAAACAACAAATGTTCAGTTAGGTTATACATTGGATGGCATCTGTAATTGTAAAGAAGTTCTGTTGAACCTGTCATTCAGATTGAAGAATGCAGAAACATTGTTGCCTGCCGGATACGAAGTAGCCAAACAACAGTTGTCTGTAAGAGATTACAAAGCCCCGAAAGAATTGTTAACCAAGAGTGTTGCAGCTAACGATGCTGTACCTGCTTTGGTAGTAAAAGACAATGATCAATCATATTTAATCGTTAAGGGTGGAAGATTCCAAGTTGATTTCAAGCGTCAAGATGGATTTGTAAGTTTGTATGATGTGAATGGTATGTCCATTTTGAATAAAGGTGCTCAATTGAAGCCTAACTTCTGGCGTGCTCCGACAGACAATGATATGGGTGCTGGTTTGCAGCATAAATATGGAGTTTGGAAGAATCCGGAAATGAAATTAACCTCTTTGGAACATAAGACTGAAGGCGATAATGTTGTTGTCACAGCTAAATACGATATACCTTCTGTTTCTGCTAAATTGGATTTGACTTATCGCATTGACAAGACGGGTGCTATGGAAGTTACTCAGAGCATGACTGCTGATAAGAGTGCACAAGTTCCTAATATGTTCCGTTTCGGTATGCGTGCAGAGTTGAATAAGAGCTTGGCAAACATCCAGTATTACGGAAGAGGCCCGATTGAAAATTATGTTGATAGAAACAATTGCACATTTATAGGCAAATATTCACAGACGGTCGATGAGCAATTCTATCCTTATATCCGTCCGCAGGAAAATGGATCCAAGACAGATATACGTTGGTGGAATCAGGTGAATAAAGCTGGTAATGGAATTCAGTTGGTTTCTGATGCTCCATTTACAGCAAGTGCATTGCACTATACTATTGAATCTTTGGATGACGGCTTGAATAAGGATCAACGCCATTCGGAATTGGTTCCTCCGACAGATTATGTCAACTTGTGTATTGATAAGGTACTGATGGGATTAGGTTGTGTAACCAGCTGGGGAACTCTTCCTTTGGATAAATACTTGGTTCCTTACCAGGATTACAGCTTCAAGTTTGTTATCAAGCCGGTTCAACATAAGTTTTAAACTACTCTTATTAGACTAACGGATAGATTAGAGGCTGTGCCGTAATTTATTTGCAGTGCAGCCTCTTTAATTATAAACACTTAAATTAACATCATGAGAAAAAACATTTTACTTTGCACACTTGCTTTAGCAGGGCTGACAGCATTTGCCCAAAAGAATGAATGGCAAGACCCGAATGTCAATGCTATTAACCGTGCCCCGATGCACACCAATTATTTTGCTTACGAGTCAGAAGATGCTGCTTTAAACGGTTGCCGTGTTGCTTCAACCAACTATGTGACTTTAAATGGTACTTGGAAATTCAATTGGGTGAAGGATGCTGACCAGCGCCCAATGACTGATTTCTACAAAGTTGATTTCAATGACAAAGGTTGGGATACGATGCAAGTCCCAGGAATGTGGGAATTGAGTGGTTATGGCGATCCTGTATATGAAAGTGCTGGTTTTGCTTGGAGTAACCAGTTTGAGAACAATCCTCCTTATGTTCCTATCGAGAACAACTATGTAGGTACGTATCGAAAAGAGATTACTATTCCGGCAGAATGGAGAGGCCGTGATATCGTAGCTCATTTCGGCTCTGTGACATCCAACATCTATTTGTGGGTGAATGGACAATTTGTAGGATACAGCGAAGACAGTAAGTTGGAAGCTGAGTTTAACTTGACGAAATACCTTAAGCCGGGTAAGAACTTGATTGCCTTCCAAGTGTTCCGTTGGTGTGACGGTTCATATTTCGAAGACCAGGACTTCTTCCATTATTCAGGAGTGGCTCGCGATTGCTACTTGTATGCCCGTAGAGCTAATCATATAGAAGACATCCGTGTGACACCTGATTTGGATGCCCAATACAAAGATGCTACTTTGCAGGTGGATATCCAGATGAAGGGAAAAGGCACTGTCGATTTGAAATTGTTTGACAAGACAGGAAAAGAGGTGGCTACTTCCCAAGTCAAGGCTTCTGGCAAGCAAAGCGTGACAATGAATGTTAGTAATCCAGCTAAGTGGTCGGCAGAAACACCTAACTTATATAAGTTGGTAGCTAATTTGACTGAAAGCGGGAAGGTGGTTGAATCCATTCCAATCCAAGTCGGTTTCCGTAAGATTGAATTGAAGAACGCACAAGTTTTAATAAATGGTCAGCCTATCCTTATTAAAGGTGTAGACCGTCATGAAGTGGATCCTGATTACGGTTACATTATCTCAAAGGAACGTATGATTCAGGATATCAAACGCATGAAAGAGTTGAACATCAATGCGGTTCGTACTTGCCACTATCCGGATAATAACTTATGGTACGATTTATGTGACCAATATGGTATATATTTGGCAGCAGAGGCAAACGTTGAATCTCATGGTATGGGCTTTGGAGAGAAAACATTGGCAAAGAATCCTTTGTATGAAAAAGCACATTTGGAGAGAAACCAACGCAATGTACAGCGCAGCTATAACCATCCATCTGTTATCTTCTGGTCATTGGGTAACGAAGCAGGATACGGTCCTAACTTCGAAGCTTGCTATCGTTGGATAAAGAACGACGACAAAACACGTCCTGTGCAGTATGAAATGTCTGTACTGAATGAATTTACTGATATCTTCTGTCCGATGTATTATAATTACGAAGAGTGTGAACAATATCTCCTAAGTGATGGTGACAAACCATTGATTCAGTGCGAATATGCCCATGCAATGGGTAACTCTGAAGGTGGATTCAAAGAATATTGGGATTTGGTTCGCAAATATCCGAAATACCAAGGTGGTTTCATTTGGGACTTCGTGGATCAATCTTTGCGTCGCTATACCGAGGATGGTAAAGAGTTTTATGCATACGGAGGTGATTTCAATGTTTATGATGCTTCCAGCCAGAACTTCTGTGATAACGGTGTAATCAATCCAGACCGTATATCAAACCCGCATGCAGATGAAGTAAGTTATTTCTATCAGAATATCTGGGTGAAACCGGTAGATTTGAAGAAAGGTATCGTAAGTGTTTACAATGAGAATTTCTTCCGTGATTTGAGCAATTACTATGCAGAATGGGAATTGTTGGTCAATGGTGAAGCCACTCAATCTGGTGTTGTTACCGATTTGAAAGTTGCTCCTCAGCAGACAGTGAACTTGCAATTAGATTATACATTGGATGGCATCTGTGCATGTAAAGAGGTTCTGTTGAATGTCTATTTCAAACAGAAAAAAGCAGAAACTTTGTTGCCAGCTGGATTTTCTGTAGCTAAAGCACAATTGGCAATACAGGACTACAAAGCTCCTAAGGATTTAATGGTAGAAAGCAACTGTAAAGACAAATGCCAGATGGCATACGATGATACTCCATCTCCAAAGGTAAAGGATAACGATACGGGTTATTTGATTGTGTTAGGTGAAAGATTCCAAATTGATATCAATCGCAAGAGCGGATTTATCAGCTTGTATGATGTGAACGGCCAGTCTATCCTTTGCAAAGGTTCTGAATTGCGTCCTAATTTCTGGCGTGCACCGACTGATAATGACATGGGAGCAAGTCTTCAAGTCAAATATCGTGTATGGAAGAATCCGGAAATGAAGCTGACTTCTTTGAAACACAAAGCGGATGGAGAGTTCATCGTTGTTGAAGCCCAATATGATATGCCGGAGATTTCTGCAAAATTGGCGTTGACCTACCGAATCAACAAATACGGAGCTGTGGAAGTAACACAGCAAATGACATCTGGAAAAGGTGTAGAAGTTCCTAATATGTTCCGTTTCGGTATGCGTGCCGAATTGAACAAGAGATTGACAAACATTCAGTATTACGGAAGAGGTCCTATCGAAAATTATTCTGACAGAAAGACCAGCACATTCATAGGTAGATATAACCAGACCGTTGAGGAGCAGTTCTATTCTTACATCCGTCCGCAGGAAAACGGAACGAAGAGCGATATCCGTTGGTGGAACCAAGTGAACAGAGCTGGAAACGGTGTGCAATTCGTAGCAGATGCTCCATTCTCTATTAGTGCATTGAACTATTCTATTGAATCTTTGGATGAAGGATTGGTGAAAGCTAATGGTCATTCAGAACTGGTAGAGAAGAGTGAATGGATCAATTTGTGCATTGATAAAGTTCAAATGGGCTTGGGTTGTGTTACCAGTTGGAGAACACTTCCCTTGGATCAATATATGTTGCCATATCAAGATTATGGCTTCAAATTTGTGATTAAACCGGTTCAACATAAATTTTGATTTGCTATTGTTAGTCTAACAGACAGAATAGAGGCTGTGCTGTAATCTGTTTGCAGTACAGCCTCTTTTAATCGAATAAGCTTAAATAAAACATCATGAGAAAAAACATTTTACTTTGTACTCTTGCCTTAACTGGGTTGACAGCATTCGCCCAAAAGGATGAATGGCAGGATCCGAATATCAATGCCATTAACCGTGCCCCGATGCACACTAATTACTTTGCTTACGAGTCGGAAAATGCGGCATTGAAAGGTTGCCGTACCTCTTCAGACAATTACATGTCTTTGAATGGAATGTGGAAGTTTCATTGGGTGAAGGATGCAGACCAGCGCCCGATGACAGATTTCTATAAAGTTGGTTTCAATGACAAGGGATGGGCTACGATGCAAGTACCCGGCATGTGGGAAATGAATGGTTATGGAGACCCTGTCTATATAGATTCTGGTTATGCTTGGCGAAATCAGCATCCCAATAATCCTCCGTATGTCCCAGAAGAAAACAACCATGTCGGTACTTATCGAAAAGAAATCACTTTGCCTTCAGAATGGAAAGGTCGTGAAATCATGGCTCATTTCGGTTCAGTGACATCCAATATGTATTTGTGGGTGAACGGACAGTTTGTAGGATACAGCGAAGACAGTAAGTTGGAAGCTGAGTTTAATTTGACGAAATACCTTAAGCCGGGTAAAAACCTGATTGTATTCCAAGTGTTCCGTTGGTGTGATGGTACCTATTTGGAAGATCAAGACTTGTTCCGTTTTTCAGGTGTAGCGCGTGATTGCTATTTATATACACGTACAATAAACCATATTGAGGACATTCGTGTAACACCGGATTTGGATGCCCAATACAAGGATGCTACTTTGCGGGTAGATATCCAAATGAAGGGTAGAGGAACTATCGATTTGAAACTGTTGGACAAGGCAGGAAAGGAGGTGGCTTCTTCCCAAGTCAAAGGTTCTGGCAAGCAGAGCGTGACACTGAGTGTTAGCAATCCTGCTAAATGGACAGCAGAAACGCCAAACTTATATAAGTTGGTTGCTAATTTGAGTGAAAACGGAAAGGTGATAGAATCCATTCCAATCCAAGTTGGTTTCCGTAAAGTTGAAATGAAGAATTCACAGGTATTGGTAAATGGTCAGCCTGTCCTGATTAAAGGTGTAAACCGTCATGAGATAGATCCGGATGGAGGATTCTATGTATCCAAAGAGCGAATGATTCAAGACCTTGAGCGGTTAAAGGAGCTAAATATCAATGCAATTCGTACATGCCACTATCCCGATAATAACCTTTGGTATGAACTGTGTGATAAATATGGTTTTTACGTAGTGGCAGAGGCTAATGTTGAATCTGATGGTATGGGTTATTACGAAACCACATTGGCAAAGGAATCGATGTATGAGAAGGCGCATTTGGAAAGAAACCAGCGTAATGTGCAGCGTGGCTACAATCATCCATCTATTATTATTTGGTCAATGGGTAATGAAGCCGGATTTGGACCGAACTTCGAGGTTTGCTATCGTTGGATAAAGAACGAAGACAAAACTCGTCCGGTTCAGTACGAACAGGCTAAAACAAATGATTTTACAGATATCTTCTGCCCAATGTATCATGGCTATGAGGCAAGTGAAAAATATGCCCAAGGTGATATTGACAAACCTTTGATTCAGTGCGAATATACTCATGCAATGGGTAACTCAGAAGGTGGATTCAAGGAGTATTGGGATTTGATTCGCAAATATCCGAAATTCCAAGGTGGTTTCATTTGGGACTTCGTGGACCAATCTGTTCGTCGTTATACGGAAGATGGTAGAGAGTTCTATGCATACGGAGGAGACTTCAATGCTTATGATGCTTCCGACCAGAACTTCTGTGATAACGGATTGATTAGTCCGGACCGTGTATTAAATCCTCATGCGGATGAAGTCGCTTATTACTATCAGAACATTTGGGTGAAACCAGTGGATTTGAAGAAAGGTATCGTAAGCGTTTACAATGAGAATTTCTTCCGTGATTTGAGTGATTATTATGCACAATGGGAGTTGTTGGTAGATGGAAAAGTGGCAAAAACAGGTATCGTTGCCGATGTGAAAGTTACTCCGCAGCAGACAGCAAACTTGCAATTAGGCTATAGTTTGGATGGTATCTGTGCTTGTAAAGAGGTTTTGTTGAATGTTTATTTCAAACTGAAACAAACAGAAGCCTTCTTGCCAGCCGGTCATACAGTAGCCAAAGAGCAATTGGCAATACAGGAATACAAAGCTCCTGAAGATTTGATGCAAGATTGCAAGATTGCACATATTAATACACCATTTCCAATAGTGAAGGATAACGATACAGGCTATTTGATAGTGGAAGGTGAAAAATTCCATATAGATATTAACCGTAAGAGCGGATTTATCAGCTTGTATGATGTGAACGGCCAGTCGATCCTTTGCAAGGGTTCTGAATTGCGTCCTAATTTCTGGCGTGCTCCGACTGATAATGACCTGGGATCAAAGCTTCAAATCAAATATCGTGTATGGAAGAACCCGGAAATGAAGTTGACTTCTTTGGAACATAAAACTGAAGGTGAGTTCATAATTGTCGAAGCTAAATATGATATGCCGGATGTTTCTGCAAAATTGGCATTGACCTATCGAATCAATAGATATGGTGCTGTGGAAGTAACACAGCAAATGACAGCTGGAAAAGGTGTAGAAGTTCCTAATATGTTCCGTTTTGGTATGCGTGCTGAATTGAACAAGAGCTTGGCAAACATCCAATATTACGGCAGAGGACCTATCGAGAACTATTCCGACAGGAAGAGCAGTACACTTATTGGCAGGTATAACCAGACAGTTGAAGAACAGTTCTATTCATTCATCCGTCCGCAGGAAAACGGAACGAAGAGTGACATCCGTTGGTGGAACCAAGTGAACAAATCTGGCAACGGTATACAGTTCGTGGCAGATGCTCCTTTCTCAGCCAGCGCTTTGTACTATTCTATCGAATCTCTGGATGAAGGATTGGCAAAGTCTAATCGCCATTCTGAATTGGTAGAAAAGAGTGAATGTGTCAATTTGTGTATTGATAAAGTTCAGATGGGTTTGAGTGGTGTTAATACTTGGGGAGCACTTCCGTTGGAACCATACCAAGTTCCTTATAAGGATTATACTTTCAAATTTGTGATTAAACCGGTTCAACATCAGTTTTAATACTGCTGTAAATCGTCATTAATAAACATAAAGGTCTTGGATAATCGTGAGGTTGTTCAGGACCTTTTTAAAATATATTAGAGCTATTAAGGAATATTTCCCGGTAAATGATTATTTTTGTAGCTTAAATTATTAAGCTCATTAGGACGAAAATAGCATGAAACTATTGGAACAAAAGATGATTTGCACTACACACATTTTGGACAATGGACTTACCGTTTGGCTTAATGAAGACCATACGCAGCCTAAAGTGTTCGGTGCTGTAGTTGTAAATGCCGGAGCGAAAGAGTGTCCGAATACCGGAATTGCCCATTACTTTGAGCACATGATGTTTAAGGGAACGGATAATATCGGGACAATAGACTATGAAAAAGAAAAAGTGTTATTGGATCATATCGAAGAAAAGTATGACCAGTTGGCATTGGCGAAAGAGGAGAGTGAACGGAAAACAATCCAGCAAGAAATCAATCAATTGAGTATACAAGCTGCAGAATATGTCATACCCAATGAGTTTGACAAGTTGATATCCCAATATGGAGGGACAAAGCTTAATGCGGGAACTTCATTTGACTATACAGTTTACTTCAATACTTTTTCTCCGCAATATATGGCGCAATGGGCAGAAATAAATAGTGAAAGATTGCTTCATCCGGTATTTCGCCTTTTCCAAAACGAATTGGAAACAGTCTACGAGGAAAAGAACATGTATGGTGACCACATGGGTGGTATTTCAGTCGAATATTTAAAGGAGCGTTATTTTGCACCGCATCCGTATGCTTATCCAGTCATAGGAAGTACACAAAATTTGAAGAATCCTCGATTGTCGGAAATGCGGAAATTTTTCGAGAGCTATTACGTGGCTTCTAATATGGGATTAATCTTGAGTGGTGATTTCTGTACACAAGATGTATTACCTCTTTTACAAAAAACCTTCTCGCGGATTCGAAAAGGAACCGCTCCTAAGTCTCCATCAGTATCATTGCCTGAATTCAAAGGGCGGGAACGGATGAAATTGAAAATTCCTATGCCGTTTGTGAAAATGATGGTTATGGGATTCCGTGGTGTTCCAGCTAACCATCCGGATGAAGTTGCATTACGTGTTGCTGTGTCGTTATTGAACAATACCAATGGCACAGGTCTTTTGGATAAACTGACAATTGAACATAAAGTGACGGCAGCTGTCGCCTTTCGTGACTGTATGAATGAAGCGGGCATTCTTGCCATATTCGTTATGCCTAAATTGCTGTTCCAATCATATTCAGCAGCAGAGGAGTTGGTTTGGAAGCAGATAGCTTGTTTGCAGAATGGTGACTTCAGTGATGAAGCCTTTCAAAGCTTGAAATTGGAGCAAAAACGAGAGTATACTTCGGCATTAGAGGAGATTAGTTCTCGAGCTCAAGTTATGATGCGGTTGTTTTCCCAAGGGAAAAAATGGGAAGACTATTTGAAAGAAGTAGACCATATCAATTCGATAACAAAGGAAGATGTAATGTCTGTTGCAAAGAGATATTTCACCAAGAATTATCTTTATGTGACTAAAACAACGGGTAGATATAAAAAAGAGAATCTGGCTAAACCAAACTATATACCGGTCTGTCCTCCTCATCAGTATGAAAAGTCTGAATATGCTAAACGCTTGGAGCAGATGCCAGTGAAAGAAATGATTCCTCGTTTTGTCGATGGAGCGGATGTGAATGTGGTTCGGCAAGCACTTTCCTCTCATGCGACATTATATGTATCACCCAATCCTGTCAATGATATTTTCTCTTTAGATATCCATTATGGCATTGGTCGTTTGAAATGTCCATTATTGCCGCAAGTGACAAACTGTTTGTCTTTTGTTGGAACGGAAAAAGAATCTTATTCAGCTTTTCATGGCAGGTTGCAGCAGTTAGGTAGTGTTGTCTCGTTTGAAGATACAGATACTGATTTCATTATGCATATCAGTGGCTTTGATTCCAATATACGAGAAACCTTGTCGTTGATGGAAGAGTTGATGCAAAATGTCAAAGTGGAAAAACGGAACATGCGCCAACTAAAAGATGAAATGAAAGTGGCTGATAAGGCTTTTTACAATTCTAATGATAGTTTGGCGGATGCTCTGTTTGAAAAGGTCGTATTTGGGGAACAGTCTCGTTATCTGATAAAACCATCTTTGGAAGAATTTGGCAAATTGAATGGAAAAGACTTAGTAACTCTTTTTAAAGAGGTGCAGCAATATGATTGTTGTGCGCATTATTGTGGTAATTTGTTTTGTGCAGAAGTGGCAGATTTGTTGAAAAACAGTTTGCATGTGTCAGAAATAACGCATTCGGCAGTTTATCCTGTGATACGTCCAAAGCATTTATATCAATCGCCTAAGATCTATTTCCTTGACATGAAGGGATTGTCGCAGAGCATTGTGTATGGATATATTTTAGGAGATAAAATACAAGACCCAAAAGAGCGTTGCGTGTCCAAACTCTTTTCTGCTTACTTTGGCAATGATATGTCATCGCTTATGTTTCAGGAAATAAGGGAATACCGTTCTTATGCCTATCAAGTGAATGGCCTATATCGTTTGCCTTCATTTTTAACGAAGGAGGAGCCTGGTTATTTCCAAATGCGTTTTTCAACTCAGTCTGATAAGACGACAGATGCAATAGGAGTGTTAGAAGACTTGATAAATAATATGCCTTTGCATCCTGAACGAATGGAGATGATAAAGCAAAACATCCGGAACCGGGTAAACAACACATTTCCTTCATTCCGGAATTTGTCAGTTAGGATTGCCACTTATCGTAAAGAAGGTTTTGAACAGGATCCAAACAGAAGTTTAATAGAGTATTTAGACTCAATAGATATGGCTGATGTGAATGCCTTTTATCAAAAACATATCAAAAATCGTCCGGTTGTGTATGCGATAGTGGGCAATTCAAAACGGATGGATATGGGTGAGTTGGCAAAATATGGAGATTTGGTGAAGTTGAAAACAAAAGATATATATAAATAAATGTATAAAAAAGACGAACTGAAAAATCTGAAAAAAGAATTTTGGGAGAGTTTTTCCGCATATTGTGAAGTACAGCCTTATTTGCGTGGCAGACATAAGGTTTGGACCATGTATAACACAAAAGTAAAAGGTGTTGAACTTAAGTTTGATGTGAACAGAAACGGTGTAGCTGTTGTGCTGGAGGTCAATCATCGACAGGAAGAGCAACGTTTGGAAATGTATGAGAAATTGACATGGTATAAAGAGAACTTAGAGAAAGACTTTCCTGATGGATTGATTTGGGACGTTTGTTATATAAGGGAAATGGGAAATCAAGTGGCTCGCATTTACTGCCAGAAAACAGGGATAGATTTCCATAGACGAACGGATTGGGGGGAATTCTTTTCTTATATGGCAAGGCAAATGTATTTATTGGAAAGAAATTTCATGAAGATTGCCGCTTATGTGCGTGAATAAATATAGTAATAATAATAGTAACGATTACATATATGAAGTGGATTTGTAATATGTTGTTGGCACTTGTTCTTATATCTTGCCATACAAAGGATGAAGACATGACTGCGTATTTAGAGCCAGGAGTTAGCAAGGAATTGGCAACTTTCAGGAAAGATATGCTGCTTGATGTCTATTATGATTTGTCCTTTTCCATACCGGAAAAGAAAGATGAAGCTGTAAGTGGAAGAGTGGATGTGTATTGGTCGCAAGGGCAAAATCTTCCTTTAATTCTTGACTTCAGAGCAGATTCTTCTCAGATTATTTCAGTGCAAATGAATGGAAAGCAAGCCGATTATCAGTTCGTGAATGAACATATCTATATTCCTGCTGCTAAGACTTGGGCAGGGGAGAATAAAATATCAATCGTTTTCCAGGCAGCAAATCAATCCTTGAACCGTAGAGATGAGTTTTTGTATACATTATTGGTGCCGGACAGGGCTCGTACGCTTTTCCCCTGTTTCGACCAACCGGATATGAAAGCCCATTATAATTTACAATTGGATGTGCCGAAAGCATGGAATGCAGTTGCAAATGGGAAAATAGCTCAGGAGGACACATTGTCACGACCTGGACGTAAACTGATTAGTTTTCAGCAGACAGAGCCTCTTCCTACTTATCTTTTTTCATTTGTGGCAGGGAAGTTCAAACGTGAAATATTTACAAAAGACAAACAGACTATTTCTATATATCATCGTGAAACCGATGCTAAGAAAACAGCACAATGTCCGGAAATAGCACGCCAAGTGCTGGACGCCTTGAGTTGGATGGAGGAATATACAGGCATACCTTATCCCTTTGCGAAGTATGACTTGATAATTATTCCAGGTTTTCAATTTGGAGGGATGGAACATACGGGAGCTACTCTTTATAATGCCAATAGTATGTTCCTTAATGAACAGCCAACATTGGATGAACAGTTGAGCAGAAGTTCACTTATAGCTCATGAAACAGCTCATATGTGGTTTGGCGACTTTGTAACTATGAAATGGTTTGATGATGTATGGACTAAAGAGGTTTTTGCCAACTATTTTGCTGTGCAGATTGTAGCTCCGGCATATCCAGAGGTTAATCATGGGCTGAACTTCATTCGTAGATATTTGCCTCCTGCTTATGCAGAAGACCGCACTTTAGGTTCTGCTCCTATTAAACAGGATTTGGATAATTTACGCAATGCTGGATTGGTCTATAGTAACATAGTTTATGATAAATCTCCAGTCGTGATGGAGATGTTGGTGTCTAAAATAGGAAAAGAGGCGTATCGCAAAGGCTTGCATGATTATTTGGAAACATACGGTTACTCCAATGCTACGTGGGAACAACTGATAACTACTCTTTCTAAATATACGGATCAAGAATTGGAAGATTGGAGTCGAGTTTGGGTAAATGAAAATGGTATGCCTACGGTCAAAGCTATGATTACTCAAGATAGTTTATTGGTTGAATCTTCTGATCCATTTGGTAAAGGTCGAATTTGGAAGCAGCAATTGAGTTTTTTGGTAGGAGATGGAACTTCCTTTGATGAGTTGTTTGTTGAGGATTCTTTAGAACGTATAGCCGTTCCATTGCCACGTCAATATTCAAAGAAAGCATTTGTTCTTCCTAATATAGATGGTAGAGGTTATGGTTTCTTCCAAATGAGACAAGAAGATATGGAGGGCGCATTTGCATATATGGATACAACGGCAAATGATTTGCTTAAAGGTTCTTTATTGATTTCTCTGTTTGAAAACCTGCAAAACGGGACAGTGGATGCCGGAGATTATCAACGGTTGATGTTCTCTTATCTAAAACGGGAAAAGAGTGATTTGCTGTATTCTATGGCATTAGGCTATATAGGGACTTCCTGCCGGTTTATGAAAGGCAATAGAATATGGGTGGAGAATGAACTTTGGAATATGGTGGAACATGCATCTAAGCCTCAGTTCCGTTTGCAAGCATTCCGCCTGTATTTGTCTTGTGCAGATTCGCCAGAATCTATCCAACGATTATATAAAATATGGGAAAGCAAGGCTGCTCCTGCTGGATGTAAATTGAGTGAGTCTGATTATATCCGTCTTTCATACAATTTGGCACTTCTTTGTCCTGATAAAGCTGAAGAGATAGTGGAAAAACAGTTAAGCAGAATATCCAATCCGGATAGACAGGCAGAATATCGTTTTGTCTCACCTGCCGTTTCTCCAGACAAACAAGTTCGGGACAGCGTTTTTAAAGCTTTGCTTAATGCTGACAATAGGCGGATAGAACCGTGGGTTGGTTCGGCTATGTCATTGTTGAACCATCGTTTGCGAGAGAAAGAATCCATTGGATATATTCGTCCCGCATTGGATATTATGGAGGAAATCCAACGTACAGGGGATATCTTTTTCCCGACAGCCTGGTTGAGATCCGTGTTATCTGGCCATACTTCTGCGGAAGCTAAAGAAGTGGTGGATGAATTTTGGAAGGAACATACGGATTTCCCTGCGATGCTAGCGACGAAAGTCAAGCAACAATCAGACCATCTTTACAGATTAAACCGTTGATGGATTATGGAACAGATAAATAGTTATTCAATAAAGGATGTGTTAGCACGCATAGGCATTACTCAGCTTAATGAAATGCAAGAAGCTGTGATGCGTTTAGAGAATCGTAAGGATTTGATATTATTGAGTCCGACAGGTTCTGGTAAGACTTTAGCCTTTCTATTGCCCTTGCTCTCCCAGTTAAAAGCAGAAGAACGTGTTCAGGCATTAGTCGTTGCGCCTTCAAGGGAATTGGCTTTGCAAATAGAAGCCGTGTTCCGCTCATTAGGAACCGGCATGAAGGTCTCTTGTTGCTATGGAGGACATCCTTTCCAGATGGAAAAAAGAAGTTTGGAACATCCTCCCGTTTTGTTAGTTGGAACACCTGGGCGATTGTTGGATCATATAGAGAAAGGAAACTTGAATCTGTCGGATGTCCATACACTTGTTTTAGACGAATTTGACAAGTCGTTGGAGATGAAGTTTACAACGGAGATGAAGAAAATCATTTCCCACATTCCTTATGTGAAAAGACGTATTTTGACTTCTGCGACAGAAAGCATTGAGATACCTTCTTTTGTCGGGTTAAACTATCCGGAACGAATATCTTTTTTGACAGCTCGTAAGAGTGTCAAGGGTTTGAAATTGTATAAGGTTGAATCTCCGGGTAAAGACAAACTGGATACGCTATATGCGTTGTTGGGTGAATTGTCTGGAGAGTCGGCGTTGGTCTTTTGTAATTATAGGGAGTCCGTGGAGAGAGTTAGCGATTTCCTGACAAGGAAGCATGTCTTTAATATAGGGTTTCATGGGGGAATGGAACAAGTCGATAGGGAACAGAGGTTGGCATTACTGCGTAATGGTAGTGTTAATATTTTTGTATCTACAGACTTGGCTGCACGAGGATTGGATATTCCAGAGGTGCGGCATATTATCCATTATCATCTACCGCTCAGTGAAGAGTCATTCGTGCATCGCAATGGTCGAACTGCCCGAATGAACAAAGAAGGAGCTTCTTATGTTATATTAAATGAATCAGAAACATTGCCGGAGTATATTAGTCCTGAACCAAAAGAGTTCTTTCTTTCTGCCCAGCCAAAGAAACCCAACCTTCCCGATTGGGAGACCTTGGTCATTTCTCGTGGCAAGAGGGATAAAGTCAGTAAGAAAGATATTGTAGGTTTTCTTTGCCAGAAAGGGAAATTGGAAATGGAGGATGTGGGAATCATAGAAATATTTGAAGCCTCTTCTTTTGTGGCGGTCAAGAGAGGAAAGAAGAAAGCATTGCTTCCCTTGATTCAGACAGAAAAAATTAAAAATTTAAAAGCAAGATTTTCGTAAGATGAAGAGTTCGATTTTGATAAAGAATGCCCAGTTGGATATGCAACCAATGGATATATTCATTGAGGGTAATATCATAAAGAAGATAGGTAAAGACTTAGACGTACAAGCAGTAGAGACCATTGACGCTTCAGGTAAGGCAGTCATCTCAGGAATGGTAAATGGTCATACACACGCAGCCATGACTCTGTTCCGTGGATTTGCGGACGATATGAAACTGATGCCGTGGTTGGAAGAGAAGATTTGGCCGAATGAAGCCAAGTTGACTCAAGAGGATGTCTATTGGGGCTCTAAGTTGGCTTGCCTTGAAATGATAAAGAGTGGTACGACTACTTTTTTGGATATGTATCAAAAGTTCAAGGCTACTGCGGATGCTGTGGAAGAGATGGGTATTCGAGGGTATTTGTCTCCCACTTATTTTGACTGGTTTGACCCAGTTCAAACAGAAAAGGCTAAACTGGAGTGTGAAAAGCTTTATAAAGTAGCAGAAGAGTATGGTTCAAGGATTCAGTATGTAGTCGGTCCCCATGCTATATATACTGTATCTGGTCCATTGTTGCAGTGGATAGACAAATTTGCTTGTGAGAGAAATGTGTTGGTTAATTTGCATCTTGCTGAAACAGAGGAGGAAGTAAAAAACTCGATAGAGAAATTTGGACTTTCTCCAGTCCGTTATTTGTATAAGTTAGGTGTACTTTCTCCGAGATTGATTATTGCCCATGGCATATATGTCGATGATGATGAGATTCGGATGTTGGCTGACCACGGTGTAAAAGTAATACATAATCCGGCTTCCAACTTAAAGCTCGTATCTGGTATCCAGTTTAAATTTAAAGAGATGAAAAAAGCTGGAATAAAAGTAGGGCTTGGAACGGATGGTTGCTCATCCTCGAACAATTTAGACATGGTAGAGACAATGAAGTTGGCCTCTTTGATTGGTAAAGCTTGGAGAAAAGACCCGGAAACATTGACAGCAGAAGAGATGTTTGAAGCAGCGACCTCTACCGGAGCTGATATATTAGGGCTTAATGCCGGGAGAGTAAAAGAGGGTACATTGGCAGATCTTGTCTTGATTGATTTGAAAATACCGGCTTTTACACCCAATTTCAACTTTGTCTCTAATTTGGTTTATGCAGCAAACGGAAGTTGCGTTGATACGGTTATTTGTAATGGAAAAGTATTGATGCAGGGGAAGAAAGTTCCAAATGAAGAAGAAATCATGGAAGAGGCAGCTCGATGTGCATACAATTTGGTGAAACGTTAATTAAATATATTAGGATGATGGACAAGCAGTACAAAGAAACAGCTGAATATTTGGCTAAGCGTGTTACCGGAAATCCGGAAACAGCAATTATTTTGGGTAGTGGGTTAGGTTCGTTGGCGGAACAGATTGAAGATGCAACGATTATCCCGTATAATGAAATCCCCCATTTCGTACGTTCCACTGCCACAGGGCATAAAGGAAACTTTATTTATGGGAAGTTGGGAGGAAAACAGGTACTTGCCATGCAGGGACGTTTCCATTATTATGAAGGATACACGATGGAACAGGTGACTTATCCGATACGTGTAATGAAATTGTTAGGAATCAAAAACCTCTTTGTCTCAAATGCTGCCGGAGGCATTAACACTTCATTCAAGGTGGGAGATTTGATGATTATAAGAGATCATATCAATATGCTTCCTAATCCACTTATAGGAGCAAACAAAGAAGACTTTGGTCCTCGTTTCCCAGATATGACGAGAGCTTATGACCGGGCGTTTATACAGGAGATGGAAGCCATCGCAGCGGAAAAGAATATTCCTGTGAAGAAAGGTGTGTATGTAGGCTTGACAGGACCTTCGTATGAAACACCTGCTGAATATGCTTTTTATGGTAAAGTTGGTGGTGATGCGATTGGAATGAGTACGGTTCCGGAAGTGATTGTTGCACGTCATTGTGATATCCGTGTCTTTGGTATGTCAGTGATTACCAATGAAGGTTATCACTTTGCAGATGACTTTGTAAATGATGCCAATGATGTGATAGTAGCAGCAAACCGAGCAGCGGGTCAGATGTCTGTTTTATTCTCAACCTTGGTCTCTCGAATTTGATATTTCTTTATCCGATGGATGGGGCTGCATCAATACGTCTGTTTTGATACAGCCCTTTATGGTGCGTCAGAATTAGCAAAAAAGTTATGTATTGAGGAAGAGACCGATAGAAGTTTACAGATGTAAATGACAGAGGTCGAATTCAGAATGCAACATGTCAGTTTGCGATTATGACACACAGCCATTTGCTTTATGTTTTCATTAGCAGAAAAAACATAGAGCAAGAACAAAAAAATGAATGATAGTTTGGATAATTGAAAAATATAGCTAACTTTGCAGTCGCAATTGCGGAAGTAGCTCAGTTGGTAGAGCATAACCTTGCCAAGGTTAGGGTCGCGGGTTCGAGTCCCGTCTTCCGCTCTGGATAGACAAGGAGAGATTGTCTTTTTAGATGTAATGAAATGCCCAGGTGGCGGAATGGTAGACGCGCTCGTTTCAGGTGCGAGTGGTTTAGCGACTGTGCAGGTTCGAGTCCTGTTCTGGGCACTACGCATAAACACTAAATGCGTAGGTGGTGGAATTGGTAGACACGCTACTTTGAGGGGGTAGTGCCGGTTACGGCGTGTGAGTTCGAGTCTCATCCTACGTACTATTGATGGTAATAGATTTATTTAAAGTTTGTCTGTATAACTATTTTTTTACTGAAATAGATTATATGGACTTTTTTGTTTTATATGGTTAGAAAGAAGGGTGTACATAATACGAAACGTAAAAAATCGAAAGCAACAAAGGATACTTTGGCTCGGATAAAAAGTTTTTTTTATGGAGCTTGCTTTGTCGTAGTGGTGATAGCTGGGACTTTATTTTCTTATGAAAAGCTTTCTCCTTATTTCGAGATGTTTGCTTCTGAAGTCATTAGGTTGGAAAAAACAGGAGTGATGTTTCCGGAAAAGGAGAGTGCTCCAGTAAAGAAGAAAAATGATGCGGCAGAAACTCAAAATATTCAGCCTGAGAAAAAAACTTTAGAGAAAGTCAAACTACCTACGAAAGCAGAATTACCGGTTTGTGTGGTAAAGAAGTCGGAACAAGTCATACGGCATAAAGGGTATACAGTTTCCTATAATTCCGATTACAGGATTGCCAATTGGGTAGCCTACGAATTGACACGGGAAGAGGTTCAAATCACAAAGATAGAGCGGAAGAATAAGTTCGTGATAGATCCGGATGTGAAAGGTGCTTCTGCCTTCAACGAAGATTATACAGGAACGGGATACGACCGTGGGCATTTGGCTCCGGCTGGAGATATGAAATGGTCTTTGCAAGCGATGCAAGAGTCGTTTTATTTGAGCAATATTACTCCTCAGAAGCCTAAATTGAATAGAGGAATCTGGAAAGACTTAGAGGAACAATGCCGTATGTGGGCTGTTGATAATGGCGCATTGTTGATTGCAACCGGACCGGTGATTAAGCCTGGGTTGAAGAGAATGGGCAAGAACCGTGTCGCCATTCCTGAGCAGTTTTACAAAGTGATATGTACGATTAAGGACAATCAATATGAAGCAGTAGGTTTTCTACTTGACAACCGGGATTATGGTTCCAAGCAACTGAAGGATTTGATGATTCCTGTGGATAGTGTCGAAGCTGCAACTGGGATAGATTTCTTTCCTGCATTGCCGGATGAAATAGAGAAAAAGGTGGAAGCCAAAGTTAATAAAAATGCTTGGTCGTTCTAATGAATGGGTTATAACAACTTAAAGGAAAAAAGAATGAGTATCAGTGCTGAATTGAAAGATAAGAAAAAGCGCATTGCCGTAGTAGGATTGGGATATGTCGGTTTGCCGATAGCCCTCGAGTTGGCTCGTACCATGTCCGTTATTGGGTTTGATATAAATGAAGAACGATTGGAGGAGTTGAAGAATGGAGAAGACCCGAATGGGGAATCGGAGAATTCATCGTTCCGAAACCGCGATATTCTTTTTACCTCTTCTATCGCAGAACTTCAGAAGGCTTCCTTTTTTATAATCGCAGTTCCTACGCCTATCGACCAGCATAACGAACCAGATTTGACTCCGCTTTTGTCGGCTACGCAGATGGTTGGTTCTGTACTAAGCGCAGGCGATTATGTCGTGTATGAATCAACTGTTTATCCGGGATGTACGGAAGAAGATTGCTTACCTCTTTTGGAGAAGAATTCAGGCTTGAAAGCAGGGAGGGATTTTAAATATGGCTATTCTCCAGAAAGGATTAACCCGGGTGACAAGATGCATACACTTCAAAACACGGTGAAAATTGTTTCAGGATGTGATGATGAGGCTGTAAAAGAGATATACAAAGTATATGAAGCAGTCGTGACAGAAGCGCACCTTCATGTCGCTCCTTGTATCAAAGTGGCAGAAGCGGCAAAAATCATAGAAAATACCCAACGGGATGTGAATATAGCTTTGATGAATGAATTGTCAATCATTTTTGACAGGATGGGAATCAATACGTATGATGTTTTGGAGGCGGCTGGCACAAAATGGAATTTTCTCCATTTCTCTCCTGGATTGGTGGGCGGGCATTGCATTGGAGTCGATCCTTATTATTTGGTTCATAAAGCGAAAGAGTTGCAGTATCATCCTAAAATGATTAATTCCGGTCGTTTCGTCAATGACTCTATGGGACGATATATAGCTAAGAAAGTAGTCAAGAAGATAATATCGTTAGGGAAGAATATATTGAATGCACGTGTCCTGATATTGGGCATAACCTTTAAGGAGAATGTGTCAGATATCCGGAATTCAAAAGTAGTTGATATGATTCATGAGTTTGAAGATTTTGGGGCAATTGTGGATGTTGTGGATTCATACGCTTCCGCAGTTGAAGTAAAGCAAGCTTATAATATACAATTGTCTGAAGCTCCAAAGGGAACGTATGATGCTATCGTCTTAGCTGTCGCACATAAGAAATACGCTGCCCTTAGTGAAAAGGATTTTTTGGCATGGGCAAACGGAAAAGCTGTTTTTGCTGATATTAAAGGAGTTTACCGTCATCAAATCCATCAATTGGTATATTGGAGTTTGTAACAACCGGTTTGAAGATATAATCGTATGATTCATTTAGAAGTGTGAGAACGTAAGTCTTAGGGGCAAAAGTATTCAAAAAGATGTTGTACAATATGTTTTTTTGTTTGGGTATTTTGAATAAAAGAGTAATCTTTGCAACCAGATAACCTAAACAATCTTTTTGCTTTAAAGACTAATATCTATAAAAAACCTATAAAGGGGCTGTGTCAAAACGAAAGTTTTGATGCAGCCCCTTTAAGGTGTGTCAGAATTAGCAAAATGCAAGGCACTGAGGATGAAACCGACAGGAGTTACTGATGTAAATGACTGAGGTCGAATTCCGAAAGTAACACAGCAGTTTACAATTATGACACACCGCCTTATTGTTGTGTGCTTACGGCTGTTTTTAAGAAAGCCTGATTATTTGCACAAGTCTTGAATAATCTTAATCATTTCATCGCCCAATTCTTTTGCCTCATCCATGGAGTGAGCTTCAGAATAGATACGGATGATAGGCTCTGTGTTACTTTTGCGGAGATGTACCCACTTATCTGGGAAGTCAATCTTTACGCCGTCTATGTCTGTAATGTCATATTGTGCGAATTTCTCCTTCATTTTGGCAAGAATAGCATCTACATTGATTTCCGGAGTCAATTGAACCTTCTGTTTAGAGATGAAATATTCCGGATATGTAGTGCGGAGCTGGCTTACTGTCATCTTCTTTTTTGCCAAATGAGTCAAGAAGAGTGCAATACCCACCAAGGCATCACGTCCATAATGGCTGGCTGGATAGATGACACCGCCATTGCCTTCACCTCCGATGACTGCATTTGTCGCTTTCATCTTGGTTACAACGTTGACTTCACCTACTGCGGCTGCGTTATATTCACATCCTGCATATCTACGGGTAACATCTCGTAAAGCACGGCTTGAGCTTAAATTGCTTACCGTATTTCCTGGAGTGTGGCTCAATACGTAATCAGCGACAGCGACCAAAGTGTATTCTTCAACGAACATTTCTCCATTTTCGCATACGATAGCCAAACGGTCTACGTCCGGGTCAACGACGAATCCGACATCTGCCTTTTCTGTACGGATTAAGTTGGAAATGTCTGTCAAATGTTCTGGCAGAGGTTCCGGATTGTGTGCGAAATGTCCGGTAGGGTCGCAGTTCAATTCCAAGATCTGCTGAACGCCCAATGCCCTCAATAAAGCAGGAATAGCAATACCTCCAACGGAATTTACACAATCAATGGCAACTTTGAAATTAGCTTCTTTGATGGCTTCTACATCTACCAAGTCCAAAGCTAAAACGTCATCTATATGTTTTTGTATGTATGTTGTGTCTGTAATCACTTTCCCTAAGTGGTCTACATCAGCAAATACAAAATTCTCCTTGGCTGCCAATTCCAAAACTTCAGCACCTTCGACTGCGTTTAAGAATTCACCTTTTTCATTCAACAGTTTCAAAGCATTCCACTGCTTAGGATTATGGCTGGCTGTTAAAATAATACCACCGCAAGCCCCTTCTTTTGTTACTGCCAATTCTGTGGTTGGTGTAGTTGATAAGTCAATGTCTACCACATCGAATCCCATTCCTGTCAATGTGCCCAAAACAACTTGTTTGACCATCGGACCGGAGATACGGGCATCTCTGCCTACTACAATCTTGTTAGATGCTACCTTTGTGTTTTTGCGAATGAATGTAGCGTATGCGGCTACAAATTTCACGATGGCCAATGGATTTAAGCCATCTTCTGGTGTCCCGCCAATAGTGCCGCGGATACCTGAAATAGATTTAATTAGTGTCATATATATTGCATTAAACTAAGTCTTTATTTCTCAAATATATATCTTACCTTTTCAAAGAAAATAGGATCGCCTGTCTTCATGAAAGTCGAGGACGAAACTTTGAAGGGGACAATAAGTTTTACGAGTGAACTGTCTCCTGCGTATTGTAAACCGGAAGCCAATCCTTCGCTTACAAAGTCGTTCAGGTTGGAGAAGGAACTTTCATCCTGGATAGGCTGGTTGTTTCCATATTTGAATGTGACCGGGAACTGGGAGCTGGAAAATCCGTCTATCACTGTTGTGTCTGACAAGAAAAGGCGAGCTTTGAAGCGGCAGACTACTTGTGTGCTTCCGGATACTGCATGGTTCCCGTTTCCGGAATCAATCACATTTAAATAGACACCATTGCTCAGTTTGTAAAATTCATTCTCTTTAAACACTCCATCCTTTGGATAATCAGATAAAACAACAAACCCATTTGAATCCATCAGCCTTTCAATAGCCTTTTTTTCAGCTTTCAACATATCTGTATAGGAGGTCGTTTTATTACATGAGGTAATAAAAGATACCCAACAGAGCATCATCACAAGTCCAATTATCTTTTTCATTCTTCTATATTAATTAATTACAAAGGCAAATATATACATTCTCTATCAAACCGGAGCGATTATTCTCCTTTTTCTTTCCAGATTTCAGGATTAAAAGCTTTCAACCCTTCTTCAAATCGGGCGATGGCTTCCTCCAATGTGCCGGTGAATTCACCTCCGGAAGCATTTTTGTGGCCTCCCCCTTGGAAGTATTTGGTTGCAAACTCATTGCAGGGGAAGTCTCCCACCGAGCGTAATGATATTTTGATAAGATTTAAACTTTTATCTTCTCTGATGAATGCGCTAAAGGCTACGCCTTTGATGCTTAATGGCATATTGACAAACCCTTCGGAGTCACCGGAATGGTAATTGAAACTATCCAACTCCTCTTTGCTTAAAGAAATCAGTGCCGTTTGTTCCTCTTTGTATACTTTCATCTTTTTATATAATACGTATCCTTGCAGGTTCAAGCGGTCTTCAGAGTAGACTTGATACACTTCACGGTATATTTCATCTTTATCAATTCCTTTCTTTAGCAATTCGCTGATGATGCTATATATTTCCGGATTGTTTGAATTATAGGAGAACGCTCCGGTGTCTGTCATCATTCCGGTGTAGATGCAGTCCGCCATCTCTTTGGACAACATGTCAAACATTCCCATTTGGCAGATAAAGCGGAAGATGAGTTCGCTTGTCGATGAAATCTCCGGATGGGAAATGGTCACCCTGCAAAAGTTACCAGGAAACAGGTGGTGGTCAATCATCACTTTCCTTCCTGGGGCTTTCAATAAAGGTTTGCATAAGTTGTTGACACGTTTGGCTTCGTTGAAATCCAAACAGAAGATGACATCTGCTTTTAGTAATTTCCTTATGGCTGTTATCTTATGTCTTTCATAGTTGAGGATGGCATCCGCTCCAGGCATCCATTTGAAGAAGGAGGGGAAACTGTTAGGCACTATGATGGTAACTTTCCCTTTCCCGCATACTTTCAAGAAGTGGTAAAGTGCTAAAGATGACCCTAATGCATCACCATCCGGACTGACGTGGGTAATGATGACAAAGGTTTTTCCTTTCTCTATGTACTTGCTTGCTTTTTGAATCTTTTCTTCTTCGATGATTTTAGTTATCATGTCGTAATGTTTTGAAAATGCAAAGTTAGTTCTTTTATCTGTAAGTTTCAAACTAATCCCAGTTCATATCGGCACGCTTCTACCTCTTTGTCACTTCCCATGTGTTTCCCTTCGTCGTCGGACAGTTTGATGCACTCCCTCCATTGCTGGTGGTCGTTCATCCTGCAATACAACAGTTTCATGACGATATTGGAGGGCTTGTACCCTGTGTCGTTCGTCAGGTTGGTTCCGATACCGAAGGCGCAGCGGATTTTCCCTTTGCAATAGTCGGCTATCTTTAAGGACTTTTCAAAGTCAAGGGCATTGCTGAAGATGATGGTCTTTGTGGTTGAATCGATACCTAAGTCCCGGTAGCGTTCCACCAACTGGTCGATGAATTCAAATTCATTGCCGGAATCACAACGGACACCGTCGAACAGCTTTGCCTGTTTACGGCTAAAGTTGGACAAGAAAGATTCAGAGGTGTATGTGTCGGCAAGAGCTGTGCCTAAATCTCCGTCATACACATTCACCCAATTTTCCAAAGCCATGTAATTGGCGTGTTTATATCCGAACTGCGCCCCATGGAACATGAACCATTCGTGCGGATGCGTGCCCATCATTTTCATGTTATATTTCTTTGCGAAGAAACAATTGGATGTGCCGGTGCAGTAATATGCATATTCATTCAAGTAGTTGATGACCGCATCTTGCACCTCGAAAGAGAAACGGCGGCGTGTTCCGAACTCGGAGAACGAGAGCTGGTGGGCATTGGACAGTTCCACCTTTTCAAACAGGCGGGCCAATACTTGGTCTTTGTCGGCGATACGGTGTTTAAGCTGATTCCTCAATTCGGTCACGATGGCCAATAGCGGTACTTCATATAAGGTGACTTTATAAAGATAATCAGTGACCTCGATATGCAGATGATGCTGCTCATCCAAAGATAAATGGATCTTTTTGGGGTCGAACCGGAAAGAGGAGAGCCATTCCCAATAGACCAAAGGAAGGAAACGGCAATGATGGTTCATGTATTCCAACTCCTCTTCTGTCAGCCTGATATTAGCCATGTTGTTTATTTCCTTTTGCAAAGCATCAAGGAAATCGTTCGTATAGACAGTCTCGTCCCGGTCTTTAAATACAAAAGTACCGGAAGCGTAAGGGAATAGCTTCAGATACGCATACGAAGTCGTGAATTTATATAAGTCTGTATCTAAGATAGAATTGATAATCATATCCGAAAGTATTTTATAAACATTCTTTTTTTAGTCTTTTGTATTCGCTTTCAAAATTAGGGGTAAAGATGCCTTTCCCTAAGTTGGATTCTATTTCCTCCAAGCTCCAAAATTTCCCTTCGTCCAATTCTTCCGGGTCGGGGGAGAACGGACCGTTGTAAATGGTCTTGAAAGTGTTGACCAACTCCTTTTCGATAGCCGATTCAAATACATATCGCATGATGAAAGTAGGAATGAAATCGGTAACGCCCAACTCTTCCCGCACTTCCCGCCGCAGCGCATCCCCAGTTTGTTCGCCGTAATCGACGTGTCCGCCGACAGCCGTGTCCCATTTCCCCGGTTGTATGTCTTTCCGCATTGAACGTTTTTGCAGATACAAATCCCCCTTGTCGTTAAATATATGCAAGTGTACGACAGGATGCAACAGTTTGCTTCCGCTGTGGCACTCTTTACGGGTGGCTTTGCCAATTGTTTCCCCTGCTTCATTTACTAATGGAAACCATTCTTCTTTCATCTTATTTATACTGTATCAATAGTTCGTTAAAATCAGCCAAGCCTAAGCAGCTTGGGCAGTAAATAAAATGAGTCCTAATATTACATCTAAATCATTCCAATCAATGGTTACGACCTTTTTTCAAAAAGCATACGACCTTTTTCTCAAAAGCTTACTACCTTTTTCCAAAAAGCATACTACCTTTTTGGAGAGGTCAAATCTTGTTGTTTTTAATCGGTATTTAAACGCCATTTAAACGCTGTTAAAACACCATTAAAACACTGTTTTAATAGCACATCGTTTCTTGAAAATGAATGTTCCGGTAAAATATACCGAAGTATTA
>OLYC01000632.1_pt1 | contig 27959 bp, 30 predicted proteins | sample 1674271 | NCBI WGS metagenome assembly OLYC01 (sample SAMEA103958154, study PRJEB25191) | human gut metagenome
GTCTATCCCATAGGGATAGCGACCCGACAGAGAGCGCAGCCCGCGACGACGAGCGGGCGGCCGAAGGCCGCTCCGGCGAAGCCGGAGCCAGCGGCTCCGCCGCTGAAACCGTCCTGCGGACGGTTTGGCCTTCGGCCGAATCTGCGAGCTTGCGGAAAATTTTTTGTGGGGCAGGGGCAAAAATTCCCTAACATAACCCACGGCGCCGGGCGCACAATGAGAGTAGAAAATCTGCTGCGAGGGGGCGCCCGATGTGAACCGACCTGCCGAGGACCGAAACAATGACCTGACCGGCTGCTGGGAGCGTTTTTGGCACAGCGGCCGGGTGGAAGATTACCTAGCGTACCGGGCGGCGCAGGCTGCCGCCCCAAAGGAGCCGACCGATGCAGACAGTGACCGACGCTCTGGTGCTGCGGGAACGCAAGCTGGATGAGCAGGACCGCCTGCTGACGCTGCTTTCCGCCGACCGGGGGATCATAACCGCTTACGCCAAGGGAGCGGGACGCATGAAGGGCTCGATGGCTGGTGCCACCGAGCTGCTTTGCTATTCTCACTTTGTGCTGTTCCAGAACCGTGAGCGGTGCTTTGCCGACAAGGCGGAGGCCAATACGCTGTTTTTCGGCATCCGGGGGGACCTGGAAAAGCTGACGCTGGCGACCTACTTCGCGCAGCTGTGCTGCGAGCTGATACCTGAGAACGAGCCGGCGGTGGAGGAGCTGCGGCTGATGCTGAACACCCTTTACTGCCTGGAGCGGGACAAGCTGCCGCCGCTGCAGCTGAAGGCGATCCTGGAGCTGCGGCTGCTGACGCTGACCGGCTATATGCCGGATCTCATTGCCTGCCGGGCGTGCGGCGGGCTGCCGGAGGATGGGGTGGTGCTTTTTGATCCCTCGGGCGGGAGCATTTGCTGCCCGGGGTGCGCGCCGAGCGGAGCGGTGGGGCTGCTGCCGCTGCCGCCGGGGGTCTTTGCCGCCATGCGGCACATCATCTACTGCGACTTTGAGAAGCTGTTCCAATTTAAGCTGGGGGAGGAAAATCTGCCGGTGCTGGCCCACGCGGTGGAGCAATATCTGCTGTGCCAGGTGGAGCGGATCCTGCCGGCCCTGAATTTTTACAAGACGATCTGCATTTGAAGCAAAGCTAAAAATCTGCTTTCGCGGAAAGTGAGAACAGGGGAATGGTTTTTTGCAAGACGATCTGCATTTTATACAAAACCAAAAGTCTGCTTTCGCGGAGGGCGAGGGCGGAGAGCGATATTACGGAACATGTTTCTGATTTTTGAGACAAGAGAAAGGACGGGTTCATCATGACGGAGAAACAACAAAAAGCAATAGAGCTGCACGGGAAGGGCTACAACTGCTTCCAATCGGTGGCGTGTGTATTTGCGCCGGAGCTGGATGTGGATGAGGTAACGGCCTTCCGGATGGGCGAAGGCTTTGGACTGGGCATGGGTGACATGAGCCAGACCTGCGGCGCCATCACCGGGGCAGTGGCCTGCATAGGGCTATTGAACAGCGCCGGGGACCTGGACGCCCCCAATACCACCAAGCGGGCCACCATGGGGCTGGCCTCCACCCTGACCGCGCGCTTTTTGGCGGAGCACGGCAGCTGCATCTGCCAGGTACTGAAGGGCAGGACCGGCTGCCCGGTCGTCCCCTGCGATACCTGCATTGCCGACTGCGTGGGCTATGTGGAGGAGGAGCTGAAAAACCGCGTATGACCTACTACGACCAGAATGCCCTAAAGCTGTGCCATGCCTTTTGGCGGGAGCGGCTGCGCCCCGGCATGACCTGTGTGGACGCCACCGCCGGGCGGGGCCGGGATGCCGAGGTGCTGTGCCGTCTGATCGGAGAAACGGGGCACCTGTACGCCTTTGATATCCAGGCGGACGCGATAGAAAGCACCCGGCAGTGGCTGACCGAAGCCGGGCTAATGGGTCGGGCGACGCTGATCCACGCAAGCCACCGCAGAATGGCGGCGTATGTACCGGCAGCGGATGCGGTGGTTTTTAACCTCGGGTATCTGCCCCGCGGCGACCATGCCATCAGCACCACGGCGGCGGAGAGCATCCCTGCGGTGGAGGCAGCACTTTCCATCCTCGCCGAAGACGGGTTCGTAACCATCTGCCTCTACTACGGCGGGGACAGCGGCTATGCCGAGCATGATGCGCTGCTTTCCTATCTGCGGCAGCTGGATGCCCGGCAGTACACCGTCATGGTGCAGCAATTCTATAACCGGCCCAACTGCCCGCCTATTTTCATCGTGATCGAAAAGAACCGGTGAGTGGGCGGCCGAAGGCCGCCGCAGGGCCGCAGACCGGGCAAAGAGCGGGGCCCGCAGGGCGGCCCGGCCAAAGGCCGGGCCGGGCGGCGGAGCCGCCGCGAGCGAAGCGAGGCCCTGCGGGCCGAATCTGCGGCCTGCAGAGATGGGAAAGGATAAACTATGACGGAATACTGGGACCTGCTGGACGAAAACCGAGAACCGCTGGGGCTGCTGCACCGGCGGGGAGACGCGCTGCCGGCGGGGGCGCGGCATCTCTGCGTGGAGATTATTACGGTGTGCAACGGCAGGATATTGACCACACTGCGGCACCCGCAGAAGCACAACGGTGGCTATTGGGAGGTCACGACCGGCAGCGCCCTGGCCGGGGAGGACAGCCGCACCGCTGCGGTGCGGGAGCTGTATGAGGAAACCGGGATCCGGGCGGAAAAGGAGGAGCTGATCCTCTTTGACCATGTGATAACGCCCCGGATCTTTAGCGATACCTACCTGCTGCGGCTGGCGGAGGAGCCGAAAATAGCCCTGCAAAGCACCGAGACCGTAGACTATGCCTGGCTGACGCCGGCCGAGCTGCTGGAACGGTGCCGAGCTGACATGGTAATAGGGCATCTGGCGGAGCGTTTTGCGCGGTATGCCGTGATGCTGGAGGATGTACTCCAGAAGGAGGGAGAAAAATGAACAAACACCACCGGACGCTGGAGCTGGACCGGGTGCTGGAAATGCTGGCGGAGCAGGCGACCTGCGCGGCCAGCAAGGAACTGGCGCTGCGGCTGGAGCCCTGTGATAACTACCGGGACGCGGCGGATGCCCTACAGCGGACCGCGGATATCAATACATTAACCGCCCGGTACGGAACACCGGGGCTGGGCGGCATACAGGACTGCACCGGCGCCCTGCAGCGGGCCAAGCTGGGTTCCCGGCTTTCCGCTGGGGAAATACTGCAGGTGGCACGGGTGCTGCGCACCGTCCGCACCATAAAGAAGTGGCGGGGACAGGGCGAGACCCCTACCGCCGCCGATGATCTGTTCCATGTGCTGGCACCCGTGGAGGGGCTGGAAAAGGATATCTTCGATGCCATTCTCTCGGAGGAGGAGATCGCCGATACGGCCTCCCCTGCACTGAATGATCTGCGCCGGCGCATCCGCCGGGCCCAGCTGAAGGTGCGGGAACAGCTGGATGGTATCATCCGCTCGCCGCAATACGCCAAGGCGCTGCAAGAGCCGATCATCACCATGCGCGACGGGCGCTTTGTGGTTCCGGTCAAAATAGAATGCAAAAATGAGGTCAAGGGCCTGGTGCATGACACCTCCTCCAGCGGCGCGACGGTCTTTATAGAGCCGATGGCCGTGGTGGACGCCAACAACGAGATAAGGATGCTGCAAAATGAGGAGCAGCTGGAGATCGACCGTATTTTGCAGGAATTCAGCGAGCGCATAGGGCAGGTGGCTGACGCCACCCGGGACAGCTTCGCGGCGCTATTGCAGCTGGACCTGCTTTTTGCCAAGAGCCGGCTGGCCGATAAAATGAAGGCGACGGTGCCGGAGCTGAATGAGGAAGGGATCATTGAGTTCCGCAAGGCACGGCACCCGCTCATCAACAAGGAAAAGGTGGTGCCGGTGGATATCCGGCTGGGGGACGGCTTTGATACGCTGGTCATCACCGGGCCAAATACCGGCGGTAAGACCGTGGCGCTGAAAACGCTGGGCCTGCTGACCCTGATGGCGGCCTGCGGCATGATGCTGCCGGTGGCGACCGGGAGCCGGGCGGCGGTCTTTACCCATGTGCTGGCGGATATTGGCGACGAGCAGAGCATAGAGCAGAGCCTTTCCACCTTCTCCTCCCACATTGTCAAGATCATAGAGATCTTGAAAATTGCCGATACCAAGAGCCTGGTGCTGACCGATGAGCTGGGGGCCGGCACCGACCCCACCGAGGGCGCGGCGCTGGCGGTTTCCATCATTACGGCGCTGCGGCAGCGGGGGGTACGGCTGGCGGCGACCACCCACTACGCCGAGGTGAAGATGTATGCCCTGCAGACCGACGGGGTGGAAAACGGCTGCTGCGAATTTGATGTGGCGACCCTCTCCCCCACCTACCGGCTGCTCATCGGCGTACCGGGGCGCAGCAACGCTTTTGCCATCAGCCGGCGGCTGGGGCTGCCGGAGGAGATCATTGACGAAGCCAAGAGCATGGTTTCCAGCGAGAATACCCGCTTTGAGGATGTGGTGAGCGAGCTGGAAAGCACCCGGCAGCAGCTGGAAAACGAAGTGACGGCCGCCGAAACGGCCCGCAGTGAGGCCGACCGTCTGCGGGCTGAAATGAAAAAGCAGACTGAGGCGCACGAGGCGGCGCTGGAGAAGCTGGAGGCCGAGGCAAGGGACAACGCACGCGCCCTGGTGGAGCGTACCCGCAGCCGCACCGACCTGCTGCTGAACGAGCTGGAGGAGCTGAAGAAGCAGAAGGATAAAGCTGATTTCAGTGAGAAGGTGGCGGCGATGCGGCAGGGCTACAACCGGCGCATTGAGGAGCTGCGGGACACCGCTGACCCCGTGAAGGAGCGCAAGACGGAGGAGTATCATCTGCCGCGGGCGCTGCGGGAGGGCGAAACGGTGACGGTGGCGGCCATCAACCGGCAGGGGACGGTGATCTCCGGGCCGGATAAAAACGGGGCTTATCAGATCCAGCTGGGGAACATGAAGATGAAGTGCGAGCCCGGCGAGCTGCGGCTGCCGGAGGACGCCCCCAAGCCCCCCAAGAAGAAACAGACGCCCACCGGCGGCACCCGCACCAGCCGTCCCGGCAACACCGAGCGGGAGGCCCGCACCGAGTTGGACATCCGCGGGATGGCAAGCGACGAAGGCCTGATGGAGGTGGATCGCTTCCTGGACCGGTGCATGATGATGGGCATTAAGAACGCGACCATTATTCACGGCAAGGGGACCGGCGTACTGCGGGCCGCGGTGCAGCAGCACCTGCGGCGGCTGAGCTTTGTAAAGAGCCAGCGCCCCGGCATGTACGGCGAAGGCGAGATGGGCGTGACGGTAGTAGAGCTGAAATGAGGCGGCGAGGAAAAATGGAGAGGCGGCAAGGAACCCCGCAGGCAGGCTCTTGCCCGGCGGAGCGAAGCGGAGGGCGGGCTGATGCCTGTCAAGGGGTGACACAGCCGGAATCCATTTTTACCGCCGCCGAAGGACGGTCACGGCAGAAAACAGAATAAAATGGCCCCTTGATGGAACCATAGTGGTATATGGAACCATTGGGGGGATTTTTTATGGGGAAAAAGATATTGGACCGGGCGCTGGTATTTGGGACGGGGGCGAGCTTTTACAGCCTGCTGGAGACAATATGGCGAGGACACACCCACTGGAGCATGAGCCTGACCGGCGGGCTGGTGCTGCTGACCGTTTACACAGCGGAGCGGCGGACCCACCATACCCTATGGCGGCGATGCCTGCGTTCCGCGGGGATCATCACAGCCTATGAATTTGTGGTGGGGTGCCTGGTGAATCTGCGGCTGGGGTGGCAGGTGTGGGATTACTCCTCGCAGCCGGGGAATGTGCTGGGGCAGGTGTGCCCGCTTTTTTGCTTTCTGTGGCTGATGCTCTCACTGCCTGTGTTGCTGCTGTGCGGCTGGCTGCGGCACCACATGGAGCCGCAGCTGCCCCGTCAAAGAGGGCTGTGCTGGCGATAGGCGAAATGCGCCTTTCCTTTTGCGGGGAGATGTGATAAAATGAAAGCAGAATCATTCCACCACGAAAGGAGAAGCAAGTATGATATCCAACGAAATGAGAGATAAGCTGATTGCCATGGCGCGGGACGCCTCCCAAAACGCCTATGTTCCCTATTCTCACTTTAAGGTGGGGGCGGCGATCCTAGGTGAGGGGGGCGGCATATTTACCGGCTGCAATGTGGAAAACGCCAGCCTTGGCCTGACCATCTGCGCGGAGCGCAACGCCTGCACCACCATGATAGCGCAGGGCGAGCGGCGGATTGCGGCAGTGGCCATATACGGCGGCGAAAAGGGCGGTGAAGCGGCACCCTGCGGGGCATGCCGGCAGTTTATGCTGGAATTTGCCGATGAAGCGCTGGAGGCTCCGCTGTACTTTGCGGGGCGGGATGGCAGCTTTGTCATTTCCAGCTTTCAGGAGATCTGCCCGTTCCCATTCCGCAGCTTTGTAGGGAACGATTGACCTGCCCAAAAAAACGACCCGGCCGGGGATTCCTCGGTCGGGTTTTTATTCGGCTGCGGTGTCATCCCCAGTGCGGCAGGATGAGCTGATACAAGACCGCCGCCACAACGGACAGCCCCATCTCCACCGCAAATTCCTTTCCTCTTCTGCGCAGAAGCAGCACACCGGCAAGCCATGTAAAGACCTCCATCAGGTGGTAGACATAAAACCCCCGGTCGATCCTCAAGTTGACCGCCTGCGCCAGCAGAGCGCCTAAAATAACGGCGGATAGCAGCACCGCCGGAGCTCCCTCCCCTTTGGCATACCAGCAGACCATCGCCAGGAAGAACGAAGCGAAGGACATCAGAACCCATATCATCATATAGGAGCGGGGCAGGAAGCCCAAAACATAGTGGCAGTAAAGATAATACCCCGCCACCATGCTGATAAAAAAGCAGAAGGTATTGACGCCGGCCCGCAGCGGGGACGCCGCATAGACGGAGATGGCGGTTCCTATCAAAATCCATATCGCAAGCCGCCCAAAGTAGTTCCCGATATCCAGCCTTTGGAGCAGCAGCGGGAGGGTATTGGCAGCGGTTGCATCAAGCCATTTTTGCAAAACGCCGAGTGTGACCCCCAATAGGATAATCCCCACGGTGGCGGCAAGCTGCCGTTTCAGCGGGATGCCCGTTTTCGGCTTTCTTATTTTTTCGAGGAATTCTTTCATGCTTGCAGTCTCCCTTTTGCGGTTGGTGCGGCATTATTTTTTTGCCAAAATGGTTTTAATCTCCGCGAGATCGGCGGCAAAGTGGATGTTTTCCAGCTTTTCCGGGGTGCAGAGGCCCATTTTGACCATATGGGTGAGCTGCGCGCGCAGGCCCTCGTAGTAGCCATCAAGATTATAGAGGATACAGGGGGCGACGAGCTTATGGAGAGCAACGCGGGACATCACCTCGCTGATCTCCTCCAAGGTGCCAAGGCCGCCGGGGAAAGCGATGAAGGCATCGCCCAGCTCGATCATTTTGGTGCGGCGCTGTGGAAGATCGCGGGCGACATAAAAGTGGGTCAGCCCCTCGTACTGGAGGTCTTGCTCCACGAAGAAGGAGACCTCCACGCCGGTGACTTCCCCGCCGGCCTGCAAGGTGCTTTCCGCCAAAGCGCCCATCAGGCCGGTCCGGGAGCCGCCGTAGACGAGGGCATGGCCACTTTCACCGATCCAGCGGCCGAGGGCGCGGACGACGGTATTCAGCTTTGGATCATTACCGGGGGAGGAGCCGAGATAAACGGTGATATTCATGGAGTTGATCCTTTCGTGGGATTTTATTTTTCGAAGGGGGAGGGGCCAAACAAATTGCGGATCTTGGCGGCCAATTGACGGCGACGGACGCGTTCCGCTTCTTCGGCGCGCTGCCAACCGGCGGGGGTGCGGTGCAGCAGAGCGCCCTCTCCTATTCCCTGCGGCAGCTCACTGAGAGGGATGCGGCAGGTTTCGCCGGTGACGGTATTCTCACAGAGGGCGAAATCGCCCTCGATGCGGTCGATGCTCCACATGATAGGATCTCCTTTGGCATGAATCGGGGGGCGAGGGAAAATAGAGAGGCGGCAAGGAGCACCCCGAGGGCAGGCTTGCGCCCGACGAAGGCGGGCTGACGCCTGACGAGGGGGCGACACAGCCGGAATCGATTTTCACCGCCCCCATATAGGGGACTGACGGCCTGTAAAAATGCGGGCCGCTTTTATTTTGCGGTGGTGATGGTGAGATTTTCGCCATCACTGGTGACGGTAACGGTGCCTTGCAGGTCGGTGCGGTAGAGAGCGGCACCCTGTTCTTTGAGGCGGGTGAGGACGCCGGTATTGGGCAGATTGTAGCTGTTATCCTCCCCCACCGAGAGGATGGCATAGCGTGGGGCAACGGCTTTGAGGAAATTTTCCGAGCTGGAAGTGGCGCTGCCATGGTGCCCCACCACCAGCACATCGGCAGCCAGTTCGGTCTTTGCCGCCAATAGGGTTTCTTCCACTTCTGCTTCGGCATCCCCCATGAAGAGGAAGGCGGCATTGCCGTAGGTGACACGCAGCACCAATGAATAGTTATTGAGGTTTTCCCAAGTGGTGCCCCGAGCGGGGCTGAGGACGGTGACGGTAGCATCACCAAGGGGGATGGTATCCCCCGCAAATAGGTAGGCGGCGGGAATAGCCTGCTCCGAGAGGGTACTTAGCAGCTTTTCGTAGGACTGGGTGGTGGGGAGCTGGCTTTCCGGGACGGCGGCGGTATAAAAGGCGGCGGCCGGCAGCTTTTCCAGCACGGTGCGCATCCCGCCGTAGTGGTCGCTGTGGGGATGGGTCAGTATGGCAGCGGTCAGCGACTTCACCCCGGCACGGGAAAGGGCGGCCAGCACCCTGCCGCCCGCGGCATACTCTCCGGCATCGACCAGGATGGCGTCCTCACCGCAGGTCAGCAGCAGGCTTTGCGCCTGACCCACATCAATGACCCGGAGGGTCAGCCCTGCGGCGGGCGGGTTGGGGGCAGGGGCTTTCTCCCACGGGGAAAGCTCCTGCCAAAGGAGGAAGGCGGCCAGGGCCAGCAGCAGGAAAAAGGCGCACCAGAGCCGTTTGCGCTCACGGCGGGTGGTGTACTGACGAGGCATGGGTGGTTCCTCCTTTCGAGGATTTTGCGGGGTTTAGGGGGAGGCGGCGGGGCCGCAGGCCAAACCGCCCGAAGGGCGGTTTCAGCGGCGGAGCCGCCGCGGCGGGCAAAGCCCGCCGGGCCTGCGGCCCCCTGCCTGCGTCTTTCGTAAACTCAGCGTTTTTTGCGGTGGGTGGATTTTGGGCGGCGGGCGCCGGGATGCGGCTTGGCGGTCAGCTTGGGATCAGGGCCGCCCTGCCCGGCCGCGCGGCGGGAAATAAGGTACTCCCGGTCGGGCTGCACCAGGCAATCCGGGCCGTGGCCGATAAGATCCTCCCGGCCGGCACGCACCAGCGCTTCGATGACAAGGCGGCGGTTTTCCGGCTTCCAGTATTGCAGCAGGGTGCGCTGCAGCTTTTTCTCGTAGGGATCGGTGGGAACAAAGACAGACTGCATCGTCCAAGGATCAATGCCGGTATAGAACATACAGGTGGAGGCGGTGCCCGGTGTGGGGTAGAAATCCTGCACCTGCTGGGGACGGAGGTGGTGTTTTTTGAGGAACAGGGCCAACTCCACGGCATCCCGCATGGTGCTGCCCGGATGGCTGCTCATCAGGTAAGGGATGAGATAAAGCTCCTTGCCTTCCTTTTGACAGATGCGCTGGAAGCGGCGCAGGAACGCCTCGTAGACATTGATATGGGGCTTGCCCATTTCATCCAGCACACGGGCGCTGCAATGCTCCGGCGCTACTTTAAGCTGCCCGCTGATGTGGTAGCGCACCAGTTCGGTGAGGAAGGTATCGTCCTCCTCGCCCATCATGTAATCGTAGCGCAGGCCGCTGCGGACAAATACCTTTTTGACCCCGGGGATGGCCCGCAGTTCCCGCAAAAGTTGGACATAATCGGTGTGGTCCACCCGGACGGCCGGGCAGCGGGTGGGGGCCAGGCATTTTTTATCCCGGCACAGGCCGTGGGTAGCCTGCTTGGCGCAGGAGGGGGCCCGGAAATTGGCGGTGGGGCCGCCGACATCGTGGATATAGCCCTTGAAATGGGGATTATGGGTAAAGCTTTCGGCTTCCCGCAGCAAAGAGGCGTGGCTGCGGGTGGTGATATACCGTCCCTGGTGGAACGCGATGGAGCAGAAATTGCAGGCACCAAAGCAGCCGCGGTTATGGGTAAGGGAAAATTCGACCTCTTTAATGGCGGGAACGCCGCCCATTTCCTCATAGATGGGGTGGTAGTAACGCTCGTAGGGCAGTTCCGCCACAGCGTCCAGTTCCTCGGTGGTAAGGGGCAAAGCGGGCGGGTTCTGCACCAGGTACCGCTCCCCGTGCTTCTGCACCACGGCCCGGCCGGTCACATGGTCCTGCTCCTCCAGCTGAAGGCGGCAGGCACGGGCGTAGGTCTTTTTATCCTGCGATACCTTATCGAAGGAGGCGCAGGAAACGGCGTTTTCCGGCAGGGGGGCGGAAAGGGGGCAAAGATAGCAGGTTCCGCGGATATCCCGCATAGCGGCCGGGGGTTCCCCTCCCGCCATGCGGGCGGCAATTTCGGTCATCTGGTGCTCGCCCATGCCGTAGATGAGAAGGTCCGCGCCGGAATCCGCCAAAATGGAGGGACGCACAGCGTCATCCCAGTAATCATAGTGGGCAAAGCGGCGCAGGGAGGCTTCCAGCCCGCCGATGACGATGGGAATATCTCCGTAGGCCTCGCGAATGAGGCGGCAGTAGACGATGGTGGCGCGGTCGGGCCGCAGCCCTGCCCGGCAGCCGGGGGAGTAGAAATCCTCGCTGCGCAGGCGGCGGGCCGCCGTATAGTGGGCGACCATCGAATCGATGTTGCCGCCGGAGACCAGAAAGCCCAGCCGGGGACGACCGAAGCGGGTCATATCCTCCGGAGTATCAAAGCGGGGCTGGGCCAGTACCGCCACACGGTAGCCCTGGCTTTCCAGCAGGCGGGTGATGATGGCCGAGCCAAAGCTGGGGTGATCCACATAGGCATCGCCGGTGACATAGACAAAGTCCGCGGCCTCCCAGCCGCGGGCCGTCATTTCTTCTTTTGTGATGGGCAGAAAGCTCATAGCTGCTCCCTTCATTTCTTGGGTTCGGTTTGCTGGTCCTCGCTGATGCGGGGCAGGCTCCAGCGGTAGTGGGTGGCCAGCATGCGGATGGCAAATACCAGAATGACGCCGGTGAGGGCCGCAGTGCTTTCCTGCAGGGGGGTGCGCAGCAGAAAATAGGCTGCCCCGCCGATGATGCTGGCGATGGCATAGACCCGACGGCACAGCACCATGGGGATCTCCCGGCTCATCATATCCCGCAGGACGCCGCCGCCCACTCCGGTGAACAGCCCCAGGAACACGCACAGGAAGGCATTTTCGCCATAGCCGGCGGCCACGCCTGCCCGTACGCCGATGACGGTAAACACACCAAGACCCAGGGCATCAAAGATGTTATTGACACGGTCGATGAGGACCATATGGCCAAAAAAGCCGATGCGCCAGTACCACGCCAGCAGGAACACGATAAGCGAGGTAGCAATGGCCACAATGGCATAAAACGGCTGACTGAACATGACCGGCGGGGTGCGGCCCAGCAAAAGATCCCGGATGCAGCCGCCGCCAAGGGCGGTGGTCAGCCCCAGCAGCATAACGCCAAAGACATCCAATCTTCTTTGCAGGGCCACGGTAGCGCCGGAAACGGCAAAGGCCACGGTGCCCACCGCCTCCAGCACGGTGAAAAGCGTTTCGGTAAGGGTATTCATGGGATTCCTCTTATGTGGGTAGGATCAATCGGCGGACATGGTCTTGCGCTCGTAGTATTGGTCCTTGGTCATCAGTACCTTGCGGGGCTTGCTGCCCTCAAAGGGACCTACGATGCCCTTTTCCTCCATCTCGTCCACCAGGCGGGCGGCGCGGGCGTAGCCCACCTTAAGCCGGCGCTGGAGCAGTGAGGTAGAGGCAAGACCAGCTTCCACCACCACGGCAATGGCCTGCTCCAGCAGCTCATCGCCATCGGTGCCTTCGGCATCGCCGCCGGAAGCGGCAGCGGAACCGGAGGAGCCGCCCTTGCCCTTGACCTGGGCGGCGGACTGCTCGATCTCGGTCATGATGGTATCATCGTATTCGCCCTTTTCGCCCTGCTTGATGAAGGTGACGACACGCTCCACCTCGCTATCGGTGACAAAGCAGCCCTGCACGCGGGTGGGCTTGCTACTGCCGACGGGATAGTACAGCATATCGCCGCGGCCTAAGAGCTTCTCGGCACCGCCCATATCCAGGATGGTTCGGCTGTCGATCTGGGACGAAACGGCAAAGGAAATGCGGCTGGGGATATTGGCCTTGATCAGGCCGGTGATGACATCGACGGAGGGACGCTGGGTGGCAATGACCAGGTGCATGCCGGCGGCACGGGCCATCTGCGCCAGGCGGCAGATGTAATCCTCGACATCCTTGGGGGCGGCCATCATCAGGTCGGCCAGCTCATCGATGATAATAACGATCTGCGGCATGGGGTGCAGCTCCTCCCGCTCGGCGGCCAGGCGGTTATAGCCCTCCAGGTCACGGGTGCCGGTGGCGGCAAACAGCTTATAGCGGTTCAGCATCTCCCCCACCGCCCAGCACAGGGCGCCGGCGGCCTTTTTGGGGTCGGTAACGACCGGCACCAGCAGGTGCGGGATGCCGTTATAGCCGCCCAGCTCCACCACCTTGGGGTCGATCATCAGGAGCTTGACCTCCTCCGGGGAGGCCTTATACAAAAGGCTGATGATAATGGAATTGATGCAGACCGATTTGCCGCTGCCGGTAGCACCGGCAATGAGCAGATGCGGCATTTTGGCCAGATCGGCCAGGCAGATGCGGCCGGAAATATCCTTGCCGAGCGCGACTGAAAGACGGCTCTTGGCACCGGTGAACTCGGTGCTGTCGATGATCTCCCGGATGGGGACGGCGGCGATGTCCTTATTGGGTACTTCGATGCCGATGGCGGCTTTATTGGGGATGGGGGCTTCGATGCGCACGCCGCCGGCGGCAAGGTTCAAGGCGATATCATCGGCCAGATTGGTGATGCGGCTGATCTTGACGCCGGCAGAGGGCTGCAATTCATACCGGGTAACGGCAGGCCCGCGGGAAATATCCACGATGCGGGTCTCGACCCCGAAGCTGCGCAGCGTATCCACCAGCAGATCGGCATTGGCGCGCAGCTCCTTTTGGGTATTGCCGCCGCGGGCGGCCTTGGGCTCTTCCAGCAGGTTGACCGGCGGGAAGGTGTAAGTTTTTTCCTCCGGCACCGGCTCCAGCAGCACCTCCTGGGCGGCCTGCGCCGCCTTTTCCTCCGGCGTTTCGCCAAAGTGCAGCTTGCCGTCCTTGGCTTCGGCCGCCGGCTCCCCTACCACGGCGCTGCCGCTGACGGCACGGGTGATGAGATCCTCGATGGAGGTCTCGGCGGGGGTGGGGGCGGCATTGGCGACGGGCGGCGCGACCGGCTGGAAATCCGGCTGGGGTTCCGGCGCGGGGGTTGACTCCACAGGCTTGTCCGGCTCACTATCGAAATCGTAGGCACGGCCGGTATTAGTGCTGACCTTCATGGCATCGGTCAGGCGCTCCACTTTGCGGCGGGAGGCCTCGCCCTCCTTGGTGAGGGCTTCTTTCCGGGCTGCGGCAGGGGATTTTTCCTCCCCCTCCAGCACCACATCAATATTGAAGTTCCTGCGGTTTTTCTTTTGGGCGGCTTCAGCCGCTTCGGCAGCCGCCTGGCGGTTTTCCACCGCGGCGGTGTAGGCCTCCTCCAGCTTCTTGACGGGCTTTGCGGCACCCCTAAACAGACCAATGAGGGTGGTGCCGGTGGAGATCATAAAGAACACAAAGAACAGGAGGATATCCACGATGAGGGCCCCGGTGCGGCCCAGCCAGCGCAGCGGGTACACACCAAACAGAATGGCGCATGCACCGCCCCCGGTAAGGGCGGTGCCGCCGCGGTACAGAGCCTTGATGCTCTCGGCAAAGGTGCCCTCCGCGGCGCTGCCGCCGATGATATGGGTGATGCCGCACAGCAGCAGGACCATCAGCACCACGCTGGCGCTTTTGAGCCCCGGCGTGATGGCGGTGCGGTCCATGGTCAGCAGCACGGCCACGATCATCATAAGCGGGCCCATAAGATAGCAGCACCAGCCCATCAGGCCGCGCAGCACATTATGTACGGTATTCCAGGCGTTATCGCCGGGGATGGCCGCCAGCAGAAGCAGCAGCACCCCCAGCGCAAAGAGGATGATCGCATTGAGCTCCCGCTTGGCCTGCAGCTGCGCCTTGGTGGGCTTTTTGGCTGCCGGTTTGCGTTTTTTTGCCGTTGATTTTTTGGTAGTAGCCATAGTAGGGGTGGTTCTCCTTTCCCTTGGTTCCCTGCACCAAAAAGCAGGGCGGCGGCTCATCCCCTGCCCGGAAACCGGACAAGGGAAAAGCCGCTTTCATATGTACTCTCTTTATTTGGATTTTTTCTTTTGGAGGCGGTTTTCGTACCGGTCCCCCAGCTGGAAGGTGAGCATCTCCCGGAAATCCGCCAGGTCCTCATCGGAGAGGCAACGCTTGGGGATGAGCAGTGCGCTCTGCTTGCCCAGGAACATGAAGAAATACTCAGCGGTCTCGTACATATTCATGATGTTGTTCCAGGCGTGCAGCGCGGTGGTACCGGCCTGTTCATCCAGCACATTGATGCCGTTATCATTGAATACATAGCGCATGGTGTGGCCGATGAAGGTCTTATCGTTCTTGATAAAGCGGCGGGCGGAAAGCTCCGGCAGGAGGAACGCACCCAGCACGGCGATAACCGCCACAATGGTGATAATGGTGGGCTTTTGGTTTACCTTAAAATCGGCATAGACGCCGACGATGGCGATGAGCAGCAGCAGAATGTTCATCATCACGCTGTTTTTATTTTTTCCGCCTGTCATAAAGCGGGTAAGGGCAAGGTAATCTCTGCCCTCCATAACGGCTTCGGCTCTGATTTCAATATCCATGGTTTTCAGTGTCCTTTCACAAGATGTAGTATAGGGAAGGCGCAGTATATTTTAATGGATAAGACCGGTGATAAACGCCTGAACTGCGTTGCCGGTTATCTTTTCCACAATGCCCAGGATGACAACGACAGAACCCAGCACCAGCGTGTAGATGGCGAAGATGCGGAACTTATCGCTCTTGATAAGATAATTGACTAGGCGGATGGCCAAAAGGCCGAAGATGAGCGCTGCTGCCATGCCGATAAGGGCGGTGCCCCACTCGATGCCGATGCCGGCCGTGACCGCGTCGTGCAGATCCAGGATGCCGGCCGCCAGCACTGCAGGCAGGCCCAGAATGAAGGAATAGGATACAGCGTAGCTGCGTTCCAGCCCACACAGCTGCCCCACCGAAATGGTGGAACCGGAGCGGGAGATGCCGGGCAGGGTGGCAAAGAGCTGCGCCACACCGATGGCCAGGGCGTGCTTGCCCTTCATGGTGGAGGCGTCCCGGTGACCACGGGGGGCGCGGTCCGCCAGAAACAGCAGTGCCGAGGTGATGAGAAAGCAGATGCCCTCCACCAGAATATCGTTATCGGCGCTGACCGAGGTGATAAGATCCTGCAGCGGCAGCACCAGCAAAAGCGGCACGCAGGAAAGGATCAGAAGATACAGCATGCGGCGGTAAGGGGTGGCCTTCTGCTTAAAGAGCCGGCCACGGAACAGATCGGCAAACAGCAGGAAGAATTCCTTAAGAAGCTGCCACACGGTAGGCCAAAAGGCAATGATGACCGCCAGCAGCGTGCCCAGGTGCAGCATGACCGAAAAAGTAACGCTACTTTCGGAGTTGATGCCGGTGAAGTACTGATACAGTGAAAGATGGCCGGAGGATGAGACCGGCAGGAACTCGGTAAGGCCCTGCAGGATCCCCTGTAAAATGGCACTGAGAATGCTCATGATGTTGGTTTTCTCCTCTTGATGTGGCTATGTAAATGCCCCAAAAGGGCATTATTTACGGTTGGTAGCTTTGGCCGGGCTGCAGCGACGGCTTGAGATAGGCAGCGGGATCGGTGGAACAAATACCCTGCACGGTACGAAGGCCATCCGCATCCGTCATCACCTGCACCCAGCCCTCCGGGCAGGGCAGCCACTCACTTTCGGGCAGCTCCTGCAGGGGCAGCAGCGCTTCCGGCGGCAATATGGTGTGGATCACTTTGCGGCCCCCTTTGCAGGCGGCTCCTTGTCTGGTTTTGCCTTGGGCGGGCGGCCGCGGCGGGGCTTTTTCCTGCCGTCCTCCTCATCAATGAGATCATAGAGCTTGCCCAGGGCATCCTGCAAGCCGCCCAGTTCATCGATGAGGCCCACCTGCACCGCGCCCTCGCCATCCAGCACCGTGCCGATATCCATGACCAGCTCGCCGTTATTCATCATCAGCTCCCGGAATTTTTCGGGCCGGATGCGGCTATTGGCGGTGACGAAGCCTGTGATGCGCTCCTGCATTTTATCGAAGTAGGAGAGGGTCTGCGGAACGCCCAGCATCACGCCGTTCATCCGCACGGGGTGGACGGTCATGGTGGCGGTGGGGGCGATGAAGCTGTACCGGGTGGAAACGGCCAACGGCACCCCGATGGAATGTCCCCCGCCCAGCACCAGCGAGACGGTGGGGGTCTTCATACCGCTCAGCAGCTCGGCAATGGCCAGGCCTGCCTCCACATCGCCGCCGACGGTATTCAAGATGACCAGCAGCCCCCGGATGCTCTGGTCCTCCTCGATGGCGACCAGCTGCGGGATGACATGCTCGTACTTGGTGGTCTTGTTCTGCGGGGGCAGGATATAGTGCCCCTCGATCTGGCCAATAATGGTCAAGCAATGGATCTTATGCCGGCCGCCCTCGGTGGTCACGCTGCCGGAGTGATAGATCGCCTCGCTGCGGCGCTCCTCCTCATTTGCTTCCGGCTGGTTCTGCTCCTCATTTTTTGGGGCAGTGGATGCTTTTTTCTGCGGCATGGTTTTGGCTCCTCCCTATGGGTTTTACCCATAGTGTGAACCATTCCCGGCCGCTTTATGCCGGTTTAGTAGCCCTTGATCCCCTCGATGGAATCATCGTGGGCTACCCATTCCTCATCCACCTCAAAGGTGCGGTAGGTATCCCGGGTATCCCGCACAATGACCCGCTCGATGCCGGCATTGATGATCATACGCTTGCAAAGGGAGCAGGGCGCCGCGGCCTCCACATAGCCGCCGGTGCGGTTTTCCAGCCCCACCAGGTACAGGGTGGCACCCAGCATCTCGCTGCGGCTGGCATTGATGATGGCGTTCTGCTCGGCATGGACGCTGCGGCAGAGCTCATAGCGCTCGCCGCGCGGCACCTGCAGCTTTTCACGGGTACAGTAATGCAGCTCATTGCAGTTGGCGCGCCCGCGGGGGGCGCCCACATAGCCGGTGGAGATGATGGTATCATTCTTGACGATGACTGCGCCGAAATTACGGCGCAGGCAGGTGCCCCGCCCGGTAACAGCTTCTGCGATATCCAAATAGTAATTGATCTTATCCCGGCGCTCCATGGGGCCTCCTTTTGCCTAACACAGTACGATATGAAACGATTTGTATCATTATACACCATTCTGTTGATTTTGTCCATCAAGAGATAGGGAATTAAATGTAACTTAATGGCGGCTGCCAGGGGGCAAGTTCGGCCGCAGGCCCTGATGCTCTCCCCCTGCATTTATCAAAGCCATTTCCGCACCATTCCGCCCTGCTCGGCATAAGATGGCCACTGGGTTTTATTTTTCGCTTACTTGGCCCGCCCCTTGCATCAAGGGCCGAATTATGGTATTTTTTTATAGAGTGAACGCTTCATCTTCCACATGGGAGGTCTTTTTATGTGCAAACGGATCCGGGAGGACATAGCGGCGGTGCGTCAGCGCGACCCCGCTGCCCGTTCCGGCTTTGAAATACTGCTGATGTACGCCGGCGTACACGCGCTGTTTTGGCACCGACCGGCGCACTGGCTGTACCGGCACCACTGCTTTTTCCTGGCGCGTCTTGTCAGCCAGCTCACCCGTTTTTTTACCGGTATCGAGATCCACCCCGGCGCCGTCATCGGGCACAATGTTTTTATTGATCATGGCTCCGGCATCGTCATCGGCGAAACGGCAGAGGTAGGCGATGGCTGCACGCTGTATCAGGGCGTTACCCTGGGCGGCACCGGCAAGGATACCGGCAAGCGCCATCCCACACTGGGGCGCAATGTAATGGTGGGCTGCGGCGCCAAGGTACTGGGCCCCGTGCGGGTGGGCGATAACTGCAAGATCGCCGCCAACGCCGTACTGCTGCACTCCATTGATGCCGACAGCACCGCTGTGGGTGTACCGGCCCGCGTGGTACGGGTAAGCAATGTAAAGCTGGAAAACGAACGGCTGGACCATGTACATATCCCCGACCCCATCCAGCAGGAGCTGAACCGGGCCCACCGGCAGATCGCCGCGCTGGAGCAGCGGCTGACAGTGCTGGAGGCGGAGCTGGAAAAGGAAAGGGGAAAATAGCCGATGTTTTATATCATTTTTGATTTTTGCATGGCGGCAATTATGCTTTTATTCGGCATATGGTTTTATAAATCCGGCGGAAAAGCAGCCGATTACTTGTCCGGTTACAATATGAGATCCGCGGATGAGCGCCGAAAATATGACGAAGACGCCATGTGTAAAGCATATGGAAAAAGAATGATGTACATGTCGATCCCTTTTCTCATTGGGATTGGCATAGATTGCCGGTATCCGGGAATTGGCTGTCTGATTGCGTGGGGGATGTGGCTTGTTCTGTTTATTCTGCTGCTTATTGAACGGCACAAAAGAGAACAATAAACTTCACTTTCCCGCACTGTCCTACAGCGCTGCCACCAGCCGACGCAGGGCGCTGAGCCAATCGGACTTTCGCTCATCCTCGGCCGCCAGCAGAAATCGTTCCCCGAAGAACACTGCTGTGGCTGTCTGTCCGGCAAATTTGGCCTCTACACGACCCATTGGGCAGCCATCCATCGGGTGTAGGGTGCCCATCTGCGCACCACCCGCTTTCATGGTTTCTTCCAGAGTGCCCGCGCCCTCCCGGATTATCGCGCCATGGGCGATGGGGCGGCCCTCCGTAGTAAATTCCAGTCCTGTAATGGTGGTAATGATCTGTTCGGTCATGGTGGTTCCTCCTGGCGATCTTTTTTGTTCTGTCCTTATCATAGCAGGCCGTCAGTCCCATAATCCGTACTTTGATGGACAGGCCGGGGCAGATGTGCTATATTTATGAGGAAATTGCGGCCAATAGACCTGTGGGAGGAACCAAAATGGAGCAAAATAAAGCCCTGCTGGAGCGCATCCGGCTGTTTGTGCTGGATCTGGATGGCACCATATATCTGGGCGACCGGCTGCTGCCCGGCGCCGCCGAGTTTATCACCACGGCAAAAGAAAAGGGCCGACAGGTGCTGTTTTTCACCAATAACACCAGCCGCAGCCCAATGGAATATGTGGAGCGTCTTTCCCGCATGGGGATTCCTGTCACCCGGGAGGATATTCTCACGGCCGGGGATGTGACCATACACTACCTGCAGACGCACTGCGCGGGACAACGCGTTTATCTGCTGGGGGTACCTGCCCTGCGGCAAAGTTTTGCGGAAGCCGGGATTTCCCTTACCGAAGAACAGCCTGATCTTGTTGTGGTGGGCTTCGATAAGACATTGACCTACGAACGGCTGGAAAAGGCCTGCATCTACCTGCGCCGGGGCGCCCATTTCCTCGCCACCCACCCCGATATCAACTGCCCCACTGAGGCGGAGCCGATCCCCGATTGCGGCGCTATCTGCCAGGCCATCACCACCAGTACCGGGTTTATGCCCCATTCCTTAGGCAAGCCCGCCGCCGAAACAGTGGAGTTGGTGGAAGCGGTGAGCGGCCTGCCGCGGGAGGCCATCGCCTTTGTGGGGGACCGCCTGTATACCGATGTGGCCTGCGGCACCCAAAACGGTGCCTGCGGCATCCTGGTGATGACCGGCGAAACCACCCCCGAAATGCTGGCGGAAAGCAGCTTTTCCCCCGATGCGGTGTTCCCCTCTCTCGGCGCTATGGCACCGCTGCTTTAATTCTGCAATAAAATTTCGCCCCCTGTACCAATTGGTGCAGAGGGCGGTTTTTGTTGTTCCAATTTATTTCCAGTGTTTTAGCTGCGAAAGGCAGGTATCAAACTGCACCCGTCGCTCCTTCTCCGGGGTATTTTCCGGATTGGGCATATGCGCCAGCAAAAAATCCAGCAGCGCATCCTTGCTTTGGTAAGCGAAGGCCCCCTCCGCGTAGCACCACTTGCAGTAATCCTCATTATAGCTGCCGTCTGGCTCCCGGCTGGTGATGCCGTCCTCCAGCGGCATGCCGCAGCACTGGCAGATGAGCTGCCGCGGCGTACCCAGCAGCGTATTGATGGATACATCGAACAGTGCCGAAAGCAGCTTCAAGGTTTCGGTATTCGGCACCGTTTCACCGGTTTCCCAGCGGGAGACCGCCTGCCGGGTCACAAAAACCTTTTCCGCCAGTTCTTCCTGCGAAAGACCCTTGCCGGTTCTCAGTTCATAGATCACATCTTTTGTTTCCATGCGCTTTCTCCTCCCTTTGGGAATAGTATAACGCCATACCACCTCTATGAAAAGCAACCCGCTGTTGCTTTTGCTGCTGCATCACTCGGTCAGGCCAAAGAACCACACCGTTTCGGATTCATAGGTTTCGCCCTGCCGCAGCAGGATGGAGGGAAACTGCGGGTGATGGGGGCTATCGGGGCAATGCTGTGTTTCCAGGCAGATTCCGCTGTGCTTCTGGTAGGCAATGCCGCCTTTGCCCCGCTCTCCACACAGAAAATTACCGGAATAGAGCTGCAAGGCCGGTTCTGTGGTGAAGACGGTGAGCCGCCGTCCTCTTACGGGGTCACTGAGTTCCGCCGCCGGGTGCAGCGGATTTAGGCTCTCGGCATCATAGTCCAGCAGGAAATTGTGGTCGTACCCGCCAGCATTTTTTAGCTGCGGACAGTCTGCCCCGATGCGTTCCCCGATGGTATGTGGCGTGGTAAAATCCAGTGGGGTTCCCGCCACCGGCAGCATTTCCCCGGTGGGGATCAGTTCCGCATTAACCGGGGTATATCGACTGGCTGCCAGCTCCAGCCGGTGGCCAAGGATATCCCCCTTGCCCTGCCCCGCCAGATTAAAATAGGTGTGGTTGGTCAGGTTTAGCAGGGTGTCCCCCTCCTCCGCTGTGGCAGTATAGTGGATAATGAGGGCATCCTCCTGGGTCAGGCAGTAGCGCACCTCCACATGCAGTTTGCCGGGATAACCCTCCTCACCTGCTTCTGCCGTACGGGAGAACACCACCACATTATCAATGTCCTCGGTGCTCCATTGCCACAGGCAGCTGTCAAAGCCTCGCTTGCCGCCGTGCAGGTGGTTGCCGCCGTCATTGGCCGCCAGCTGATACTCCTTGCCGTTTAGGGTGAATTTTGCCCCGGCAATACGGTTGGCCACCCGGCCTATTGTTCCGCCAAAGTGCGGGGCCTCAATGTAATCTGCAATGGTATCACACCCCAAGGTGATATCCTCCACCATGCCCTCTTTATCCGGCACACAGATGCTATGCACAGCCGCCCCGTAATTGAGAAGGTTTACCTCCATGGTGTTGTGGTTAAACAGGGTAAAGCGTGTTACCGCCTGTCCTTCCGGTGTCCTGCCAAAAAAGTGCTTATAGACCATTGGTTGCTCCTCACTTTTCGTTTGTTTCTGCCTATTATTGTACCGCATCAACGGCCAACTGCCAAGGGGGAAGTTTTCACTCTCGCCAGGTCGTCTGGGCGAATTTCTGCTGAGGGATGGCACCGGGCCGCAGGCTGTTTCGGCACAGCCGAAACCGACGGGCACAGCCCGTCGAGACCGTCCAAAGGACGGTTTAGCCTGCGGCCCCCGCCCTGCCCCCTGCATAAATTCCACACATGGGAAAAGGGACGCCCCCGTTAGAGGACGCCCCTTTCCCAAGAGAGAAAACATTAGAAGATGGCGAGTTTAGACTGGACGGTGGTGGAAGCCACTACGCGTCCGCGCTTGATGACATAGCGACGCTCCGGAGTCAGACGAATGGCGTCGCGTGCATCACGGCAAGCGGTGATGACGATATCGGCATTGCAGCCGACCTTCAAGCCGTAATCCTTCAGACGGAGGATCTTGGCGGCGTCATCGGTGATCATATCGAAGGTCTTTTCGATCTCATCGGGCAGGCTCAGCTGGGCAGCATGGCCGGTAATCAGGGCCACCTGCAGCATATCGCCGGCGCCGTAGGGATAGAAGGTATCATTGACGCAGTCCTGGCCAAAGCTCATGGTCACACCGGCAGCCAGCAGTTCCTTTACGCGGGTGATGCCGCGGCGGATGGGCTGCTTATCCAGCCGGCCCTGCAGCATCAGGTTGGTCACGGGGTTGGTGATGACATTGATGCCGGCCTTCTTTACCTTTTCGATAACATAGGCCGCATAGTGGTCGTCATAGGCCGCCATGGCGCAGGTATGGCCGGCGGTAACACGGCCCTGCCAGCCGCGGGCGATGGTCTCATCGGCCACCATCTCCAGCGTGCGGTAGAAGGGGTCGTCGCTTTCATCCACATGCATATCTATATCGGCATCGTATTTTTCGGCGATGTCAAAGCACAGCTTGACATGGGCGCGGCTGTCGTCAGGGCAGTTTTCGTTAGCGGGCATACCGCCTACTACATCGCAGCCCATCTCCATGGCCTGCCACATCAGCTTATCGGCGCCGGGATCCTTCATAATGCCTTCCTGCGGGAAAGCAACGGTCTGCATATCCACTACGCCCTTATACTTGTCTTTCAGGGCCAGTACGCCCTCGGTGGCCTTCAGGCCGGTGATGGTATCCACATCAATGTGGGTACGGATATTCAGCACGCCGTTTTTGATCTCACGCTCCACCACATCGCCGCCGCGGGCCAGAATGTCCTCATTGACATAGTTGCGCTTTTTATCCCACAGCATCTCAATGGCTTCCTTCAATGTGCCGCTCTGGTTCTTGGGCAGAACATCCAGTACATTGACCTTATCCAGGTGGATATGGGGATCGATATAGGAGGCGGTGGTCAGGTTGCCCTCGGCGTCAATAACGGTCTCGGCCTCGGCGGTCAGTCCCACGCCGATATCAACGATCTTGCCGCCATCGATGAGGATATTGACCAGCTCTTCGCGATCACGGAGCTTTGCGTTCTTAATAAGCATCTGCATACTTTAATTCCCTCCAAAAAATTTTTGTTAAAATAATCCGGCAGGGCGCTATTTCTCACAAACCAAATTTCCTTACTTCCCAACCCTTTTGAAAAGCGCCCTGCTCCCGGATGGGAGCAGGGCGCGAAACAACTTGGGGCGAAAGCCTCTCCATAGTCTGCCAATATCCGGAGGACTCCTATTCGGTTCACCTACATTTTAGCATACAATCTGCCCAAAGGCAATTCATCATTATTTAGAAAGTTCCAATACATTTTTGTTGGAATCCACCAAATACATCGCATACATCTCCGGCGAAAGCCCGCTCTCCGCCACTATCTTCCGGGCCGGCTCATAGTCCTCGGCCGCCAGCTGCAAGGAGATCCCACAGCTTTGAGTCACGGTGCGCAGGGTGGGCATCGTCGCCACCTTAAAGTGCTGCTCCAGCAGCCGCTCAGTCTGTATGGCGGAATGGGTATTCTCAAAGGAAATCATCAAGTAATCTTTGTTCATCGTATTCACCTCGCCCCTATTTTACTCCATGGCCCCAGCGGAATCAAGTGTACTTCCCCGATTGGCCTGTGCAGCAGGCCGGCCATGCGGCGCAGCCGCCAGGCTTCCGCCCGGCTCCCGCGGCTTCGCCGCGGGCCGCACCATGCGGGCGCTCGGCTGCGCCGCATGGCACCGCCTGCCGCCTCACCGCTCTCCCACGCAAAAGACCGCCCCGGAAACCCGGAGCGGTCACATATGCTTCTCTTTCTCAAGCTATCAGACAGCGGTGGTCGCCAGCAGCACATAGCTGAGGATGAACAGAACGGAGAGAATGTACATCAATACAGGAACCTCTTTCGCCTTGCCGCGGGCCAGCTTGATGAGGGTGTAGGAGATGATGCCAAAGCCGATACCATCTGCAATGGAGTAGGCAAAGGGCATCATGGCGATGGTGAGGAAGCAGGGGATGGCAGTCTCCATATCGGACCAGTCGATCTTCAGCACGCCCTTCATCATGAATACGCCGACGATGATAAGGGCGGGAGCGGTGGCAGCGGAGGGAACAATGCCCGCCACAGGAGCCAGGATAACCGCCAGCAGGAACAGGATACCGGTAGTCATGGAGGTCAGGCCGGTACGGCCGCCGTCCTCGATGCCGGTGGAGGACTCAACAAAGGTGGTAACGGTGGAAGTACCCAGCAGTGCGCCGGTGCAGGTGGCGATAGCATCCGCGATCAGAGCGCGGTCGCCGCCGGGGAAGTTGCCGTTCTCGTCCAGCATACCGGCGTTGCCTGCGGTACCCAGCAGGGTGCCGACGGTATCAAAGCAGTCGCAGATGGCAAAGGTGATGATAGCGGTGAGGAAAGGAACCACGCCGCCGGCGGAAAGAGCACCGGAGAAGTCCAGCTTGAAGGCGACCTCGCCAAACGCCTCGCCGATACCGGCTACGGTAAAGCTCTCAGGAATGGTGGTCTGACCCATAAGGAAGCCAATGAGAGTAGTAGCGATGATGCCGATAAAGATAGCACCCTTTACGCGGTAGGCAACCAGAATAGCGGTAATTGCCAAACCGATGAGGGCCAGCAGAGCCGCTCCCTTGGTGATGGAGCCCATATCGGTGTAGGCACCGGCAATACCAGTACCAAAGGCAGTAACGATATTGACATTGAACATACCGATGAGAGCAATGAAGAAGCCGATACCGGCGGAAATGGCAGCCTTCAAGGAAGCGGGGATCGCTTCAATGATCTTCTTGCGCAGGGGGCTGACGGTCACGACGAGGAAGAGCACGCCGGAAATAAATACGATCGCCAAAGCCTGCTCCCAGGTGTAGCCCATGCCAAAGCATACGGTAAAGGTGAAGAAGGTATTGAGGCCCATGCCGGGTGCCTGGCAGAAGGGCACATTGGCCAGGAACGCGGTAAGCAGGCAGCCAATAGCGGCAGAAATGCAGGTCGCTACCATAACACCGGTCTTGTTCATGCCGGTCATGGAAAGATAGTTGGAGTTGACGAAAATGATGTATGCCATTGCAAAGAAGGTGGTAATGCCTGCACGGATCTCGGTTTTCACATCGGTGCCGTGCGCTTTCAGCTTAAACAGCTTTTCCATAGTGTTGCTCCTTTTACAAAAAAATTTGGAAGCGGACAAAACAAAACGCCGACCGGTCTCATTTAATAATGAGTGTCCCAGCCAGCCGTCAATAAAAACGCAAAGCCAACCCCTCCCGCCATAGCGGAACGGATCGGAACACCCATAGTGCCAGCCTTTCCGGGGCCGGCGTAGAAACGCCCGAACCATATTATCGGGCATATATGAGCTTTGGTCATATTTTGTTTACATTTGCAGTTTATCACTTATTTGGGTCGCCTGCAAGGGGTTCTTAGCGGATTTTTAATTTTCGTAGGCTTGCCACATCTTTCACAAACCTTCCGGCCGGTATTGGTGCATAATGACAAATTTTCCGTCTTTCTCGCATAGCCATCTTTTCTCGACAGGCCTTCTGCCCGGAACAGGCATCGGCCCGCAGGGCAAACCGTCCTTCGGACGGTTTTAGGGGCGGCCTCCGGCCGCCCCTTACGGCGCCGTTTCGGCGCCGGCCCTGCGGGCCGCTGTTCTCTCCGCAAGCTGCTGCCGATTCCATGACCGCCGCTCTCTCAGCGCCCCTCGGTGTTTCCGGGCTCCTTCTCAAAAAACGATACCTGCTCCGCCTGTGGCCCGGCCACACCGGATGGGATCACCAGCGGCCGGGTCCGGTCCTCTATCTTATAGTCAATGCCCGCCTTCCGGGCCTGGGCGGTCTGCTCCCGCCGGGGGATGCGGAACACCCGTCCGTCCTTCACAAAATTCGCCCCAGTCTGGTGGAACTGGAATGGGATTCCCTTTTCCATACACTGCTCCCGCAGCGAAAGGACCCACTCATAATGGCAGGGCCTCGCCTCCCGCCCGGATTCCCCGCTGGCAGTCAGCTCCTCTATCTTCTCCGGGTCCAGATACTCCCGCAGATCGAGGGCGGTCAGCAGCGGCGCCGCTATAACGGTCCGGTGCCGGATGGGCAGCTCCAAAAACAGGGGCAGCCGGGCATCGGCGCGGTCCTGGTTTTCCACCGTGCAGCCGATGATAACATTTTCATATCCCTCGCCCCAGTCCGGGGGCAGGCACTCCGCCAGCCGGTCTATGCGCTTGGTAAAAAAGTAGAACCAGCAGTCCCGCCGCCTGCGCATCATCTCCCAGCAGTCCGGCCGCCATGCGTCCGCGTCCTTCAGCAAAAAGTCGGAGGTAAAACAGGTAAAAACCACCGTCCCGGCCGGGATCTTCCAGCCCCCATCCCGCCTTTTGCGGATGGGCAGGTCAAAGGCTGCGTTCCTCCGGCATAATGACGCTCCCACGCCGGTCCCGTACATTTCATCCTGCCGGTAAACATAGCAGTACCGGCACCCGGCGCTTATCTTGGTGCAGCCATGCCAGGGGTTCCACCCGGCATAGCCTGTATTTTCACTCATCGTCCGTTCTCCCCGCGTTTTAGGCTAAAAATGCCACATACAGCATCAGGATACCGCTCAGCACCATCATCGCAATCATCCCGCTGTTGCCCAGGAACAGCCCCCGTTTCTCCTGTGCCGGGATGGGACTCGTCCCTTCCCGCAGATGGATCCTTTTGCGGTGCCGCCACAGGATCGCGCACCCGGCTACCGTAATCGCCAGGATCAGATAGCCATAGATGGCGGAGAGCACCAGACTATCCTCCACCGCCTGCGCCACCGTCATACCCAGCAGGTTCACCAGGAAGTGCAGCGCCACCGTATAGCGGATGCCCCCGGTGCGCAGCGCCACATAGGCAAAGACCGCCCCCACCGCAAAGGCATAGAAAAACTGCCCAAAGTTGCCGTGGAACAGCCCAAACAGGAATGCCGAGCCGAAGATCGCCACCGGCTCTCCCCAGGGGGCCAGCCGCCGCAGGATCAGCTTGCGGAAGATCCATTCCTCCACCACCGGCGCCAGCAGTACCCCAAAAAGGAATATGATCCATGGGTTGGTGCCCGTCACCATATCCTGCAGGGGCTCGCCCGCCTGCTGTCCCCGCAGCGCGCTGATGGCCGCGTTGATCCCCAAGCCGATAAGGTTGGTGAGATATACCACCGCGTAGCTTATCAGCGCCAGCGCCCCAAATTGCTTCGCCGTTACCCGGCGGCGGGGCGGGGCGGGCGGCAGGGGCATCGGCCGCAGGATAAGCAGCAGCACCGGCAGGCCCAGTCCATAGTTCGCCGCGTCGGTAATGACCCACTGGAACCATTCGCTCTGGATAAAGGCAATCATAAAGCGGCTGCCCCGCATGGCCAGGAGCTGACACCCCAGCATCAGCAGCGCGGCGCCGCCCTGCATCACCAGCATCATGGCAAAGCACGCCCACCCGATGCGGCTAAAGCTCCGGCGCGCATCCTCTCTGTATTCCTCCAACTGGCTTTCCCGTGGGGCAAAAGGGTAAAATTCCGACATGGCAGCTCCTTTCCCGACAAGAAAACTTGCCGGCAACATGATAGCTGATTATATCCCAGCCGATGCCCCTTTGTCAATTCTCGCCCCAAAGGAAAAGCCGACCGCCTTTCGGCAGTCAGCCTCTCCCTTAAACAGCTG
>OLYC01000644.1_pt1 | contig 27598 bp, 20 predicted proteins | sample 1674271 | NCBI WGS metagenome assembly OLYC01 (sample SAMEA103958154, study PRJEB25191) | human gut metagenome
CTTCGGGCATCGCCAGATTTATACTGCGGCGAAGCCGCCACCACAACCCTGAACCCTGAACCCTTTCCCCTATTTCTCAAAGGAGCCTTTTATGGAGGAACGCAAACTTGCCCGCTGGCTTTCCTGCTACGACGGGCCGCCGCTTACACTGATGGAGGTGTGCGGGACGCATACTTCAGCGCTGTACCGCTGCGGCATCCGTCAGATGCTCCCGCCGCAGATCACCTTCCTCTCCGGACCGGGCTGTCCGGTGTGTGTGACACCGACGTCCTACATCGATAAGCTCGTCCGCTATGCGCTCACTTCGGGCTGTCAGGTGATGGCTTTCGGCGATCTCCTCGCCGTCCCGGGCAGCCGGATGTCACTCTCCGGTGCGGAGGGCAGGGGTGGGCGCGTGGATTTCTTCTACGATCCGGAAGAGGTGCTCGCCAAGGCGGAGGCTGATCGCAAGACGACCTTCATCCTCGCAGCCGTCGGCTTTGAGACGACGGCGCCTGTCTGGGCGGATCTCATCCGCCGCGTCTATGAGGAGCACATCCCGAATGTCCGCTTCCTGACGGCGCTCAAAACGATGCCGGGGGCGATGTCGCTGATCTCCGGAGAAAGCCACATCGATGGCTTCCTCTGCCCCGGTCATGTCGCCGTGATCACAGGATGCCGTCCGTTCAGAAAACTGGCGGAAGAAACGGAAGAGACGATGGTGATCGGCGGCTTCTCGCCCGCTGACCTTCTCCGCGCACTGACGCGTCTCGTGCTTGCGGCGTCGCAGAAAAAGAGGGGACTATGGAATGAGTATCCGAGCGTTGTGACGGAAGAGGGAAATCCGAAGGCACTGGCTCTCTTGGCGGATGTTTTCACGCCGGGGGATGCCGTGTGGCGCGGTCTTGGGACGATCGCAGGCTCCGGGCTTTATCTCCGGGAGAAATACCGCGCGCTCGATGCGGGCAGCTGGGGACTCTCAGAAGACCAGATGCCCGCCGGCTGTCGCTGCGGCGATGTCCTGACAGGCCGCATCACGAGCGAAGAATGTCCCTGCTTCGGCCGTGCCTGCACGCCCGAGCATCCTGTCGGCGCCTGTATGGTCTCCTCCGAGGGCGCCTGCTGCATCACCTATCGGGAGAAGTGATTGCGTGACTAGGGATTAGAGATTAGGATTCTCCAGCATCGTCATCTCGGCTACGCTCGAAATGACGACGGCGCGAAGCGCTATCAAAATTCTGCGGCGCTTCATTATTTTATGCGCCGCACCACCATTTCTCATTTCTAATTTCTCATGCAAGCAAAGCTTTCATTCGAAATCAAGGGACAGCACGCGTCTTGGGCGAACCCTGAACCTTGAACCCTACACCTATTTCCAACGAACAACAAGGAGCCACTTATGAATATCGAACTTCGCCACGGGAGCGGCGGCGAGGAGACGGGGAAGCTCATCGCCTCTCTCTTTGCCAAATACCTGACAAATCCCATCTTAGACCGTATGGAAGACGGTGCGGTGCTGCCGCCCCTCTCCGGCGTGCCTGTCATGACGACGGACAGCTTTGTCGTCTCGCCGCTCTTCTTCCCGGGGGGCGACATCGGACGGCTCTCCGTCTGCGGGACGGTGAATGATCTGGCCTCGATGGGGGCAAGGCCTCTCTATCTGACGGCGGGCTTCATCCTCGAGACGGGACTTTCCACCGATGTATTGGAGCCGATCGTCCGCTCCATGGCAGAGACGGCGAAGGAGGCGGGCGTCACGATTGTGGCCGGTGATACAAAGGTCATCGAAGGGAAGGGCGGCCTTTACATCAATACCGCGGGCCTTGGCGATCGCGCGCCGGACTGTGAGATCTCCTCCGGAAATCTTCACGATGGGGATGCGATCCTCGTCACGGGGACGCTTGGCGATCATCACGCCGTCATCCTCACAGAGCGCATGCAGATGAAGACGACGCTTGCGAGCGACTGTGCGCCCCTGAATCATCTGGTGGAAGCCCTGCTGGCGGCGAAGCTGCCCGTCCATACCATTCGCGACATCACGAGAGGGGGACTGGCGACCGTTGCCAATGAGCTGGCAGCAGCCTCCGGCGTTTCCATCACGCTCTCCGAAGAGGCACTGCCGGTCAGAGAAGAGGTCAAAGCACTCTCCGGCATCCTGGGGCTTGATCCATTGACGATGGGAAACGAGGGCAAGATGCTGATCGCGCTCCCTGCCGCCGAGGCAGAGACGGCGCTTCGCATCCTTCGCGCGCTCCCCTATGGGACAGAGGCCGAAGAGATCGGGCGCGTCAGCGCGGGAAGCGGCGTGCATCTTGAGACGCTCTACGGCGGACGCCGCCGCATCCTTCCGCTTCGGGGAGAGGGTCTGCCGAGGATCTGCTGAGAGAAAGCCGGGGATGAGTGACTAGAGATTAGGGATTGGAAGCAAGCGGTGATTGAAATAGCGCAATTGTTGCGCTAATGGTTCTGCAAGGAAGATCCCTCGGCTTCGCTCGGGATGACGATACGTGCGAAGCACCATCAAAATTTCTCGGCGCTTCTATTTTTTTATGCGCCGCACCAAACCCTTTGAGCCCGTAGAACCTACAGAACCCGCTGAACCTCTTTCAGCCGCAATCAAAGAGCATCACGCCCCACGGGCCAACCCCGAACTCATTCGATAAGGAGAACATCCATGATCCATAAATTTCACAGCCGGCCGAATGGCTGGGAGGGCATCACACCCCATATTTACAAGGAAAATCCAGGGGTCTTTCGCGATGTGACGAAGCAGATCCTTTTTGACAACGAAGCCGACCTTCCGGTGCAGTTCCGTTATTTTCAAGTGGAGAAGGACGGCTTCTCTTCGCTGGAAAAGCATGAGCACATGCATCTCGTCTTGATCTTCAAAGGGAAGGGCCATGCGCTTCTTGGCAGTGATGTGCATGAAGTCAGGGAAGGGGATCTCATCACCATCCCGCCCTGGCAGTGGCATCAGTTTCGCGCGGACGCAGGAGACATCCTGGGTTTCCTCTGCCTCGTGAACCATGACCGCGACATCCCCGTCTATCCGACGGAGGAGGAGCTCTTGGCGCTCAAAAGAGATCCGGAGATCGAGAAATTCTTGAAAAAGTAAGGAGCATATATGTTTGAGAACAAGTCGACGATCATTTTTGATATGGACGGGACGCTGATCAACTCCGTCGGCGTGTGGAACCAGGTAGACCTCCGGCTGATCCAAACGCTTGGCGGGCCTGCCATGGCAGAGGGCGATATCCAGCAGAGAAGAGAGCGTTTTCTGAAGGAGCATCGGGATGCGGAGAAGCCGTATCTTTCTTACTGCGAGGAGCTGGGGAAAACGTATGCCTCTGTATGGCAGGCCGAAGACATTCTGCAGGAGCGTTACCGCATAGCGCAGCATTTCCTGAAGGAGGTCGTGGACTACAAGCCGGGCGCACCGGAGGTGCTCCATACTTTCAAGAAAGACGGGAAGACACTCGTGATCGCCAGCACCACGCGCCGCGGCAATATGGAAGTATATCGGAAGGAAAATAAAAATATCCGCGGCAAAGCACCGCTTGATTCCTGCTTTGCGAGGATCTACACGCAGGAGGATGCGCCGGAGATCAAGCCAAGCCCGGCCATCTACCTCAAGGTCATCGAGGATATGGGTCTTTCCAAAGAGGAATGCTTCATCTTCGAGGACTCGCTGGCGGGTGCGGCCGCGGCAAGAAATGCCGGCATCGACTTTGCCGTGATCTATGACCGCTACTCCGACGCCGACCGCGAAGAGCTTGATCAGATGACGCCGTATCAGTTCGCCCATTGGGAGGACGTCCTTTCCGTCATCCGAAGAGAAAGGCGTTTCCCTAGTATTGCGTTTTCTAAATAACTGGCATTTAAGTCAACTTCTGAATCAAGTTAGGAGTGAGGAGTTAGGAGTGAGGAGTGAAGGTGCGGCGCATAAAATGAGGAAGCACCGCAGAGTTTTATATAAATGACTGACAAGCTGTTTTATATAATGAGGGGGGGATTGGGACACTATATGAATGGTGTGCCCCTTTCAGCACTTCTCACTTCTCTCTAAATCCAGAAGTCCATCTGGCTCTGAGGGGTCGATAGAGTCGGTGTCCAAAGGCTGCATTTCAGTCACCCGTCACTTCCCATCCCTTTGACACGGGGCGCTTTTCATGCTATCATTCTCCCATAAGTGAGGGAGTAGCAGCCACTTCGGTGGAGCCCGTCAACATACTGGCAGTGACCCGTACATCCTGCCTGGCTTGCTTTAAAAATGCGAGACTCACGTGCATAGTTTTCGGCTGTGCGCGGGGTCTTTTTTTGTGGGGAAAAGACAGCGCACGAGATAAAATCAGGAGTTAGGAATTGGAATTAGGAATGAAGGTGGCGGCTTTGCCGCGAATATATGGGGCGATGCCCGAAAGTGGCATTTCAGTCACCAGTCACTAGTCCCTAGCTACCCAAATCGCACAGCCCATTTCATTTTTGGGAGATACCAATGAGTGGTTTATTTATTTTGAACAGTGTCCTGCTCGGTGTGGGACTTGCGATGGACGCCTTTTCCGTCTCGCTTGCGAATGGCCTTGCGAATCATTTCCTCTGCATCCGAAGCATGTGTCTCATCGCGGGGACCTTCGGCTTCTTCCAGTGGCTGATGCCGATGGCAGGCTGGGCATGTGTGAACCGGATCGTCGATCTTTTTCAGGTGCTGCTCCCGCTCGTGCCGTGGGCATCGCTGGTCCTGCTCGTTGCCATTGGCGGGCTCATGATCCGTGACGGTCTCTCCGGAGAAGAAGAGGACGTCAAGGTCAGCGTGGGCCTGCGCTACCTGCTGCTCCAAGGGCTTGCGACCTCCATGGACGCGCTCTCTGTCGGCTTCACATTGGCAGAGTACCCCTTCGCCAAAGTGATGCTCGCAAGTATCATCATCGGCGTCGTGACCTTCGTCATCTGCATCGCAGGGCTCTTCCTCGGGAAACGCTTCGGCATGAAGCTCGCGGATAAGGCGACCATCTTAGGCGGCGTGATCCTCATCGGGATCGGGCTGGAGATCTTCTTCGGTGCGTGAAGGCTAACCCGAAACCTTTTCTATTCTATATCAATTTTAGAAGATGTCCCTGGGTTTCTATGCCTTTTTCTCATATACACTACCAGAATCATGAGTAAACGCAAATAACAAGCATATACTTGTTCGATAAATGCTTTACAAGCACTTTACCTGTTGTTTACGAAAAAACAGAATGATAAAATATTTCTGATAAACGTGCAACAGAATAGAGGGGCGATGAAGCCTTCAGAAAGACGGACTATCCTCTTGCACGATTTTGAGAGAGCATCTCGGAAGATGCAAGGAGGAAACCTATGAATAAGAAACTGGCATTGCTCGGTGTCGCAGTTCTTTCCGCAGGCATTCTTTTTGCCGGCTGCGGAAACAAAGACAAGAAAGCCGCAGGCGACGCTGCGTGGAAACCAACAAAGGACGTCAAGGTCATCGTGGCGTACAAGGCCGGCTCCGGCACGGACACCGGTGCGCGTCTCTTGACGAACAGCGCGAAGAAATATGTCGGGCAGACACTCGTCATCGAAAATAAACCGGGCGCTGACGGCAAGATCGGCTGGACGGAGCTTGCAAAATCCAAGCCGGACGGACAGACCATCGGCTTCATCAACCTGCCGACCTATACCACGCTCGCGCAGATGGAAGGCTCTGCCTTCACGGACAAGTCCATCGTCCCGATCTGCAACCACCTGACAGAAACGGCTGTCGTCGTGGTCAAGAAGGATGCGAAGTGGAACAGCCTGAAGGAACTCGTTGCAGATGCACAGGCAAACCCGGGACAGCTGAAATGCTCTACGAATGGCGTGCAGGCTTCGAATCACACCGCAGCCCAGCTCCTTGCACAGTCTGCGAAATTTGAATACAACGCAGTTCCTTATGGCGGAACTGCTGACCAGCTCCTCGCTCTCCGTCAGGGCGAAGTCGATTTCTCCTGCGCGAAAGTCGCTGATGTGGCAAAACTCATCAAAGGCGACAGCGCAGAGCTGAAAGTCCTCGGCGTCTATGCGGAAAAGAGAGACCCGCAGCTCCCAGATGTACCGACCTTGGGCGAACTCGGCTACTATAATAAATGGTACGGCTCCGCGCGTGCCCTCGTCGCTCCGAAGGGCACTCCGGACAATGTGATCAAGTTCTACGAAGATGCGTTCAAGAAGACCATGGAAGATCCGGAAGTCAAGAAAGCCCATGAAAATGCGGGCATGGTCATCGACTTCAAAGACAGCAAAGCCCTTGGCCAGATGATCGCAGAACAGATGGACTTCTGCAAGAACGTTGTTTCTAAGCTGTATGCGAAATAATTGAGGGGGCAGGGTTCAGGTTGATAGGTTCAGGATTCGCAGCGTGATCCCTATTCTCTGGAAATCACAAAAGCGAGAAACGAGAAGGTGCAAACGCTCGTTTCTCGCTTCTGTTTTCTGGTGACTAGGGACTAGTGGCTAGGGATTAGGTTGGCGATACGAGAAAACCGCTGGTTTCAATTTTCCGCGGCGCTTTCGTAATTTTATGCGCCGCACCAACCCCATGGAACCTCTTGAACCTATAGAACCCGTTCCCCCTCTTTCGCATGCAATCACGGGGCGATACGCCCCATGAGCCAACCCTGAATCCTTACCCCATTTTCCAAAGGAGTCAAACCATTTCATGAAAAAATCAGATATCTATATCTGCGGCTTCATGTACGCTTTCAGTTTCTTTTTCCTCTACCTGACACAGAGCTTTCCCCTCGGGGCGCGGCACTATCCGCACTTCGTCATCGGGCTCCTGCTCCTTCTCACCACTGTCCGCGTGGGGCAGATGGTGCGTGACTACCGGAGAGAAAAAACTTCGGAAAACGACATGCCGGTTCTCTTCGACGGCTTTATGCCGAAACAATTCTGGACCATGTTTGCGGCCTTCATCCTCTACTTTGTCATGATGTACCTCGTCGGTTTCTATCCCGCATCTCTGGTCTATCTGCTCTTCTGTCTGAAATTCTTCAAGATCCGTCCGCTCTACATTCTGCTGGTCCTCGCCGGTATGGTGGTGCTGGTATTCGGTACCTTTGATCTCTTCCTGAATGTGCCCCTTCCGATGGGCATGCTCATCGAAGACTTGCTCTAAGGAGGAAATGACATGGATGCGAATACATTAGCACTGATGGCCCAGGGCTTCGGTAATGCTCTGGACCCTATGAATCTTCTCATGATGGTGATCGGCGTCACCATCGGCGTCATTGTCGGCTGCATGCCAGGGCTCTCCGCGGCGATGGGCGTCGCGCTTCTCCTGCCTCTCACCTTCGGGATGAAGGCAGAAACGGGCCTCATCATGCTCGGCGGCATTTACTGCGGCGCCATCTTCGGCGGCTCCATCTGCGCCATCCTGATCCACACCCCGGGCACTCCGGCTTCGGCTGCGACCGCACTCGACGGCTATGAGCTCACCAAACAGGGACGCGCGGGCAAAGCGCTCGGCACCGCCTGCACCGCTTCTTTCTTCGGCGGGCTTCTCTCCTGCATTTCCCTCTACTTCTTCGCACCGCTCCTTGCAGAGCTTGCGATGAAATTCGGCAGTCCGGAATATTTCTGGCTCGCCCTCTTCGGACTCACCATCATCGCTGGCGTCACCACCGGCTCCATGGTCAAGGGCCTCATGAGCGGCGCCTTCGGGCTCATCCTCTCCACCATCGGCATGGACCCGATGGAAGGGACCGCGCGCTACATGTTTGGTGTTGATGAGCTTTACAACGGCATCAATGTCACCTGCGCGATGATCGGACTTTTCTCCATGTCCCAAGTCTTTATCCTCATGGAAAAAGCCATCAAGGAACGCGGAAGCATTGTGAAATTCAAAGACTCCGTGCTGCTCAAAGCCCATGAACTGAAACTGATCGCGCCGACCGTCATCCGCTCATGGCTCATCGGGAACATCATCGGCATTCTTCCTGGCGCGGGCGCCTCCATCGCCTGCTTCCTCGGCTACAATACTGCCAAGCAGTTTTCCAAGACACCGGAGAAATTTGGACACGGCTCCATCGAAGGCGTCGCGGGTTCTGAAGCAGCGAACAACGCCGTCACCGGCGGCTCGCTCATCCCGACGCTGACTCTCGGCATCCCGGGTGAATCCGTCACCGCCGTCCTCATGGGCGGCCTCATCATCCAGGGCCTCCAGCCGGGGCCGGAGCTTTTCACGAAATATGCGCCGATGACCTACACCTTCTTCGCCGGCTTCGTCATCGTACAGTTCTTCATGCTCCTCATCGGACTCGGCGGCTGCCGCATCTTCGCGCACATCGCCAAGATCTCCGATGCCATCCTCATCCCGTGCATCTTCGTCCTCTGCGTCGTCGGCTCCTTCGCCATCAATAACAGCTTCGTCGACGTAGTCCTCATGTTCATCTTCGGCGTCATGGGATACCTCATGCGTAAGATGGGCCTCAATACCGCTGCCGTCGTCCTCGCCCTCATCTTAGGGCCGATCGGCGAGCGTGGCCTGAGGAGAAGCCTCACCCTTTCGGGCAACGACATTTCCATCCTCTTCTCCACCCCGATCTGCTGGGTCCTCATCATCCTCTGCGTCCTCTCCGCTTTCTCGCCTCTTCTTATGGACTGGCTGAAGAAAGGGAAAGCAGCCATCAAGGGATGATTCGCTGCACGCAAAAGCACCGCGAAAGCGGTGCTTTTTTGTTGCTGGTGACTATTCACTTCTAAGGAAATGCTTATTCGCCAAGTAGCCAATCTATTAAATTTTCAACCTTTATTCCATCATAAGAATGAATAAAACTTCGATCCATAGACAATACTGTTTTTTCATAGTTGTCCGGAATAAGGCGCAGTGGACGAAGTTCCCGTTCACGGGTCTCTGGTGACTGCATGCTCTCGGTCACCTGGATATACACCTTATCGTCTGGCTTTTCCGCAATAAAATCCACTTCCGTTTCTCCTACTTTTCCGATATACACCCGATAGTCACGGCGGAGAAGTTCAAGAAATACGATGTTTTCAATAATATGCCCACGATCAGCATCTCGATAACCTAATAACATATTACGAAAGCCCATATCAATGATATAGTCCTTGCCCAGTGTTTTCAAAAGCTGCTTTCCCTTTACGTCGTACCGACCAACAGAAAAGAATACAAATGCATTGCACAGCATAGAAATGTATTTTGCAACCGTTTTCCCTGCTATATTTTTCTGCTTTCCGGTGCGAATATCCCCCTCATTAGAGAGAACCTTGCCAATGCTGTTCGGGGAAATCATACTGCCAATACTGGAACATAAAAACAACATGATTTTCTGTAGCGTTGCTTCATCGGCTCCACTGTTACGCTGCAAAATGTCTCGCAGTATGACAGTGGAATAGATACCTTCCAACGCCTGATTACTTCTGGCTTCGTTGAATTTAAATTCCCTTAAAACAGGCATGCCGCCAAACTGAAGGTACTTCTGAAATTTTTCATCCATAGTTACATCGACTGCAAATTCATAGAAGTTCAGAAACTCTTTAAATGATAGAGGCAGCATCCTTATCTCCATGTATCTACCTGAGAGCAGCGTAGAAAACTCGGAAGACAGCAGGTAAGCATTGGAGCCGGTGATATAGATGTCTACATCAAAATCCAACCGGAAGGATTCGATTGCTTTTTCCCAATGATTGACTGCCTGCAATTCATCAAAAAGAAGGTAAGTCTTACCTTCTCCATCGATCCGCTTGCTGACGTAATCATAAAAAGATATATAGTCAGTTAAGTTACGATAACGCAAAGACTCCATGTTCATATGGATGATATGAGAATCCGGCACGTTTTTCTCCAGCAAATATTGATGGAATAGATCCAGTAAGGACGATTTTCCGCAACGCCTGATGCCCGTGACAATCTTCACCAAATCTACACCCTTGCTTTGTATCAATTGGTTCAGATATTGAGGGCGATTAATCAATTTGGTCATAATGCACCTCCTGAATTTTTGATTCTATTATACCAAAATTTCTTCATAAATCCAGAAGTTCCAGCATTTGAAGTCCAAAACTTTCATGAATTTAAAAGTTTCTGACTTCTGTTTATGAAAGTACATGGCTTTGGGCATAAAACAACCACGCCAGTCTTTACCAAGGAAATAGCCAACAATAAAAAGAAAGGATCTGTGAAATAACATGCCTCCATGACTATAATGGGCCGGTTTTCAAGACCACGTTTTGAAATTTTAAGCGCACTTCATAGCATGCTGACGCAATGCGCTTAACGTGCACAAAATTGACGAGGCTGGGGCTGTTTAGCATCCCTCACACCTCTGAGAATAGGTCTTAATCCTTAATCTTTTTCAGCACTTGCATTAATTGTCGTAGGGCGTATAATTAATACAATACTACAAAATGCATAAAACGAATTAATTATCAATGGGAGCTTTCGTATAAGATAGTAGCATTAACGGATCGTTTATTATGGATGCTGTTTTGACTGTTCGACTTATGGAAATAGGAAATACAGGGAAATAGCAGGGCATTTTATTTCATTTTTTTTGAAAGAGAGGTTTATCATGAGAAAAGAATTTAATGATTTAGCTGCTGCAACTAAAAGTGACATACTGGGAAAATGTTTGCAAACATTTTTTCTGGGGGGGGTAACACATTTGGTGTAAGAGGTTTTCGGTGTCTTCATAAGAAGTGCTTTTTGAAAAAGGCTCTTGCCCTTGCTCTTGGCGCTTTAGGCGTATTTGCGGTAGGACTCCCTGTACAGGCTATTGAAAACTATCAACTTAATGGTATTACCGTTTATGCAAATAAAGGTAATGGTACGTTGGTAGAGCCGTTGGGGGGGTTAGCAGATCAGCACCAGAATATACCGCTTCTGGGGACCAAAGATGCTCTAGAAGTTCCGTTTAGCTCGATGACAATTAGCCGTACCGCGTCGGATTATTTTTCTAGTCCAGAGAAAGGCTTTGTAGATACGGTGACGTTAGATCCTGCAGTACGGGATGATTCTAGAAGTACGTTTAATAATTTTATCGATATTCGTGGGGTAATGATGAATAGTGGTTCCATGTATATTAATGGAATCCCAAATATGATGAGTCGCACGGATCAAATGTTTACTGTAGATACTTTTGTAAATAAAATATCTGTTATAGCTGGCCCCAATATTGGCATTGGCGGGACTGCAATGGCGCAGTATCCTGGAGGCGGCGCTATATATTTCGAATCTAAAAAAGCTGATAAAACGCCCAATATGGATTTAACTTTATCTTATCAAGGCAATAAAAGCTTTTCAGAGGGAATTGACTGGGGAAAAAGATTCAGGGACAATGAGAGATATGGTATTCGATTAAATGCATCCAGTATTAATGGTGCAGGTGTTATTAAACCGGAAAAAGTTGAATCCAAGGACTTTTTTGCGAATATTGATCAAAAAACAAGTCATAGTTGGAGTAATTTGCTGGTTGGTTATACCCATGGGTATGCGGAGGGGGCGGCTAAGCATTTTAGGTTTAGCAAAAATTTGAATCATATTCCTGAAGCTCCTAAGGGAGATAAATCTTATGTGCCGAAGTGGGCTTACTCCAAGTCCAAAAATTTTATGCTTATTTTTAATCATGAGCAAAAAATAAATGATAAAGCTACGGTATTTTTTAACTTTGGGCAGAATGAGAATCATCCTTATGAATCGGTTTATACTTGGGGAGGCCGTAATTTAGATGAGAATGGCAACTATACATTGGAGTTTAATAATCGCTTAGCTAAGACCGAAAATAAATATAGTGCGATTGGCTTAAAAGGCTCCTTTGAATTGGGGAAATCACATCACGATTATGTGATTAACTTTGATCGAAATTGGCAGAAAAATTATGGCGTGGCTAATGGCTGGAGTCTGAAAGGTTTAACAGGAAATATCTATACAGATAATGAATGGGATACTCCTGCTTATTACATGGGACATTTAAAATGGACGTCTAGTAGCTATACTAATGCATATCATGTCTTGGATGCAATTAGCTTTTTAGATGATAAGTTGACTGTTATGTTGGGGTATCACCACCATTATTCAACAGTAAATAATGCAACAAGTGGAAAAGCAAAGTATTCTGCTGGAAGTCCAACTTATGCTGTTAGTTATAGAGTTCAGCCAAATTTCGTCGTTTATGCGAGCCATAGTGAAGATTTCGCTTCTGGTAAAACAGTAGGATATGGTTATAAAAATGAGGGAGAAGCACTGGATCCTTACAAAACAAAGCAAAATGAAGTCGGGATCAAATATAAGCAAGGAGACTTGCTGCATACCTTAGCGTATTATACTATCAAACAAGCTAATTATGGTGATTGGGAAGATGCTGCTGGAAATCTGTATCTGAGGCAGATTGATGATAAAAAGAATAAGGGCGTAGAATATTCCATCGCGGGGAAAGTGACTGATAAATGGGATGTTATTGGGGGCATTTCGCGCGTTGATGCAAGGGATGTTAAGACGAATGAGAGAATCAGCCAGGTGGCAAAGTGGTCTGGAACGCTTGGTTTGATTTATAAGCCAAATGATGATTGGGCATTTACTGCACGTTTGCAATATTTATGAGAATCGCCTGTTGTTTTAAATAAAACGGTGACTATGCCATCTCATACATTGCTGCATCTTGGCGCAGTTTACCAAACAAATATTAATGGTATTCCGGTTACATTTAATGCTAAAATGTTTAATGTATTTAATAAGAGATACTGGACTCCGACGGAGGGGCGTACACAGGCTAATGTGGGTGAACCGAGGACATTTGTGTTTACTACAACTTTCCATTTTTAGTTTTTTTGAATGATATTCTGTAAGAACCTCTTAGATAAGTTGTGGGAAGAACTTATCTAAGAGGTTCTTGCTTTAGGGGGACGCTTCTTAAATCATAGCGCTCAATTCCACACGCATTTTCAGGCAATGATTCACTATAGCTCTCTTTAAACAGCTCGTTGTTCGTGTCGGATTACTTCTCCATTGTGTGAAAACAAAAAAGCAAAATCGACTAACAATGTAATTGATGCTTTTTTAGCTAAATTATCGGAAGGGATACTACATTTATTTTATAATAGACATATTTCGGTAGATAAGGTGCTCAAAGAAAAAGTGGGATGATTTTTATGAAAATGAAAAATGATAAATTGAGATATATGTTTTGGTGCGGAATTTTAATCGCTATAGGGGTATACCTGTTGGGGAATTTTGAAAGAGAAAAAAATAATAGAATGGCCGCCTTATTTGATGGCCAATGCAATTATGATGGGTACTATCCTCATGATATAGAAATTGTTTTTTCAAGAATTCCCATGCGCGTTGTTGCTTTGAGACCGGAAATTGCAGATACAATAATTGCCTTAGGTGCCGGTCAATCTGTAATTGCTGCTTATATTGCTCCGGAAAGAAGCGTAGATATGGTTTATTTTCAAGAGAATTTACCCAATGCTAAGCTTTTTGTAAAAAATCCAACAAAAGAAGAAATTATTTTATTGAACCCCGATTTTATTATTGGTTGGCATGGAAGTTTTAGCGACAAAAGCTTAGGTAATGTGCGATATTGGAATTCTAGGGGAGTACCGACTTATATAGAAGAAAACTCAGGTGCTATGCCTAATCCATATCCTCCCTTTAATATGTCCTCAGATATTCCTCCTTTTTCAATAAAAAATGAGATTCAATTTATTAAAAATATGGGTAAAATTTTTGATAAAGAGGAGATGGCCGCTCAAGAAATAAAAAAAATACAGAATGCACTAAATCAGGCAAAGAATTTAGCGAGGGAAAATGGGAGCAAAACCGTTTTGACTATGCAATTCAGACGAGGAAAAGTAGAGGTTTTGGGGGATCAAAGTTTATCGGGAGATATAATTCGACAAATGGGATGTCAAAATATAGATTATCAGGGACTTTTAATGCCAGAAGAGAACTTACTAATGCTGAATCCGGATGTTATTATTGTTATTTATGATTATTTAGGGGGAGATGCTAGTCTCGAAAATCAAGTAAAGAAACTACATGAATACCCTTATAATCAGATGACCGCGGTTAAGGATAATCATTTAGGCGCTATGCAATATTTCAATGACCTTATTGCAACGAATGTGCATACCGCTGATTCGATCTGGAAGGTATATGAAGCTGTTTATGGGCAGATTTAAATCATTGGCCAAAAGCGACTGGAAATGCTAATATAAAAGTGAGCCATTTAGGATCCTAATGGCCGTGAAAAAGTGAGCCGCATTTGGTTGACATCCCATATCATTGGATTAGACGTAATTCAACGAAAGGGAATGCATCAAAGCGAGGATCATTATTATGGACTATGATCGTATCCGGCAGCAGTATCTGCTTGAGAAGAAAAGCCAGCGGCAAATCGCTAAAGAGCTTGGCATCTCTCACAATACGGTAGCCAAGTATTGCAAGGGAGGCGCTTATCCCGGCCTTCGTGCCAGTTACAAACGCGCCCGCAGTGTCGTTACACCAGAATGCCAAGGTAGCTGTGAAGAGCAGGGCAGGTAAACAGGCGATCCCACAAGAGGCCTATGCTGCCCATTACTGCTTCCAAATGGATTTCTGCAACGTCAGAAGCGGTAATAAGAAGGGATTTGGCGAAAACTTGGTGGGCACCATTAGATGCAATGCCCTTTCCACTGCGCCTCAAGTGCGCGCAAAAGGAAGTTGTAGTTTTTTACGGTCAAAGTGGCTCAGCCATTCACGGCCATGTGGCACTTTTACATATACACTGGAAATTTTCTGAAAAGTATGGTATCATCTATGCATATGAGTATGCGGGTGTAGTTCATCGGTAGAACGCCAGCTTCCCAAGCTGGACAGGAGGGTTCGACTCCCTTCATCCGCTCCACAGACATGCCAGAGCCCTTGCGGGCTCTTTTTTTGTGACTCAAATCGATTTCAATGCAAGTTTAATTCAAGGTCAATTCAAGAAAATGAATTGAATCGGGAAAAGTTGAATTGAATTAACGAATGGGTTGAGTTAAAATGAATTAAATTGAATTGAAATCACTTGAAATGATATTTCAATCAAAGGAGGGACAGCATCGTGTGCGATTTGCCGAAGAAAGAGACGCTAACCATTGAATTCAAAAGTGACAGGGGCAAGGGATACTCGGACGAAGGACTGGTGGATGAGATTGTCGGCATGACGAATACTGAGGGAGGCACGCTTTATCTGGGCATCGAAGATGATGGGCGAGTGAGCGGGATCGTGAAGCAGCATCAGGATCCGATCGGGCTGGCGGCGCTTATTGCCAATCGCACGCGGCCTTCCTTGTCGGTGCGGACGGAAATTCTTTATAGCGATGATTTGCCCGTTATGGTGATTTCTATCCCCAAGAGCTACTCCGTGATTGCTACAGCGTCGGGGAAAATCTTAAAGCGGAGACTGAAAGTGGATGGAGGTCCGGAAGTCATTCCCATGTATCCCTATGAAATCTACACGCGTTTGTCGGATTTGCGGAAATTAGATTTCTCGGCGCAGCCCATTCAGGATGGGACGGTCGAGGACCTAGATCCTAATCAGCTGATCCGCCTGCGGGAGACCATTCAGAATCAGAATGGAGATCAGCAGTTGCTTGCTTTATCGGACGAGGAACTCGAGCAGGCTCTGCGGTTGACGATGCGTGTGGGAGAAGTGGTATATCCTACGCTGACGGGGCTTTTGCTGGTGGGGAAAGAGTCGAGCCTGAAGCGGCTCATTCCGACGGCCAGTGCTGTTTTCCAGGTGATGCAGGGAACTCGGGTCGTGATGAATGAATCATTTACGAAACCCATCATGGAACGGGTGGATGTGTTTTCCTCGTACATGAAGGCGTGGAATCCAGAGAAAGAATTCGACTATGGCATGTTCCGCATTCCGATTCCTGAGTTTTCAAAGCCGGCTTTTCGCGAGGGCTTGATCAATGCGTTTGCCCATCGGGATTACTCTATGATGGGAAGCGTGCGCATTCAGGTCAGTGATGAGGGGCTGACTATCAGCAATCCGGGCGGATTCATTGAAGGAATTACGCTGGAAAATTTGCTGACGGCGGAGCCCTGCGGACGAAATCCACTGTTGTCTGATGCATTGAAGCGAATCGGACTGGCGGAACGGACTGGACGTGGCATTGACCGCATCTTTGAGGGTTCGATTACCTTTGGCCGTCCTTGGCCTGATTATTCGGAGTCGACCTCGAAGCAGGTGACGCTTTTCATCCCTCGTGCCAAAGCAGATACAGAATTCATCCAGATGATTATGGATGAACAGAAATCCATGGGACATCCGCTGGCTATCCATACCCTTTTGATCCTCTCGGTGTTGTATAGTGAGCGTAAAGTCAGCATGCATGACTTGGTGGAACGGACTCATGCTTCTCTGACGCGACTGAAGCCTCTGATCGAGACACTGATCGAGCGTGGCGTGGTTGAGGAAATCGGTCGTGCTTCGCAGCGAATGCTGATGCTTGGGCAGGAAGTCTATCGCAAGACGGGAAAGTCGAAGGAGTATACACGCCAGAGAGGGATCGATCAGGTGCGTTTTCCTGAAATGATATTGAAACTGGCGGAAAGTCAGAATGGTGCTATCTCGAAAACGGATGTGGTGGAGCTCCTCCGTGTTTCAAAACCGAAGGCATATGCACTTTTACAGCAACTATGTGAAGAGCGTAAGCTGGTACTCACTGGACGAGGCCGCTATGCCAAATATGAACTATGCCAATGAAAGGAATCAACTTATGCCATACACCTACTATGATATCGGACTGAATCTTTTTACGAAATCCTTCCCCCATCCGGAGAAGATCATCGAGGATGCGCACGCCGCAGGGATCCAGTGTATCCTGACAGGCTCGGAGGCGGAGGAGAATGAGCTCGTGAATGATTTCACGAAGACCCATGACGTCTACGGGACGGCGGGGATCCATCCGCACAGCGCCGACGAAGCGAAGGAGGAGGACGTGGCGCGCATCGAGGAAATATTGACCACGAATCCCCGCATCCTGGCGGTGGGAGAGACGGGGCTCGACTATGACCGCATGTACAGCAGGAAGGAGAATCAGATCCACTACTTCAAGGAGCTGATCCTGCTCGCAGAGAAATTGGGAAAGCCGCTCTTTCTTCACGAGCGGGACGCGGCGGAGGACTTCATCGCCTGCTTTGCCGGTCACGAAGCCTTCTGTCCGCGCGCCGTCGTCCACTGCTACACGGGGGATAAGAAAACGCTCCGGCGGCTGCTCGATATGGGCTTCTACATCGGCATCACCGGATGGATCTGCGATGAGCGCCGTGCGGATGACCTGCGCGAGGCTGTCTCGATCCTTCCACTGGATCGCGTGATGATCGAGACGGATGCGCCGTACCTCACGCCGCGCGGCTTCCACCTGCCGAGGACGAATGTGCCGCAGAATATCACCTATGTGGCGAGGACGCTCTCGCAGTACATGGGCGTCTCGGAAGAGGTGCTCACGAAATGCGCGAAGGAGAATACGGAGCGGTTCTGGGGGATCCGATAGAGGGTTCATGGTTAGCCCATAGGGTGTGCTGTCCCTTGCCCCTAAATGAAAGCTTTGCTCGAATGAGGAATTAGGAATGAGGAATGAAGGTGGCGGCTTCGCCGCCTTTTTTTAGAGGATGGTATTCTCGTACCGTCAGCCTTCCCCTCTAGGGGAAGGTGCCTCGCAGGGGCGGATAGGGTACAGGCGGCATGAAAGACAGATGAGGAAAGCGGAACAGCGCAGCATATGCGGGGGGGGAGCGCGAGACCCTGACCGCGAATGACAACGATTGAATCAGTGTTTCCTAAAAAATCATTCGCACCCCTTCCTCTGGAAGGGGCAGACGAGCGAAGCGAGGCGGGGTTGGCTTCCCCGAATGTGGGAGTACCGTTTCACGCAGCCAACCTCCGCCCCTTTTTTCTCCCTCCTTCCAAAGGAAGGAGGGAGAAAAAAGGGGCGGTGTGTATCGTCATAGGTATATTTGTGCCTTCTTTGCTATATCCGTTGCCCCAAACCCGCCCCTACCATTTCTTTTCCAAAGGGCGTATAATATAATTACTGACCAATGGTCAAAAATATATTTCAGAGAAAGGAAATGCTATGAACGAAGTCAAAATGCCGAAACGGCCTATACTGGCGTATTACATTTTGATCTTCCTTGCGATCTTCCTGTTCAACTCGATCTTCGTACCGATGCTCCGTGAGAATGCCGTGAAAGAAGTGGACTACTCCTCCTTCATGACGATGACGGAGAATCAGGAGATCGACAAGGTACAGGTGGAGCAGGACAAGATCCTCTTTACGAAGAAGGGCGACAAGCAGGCGTACAAGACCGCCATCATGAATGACCCCGAGCTGGTGGAGCGTTTGCACAAGTCGGGCGCGGATTTCACCGGAGAGATCGTCGAAGCGATGAATCCGCTCTTATCGGCGCTGCTCTCCTGGGTACTGCCGATCCTCATCTTCTTCGGTATCGGCCACTACATGAATAAGCGGCTGATGAAGAACATGGGAGGCCCCGGCGCGATGCAGTTCGGCATGGGGAAATCGAATGCGAAGATCTTCGTCAAGCCGACGAACGGGATCAAATTCTCCGATGTCGCCGGTGAAGATGAAGCGAAGGACAGCCTGCAGGAGGTCGTCGAGTACCTGCACGATCCGACGAAGTACAGAGACATCGGTGCCAAGATGCCGAAGGGCATCCTTCTCGTGGGCCCGCCAGGCACTGGCAAGACCATGCTGGCGAAGGCTGTCGCCGGCGAGTCCGAAGTGCCGTTCTTCTCCATTTCCGGCTCGGAATTTGTAGAAATGTTCGTCGGCATGGGGGCGGCGAAGGTCCGCGACCTCTTCAAGCAGGCGAAGGAAAAAGCGCCGTGCATTGTCTTCATCGATGAGATCGATGCCATCGGCAAGAAGCGCGGCGGCGCTGCCTTGGGCGGCAATGATGAGCGCGAGCAGACGCTGAACCAGCTCCTGACAGAGATGGATGGCTTCGAAGACAATGCGGGCGTCATCATCCTCGCAGCGACGAACCGTCCGGAGTCACTTGACCCGGCGCTCACTCGTCCGGGCCGCTTTGACCGGCAGGTGCCTGTCACGCTGCCGGACCTTCAGGGGCGCGTCGCGATCCTCAAGGTCCATGCGGCGAAGATCAAGACCGCGCCTTCCATCGACTACGATAAGGTGGCGCGCATGGCCTCCGGCGCATCAGGGGCAGAGCTCGCAAACATTGTGAATGAAGCTGCTCTCCGCGCTGTCCGCGACCATCGTCCCTATGCGACACAGGAAGACATGGAGGAGTCCATCGAGGTTGTCATCGCCGGTTATCAGAAGAAGCATGCGATCTTGACGGACAAAGAGAAATGCATCGTTTCCTATCATGAGATCGGCCATGCCCTTGTCGCAGCACTGGCGTCCCATAGCGCACCGGTGCAGAAGATCACCATCATCCCAAGGACCAGCGGGGCGCTGGGCTATACCATGCAGGTGGAGCAGGGCAATCACTACCTCATGAATAAAGAGGAAATGCTTGACCAGATCGCCACCCTGACCGGCGGCCGTGCGGCGGAGGAGGTCGTCTTCGGCACATCCACCAATGGGGCATCGAACGATATCGAGAAAGCCACCCGTCTGGCGCGTGCGATGATCACGCGGTACGGGATGAGTGATGAATTCGGCATGGTCGCCATGGAAAATGTGACGAACCAGTACCTGGGCGGCGATACCACCCTCGCCTGCTCGCCGGAAACACAGGCACGCATCGACAAGGCCGTCTCCAATCTCATCAAGACGCAGCATGAGAAGGCAAGGCGGCTCCTTGAGGAACATCGCAAAAAGCTCGATGAGCTCGCAAAGTACCTCTATGAAAAGGAAACCATCACGGGAGAACAGTTCATGGAGATCTTGGAAAAGAAAGCGGAATAAAGTACATGCAAAAAAGGAAGCTCATGAGAGCTTCCTCTTTTTGCTTGGTTGAATCAGCGTTTCCTTAAAAATCATTCGCGCCCCTTCCTCTGGAAGGGGCAGACGAGCGAAGCGAGGCGGGGTTGGTTTCCCCGAATGTGGGAGTACCGTTTCACGCGGCCAACCTCCGCCCCTTCGGGGCACCTCCTTCCAAAGGAAGGAGGGAAAAATGGGCTGCGTATATCGTCATAGGTATATTTGCGGCGAAGTCGCCACGAAAGCCTTGAACCCTGAACCAAATGAAAGCAAAGTAAAAAGGGGAATGGATCTTTTGGGGGAAGGGGACGGTCTCTTTCTCCTCACCGTATCCATGCTTCGAGCTTCTTCAAAAGGCCTTCGCAGGCTTTTTCTTCCAGCTCATATGCATCTTCGAAGGCAGCGCCTTTGTGCGGGTTCGGGATATCGGCTTCTTTTCCAGCGTATTCGGAGAGGAGATGGATCTTCGCATCGACATCGCCGCCCATGGTATTGAAGATGTCGGGATTGTTCTTATCATTCATGAGGAGGATGAAGTCGTAGTCATCATAGGTCTTCCAGGCGATGGGGAAGGTCTTTTTCATCGTATAGGGGATGCCGTGGGCAGAGAGCGTCTCCTGCGCCGCCTTGGAAAGGGGAGCGCCTTCTTTGGCAAATGAGGCGGCAGAGACGGAGAGTGAGTCTGTCAGACCGGCCTTCTGAATGAGATGGTTCATGATGCATTGAGCCATCGGCGGTTCATTATTCCCTGTGTGCGAGATAAAGAGAAGACGGATCATGATGAGACTCCTTTCGGGGGAAAAAGTGACTAGGGACTAGTATTGCGTTTCCTTATCCTTATTATATCTTTCGAATGTAAATAAATGGTAAAATGAATTTCCTAATCCCTAATCCCTAATCCCTAGTCTCTGGTCACAGTTACTCATCTTCGACGGTGAAGTACGCTTCGAAGCGTACCTTGCCATCTTCTTGCGTGAAATTTTTATAGGCATTGTGGGTATCTAGGAAGCGGGCGATGGAGACCATGCCGAAGCCATGGCCTTCCTTGTCTGCCTTGGGGTAGCCATTCTCATCAAAGCAGATGGGCGTGTCATATGGGTTCACGACGGAGAGTGCGATCTGATTTCCTTTCATAAGGAGCGTGAGGTCGACGGTGCGTTTCTCTTTGGGCATGGTAGCGGAGGCTTGGATGGCATTTTCGAGAAGGTTCGCAAGTACGTAGGCGAGCGGGCTTTCGATGGAGGGAAGGCTCTGCGGGAAGGAGATCTTGTGGCTGGTGCGGACGGAGAGTTCTTTCGCTTTTTCGAAATAGATAGAGATGATGGCGTTGATGATCGGATTCAGGCAGTAGGGGTGGGTGGCGGTGCGCTCTAAGTCTTCGTGAGAGCTTTCCAAAAGTGCAAGGGCTTCTTCTGTCTGCCCTTGCTGCAGGAGTCCGTGGAGTGCGAGGATCCGGTGGCGCAGGTCGTGCCGGAAGAGGGACATTTCTTTTCCATTATCCTGCAGGATCTGGGCATAGGATTGGAGGAAGGAAATGGATTTCTCCATCAGGTGGTTTGCACTCTGGATATTCGTCAAATTCTCGAAGTCTTTCTTTTCCAGAATGATGTATCGGTCAAAGGAGATGAAGAAAATGGTGAGGATGAGCCAGACAAAGAGTTTATCGATAGACCAAAGCTCGCCCAAAAGGCTGGTTGGTGTGGCGGCTGTGACAAGGATCATTGGGATGGCCGCTATGTAGTAGGAGTAAGACTTTTCATTCATGAAACGCTTCGAGGGCAGCATGGGAGAAAAGACGCGGTAGGCACCGGGAAGCGTCATCGCAAAGAAGAAGTCATAGACGAGGAGATGCTCGATCAGGAAATTCTCCGCGGGGGTATCTGGGAATACGAGGAGGATAAAGATGGCGGAGATACCGTGGAGGGCAAACATGTAGATGCCCTGCATGCCCAGGATGAAGATCTGCGCGGCTTTAGCGTTAGGAAAGATGAAAAACATCGAGAGAAAGAAAGGGATCCAGCCGAGGGTAAGACAGCACTTGTATGTGAAGACGTTGAGACCGAGCCGATCTACGAGGAGGGCCATCCAGCTCATATTGAAGAGCAGGACGAGACAGTCCGTGTAAAAAAGGCGGCGTTTCGTCTTGGCGTCCATGATGCCCGCAAAGGGCATGTAGCGTACATAGGCTCCGCCCGTCTGAAGGATGGCGATGGCAGAGACCAGAAGAAGGATATCGGTCATGGGTTTGCTCCTTATGAAATGAGTGCCCGGCGTTTTCTGGGGGAGCCTGAGGGGCGGCTTGCTCTTTAAAGATTCGCTTGAATGAGAAATGCGAAATGCGAAATGGTGGTGCGGCGCAAAAAGCAGAAGCGCCGCGGAGTATAAATAGGGCGATGCCCGAAGATGGCATTTCAGTCACCAGTCACTAGTCCCCAGTCCCCAGTCCCCAGTCCCCAGTCACTCGGCACCCCTAATCTCTAATCCCTAGCCACGCATCCCTGTTTTCAAACTTGTGGTGGCGGCTTCGCCGCGAATAGGATGGGCTGCGTTCCAAGCGTATCGTCATTGAAAGCGAAGCCGAGAAATCTTCCTTGCAGACCGATGAGTGGTGAGAGCTTGAAAACCTAAAAACGCAGCACGAAGGCGTTTTTCCGTGCAGGGGCAGGAGGGATACTAATCGCTGTGCAACAAAGATCCCTCGGCTGCGCTCGGGATGACAGGGGGGACGGGTGTCTCTTAGTCTCCCAGCCATTAGTCCCCAGTCACTCGGCACCACTAATCCCTAATCCCTAGCCACCAGTCACCAGTCACTAGTCACTAGCTCTATCTTGACAGCAGAAACTGCATGTACTGCTGCTTGACTTCTTTCTTTTTCCGGCGGCTGATAGGGAGAGTCAGATCTCCTTTCAATAGGAAAGTATCCTCCTTCATGGCGGTGACGGCATTCATATTGAGAATGAGGCGATGGTAGGTCTCGAGGAAGCGCTCATCGGTAAGGAGAATGTCTGCCAGCTCCTGATAGCTGTTCTGCGAGGCAAGGGTGCGGTCTTCGAGGTGGAGGATGGCGCCGCGGCTGCCCTGACAGTCCATGTAGAGGATGTGGCTGTAGGGGACGGAGAGGCATTCGCCGCCGGCGAGCTTTACGGTGAGCGTCTTTGCGGCGAGCGCATCCTCCGGGAGGAGACGTGTCAGAAGGGTCTCGAGCTGCGGCGCATTTTCAAGGAGCGGCTTTAGCACGTAGCCGGAGGCGAAGACGTTGTAGCTTTCGAGTGCGTGGTCGCGGCTGGTGGTGAGGAAGATGATCCATGCGTCCTCATCGATGGCGCGGATCTCTTCGGCTACCTGCATACCGGTCATGCGGGGCATGTAGATGTCAAGGAGGATGAGGTCGTAGTCGCCTTTTCCAAAATTTTCCAGAAAGGATGGTCCGCTGGTGTAGGCTGAGATGGTGTAGTCGATGGGCGTCTGTCCTGCCCTTTTCTGAAAATAATGCGAGAGGCACATCCGGATCTCTTTGAGGTCAGCCGGATTGTCGTCGACCGTTGCAATGCGTAACATAAAAATCTCCCCCTTTTCCTTTTAGTTATATCTATTATAAAGGAAAAGGGGGGATGTGTGAATGGAAAATGAGGAATGAAGGCGGCTGCTGCGCCGTGAATCTATGGGGCTGCGTTCTAAGCGTATCGTCATTGAAAGCGAAGCCGAGAAATCTTCCTTGCAGATCGATGAATGGCGAGAGTTTGAAAACCGAAAAACGCAGCACGAAGGCGTTTTTCCGTGCAGGGCCAGGAGTGATGCTAATCGCTGTGCAACAAAGATCCCTCGGCTGCGCTCGGGATGACAGAGAGACTGCTGTCTCCCAGTTACCAGTCACTCGGCACCACTAATCCCTAGCCACTAATCCCTAGCTACTAGTCACCAGTCACCAGTCACCAGTCACCAGTCCCTAGCCCGGCCACTCACATTTTTCGCGTGACTTTATCACTGATCCCGTCCATGCGGTTGACGGCGGAGAGGAAGGCCTTGACGGAGGCGGTGATGGTATCGCGGTCGATGCCGGCTCCCCAGGTGGTCTTCCCGGTCTCATCGGTGAGACCGAAGTAGGCGATGCCGCGGGAGGTGGGGTCACGGTCAAGGTCATGCTCTTCATAGACCAGATGGGTGACATGGATATCGTAGGTCTTGCACAGCGCGCGGCTGATGGCATCGAGCTGGCCTTTGCCGCAGGCTTCGATGTGTTTCTCCCTGCCGTGGACGGAGAGGGTGACGCAGCCCTTCCAGGTGTCGCCGCTTCGGCGGAAGTGGAAGTCGGAGAGGGCGATGGGGGATTCCCGGTTCACATAGGAGGTCTCGAAGATGCTCTTGATCTCTTCTGCTGAGAGCTCCTGATGGCGCTTGTCGGAGATGTCTTTGATGAGGTAGCCGAATCCTTCTCGCATGTCTTTCGGCAGGCGGATGCCGTAGGTATTTTCCAGAATGTAGGCGACGCCGCCCTTGCCGGACTGGCTGTTGATGCGGATGACGTCTGCTTCGTATTTTCTGCCGATGTCTTCCGGGTCGAGCGGCAGGTAGGGGACATTCCAGTAGTCGTACATGCCTTCGGCGTGATGCTTCATGCCTTTGGCGATGGCGTCCTGATGAGAGCCGGAGAAGGCGGCAAAGACGAGCTTGCCGGCGTAGGGCTGGCGGTCACCGACCTTCATGCGGGTGAGGCGCTCGTACATCTCGATGAGCTGAGGCATGTGGGTGAAGTCCAGATGCGGATCAATGCCGTGGGTGTACATGTTCATGGAGACGGTGACGATGTCGACGTTGCCCGTGCGTTCGCCATTGCCGAAGAGCGTGCCTTCGATGCGGTCCGCTCCGGCGAGAAGTCCCATCTCGGCATCCGCTACGCCTGAGCCGCGGTCATTGTGTGGATGGAGGGAGAGGATGACGTTGTCTCTGTACTTGAGGTGTTGGTCCATGTAGGCGATCTGCATGCCATAGACATGGGGCATGGACAGCTGCACGGTCGAGGGGAGATTGATGATGGCTTTCCTCTCCGCCGTCGGCTGCCATACGTCGAGGACGGCGTTGCACACGTCCAGTGCATAGTCGACCTCGGTGCCGGTGAAGCTCTCCGGGGAGTATTCGAAACGGTACGCGCGTCCGGCGGCTTCGGTGAGCTCTTTCAGCATCGTCGCACCTTCGACGGCAATGGCTTTGATGTCGTCCTTCGATTTATGGAAGACCTGCTCGCGCTGGGCGACGGAGGTGGAGTTGTAGACATGGACGATGGCATTCTTTACGCCGTCTAAGGCTTCGAAGGTGCGGCGGATGATGTGCTCTCTCGCCTGTGTCAGGACCTGGACGGTGACGTCATCCGGGATCATGTCCTTTTCGACCAGCGTGCGGAGGAAAGCATACTCTGTCTCCGAGGCCGCGGGAAATCCGACTTCGATCTCCTTGAAGCCGATGGCAATGAGCTTCTGGTAGAATTCCAGCTTCTCTTCGAGGCTCATCGGGATGACGAGTGCCTGATTTCCGTCACGCAGGTCCACGCTGCACCATAACGGAGCGTGATCGACAGCGTCTTTCATCATCCAGCGCATGTCACAGGCGGGGGGCATGAAGTATCCTTTGCGGTATTTCTGCGGGTTCATCATAGTAGATCGTCCTTTCTTCTCGGAAATGGGGACGGTCGCAGAGGAAAAAGGAGAAAAGTCCCAAGCCTCAGACCGCTCGCCCCAAAAGAAAAAGCATCCTTCGTACATAAGAGACGAAAGATGCCTGATTTCCGCGGTACCACTCTGATTCACCCTGCCGGTGCGCTTTGCCGATGGGAGCCGCCGAAGAGAAACAAAAAGCCCTTCGTCAAGAGACGAAAGGCTTTGCCTGCGTGTTACCACTCTATTTCCCTCCCGGAGGAGGCTCTTCGGATGGATCCCATCCCCTCTCTGTAACGGTGAGGCTCCGTCGCGGCCTACTTGTTTCAGCCGCGCTGCTCAGAGATGAGTTCCCTTCCGTCGGTCTGCCGCTTTTCACCATCCAGCGGCTCTCTGCGATCCCTTTCGGAACGTACTATTTCTCTTCCATGCGTTTTCCTATGTATGGATGACATTCTAACATGGGATAGAGGATTTGTCTAGGGGCGGGAAACGGAAAAACAGAAATGAGAAACGGCAGAGCGATCAGAAGGCCGGAACGAGGCCGTCGCTGAAGTTGTCATTGATGTATTTCTTGACATTCTCAGACTGGAAGATCTTGACGAATTTCTGGTAGGTCGGGTTCTCTTTATCCTGTTCGCGGGCTGCGATGATATTGACATAAGGCGAGGTATTGTCTTCGGTCGCGAGGGCGGTCTTGCTGTCGAGGTTGGCAGCCTTTGCGTAGCCGGCATTGATGACAGAGAGCGCTACGTCATCCAAAGAACGCGGGAGCTGCGGCGCTTCGAGCTCGAGGATCTCGAGGTGCTTCGGATTTTCTGCGATATCACCGACGACAGCCTTGGTCGGATCGGTGCCTTCCTTCAGCTTGAGGAGACCTTGCTTATCGAGGAGGAGGAGCGCACGGCCGCCGTTGGACGGGTCGTTCGGGATGGAGACTTTGGCACCGTCCGGCACATCCTTCAGGTCTTTGTACTTGTTGGAGTAGATGCGCAGTGGAGCAAGATAGGTATTGCCGATGGAGATCAGCTTCGTGCCGTTCTTTTCATTGTAGGCTTCGAGGTACGGGCCGTGCTGGTAGGAGTTCAGGTCGATCTCGCCGGCAGCAAGGGCTGCATCCGGGGTGACATAGTCACCGAAGGACTTGAGGTTCACCTTGAGCCCATCTTTTTCTGCTTCCTTTGCGACGAACTCCATGACCTGTTCCGAATAGCCGGAAGTGATGCCGACGGTGATCTCTTTCTTGTCAGCCGGTGCTTTGGCTTCTTTCTTCTGGTCGCCGCAGCCGGCGATAGCGCCTGCAGCGACGAGGGCTGCGAGGGACAGTGCGATTGCTTTTGTCAGTTTCATAGTGAATTCCTCCTTGATAGGAAATGCGGGGCAATAAAAAAATCCCGCTCCCTGAAAGGGACGAGATACTTCGTGTTACCACCCAATTTTATGTCCGAATCACTTCGGGACACCTTATGAGGTACGCCGGCTATGGCCTTGATACCTTGTCTCTATATCGGGAGATCCCGGGCTGCTTCATCATTCAGCATGCCAGGCTCAGAGGCCATCTTCCATGGATTCGTCTGCGCTCCTTCTCACCGGGTGGAGCTCTCTTTGCCAGCGTCCTTCATGTACTCTTCTCTTCACTGCCTTTATGAAGTTGAAGCTAATATACACCCTCAGAGAATATGTGTCAAGAGTTTTTTATTCAAAATGGATAGAAAGGGGTGAGGCTGGGATCGGGATCTAAGGATCCAATGGAGCCCGCAGGTCGTGAAGGGAGGATATGTTTCCCATGGCAGCAGAAGGATGCTTCCTAAGCTCTGCATCCAGTATCAGCTTTCTTTGACAGCCTGAATAAACTCCGCTATCTTCTCCGGATCCTTCCCCTTCCTGTCTGTATACTCCACCCCCGACGATACGTCGACGACGTCAGGATGGATGAGGGAAATCGCCCTTCCTACATTCGCTGCCGTAATGCTCATGTACGGTAAGGAAGCAAGCAACCGAAAACAAGAGATAGACCGCCA